>Ga0247765_1000315_pt1 | contig 39087 bp, 34 predicted proteins | sample UWRJL106311C6_FD_179949 | JGI IMG/M metagenome (GOLD analysis project Ga0247765, IMG submission 179949) | Plant litter microbial communities from Arlington Agricultural Research Station in Wisconsin, United States - UWRJ-L106-311C-6 | ecosystem: Environmental > Terrestrial > Plant litter >... | reverse complement strand
TCTTTTTATTTTCGACTGCCAACGCCCACAACAATACAGTCTTCGGGTTCAGAATCCGATTTTAAGCCCTCTAAGGCTTCTGAATCTTCTTTAATCTCCCGCCCCGCGTCCCTCTACACCTTCCGAATATCGGCAATAGTAGCAAAGCGGACATTTGGATCCAAAACCACCTTCTTTCGTTTCGTCGGCTTCAACCGTTCCACCTCTGCTTCCAGGGCTTCGATTTTTTACCTTAGCCTTATTATTTCAAAGTCCTTAAAGTCTAACGATTTTTCTACCTTCCGGAATAAAAGCCGTTAAGCGGTCGGCCTTCCAACTGTAACCTTCAATTAAACCCCCACCTCCCTAGCTTTCCTAGGCGTAAATATAACACCCTCGTCAATTCCGTAGGCGGCAGGTGTAACGCTAGCGGCAGTAATAATCCGAAAAACGCTCTAGGGGGTGTTTTCTTTACCAAGGGTCTTCTTTTTTACTAATAAAGGGCTCATCAAAGGCTTGGTAACAAATACCGGCCATAACCCCGTCGCCTTCCACCCATTCACGATATTCTCTTTCTAAAGGCCTTACTAACGTACATACCGATAAACCTCTAGGAAAAGCCTTTTCCCGTAAACAAAGCCATAATCCTGCCCCCCCGGGGCCACCTCAAAAAGCCGCTTTCGATATACCCTCTTCAGGGAAGAGAATACACCGAGATCTAAGGGCTAGAGGACGTAGGAGCAGTACAACGGCAAAAATAACAGGTAGACGTTATTCCTATAGCATTGCCAAAGAAATTCATCCATTATATAACTGCCGTAGCCATCCAGAATCAATAATCGGCGTTGGGTAGGGTTATCCGGTCGGGTCTGTAGAAGGAAGACTTTCGTTAACCATTCCAGGGCTATCTCATCATCTATCCAGCCTTTATCCGTTAAGCAAAAGTACCAACCTTCGTAAGGCCCCAGAGCTTTTGGATACCACTATTATTGTTGGGTCTTTCCTTTCCAAATTACCACCGGTATAAGCGCTACCCCTATAGCCGAAATAGTTTCCATAAAAGAGGTCCAATTACGAGACCCAGGCTATTTAGCCAGGACAAGCTTCGTCTCAGCTCTTCCGACAACCAATCCATTATCACCAACGCCTTCCATAATCCCAGCTTCGTCGACATTATACCGATATTAAGGAGGAATAGCTTTAACAGCTGGAATAGCCAGGTAGTTAAACCACGGGCGAATTCTTTCTTCTGTAACTAGTTTAACACGGGCCAAGTCAATCCTACGTAGCCTCTGGGTCTTTAGGACTGGATATCTTCGAAAAAAGGCCGCCACCCATCGCTTACCGAATTCCATAGGCTCACCACAGTCGGCGCAAATCCTTTAAACCAGCCCCCTTATTTGCGTATAAGTTACTAAAAGCCCTAGGTCGGCCTAAAAGATCACCCAATCGGCCAAGGACTTTTCCAAAGCCACAGAAAGCTTCTGTTGGTCTTGGTAGGCCACAGCATGTAGAAGCACGCCCATTAATCGCCGGCGTAGGGTACTGCATGGAACATTAAATTCCAGGCACTGCTTCCACAACCTGCCCTCTTTTCGATAGGCCTCGCATACCTTACGCATATCAGCTTCGGAATACGGCATCTTAAATCAATGGAGAAAGCACGTTGAAAAGATGAAGAAGATTGGAAAAGAAATGGGTGAGTAATGCATTGTTAAAGTGGCGGTGGGCAAGTTGTCGTGAATAATACAGAATGTTCCAGAACAGGGGGGGGGCCAGAACAGGGGGGGTCAACTTAGCTCGGAAACCTCTCGTGGTCGCGAGAATGTTGGCCACATCCGACATACCCTTGCCTTCATCCCGGTAGAGTCGCTCGATGTCAGGGCGGACCTTGTCCCAGTCGTACTTTGGCATAATTCAGCGTGGATGGTGGTTTGCTTCGAGTTGCTTGTAAGTGTCAAATGCCGCCTATCAATGACCGTTGGGTGGTTGTCTGTAGGAGGTTGAAGAGTCGAGGAACATTTTTGGGACTGGTACGAAGTAGACGCAGGAAATCCCGGAAGGGAGGGTGGGGGAGGTCATCTCATTGGACAGTTTCAAAACCGTATCTGCACAACGCCGGATGGTGGTTGGTTGTTTGCAAAACCGTCGAATGCCGCCATTGGCTGAGATTCAGCTTCGGGATTTTTGGTGGGCGAGCTTGAGCCACGGTCTGGCGCAACCAGTCGTCGCCAGGAAAACCCCAGTCGATTCATCTTATCGGAAGCCAAAGTTGGTGCAGTCAAATTAGGGGAGCGGGAACGTGGAGGCAATCGATGCTACGATGATGCATGCACGTGGGGTGAGCGTAGTGATGGCGACGGCATTCGAAGGTTGTTGAAGCTGTCGAGTTCGGATTGCATTTGGGGTATTTTTGCGGCCACCAACTTACTAGGTACCTAGGCAGACAACCACGGGCTATGCATCTGGCCGGCAGGTACCTTCCATCTTCAAGCTGGATATGAGGCTGTCACGGCAGCCATGTCCCAGACAACGCCATTCTGTCGAAAACCTGGGAAGAAGACCAAATAACCCTCCAGCCTTTCAGCGCCTTCAGGGGAAAGCGCTGAGAAAGACGAATGACTTGAGCTTGTTTGCCTGGGAACCGGGAATTCGGCGAGGACTCGTTCGAATCCCGGGAGATCTGGGCTCTTTTGTCTGCGCATCAAGATATCCCCGTTTTGTATAGGAATTTCAGACTTTCCAATGCAGCTGGGAGGTATAGGTTTTCTGTGGGGAGGGGGGGTCGCGGGAGAGGTACTGGGGGTATCCACCGGAGCGAACCCCAAAACCTTTTCACTGCATCCTTATCCCGAAAGAGTGGGTTTCCTCCGTTTACTTCTCCCAACCCAGCACGAGATGACAAAACCCTCCCCGATTCCCGTACTAAGACTCGGCAATCTGGCCACTAAGCCAAGTTCTGGGTACAGGCGTATTATTCCTCTACCCGCCAAGCGCGCGAATCAGGACCCGGTCATATTCTCCACGGTATATTGCCGTGTAGCGAATCCGGACATCGGGACCAAGCGCCGCTTCGCGCCGCATTCATCCGCCCTAACAACATCGGTCCTTGCAAATCGCGGGCCGGACGGCGATTGATGGGAAAACAAGCGCCATGATCCCATGCCTGGAAAATGTTACGGTAGCTAGCCGCGGCTTGTCCTTGTCTTTTGTGTTCCCTACACTATGTATATCCGATGGAAAATCTCCAGACTCCAGTGTGACCCGTCAATCGTTGCGGGAATCACCCACAAACTCTAGTCTGTCGCCATGACTCCCACGGCGCTTTTCATCGCAACCCTCGCCTTGAGTCCCGTGGTGGTGCTCGGTCAATTCGACGGTTCCCGACATGCATGGTATACCTCCGATGCTGCCAACAAATTCGAAAATGCCCTGCCCATTGGCAACGGCCGGCTCGGCGCCATGGTGTTTGGCGGAAACGTCGAAAAGGTCGTCTTGAATGAAAATTCCATGTGGAGCGGACCCTGGCAAGACCGCGTCAACAAGAACGCTCGAGGCGCCGCCGACGATATCTGGAAGAAATTACTGGCGGGAAGTATCACGGCAGCAGGTCAGGCGGCCATGTCCAATTTGGCGGGAGATCCGACTTCGCCGAGGGCATATCAGCCGCTGGTGAATCTGGGTGCGGATTTTGGACACGGCTCTCTCGGGTCGAATTACACGCGTTGGCTGGACACGTTGGAGGGCACGGTTGGGGTGAATTACACGCTGAATGGAGTCACTTACAGTCGCGAATATGTCGCCAGCTACCCTCACGGTGTTCTCGCCTTTCGGTTCAGCGCCAGTACGCCAGGAAAACTTGCCGTCAAACTGTCCCTGTCTCGGGACAGGTCTGTCACAGCACAGACAGCCAGCGCTGCTCGCGGCGGGTCAGACAGTAGTGTTGTGAGTTTGAACGCGAATAGTGGACAGTCATCGGGTGCCATCAACTTTTGGTCCGAGGCACGAGTTGTCAACTCTGGAGGTGAGACCCACACCCGTTTGCAGCTATCAAATATTCACGATACTAACTGGACTGGACTAGGCACCGTCAGTTCCGACGGGAAAACAGTTTCCATCACTGGCGCTGATTCTGTTGATGTCTTTTTCAATGCCGAAACCTCGTATCGGTACCCCGATGCTTCACAAGCGCAGGCCGAGCTGAAGCGAAAACTTGAGACCGCTGTGACCGCCGGGTTTCCCTCGGTCAAAGCAGCGGCCATCCAGGACTTTACCAGTCTCATCTCCCGCACGAAGCTCGACATTGGGTCCTCTGGAAATGCCGGGACTCTTCCCATCCCAACCCGGCTTACCAACTTCCGTCGAAACCCCGAGGCCGACCCCCAGCTAACCACACTGCTGTTCAACTTTGGTCGGCACGCGCTTGTTTCCTCGTCTCGTGATACCGGACCGAAATCCCTGCCCGCTAACCTCCAAGGCATCTGGAATCAAGACTACAGCCCACCCTGGCAAAGCAAATACACCATCAACATCAACCTGGAAATGAACTACTGGCCCGCCCTCGTCACCAATCTCGCCGAAACCCAAAAACCTGTCTTTGACCTCCTCGCCATCGCCACTCCGCGTGCTCAAGCCGTCGCTAAGGCCATGTACAACTGCGACGGCATGGTGTTACACCACAACACGGATCTCTGGGGTGATTCCGCCCCTGTCGATAAGGGAACCCCTTACACTATCTGGCCGATGGGGGCGGCGTGGCTATCGCATGACATGATGGAGCACTACCATTTTGGTCTGAACCGCACGTTTTTGCGGACCACGGTATTTCCCACGCTGGCGCAAACCGCGCGGTTCTTCTTTTGTCATTTGCGCGAGTGGAATTCCTACTGGACCGTCGCCCCGTCTCTATCACCTGAACATGCCTTTCTGGTGCCTTCCGGGACGGGATTAACGCAAGCGAATAAGGCGGAGGGATTGGATCTGTCGATTGAGATGGATAACCAGCTTCTCCGTCAGCTTTTTACAAATATCCTCACTGCGTGTTCTGCCCTAAATCTCACCACTTCCGGAGGAGTAGAAGAAAAGGAAATCTGTGACAAGGCAGGGAAATACCTCCCACGAATTCGCCCTCCCGGAATCTCCACCCGGACCGGCCGCATTCTCGAATGGCGAACCGACTATCCCGAACAAGAGGCGGGACATCGCCACTTCAGTCCGCTATTCGGGCTGTATCCGGCGTGGCAACTCACATCCAACGTGAACGCCACGTTATCCGCCGCAGGCAAAAAACTTGTCGATCACAGGATTAGTTCCGGGTCAGGATCAACGGGGTGGTCTCGGGCTTGGGCCGTGAATATCTATGCTCGCCTTGGCGAAGGGGATACCGCCCTGAAACACGCGCAGGAATTTATCAAGAAATACCCCACGGGAAATTTATTCGGGAGTGATGGTGGAAGTGGCACGGCGTTTCAGATTGATGGGACATTTGGGTTAGTTAGTGGTCTTGCGGAAATGTTGGTGCAGAGTCATGGAGGGACCATCCATTTGCTGCCAGCAATTCCGGGGGCCTGGAAAAAAGGACGGGTTGAAGGGTTAGTAGGCAGAGGGGGGTTTGTAGTGGACATAGAGTGGGAGGGAGGACAAGTTAAGGCTATGGTGACGAGTAAGGAAGGAGGGATGTTGGATCTCAAGGTTGGAGGGAAAAAAGGAGGGGTGAGTGTTGATGGAAAGGTTGTGGAGGGACCGGTAGCGACCGTGAAGGGGGGGCGGTATGACGTTCGGGGGAGTTTGTAGGCAGTTATCTTGACTCTATCTTGAATGTAATTGAGAGGTTCTGAGGTTGAAGGATGGATATAAACCGGAGTTACTTGGTGACATATCTCCGTACCTAAATACCTAGTTATCTACCTAGGCTTGTTGTGTGTTGCGACACTTCATGGCACCCGCTGGCTGCTGGCCCTGAAAGCAACCCTTCATTCACGCAATGCGAACGAACAGAAAGCCGACCTCACAGCCACAGAGCTTTCCCTCGAACTTTGTCTTTCGTCGCCATGTATTCCTGTCATGTCAAATCAAATACACCGCAAGCGAGTCTGGTTGCGATATCGTGTAGTGTAACCTCTGGTTTCCCGCCGTCGCCTCCATCCCGCTCTCAGCCGTGTCGGTTCGCAGAGACGGCATTTCCTGCCTGCTTGCACAACGTAAATGTACTCGTCTAGGATAGATCAATTGTGTTGAACAGCAAAAAGTACGAGCCAATTGTAGTGCAACTGTAGTATCAATCAATCAATCTTACGACTTTGACCAATTAAACTAGTTCAACTTGTCCTATCCTTTTTTTTTTTTGGTTCGGCCGGCTGGGATGCTTGTGACGCAACATCCGGCGCGTCCACGGGTCGGATTTGCACGATAGGACGGATAGGACAGACTAGAACTGATGGGGGGGTTATTCACGATGCAGGATCATACAGGATAATAGGGAGTTAGGGAGTTAGCGGCAGTCGAAATAATATGATCGAGGTCAGCAAAAGCTCGGCTCTGCAATGGGCCACCAAAAGTCGAAACTGGCTAGTCGTATCCCAACATGGAGCGCGATGGAAGCCTTGTCAATTGAATCAAATAAATGGCCCTAAGCTGGGAAGAAGGAAGCCAAGTGTGTGTCCTTGGGATGAGATGACAGTGATTACTTGCACTCATGCACCCTTGCACCCTTGCATCGAGTCCCTGTAACTTGGAGTTGGTAGCGTTTTATCTGGGTTTTGGGTGATATTTGCGCGGTGAGCATTGCGAGGTCACTGACTCTGGCCTGCGGAGATGGCCATTGAGCACTGGGTAAGGCACGAGGTAGTCTGCATATTTACTTGCAGCACTGTTACATGTAGTGTCTTTATATTTTCCAACTCCACTCGCTGTACTTACCTGGATTACAGAGTCAAGTCCTTTTGCTTAATGGCGCCTTCAAAACAAAACCACGTGTGAAAACTAACTGCCACTTCCGAAGGTCCCGGGAGGATGGGAGGATGGGCGCCACCAAGCCACCGTCAGACAGGTGCAGGGTCACTCTCCACGGGTCCACGGGGGAAGGGTTCGCGGTCAACGGGGTCGCTATCAATGCGAGCATGAACAGGACCAGGACCAGGACCAGGACCCCGGGACGAACTAACGTCTTCGCATTGCAAGCGCTAGCTTGGTTGAAATTATTTCTCGCAAAATTCCAGAACCCCGGTTCGGTTGAGGAAGGATTACACTATTTTACACGCCATGAGCAAAGAAAAGCGTGGGGGAAATGCGAAATGTAAGCAGGCCAAGCATGAACACGCCTGGGGGAAATACATTAACTAGTCTAAAAACATGGATTTGCTGCTCCCCTCCCCTGAGGACTGGACTGGACAGGACTGGCTGGGGATTGATTGATTGATTCAAGTTTTGAGACAAGTCCCGTTGGTGATTCATAACTAGTCCCGAGTACACATGCAAGTAAAAGCCGGCACTTGAATTGATCTCCGGTGTTACATCCCAATCCGTCATCCACCCGTACACCCTGCTTGCCAAAGCACCGGTTCTTTTTTATTTAACATCTCACACAAACACGCGTTGAAGGGATGGATGTCAATCCCGTTCCCGTTCCTGCCACTGGCGAACCCCGGCTGCGGGACAAAATTGACCAGGGGGAAAGAAAGGTTCGCAGGAACATGCAAGGATGTGCAAGGACGTGCAGCGTGCATATTATTTGATTGCAAGACGCCTTGCAGGACCAAGACTGTGTATTATTTGCTGTGCCGCTCAACAGTGCAACCACGGGCGACCACGGGTCGGGGGGGGGGGGACTCGACATGGATCGAAGCTGACGCGCTTCGAGAAGGTTTTTGAGGGGTGAATAAAATATCGAGAAAACCCCCCGAGATTTGATCTCATTCTTGTCGTTGTCGTTGCTGTTGAATGTCCCTCTTTTGTCTCTCTCAAGTCAATCGCCACCATGAGGCTCACCGACGGAATCGCTTTGCTGCCCCTGTTCCTCACTGCCGTGAGCGCGGGGGCCATCCATCTCAAGGGCGGCACCGTTGTTGCGTACAACAAACAGTCAAAAGGCCTGCGGGTGATCCGCGGCGGTTCCGTCGTCGTGGAGGATGACCGCATCACCGGCGTCTATGACACGCCACCGTCGCGTCTCCCGCCCAAGACGGAAACCATTGACGTCACGGGCAAGATCATCACGCCAGGGTTCATCGACACGCACCGTCACGGCTGGCAGACGGTATTCAAGACCATGGCCTCCAACACGACTCTGATTGAGTTTTTCGGGCGGTACAGCTCCTTTGTCGCGCCATTTTTCTGGAATGCCACAGACGTCTACGACAGCCAGCTCGCCGGTTTGTACGAGGCACTCAACGCTGGTGTCACAACCTCGCTCGACCACGCCACCAGCACGTGGTCCAAGGATGCTGCCGAGGCGGGCCTACAAGCTTCAATCGACAGCGGAGCGCGAGTATTTTATGGCTTCACATTTGCGAATATTACCGGGTTGATCACCGTTGACGAATTACATCCCGTCTTCCGGGATCTGGCAAAGAAGCCTGCGCTCAAAAAGTCGCCGACGGAACTGGGCATTGCCTATGATGGGTGGGGACCGAACCCGAATGTGGGGGAGATTAACAAGATGATGGCGTTGGCCAAGTGAGTGCGATGCGAATTGGATCACCTTGTCGAATGGCTTGCTAACGAATTGATGTTTTAGGGAATTGAATGTCTCGGTGATTACCACACACTCTCTGCAAGGACCGTGGGGCTGTAAGTTTCTCTTTTACTTTTCTTTTCCCCGACTTAAAAAAAATTGCAAACTAACAATCCCCCCAGTCAGCAACTCCCCTGAGGACATCCACGCGCTAAACTACCTCAACATTTCCATCCCCATTGTGTTTTCGCATGCGTCCTTCCTCACGCCCGCGGGCGCGGACCTCCTCCGTTCCACGAACCAACACATTTCCATAACGCCCGAATCCGAAATGCACTACGGCCAAGGCCACCCCGTGAGCTATAACATCCAGGACCAAGCTTCTCTGGGGATCGACACGCACATCACGTTCAGTACGGATATCCTTACGCAAGCGCGCATCTGGCTTCAGCAGACGCGATATGAACGCTACCTCGACACGCTGAAACAGACAAAACTCCCGGGGAGTAACCCCATGAGTGCGGAACAGGCGTTTCTCCTCGCCACGCGAAACGGCGCGCTCGCGCTACGACGAGATGACCTCGGCGCGATTTTCTCCGGAGCAAAAGCCGACCTGCTGATTTGGAATGGCGATTCGCCCGCGCTGCTGGGGTGGGTCGACCCCGTCGCGGCAGTAATGCTGCATGCCAGCGTGGGAGATTTGGAAGGCGTCATCGTTGACGGGAAGTGGGCGAAGAAGGGAGGGAAACTGGTCGGAGGAAAGGGGTATACTGAGGCACGGAACAAGTTCCTCAAGACGGCAAAACGGCTACAGGCAGTGTGGAAGGCCATGCCCCTGCCCGAAGTCCCCGCTCTGTTTAATGGAAATCCCGTAGTGCATCCGCCGAGGGTCGATGTGGTGCGGGGAGCGGGGGATGGGTATGGAAATATTTATCTTTAGGGTTTACTCTAGCTACCTGCCTAGGTGCCTACCTGGATGGTATACCACCTACCTTAATGTTTAGTTCACGTGGAAAATAAATTGGAAATTGGACAAAGTGAGTCGTATCAGAATGCATCATTACACCGTGGACATGTTCCAAACGTTTTCTCGTCAAGGACATGTCATCACTAATAACACCGTGAACACAAATGCGACAGGGACTGTCACCGAGGCAATGACAAAAAATAAGCAAGAAACTAAGAACACTCGTCAACCCCCTTTGTTTCTGCCGAAACAACCCTGTAGCGCTCACCAGCACCACCAGCCCCCTCTTTCCGGACCCATGAGAGCCACTCCTCCTCCGCCTCCGGTAACGACTGTTTATCCAACGTGGCGCCAGCGTCAACCAGCACCTCAAAAATGTCCCAGAACCCTTGAATCACCGCCACGTTGAGCGCACTGCTGTACTTGCCCCCTCCTTGGTTGACATTGGCATCTCGGTCCAGTAGCAACCTGACCCAATCCCTCCGACCAAGATATACGGCCACCTGTAAAGCCGAGCTGAAATCTCTGCTCTGAAGTCGATTTGCTGGACACGACGTGCGACTCTCGTCCGGCCAGAGGTTGGGGTCCGCACCGTGATCTAACAGAAAACGAACCGTACAAAACTCATCCCCGCCAGGTGGTCCATCCCGTGGAATCAGCACAGCCGCCTGTAGAGCGGTAACGTAAGATATTCCACGCTTGTCATTGACATCAACGCCACGGTCAAGCAAGAGCCGCAGGATGGGTATGATTTCCCTCCAGCGACTATCAAGGAGGTCCCGCATCATAGTGGCATGCCATGCGCTGCCAAACACGCCGCCTTGCACGTGTGCATCCGCTCCTCGGTCGAGCAGAAGTTGTATCTTATCCAGCGATTGATTATAGCAAGCGCCCTGTAGCGCACTCCCGTATCTTCCACCAAAAACGTTGGGATCTGCCCCCCAGTCGAGAAGCTGCAGAGTTGGTTCTATATGGGAATGATGGCAAACGACAGTCTGTAGCGCGGTTCCGTATTCACTGTCGGTAACGGCGTTTATATCGGCTCCTTCGTCCCGAAGCAACGTTATCAAGTCCGTGTTCCAAAAAATCCGTAAAGCTGCTGGCAATGCGTTGCCGTATACGCCACCCTTGATATTAACGTCGGCTCCCCGCTCGAGCAGTAGCTTGATGACATCCTTGTTGAAGAAAGCGGCGGAACAGGCAGCTTGTAATGCACTCCCGAATCTCCCACCCTGGGCGTTGATATCGGCGCCGTGGTTGAGCAATGGCTGTATAAACTCGCACCGTCCATAGGCTGCATAGCAGGCAGCTTGCAGCGCGTTTCCGTATATGCCACACTGCGCATTGATATTAGCTCCATGTTTGAGGAGCAAGTTTATTTTCTGTTCGGTCTGTCCGTATCGAAAATGGAATACCGCTTGCAGCGGACTACCGTATTTGCCACCGAGGGCATTGACATCGGCTCCCCGTTCAAGCAGCAGCTGTATGGAATCCAAGTCAAGGTAGCTGCAAGCGGCTTGAAATACGCTCCCGTACATGGCGTCTTGCTTGTTGATATCGGCACCCTTGTTCAACAGAAACTCCAGGTTGGTGGCCCCAGAGTAGCGGCTTGCGCAAAATGCATGGAGCAGGGAGCTGAATCTTGCACTCTTGCCACGAATGTCGGCGCCCTTGACTAGAAGGAGCTCAACAAAATTCATATTGTTCTGGTACGCCGCCTCATGACAGGCTGTATCCAAGTGTTCCTGTGTCCATTGAGATGGAAATGTCCCGGAAAGCAACATTTCGGTGAGCTGGAAAAACTTGCAGTGGACAGTGTAGAGAAGCGGTTGAGACCCGAGATCTCCCTCCAGCTCGTAATCTGGGAAATAGACGAAACACACCAAGTGTCGGAGAGTGGGACTGCCAGCAGCGAGGGCGCGGGTGGCACAATCAACGACCTTAGCTGGCCAAGACGAGCGAGGGACCATCTCGAGATGTGACGCCCAGTTTTCGACAGCGTAGCTGTAGAGTTCAAAGCGGTTCCATTTCTTCTCGTTACATGTATGGTGAAGCAGAAGGGCGAGGCATGAGTGAGCAATGTGCAGGTGGGCGCCAATGTCGTCGAAAGAAAAGCTCGATATTGGGGTTCCTGATATGCGGTGGGACATCAGATACTCTTTGACGGAGAAGTGGGCTAGGCGGACATAGGTCGTCTCCTGGATGAACTCGTTCAGACTCCTGGGAAAGACTGATTTTTTTCGGCGCACTTCGGTGACAACCAGACTAGACAAGTACCTAAGGATGTCCTCGTCTGCGAAGGGCATATCATTCTCATGAAAGGGGACGGCGCTGTCGGGGCGGACGGCGAAGGCCATGGCAACCTCACCAAGACGTAATTCCCTTTTTGACGAGGCGAGCCACTTTAGTGAGTTTGCAACCTGCACACGGATTTCTGGTTTTATGCTCTGCAAGATTCGTTCGTATGTCTCATCGAGCCCGAGAGGAAGGCTATTGAGCGCCTCAATGACGCGGGCGGGAGAGTGTAGGCTTCGAAGGGCTTCCAGGTGGCAGAAGACATATTGAAACCTTGACCAAACTGTCAATAAAGCGTGTGCCTGATAGATTGTTTTTGTTTTTCTTTTCATTTCTTTCATCGTTTCGTTTTGTATGTAAAAGTGAGAGAGACTTACATTCCATCCGACTTCTCCAACAGTGTCTCTCGCACTCTGCGTTTGGTCTCGGGGTCGCGATCCAATGAGCGGAAGTCGTCCGATTTGAGCTCTGAATCGATATACAGACTGATATCGTGGTTGAGAACTTCTCGAGCTGTAGTCAGATTGATACAGGCAGGTTCTCAGCCTAAAATCGAGCAAATGACCGATCGCCGCCTCGATATCTGGCTCCTTTTGGCTAGTGCAGAAGAGGTGAAAATTGTCAGGTGCCGCCGCAAGGATGCGAGCGAGGCTGGCAAGGAGGTGTTTCCTCTACCCGTTCATGGTTGGGCACTCGTCAAGTGCGTCAATGACAATATGTACCGCTGAGAACCCGTCCAGGGTCGCTATGAGCGCATCCTCGAGTGCAGGAATTCCTGGGCGCTCGCCTCTGTCTTTGTACTCGTTGAGTTGCTCAACGGTTTCAGGTGTGTTGGGTCTGCAGGAATAGATTTGTTTGATGAGCGATGCAAGCATCTCGGCCAACTCTTGTTTTGCAGGTCGCTGAAGCTGAAGTAGTAGTAGGCAAGCGCAATATCCGGCCGGGATTTACGCCGCTCGCGTAAGTGAGAAATGACGGATGAGCTCAGAACCGATTTTCCGGAACCAGCTTCGCATTGTCAGTGGAAGGTTTGTGTAACAAGCGGGTGAAGGGCTGCAAAATGTGCCTACCTTTGCCGCCACAGGAAAGATGCTGGCGACGTCTCCCAAACCTTGAACTCGGCGTTGTCCTTGATCAGCCATTCGTTCGTGCCCTTCCCATGTTTCCTACAGGCAGCATTATACATTCGAGAAGGGTCGACCTCGCAGAGCCATCGGAGTAGGTCAGTGCGTTTTCTCTCCGTATTGGCTTGATCGATTGCCTTTCGCAGCCCCACGACATTAGCGCTAATTCCATCCCAGCTGTGGAACTAGATTCTTGGTGCCGTGCTCTAGCTGCAGAGCACTCCTCGTCGTATTTCGTGTCTCGCAGAAGCTCGCTGACGGCGAGGAATTCCCGCTCCTTCTCTCGTATCTGGTCCAGTAGCGTGTCCCAGTCGTTCCACGCTATCGTGTCCAAACCCAAGCGGAAGGCCGTATTTTTCTCAAAGTAGCAGTAAGCCGTAGCTTGGAACCTCAGGATCTGTCTATAGAGCGCCTCCAATGCGGACTTGTAAGCAACACAAGGCACAAAGGAAGAATCTCGGTCGGCGGTGTCCGATTCGTGGCGCCGTTGGTAGAGATGCTCCCGCACCTGGCTCTGGGCAATGAGGGATGATATATAATCTAGACCCTTTGCCAAAGAGGCGCCCTGCTTCGAGGGGTTTAGCAGAAGCTGCAATGTTCCACCTCGGTTAGCCATCTGCCACGTCTGATATTCATTGTGTGTGTCTGGTGGGGCAGGGTGCCAACTCACCGACAGCAGCAGACTCACACCGGCCCATGCCAACGATGCATACGGATTTGTACTCAACGCTCCGTTGATGTACTCGTTAGCTCGGCGGACAACGCCTATAGTCGGCTCTACCAAGTCTTTGACTTGAACCTCTGAGCTGCCGAACCTCAGCTTCCACGCATCCTGGTTGACTTGGTCCATTCTCTGCCGGAGAATCAGCTCCATATCATTCTGTATGCTGGTCTCAGAGCCGAAAGTCGCACCGAAACCCGCGCTCTGAAGTTTACTTTCGTATGCCGCGACGAGATGCCTGTCTTCCTCCCGCAGCTTTTCGTATGCTATGCCCCAAAGTTTGCCGATCAGTACGTCGTTGTCTGTGGGGCGGAGATATTGGCTATTCCCTGGATTCTTTGTTGAATTTGACTGCGATGGTTGGTGGGTATCAGGGGTATCAGTGGATATCGACACATCAGATTTTGTGGCGGGGCAGTGTTGGGTATTTGCGGCCAATGTTGGGTTGTCGCGCAGGTCTTCATGTTCAAGGCGACTTGGGGCATGCTTCTGCTTCCGCTCGCTACGACCCGACCCGAAATAGCGAGAAGTACTCTTGAAAAGCTTCATCGCCGCAGTGATGGGTGTAGCAATGAGTGGGGTGAATTTGACGTGTCAGGACGGCAACAGGACACAAAGTGATGGAGCGGGGCGGGTTACCTCTCGCAGCTGCCTCAGGTGCAACGCAGCGCACCTCCCACACCAGATGATACCGGTGGTCACGTGGATCGGTCGCGCCTGCCATTGCATTTCCGTCATTTTCCGTTATCGGAGACAGACGTCTGCCTGACCTCAATTGCTGCTCAGTTGTGTCGTTGTGAACTCGGTTGTTCCTATCTCAACTGTATCTCTTTCCAAGGCTCTTCCAGGAGTGCCAAGACAATTTGCACTGGAGAGTAGACTGAATCATTGCAAAGTACTTTATGTTTGCAGCCAGCTCGTCGCCACAAACTAGTTACGGACATTTTATCGAATGCGCGGACGAGAGGGTCTGTGATACTGAAGACATGAAAGCTAGGTAAAATCAAGTAGCAGTCATAGCTGAGATTGAAGTGGTGGCATGGAGAATGGGGTTAGACACGCTTCAATTTAGCGACCCTCCGGCAGCATAAACGTTACCTACCTACCCTGGCGAATACAGCAGGATATCAATCCTCCAGCTTTCCCCTTGTCGAGGCGCATCCCGGTTGGCAACTTATCTACCACTTTAGCCGTGGCGAATGCTGGGGTAGCCGAGTCCAGCCCGACCCTAACCAGGAAGTCAGGACCCCGTATCTATCTAATAAATTACGCTCTTTATCCATGGAATCGGGATTCTCCGCCTTCCCCATTCCCCATTCCCCAGGTATTGAGTCCGACCAGGCGGTTACTTTATATTACCGCCGTTTTTCCGCACCAATGAGCTGGAAATAAATTGCATGTGCACAAAATGTTTCCCGCACTTCGATCCTCCGGGGACTGGATCTCGGGGGTATTCGCTGCTTATTAGACCAGACACCTTCCCGAGGTAATGTCACTGCTTACAAGCTTTCTTGGTTACCCTCCACTTTTGATTCCCGACCGACGATCGCCAGGATGAAAATCGCAATCGTCACCAGCATCGTGGCCGCCCCCCTAGTGGTCGTTGCCCAACTCCACGCCCTCGCCAAAGATGCTGGGCTTTCATATTTCGGCACGGCCGTGAGTCCCAGCGACAGTAATGACCAGCCGTACTATCGACTCTCCAACGACATTAAAAACTTTGGCCAGTACACGCCGGACAATGCCCAGAAATGGGACGCTACGGAGCCTTCACGTGGGCGGTTTAGCTACGGACAGGCCGATGCGATTGTGAATAGGGCGATTAGCAATAAGATGCTGATGCGGTGTCACACGCTGGTGTGGTATAGCCAATTGCCAGGATGGGGTGTGTTTCTTCTTACCTTGACCCTCAACTCTTTCCGTGGCAGTGTTGGCATTTATTGAAGGACACTGAGCTGACTCGGATTGAAATTCAGTATCATCTGGATCCTGGACCAAAGACACCATGACCGCGGTAATGCAATCGCACATTTCCAACGTCATGGGCCATTTCAAGGGAAAATGCTATGCCTGGGATGTGGTCAACGAGGCGCTCGAAGATAATGGGTCGTATCGCAACAATCCCTTTTTGAAAGCGCTGGGCGATAGCTACTTTGCTTTGTCTTTCAAGTTTGCGGCAGCGGCGGACCCGAGCGCGAAGCTTTACTACAATGACTGTAAACATCCATTCCCCGTCCCCTTCACCGTAAATCGAGGAGGGGGATTGCTAACATTGGAGGGCAGACAATCTCGAATACTTCCCCGTCAAAGCCGACGGCGCCGTGCGCATCGCCAAGCTCGTGCAAGCTGCAGGCGTGCCCATCCATGGAGTTGGACTGCAAGCACACATGACGGTCGGCCGCACGCCTTCTCGAGAAAACCTCACGTGGACGCTGAACAAATACGTCGCGCTCGGTCTCGACGTAGCTTACACAGAGCTGGACGTGCGTATCAAGCCGCTCCCTTCCAACGCCAGCTCTCTCCAGGCACAAGCGAAGGAATACGAAGCCATTGTGGGGTCGTGTCTCGATGTCCCGCGATGTGTCGGCATTACCGTCTGGGGATTCGGGGATAGTCACAGCTGGATTCCGCAGACTTTTTCGGGCGCGGGAGATTCGTGTTTATTTGATAAGAATAGTAAACCGAAACCGGCCTTCTCAAGCGTCTCGGCGTTGTTGGCGAGTGCGAGTGGGAAAAGACCGGCGTGGGGTGCGACGGCTACGACGGCTATGGAGGTGGTTACGACGATGGTCACGACGTTGAAGCCGCCGGCAGCGACCCCGACAGTTTAGGGGGATGGACTGAGGGGCGGTTGGGTAGAATTTGGGTAAGATGTTGATGGGGCTTGTGTGGGAATTTTGGATGCGGTTATTCAACAGAGCTGGCATCTCTTGTACTTGGAAATGTGTCAGACGGAGTAAGTTCCATGAACGGTTCACATTTGAAGACCGTGTATCGGGACTTGATAACCTTATCTCAGCCAAACTCTGCACCTAACAATACCGACAATATTCTGTGTTGTTTGTCATGTAAGATATGCCCCAATTTATTGGAAATCGCCCAAAAAGATAATGCTATAACTTCAACCTCCTCACCCCACCGCTCGGAACCTCCACCACCTTTCCCTTTTGTCCCCTGTCCCTCTCCCTCGCCACCGCAATACTCGCCTCCGCGTTTCCTGTGTCGAAAACCCAATACCCACTCTTCATGACGCTCACGCCCAAAACACACTCAAAAAGCTTCCCCACATTCGAGTCACTCCCAAAATACCCTTCCCACGAAACCGCATTTAGAGCACACGTTCCCTCGGCTGCGCCTTTGACGAGATTTTTCGCCGGCCAAATGACCTGCCAGGGGGGTACCTCTAACGAGACATTGATTTTTGGATCTCGCGGATCGATAAATGTAAACTCCAGGGTGTTTTGCAGATTTTCTCTTTCGGAACAGGGGATTTCCCAAAACTGTCCTCCGGGGAAATCTGGTACCGATGAATTCAGTTTTGCAGACGGAAAAGCGGACACTAAATTGGTGAACGAAGAGTTGGGAAGGGCGAAAAAGGAGGTTCCCGTGTCGATTACACATGATATTCCCTCTTTTCTGTGTAAAATGTTCTGTTTCTGGGCTGGATCTGAAGATTTGGTAAGTTTCCCGAGGGCCAGGTTCCAATTTATAGGCTCCCTTGTCGCGACTGGTCTTTTTGCCTCCACCGCCGGGAGGGTTATCATTCCCCCTTTCTTAAAAAGGGCCGTATCTACCGCGCCGTAAATCGCTTCCCCGGCACCAAAAACATCTGGCTCGGATCGCGACGGGTCGAGATATATCGCCTCTGTCGCCGCAGAGATTACTCCCTGAGAAACGAGCCGTTCTGTAAATGATGGATACCGAGGAAATAGCCCTTGGAAAACCCCCGCTTGGATTGGGGGGAAGCTGGTTCCGAGAAGTCCAATAGGGAGAGGCGCAGCCCAGGTGCTCCCCATCACTTGGGCGGGGATGGCGGTGATGCCGCTAATGCCTCCAGGAAGACGGAGCGTGTCGGTTATGTAGGAACCGCTGGCGGTAGGGAGACCGAGAATGGGCGGCTGGAATTGGCGCGGGCCGATTTCATGAAACGTGGTGGAGGTGGTGTTGTCGTCTGTTTATTTGTGAGTTGTGCACACACCAGACTGCACCAGACACAGTGGAAAGAAAGCGGATAAGTCACTTACACCCGGGAAAACAAACATTGGGAGTTTGCGCCGAGCATGATTCCAAGTAGGCAGTATCCGCGGTGGAATGCATAAAGATATCGCTGGAGCCCGTGTCATGGCCGAGGCGGATGGTTTGGGGAGGATTACCGACTTGAATGTCGACGAAATAGATCCCGTTAAAAGAGTCAACGGCCGTCCAGAGGAGGTCTAAATAGGGGAATTTGTGGCGGGCAGCAGCAGCTGGCTTGCTATTGACAAGACAGACACCAAGCCAGAGTAAGAATGATGTCGAATGCATTTTGACGGCCTTGAGCGTAAATGTATTTGGCAAGCTCACTTGAAACCGTATACTGAAATGAACGTGGCAAGGACAGAGATTTATGTTGGATTCTAAATGCTCATATTGATGCAGATGAGAGATCCTTTGAGTCTTGTCAACCCCCCCTGGGAAGCAATAAGACAAACCCACAGAACGCGCATCGGCTCGATTAGCAAATACGGATAGACAGACTAATTAGATTGACTTGGTCCCACGGGACGCTCGGAGAACATCAGTCAGCAAACATTGGTGTTCAACAGCTTGTTTTGACTGCTTTCCCCACATAAAGACACTTAATAAGCATCTGCAGAATAAAAGTGCTTTGCTCCATCAGGCTACGTGATTCCATGTCAAAGGTTTGAATCAGTTAGGGTCGGGATTCGGAGCATTGACCCGCGTCCCCGACTCCTCTTGCCAAGCGATTCCAAGTCACTCTTGTCTGGGAGGTATTATGCTGGACAGTAGTAGAACATGTTGGGCTGAGCCCAATAGTACCCATGTAAACAAACAAGTGATCAAGACGCAGTGCTAAACTCGTCATCAGATAGTTTGTGTGGGGCATACAAAAAAATAGAACGTTATGCCCAGCGTGAATAGTGATTAAGCTAGGCTCGTCATAAGACGGACACAAGCCAGGTAATTAAGGTATCTGACCGGAGAGAACATGACCAACTGCGTAAACCAGCAGGAATTCCGAGGGTAGGCAATTAGCCGAGCAGAACAGGGTATCACCTTGCTGGCTTGACACCCTTGGAATAGAATAGGCAGTCAATCTGAGGCTGAAACAAATTTCCATGCATGCAATCGGACTTTATATGCCAACCCCGCACTGGTTAGAATCTCGACCTTGATCACCAACAAAAACGAAAACAGTTCATCACCACAAGACAAGTTCATCGCCCCGACATAGACAAGCAAAATGAATCACTTCACCGCCTCCCCCACGTGCGAGATCTGCACCTTCGCATCCACCCTCCTGCAAACGGGCGTCAATCCCCGCGAATCGCGCAGCACGCAGAGCGTCAACCACCAATCCGTACAGTTCGGGTCTATTTCCGAATACACCAAAAGCGCCGCGACCTGTCCGGTCTGCCGCATCCTCCTCGCTCACATGCATGTACTCGCCAATGCCCAGTCCCAGTTTCTGTCTCAGACTCAGCCTCAGAACTACGACAACGAGGAAAATCCAAAGCTCGCCGAAGGGGAAGATGTGGTGGTGGAAATGGCATATATCGCCTGGATGGGCATGTGGGAGATTCAGGCCATGCCGCGGCAGGATACTACTAAATCCCTGCTAAGAAACCAGGGACACATCGCGCATATGCGGTTCGTTCGCCGAGCCGAGATTTCTGGGGAGACGGTTTGTAAGAGGGAGAGGTTGGCTTTGATGACACCAGAACCAGACTCTGATTCTGATTCAGAATTAGGGGTGGACTTTTTGCGGATAAAAAAGTGGATCGAGTATTGCGGTGCCAACCACGGCGGGACGTGTTTTGCGATTGAGGATCCATGGAAAAAGGTGGATCCGCCAGGACGTTTACACTTCATCGACGTGGAGGACGAGTGTATTGTCTCTTGGCGGCAACAACAACAACAACATTCCGAGAATGATCAGGAAGAGGAGGAAAAGGTCAAATACCTGGCGCTCAGCTACGTCTGGGGCGAGGATCCCAACCCGTTGGTCTCAACACTGGCCAACATTGAACAGCTCCGCCAACCCGGTTCTCTTTCCGAATCTTCGGTACTCGGAACCCAAGTCCCGCGCACCATTCGCGACGCCATGGTCGTCACCCGCAAGCTGTCTACCCGCTACCTCTGGGTCGACCGGCTCTGCATCATCCAAGATGATTTCGTCCAAAAACCCGCCCAGCTTGCGGCCATGGCTTCCATTTACAGCAACGCCTTCTTGACGCTAATTGCCGAGACGGGGCCCGATACACATACGCTTTTTCCTTGTTCTTCTTCTTCTCCTGCAACGCAAAGCATCATCCACCTCCCATGCTCTGGGCCTTTGTCTCTGTCACTCCTCTACGATAGCCCCACTCCCTTTTTAGCCCCTCCGCCCAGTTACATTCAGCTTCCCGAAAACTCATATCTTCGTCGAGCCTGGACATTACAAGAGGAACTCCTCTCTCCGCGAACCTTAAAGTTCTCTTCTTCTGGCGAAACCACCTTTCTGTGTCGCCAATCCCGGTTTCGGTCCTGGTTTCATGACCCCCCGCAACTTTTTGATAACCGCACCGCGACGGGGATAGAGATTCAGCTATTTAAATTTCTTCCCGACGTCGATACCTACGGACGCCTGGTCAGACAATATACCCGCAGACTATTAAGCTATGACTCGGACGCGGAACCGGCGTTTGGGGCGATAATCGCGGCGTACAGTCGTGCCATTAAGGGGGGCATGATTTTTGGTCTGCCGGAATGGCTATTTGAAGGGGGTTTACTTTGGGATGCTTCTTCCTTGAAGGAGGAACCTCCTTTACGACGACGAACACCGCCACAAAAACAGGGGGAGGAGGGACAGGGAGAGGGAGATAAAATGCAAGTCCCCCCCTCATGGTCCGTTCTCGGCTGGCAGGGCGAAGCCCTCGACATTGGATCGTGGGGCGATCTCTGGCGAAACACCATGAAGAGCCGACCTGTGAGCGAAGCGAAAAAGGTGTCTTACCATTCGCGCATCCAACTGATAAAATGTGCGGATTTTTACAAGACCGACAGAGTTACTGGTGAAAAAGTTCGCGTGGAAACCGGCTACCCGGAAGAAGACGAGGGAAGAGCCAGGCGGAAACAACGCAGTGGCATTGAGAATTTTATCGACATTCTGAAAAAGCCTGCACCACCACCAGAAATGGGACGGTGGGAGCGGGAGCTGGTGGTACGCACCAAAATCGCCCGCGTTTCTGTGGGAAAAGCAATGGCCTTGGCGGCAAATAGTCAATTTGCTCCAGATGCCCATCCCGACCCTGACTCTGACCCGAAGGACACTTCCCCTGAGAAAACTAGGAAAAAAGGGCGGGATATGGCGCTGCTTTCCGCTCACGGGGATATCATCGGAGCGGTTCGGCCGGGCGGTGTTATGCTGACAGAAGGAGAGTCGATTCCCCTTATTCTTCTCTCCCTGGGAATTGCCTCGTCGCCACCCATGGCCTGGGAGATGCCCGAGCTCAATGTATTTCATGCGCCGTGCACGGACAAGCGATTCTGTCCGACGTTTTGGGCAATGTGTTCCGACAAAGTCAAGGAGCGGTATATCCCGTATGAATTCTACAACGTCATGTGGGTTGGCTTCCGAGAAGACGAGAGGGGGAGAAAAGTTGCGTATAGAGAGGGGCTAGGGAGGGTGGAGAAGCGAGGGTGGGATGCGCTCGAGACGGACGAGGTGGAGATTTTGCTGGGGTAGCTACCTACCTACCTACCTACCTACCTGTACTTACCTGTAGAGGTAAGGCAAGCAGGAAACCATCAAAATGAACAGGAGTAGATTGAACCAAAAGCTCGTATCCTCACAGTCACAGATCCTTACCCTTCACTTCCAACTTGAAACGGGAAGCCTGGTATCAATCTCATGGTTTGCCCCTGGATTGTATCTGTCCAAGGATAGCTGGCTACCCTTTACAACTTCTACAGCCCTAATCCATGATAATAGGATACAATACCCCTTTCACTTGCCTCTGGTTGTATAAGGGACATATCAACCTAAAACAAACTGTCGCTATGCCCCGCCCCCCCCCCCTAATCCTTCTTCTCCATCCACTCCAAACACGCCTGATAAATGTCCCCAAACCCCTTATACCCCCTCATCCTCTCAAATACTCCCTCATCCACCACCTTGGCCAACTGCAAATGCGCTGCAATCACAAAATCCGTCATGCTCACCTCCCCTCCTAACACAAACGGCCCCAGCTCCGCATTCTTCCGCATCATGTCCCCCACGGCTTTCATCTTCTCATCCGCCTCCTGCCAGGTTTTTTCTTCCTCCTCCGGGTTGAGAAGTTCGTCAAACGACCCGAGCGCGGCTTCGCGCGTACTACGGAAATATTCGGCTGCCCGCGGGGAGAGGATGGCGAGTTCCCGGGGCGTGATGGAGCGGCGCCAGGCGGGGCCGCCGGCAGCGCGCATGGCGGTTTCAATCTCCGTTCCCAAGGGGGATGTAAGCGTCAAGGGAGGGGAGGGGTGGAGATTGCAGAGGAAAGCAGCAATGGGGGACGAGTCCATGAGGTACGTGTTGGTGGGGATATGGTGGATAGCGGGGACGGTGTATTTGGTTTGTGGGGGTAGCAGGGTGATTCCGCTAGAATTTGTTAGAGCCTGGGTCTTTTGGTTCTTCTTCTGGCTGGATCTGGTTCTGTCGTGGAAATGGTTGCGCTGAGGTGCTGAGGGCGCAAACCTGGAGATGACAGAGCCGGAAAAACTCACAGAATAAAAGGGACTTACAAGCCTTCCAGCGTCGGCGCAATGTCTGGAAACTCGAGGAAAACCGTCTCGTATGGGATTTTCTTGTAGTTGAGCAACATGCGGATCTTCCACACCGCTGGCGAGAAGCACTCATTTTTAGTGCAGGCCAGGTCGTAAAGAATGACTTCGGGCGTGGTTTGGGCGGCCATGGTGACACGAATTGCAAGTTTTGATGAGATTTGGTGAAACCGCTGTCAAGAGGTTTTTGGCTGCTCACTCCGCTTGGGCTGGTGAGTGGCATTTATGCTCCACGGTCAAATCCACTCTTTGTCTCGCAGCACTAGCGCGGGGACAATAGGCTTGTGGCCTGCAGGTGCCTGAAATGCAACTGCGCAGCTGGGTGTTGCCGAACTTCCATCGGCGTCATGTTCCTCCGGAGAAGCCGGCGCTGCAAGGTCCGCGATTACTCACGCACCCCGCTATGAGCTACCTAGTGCTACCCGGCCCGGAACGACGTCCATTTTATCGCTGTCGATTGGCAGCAAACCCGAGATGCCGCTGTGGATACTCGCCAGTGTCATGGTGCTCGGGGCTGCAGCTGTCCGCAGCGCGATCTGGTTTGCCTCAGGGATCAGGTTCACCACGACCGTGCTCCGATTCTCGCACCCCAGCAGCAGCTTGAACTTGGCCCGCACATCTGTGTCGCCCATGATGGCGAGCAACGCCCTGATTATGTCCTTCAATACCGTGTCTTGGCGGGTGCTCACGCCTTCGAGGATGGACACGCCGTCAATGATGCAGGAGATGGTGACGGTTTCCTCAATCTGGCGGATCAAGATGTGGAAAAGATCACACAGCGCTGGTACGTTACATCTGCAGATCTCGTCGAGGAATTTGGGGTCGATAAAGCCCAAATCTGGTTCCGGCAGGGTAGGGTATTGCAAGAGCTGCAGTACGAGGCTGCGGATCAAGCCATTCGGCCCATAGACAGAATCCAAGTTGTCGATGTGCTGTCCGCAAAAATAGTGCAGAGATACCGTCTGTGGGAGTTCGGTCATGGCTAGGGCGAGAGAGGCGAAGCAGACTGAGAGGGGCGATGTTTTCCCGTATCCGTATCCCGAGGCATGGCCTTCCACGAGGAGGATGTTGCTTCGGCGCTGCGATATCCAGATGATGAATTTGCTGTCGGTCAGGAGCCACCTAGTGCTGCCCAGGGCTTCCCTCTCGATGCGATTGCCGTCGCAGAGAACACGTTGCAGGTCGTTCGTAGGTCTAAGGGTTGGCACTTTAAGAAAACCGAGCAGCTCTGTGGAGGTGACGGGGGTCTGGCCAGGGAGTTGAATGGGCATGATTGGGGGAGGATCGAGTTGTTGGGGAAAGGATGAGCGTATGATGTCTTAAATGTTTGGGCCTGAATCAGCTTTGCTGGCTGCGAAACCCGAGTTCCGAACGGGACTTGGCTTACCTCGCGTGTACTCGCCATCCACAAATAGGTTGTAGAAATATGTCTTGACTTCTGTAAAAACAACTGGGCTGCCGATGTTCTTAGCGCGTTCAGTTTCGTTTCTCGACAGGTTTTTGATGGCGTCCAGTATCTCGGCGCCCTCATGCCGCAGCTGGCCCATCTCGTACTTGGTTTCGTGCACTGTCTGCCGTATGCCCTGCACTTGCCTCACTGCCTCTTCTGTGTTGTGATGCGTTTGCGAGTTGAGAAGCAACTGCAGCCCTTGAATATGAAGGTGGAGTGACTTTGACAACTGGTTCAGGCGGTGTGTGATACTCTCGATGGCTGTGGCCTCGTAGTTGGGGATGTGATGAACTTGTGAGGGTTATTTCAGCGTTGAATACACAGTTGAGACTTTCTCTAGCTCACATAGTCTGCCGTGCTTGTGCAACAAAAGGTTAATCAAGCTCGGGATGTCTTGAAGCAGCGCTTGGTACATGGATTGTATCTCAGACAGCAGACTGTGATCATGAGGGAATGCTCGTCGAGCATCGACCGCCTCACGAAACAGGAGAGGGATTTCGGCGAAGGCAGAAATGATTTTCTCGCGGTTTTCCGCTCTTTGCTGCACAATCTATCTCTCTGTCAATATTTCTGGCCAAGGCCCCTCATGGATGGGACAATCAACCTTGAAGATGGCAGCGAGCCCACATCTCAGGTATCTGAGGCCCGTGTCATCTGGAATCATGTCGAGGAGCGGCATTAGCATCGCCGCCCAGGTGTCACCACCCTGCCTTGCGAACCGGCGGAGTGGGTTCTTGGCTCCCCTTTCTTCGTAATCCTTCATGCTCTTATCCACGGCGTCGAGACAAGCATCTCGCGCCTCCATGACTGAGTCCCAGTCGCATTTTCCATCCTTAATGTCCTGGGTGATGGCCAGATGTGTCGAGGATGCTAGGCATTCCCGGAGTTCTTTCGTTTCCGGGAGTGCAAACATGGCACGTTTCTTGTCGTAAGGGAGATTGACCCCCAGCATGGGATTGAGCTGAGCTCCGTCGGTGGCGCACCAGCTCTCGTAATCATTGATCGAAGCATCGTCACGGAGCCTTTCGAGCAACGCGACGGGCATATTTGATGGACCCAGTTCCGGCATGATTGTGTTGGTTTCTTCGTTGGTGATGTCTGAAGCCGGTTGCATCTGGCATGATTCTTTTGGCGTTTGATATCAATCGTGACGGCGAAGTGGTGACCGGAATGGTAACTAATATTGTTGTGTGGTCCGAAGGGATCTCTTTTGTGATAATCTGACAATGGTGTGATGTCGGTGCGTGTTGCGCGTCAGGCTAGCTCAGCTAGGTCCAGTGGCACGACGCGGCAAGGCGATTAAGAGTTCCAACCAATCAGCGATATGGAGTTCCAAGCCCGCTTGCAGCATCACACCATACATGTCCACGGGCGTAGCATGCTCTGGCGTGCCTGGAAATCATATGGCCACGAAGGCTCGCACTCCATGGCGCAGAATAAATCCCAAGCACTCGTAGAACTGACTGCTCGAGATATTTCGGCCGCACAACATCCCCACCTGCCTATCCAGGAGATTCTGCTGAACACACGGCAGGAGCAACCAAGACCGAAAACAATCCCACGCAGCCCAGCATTGGAGCCCTCGACCTAGTCGGGCCACAGCCGTGACAGAAAAAAGCATCCTTGTATCTTACCCTCCTGCCGACATGGCACAAGACCAGAACGACCCAAACACAGTCCATGAGGGCCTCTCGGCCGATGAAGAAGTACCACGACCGAAAGGCGCACTCGACAGCTTCGTTGCATCAATGCGCGATCGGCTGGGCTGCACCAAGACTGCCCAGGACCCAATCGACACCAGTGGAGACCGTCGCCGACCAACATTCAGCAACCCCTTGCCGGTTGTGGTCAATCCCGAGCCAGGTGTCCGCCAATGCAACTGGTCGCAATTCAAGAACCGTCATCCCAGCACCCCCACATTCTCGATTGAAACCCTGGTGGCCGGCTCAAACCTCAATTTGAGTGTCTATGATGAATCCGTCGCCCGCGGGCAGCGGGGCCCCCCTGAAGAGGCCCGCGAGGAACTTTCCAGCCGAATGGAAGCTGGCATATCACCCCACAAGATACATCGCATCCGCATCCAGTCGGCTATCATCTTGCACCTGCTCAACACGGTTACTGGAGACTTATGGGACATTACCAAGTCCCACACGTTTCTCCGCCCGTTCGCCTACCTTATCCATCACCAGCAGAAAGTCAAGGACAAGTTTGCAACCTTGTCCACATCGACGTCAGTGGAAGTAAACAACGACAGCCGGTCGGAGATTTCCAACAATAAAGCACTCCAAGATATCCGCGCTTACATCGATTTCGTTGACAGGGAGCTGCTCCCGCTGTATCGGCAGTTCGAGGACATCAGCGACGGGTCTCGCACCATCAGTTTTGATGATTTGTGGTATCTGCTCCGGCCTGGAGAGCTTGTCTGGTGTCCCTGGAAGAGAGCGGTACAAGACGGAGACTCAGAGTCATTGGATTTGCCCGGACGGCAAAACGTTTTTCGCGTCTATTCCATCATACCTCACATTCCCTTCACCAGACACCGGGTCTTGTACGATGAGATTGGCTTGAAGCAGCCTACGGCCGAGCGTGCTGCCCCAGGCGTAGCGATCGCTTCGTGCTACTACCTCGATTACGATGGGGAGAAAGTTATCCCCATAGTAAACGAGTTTGAGATTAGGCCGTTCTCTGGGCTGAGAAGGATCGAGGACCTCGTCGTATTCCCTGTGCGGTTTCTGCCAGACTGGGACCAAAAAACCACCGAGCTCAAACGCCGAGGGGAACTCTTTCTCAACGCCATCCAAATGCGCCATGTTCGCTACAAAGGCACAACGTTGCTTATTGAGCCCAGCGGTGATCGGACTCAGGGCTGGGATGGGGAGCCGATGAGATCAATCGTGGACTACGAAGGAGATGTGTTTGTGGACTTTGGCGAGGCCTTTTACGAATACCCTCGATGGAGGCTGAAACACCATCGCATGGAACCCCCAGCCATGCTGTCCTCGACTACCATTGAGCCATACCGAGTCATTCAATGGGACGGCAATGGCCAAGATTTGGAGTCGCATTATGAAGTGGTGGTGAGAAACGATGATATTGGACGCTTCGAGGGCACGGAAACTCTATCCAAAGATAGGTTTTTGTCCGCGGCAGAATTTGATCTCATCGATGTGAAGCTCACAGAGGAGGACGCTCTGTTGCTTCCACTCCGCGTCTACGGCTTCATCATCCCCCGCCGAACTTTCCGGCCCTTGGATGTGCGCGGGATCGCCGAGGTGGAGTACAACCCTTCCGCTCTTGAAGAGCTCGACCTTGACACGTTTCACAAAAAGACGATCGAGAGCCTCGTCTACTCATACTTCAAGGACAGAGAGCTATCAAATAAGCATCATGTTTCTAAGAAGGCGGCAAGTGGCAAGGAACGCGGTTTAGTAATTCTAATCCAGGGACCCCCAGGTGTGGGCAAGACGGCTACGGCACAAGCAGTGGCCCAGGTGTCCAGGTGTCCGTTATTTACCATCACTCTCGAAGATGCCGAGGACTACGCTGCCGAAAACTTCCGGCAGCTCTTTAGAAGAGTAGAGCTCTGGGGCGGAATTGTGCTGCTCGATGAGGTCGACGTCTACCTTGCCTATCGGGATGTCCACGATATGAGAGCAAATCTATTAGTCACACGTAGGTCTCGACCAGCATTTCCTTCACCCTGAAATGATAGCTAACTATTCCTCGGCCGAAGTCTTTCTCCATGTCCTCGAAAACTTCAAAGGCATCATCTTCCTCACCACCAATCGACCCGGCATCCTCGACGAGGCCGTCAAGTCTCGTGCCCACGCCACCTTCTGCTACCAGCCTCTGAACCTGGAGCGGACACTCCAGGTCTTTCAGCTGAACATCAACAAGTTCGTCAAGCGGGAGGAAAGCAGACATGCCCGGACGGGTGAAGACGAAATGGTAGTCGTAGACCAGGACATCCTCGACTTTGCCCGAGGTCACTACTTAAAGCACTGCCAGGATAACGAACTCACGCCATGGAACGGCCGGCAAATCGCAAACGCATTTTCCATCGCCGCCTCCATCGCGCGCTACCAGGTCCTCGGCAACGCCAAGAAGGCACAGCCCCAGTTGCGTAAGAGCCATTTTGAGGACGTGGAGCGACTGACAGAGGAGTATGACCGGGCCCGATTCAAGGTGAACCACAAGTCCGACTCCAGCCGTGCTCAGGAGTTAGGGGAGCGATACGACAGGTATGAATACGTAGACGAGCAACGACATGGCCGGGAGCAGAACGATGTATCGAGTTTCCCCCCGCGCCTGCAACAGCAATGGAACGATCCCTCTTCTTCAAGCTACACAGAGTCTGGGATGCGTCTGGTACCGAGAATGTCGGGCACGACGGGGCCGCTGGCAAATGACAACAAACCTGAGAATAGACGAGACGTGGAGGGAGGGCCAAGTAAAGGACGCCCATTTGAGATGAACTACCGGAATTTTTAGTTAGCTTTGGGAGTATTGATGGGTGCCTAGGCACCTGCATGAAGCCGGTCAAATGAGAGATTGTGAAGGCTTGCTGTCTGTTGCCGTCAAGACGGGAAAAGGGCTCCTTAGTCCTTCGTCCGTGTCAGGACATGACTCACAACTCCTGGGAGCTGTTACCATGGGAATTGCTATGAACTCAACGCCGAGTCGGCATTAATTTACCATATCATCAATGCTCCAGCCTGAGGCACGGATCCTTGGAGGCGTCAGTCTGTGAGGCTTGGGTACGCAACCCCGCCTTTCACCACACCATGCCGCATTCCTCTCTTGCCTGCCGCAGCATCCTAGCTGCTGGGTCAGAATTTCATGACGGTGGATTGGTTAGTCAGTATCCTGATCACTCCCAAAAAGGCCTCCTACCTCCCCAGCTGGGTGATATCAGGCAGAAGAGGAACAAGCATCAGGGCCCGACATTATCTCCCAGAACAGGGGTTGATCCGCACATGCACGTTGCTCAACGGGGACAAACAGGCCCCTGATTTGATGTTCCTAGACATGAAAAGTGAGAAGAACACTGCAGACTGAGGTGGTGGTGGGCTCTCCCATACTATTGGCGCTGATCTGGCGGTGGACTCTGGGGCTTGGGCATCCACACATGTCCGCACAGCGAATTCATCCATATCTGGCGGTGGACTGTACTGCTACCCAACCAACCTATCGGCAAGTGGAAGACGGGTAGTGGTAAGGTATCGCGGGCCTTGCCCGATATCTTCAAGCACGAAAAAGGCCCCGACTTTGTGGGCCGACTGAGCGGGCAAATCACCAACAACAGTGTCGGAGGAGATCAAGCGGCGAAAGCTGATGACCTGGCCAAGATTCTTGAGGGGTACGCGAAGCACTCCTCGCCCAAGCCCCTGTCCATTGGCCTGTTTCGCACCGACAACACCACCCGGAAGGACTTTGCCAAGCTGCTGCAAAGAAACTATATCAATGAGGCTCATATCAATATCCAGGGGCCGAACAAGGTCGATGCCGGCGACGACATGTTTGCGATTCGCCGCGCCATCATGCTCCGTTACTTGATTGGAAAACACAATCTCAAGCTCTCCAAGGACAGCCCAGCACTGAACGCGCTGCTGCACGTCTTGAGGCTGCGTCACGGGGCTCGGTCGCTGGAGGCCATCCTGGCCATGAGCGACGCGCCAGAAGGGGATTTCTGCAATCATAAGCCGCCGGTGGATAACTAGCTCAAGTTGCATGTGGATCTCAAGTCGTTCAAGGAGCACCTCCAGCCTCCTGTCGCCCGCGATCAGGGGGCGTCGAGGCACGACAGCAGCGAGGACGTTAGAGTCCGGGCCGATATCGATTGGGCGATTCTGAACCACGGAATGGGGTACATCAAGGGACCTCTCTGTATATCCAAGGGGTTGTGGATATGGAATTGATACCTCTGGTGTGGTCATCTTCAGGGGCCAAGAAAAAAAGAAAAGGAAAAAACGTAGAATGTTGTAGGTACAATACATGCACAGTTAAACAGACCCCCTTGGACCGGCATTAGAATATTTTGTCTTTAGAGCCATTTCAGAACAGAATACAAAATGCACACGAGATTGGCTCGAAATTTGTGGCTGTGCCGATCTACCGACTTGGCTGCCTAGATGACTCCGAGCAGTGTTACCTTGTGCCTGACATCATCAATGTGATGACAGGGCTAATAATAGATTGGCTACCGCACCAAGGTTTTACTGTCGCTGCTACAACATTTTTACCTCTCCTTTGCATCTACATGTACGATTTAGCTCTGGCGAGGTGCAGCAGTTCAATGCTCGCGACAAGGCTCTTCCCGCGTCAATGTCAGAATGAACGCGACTACCGTCCCGCCCGAGTGCATCCCGCCGGATGGACCCATTCCGGTGGATTCCGATCTCGCAGGGCCTGGGGTGAGTTTGAACATTACCTATACACTGTGCTAGTTCGGGAACTAACTAACTGATTTACAGGTCCTCACTGCTTTTTTTGTCTCTGCCGTCATCACCATTTTAGCGGTGATTGGCGGCTACCTGTCACAATCACTTGACGATGCATTACTCGACGACCTAGATCGAAAAGTGATTTCCTGGTCATCCTCAAAAATCCAAAAACTTTTTCGGATTGACGAAACTTCCTTTATATCCAAGCGCGAAGCCAGAAAAGAAGCCGTCACGCTATTCATCCTGACGCTTAGCGACCAGCAACTCGTCACCGGTCTGGCGATTCTGGTCTCGGGCACACTAAACAAGGACAGGTTGACTATCTATGAGCTATCCATGCTTCTCAGTCTCGCATGGTTTTCTACCACAACACACCTCGCGACGCTCGATGCGCTGCAGATATATCTCAAAAAGCACCGGTTCATTCGCCATATTCGCGTGGGCGGCATGCTGGCTGTTTTGGTTCTCTTGTTCTATCTCAATTTCATCATGCCGGCGTCAACTTCAACCATGGCGCGATCCGTACCACTGCGCTGTTGGTACGCAAGAAAGGAGGACGAGAAGCTGCATCCGTCTAGTACTGTTGCCAGCTACCTGGGTGTGATTACCGTTATTCTCTTTACGCTGTGGGCGTATTCGGTGAGGATATATCCGCTGTACCGGGATACTACTGTACATGTATGGGGGCGGGGGCGTTCCTCCTCCTCCTTCGACGACGAGGACCGACGACAAGTCAGTGGCGAGGATAAACATTTCATATCACAACCCCAACAAGAGGAACAGGAAGATGAAGAGGAGGAACGAATCTCACGCCGGGCCTTTCTTCGGGCCACACATCTCCGCGCGCTGCGTTCCAAACCACTCATCATTCGCAAATTCTTGGGGGCCGGCTTTTTATTATCAAGAAGCTTCCTCTGGTCTTTTCTACTCATATGGTTCAGCTTCAGTTTTGGTCTCACTAATCTCGTTCTGCAGAGATGGGTTCTCGCGCCAAGGCTGGATGGCAATTCCGGAGGAGGAATGGGGTTTGGACAGGTCACTTCGATTTTTCTACTGCTCCTGCCTTTTCTATCTGCGGGGCAGGGCTATTACGGTGAGTTCACCTACTCTTTAAATCCTTAAATGAGGGGTTCGCGTGAGACTGAGACTGAGACTGACTTGGTGTGGGTTGATGGGTAGGATATATTCAAGATCAGCGCCACCTTGCTCACGACGACGTACATCGAAGCTACCCAGATATGGCCTCAACAGTCGGATTCACAGAATCCACAGTTGGAGTTGGAGTTGAACAGGGATTCACAGCAGACACTTTAACAATAACAACGCAGTATGCGTCCCAAAAAGCTGAAATGACGCCTTACCTCGCCGGAGACATTTTCCATATTCGCAACATGGAATACACTTCCGAAGAAGTCAAACAAACCATTGTCGACATGAAAAGAGCCGTCTTGAATGAATATCACAGACTCAAAGAGGTTGAAAAGGATGTCTCCCTTACAACAAGTCTATGGCTGTTTGCGGGCTATGTTGTTTTGCATGGGTTTTTTGCCGCACAGCTTAACCTTGTAAATGTCATTCAGAGCACGGCGGTAAACTTTTCGACGATTCTGTTACTGCCGTTTATTATCCTGGTTTTTATCTTTGATCTGTTATCAGTGGTATACTTGTCCCGTCGTCCACGGGGTTTGGGCAAGTATCTGGTTGTTACTGGAGGTACGAACCTCTCTGGTGTATCATAGACTCGACTTGCGTCTTAACCCCTGAGGAGACGACTGAAATATACTAGGGGAGTTGGCAATAGGGTTGAGATAACAGTTATTGCCTGTTGGGCAAGAGAGACCATGAACTACCAAATCCGCGTCTCAAGCAGGTAGCTCTATAAGCAGGCAGCTCTATAATACTCATATACTGAAACAAAACTAGCTAGTTCTGAATCGCTTGCTCAAACCCCAGGCCTCGCCGCAGCCGGCCCCTCCCGAAACGAGCGTTCCGCCCCGACGGCGCTTTGCCGACCGGCCGCTGCGGCTTCCTCTTGCCAGCAAGCAATAGCTGCTTTTTGGTTCCTGCGTCGCTGATGGCCCCAAAGAGTGGCGACCCGTAGCTTACAAGCATGACCTTGACCACGGTACTCGGCGAGCTGCGGCCCAGGCGCAAAAAGAGCTCGGCAATGGACAAAGGGAGGGTGAAGCCCCCCGGTGAAGCACACGTCTCGGGTACCAGGAGCTCAATGTCGACGACGAGGAAAACGTGGCCAAGGTTGGCTAGGCTGGCTGCGAGGAGGGCGATCCATTCGCACTCGTCCCGGGCGGATTGGAAGCGGGCGCAGCTGAGAGTGAGGGAGCGTTCGGTGGGCGGAGGGCCTTGGCGGAGGGCCTGAGATGTAAGGTACTTGAGAAGCTCGACCGTGGTGAGGGAAGGTGATGCGGAAGGGGAGGAAGTCTTGAGGGCCCAGAGCGCCGTGGCGTTTGCGAGGCGTATCTGCTCGATAATGTTGACGAGGCAGTCTTTCATAGCGGCCTGGCCGGCAAAGGTACCTTGCACCATAATGAGGGCCGAGGAGGGGGACTGGGCCCAGGCTTGGAAGCGCGGGTGAAGCCAAAAGGGCTCCAGACAAGGCCCACGGCGGGTGCGGGCAGTACGGTTGCGGAGGAAAATGGCCTGCTGGAGGCACTTGTCGGGGTCTTGGAGAGGGAGGTTGGCGAGAGAGGTGAGGATGGAGGAGAATTGGAGGTCAGTCAGGGCCATGTTGGTGTTGAGCATGGCGTTGGCATTGATTTGATGGTGGCCTTTTGGGGGTCAGGGCAAAGGTAAGCATGCGGCACGAGGGGAGGGGGGAGGGTTACTGGTCATCATTTGCTTTATTTCGAGGAGCAGCATGTGCATATCGCGCTGCTCGGCCTGGGACGCTGTGACGGCGAGGTTTCGGAAATGGTTCGTCGCTGTGGTAATCTCATCGATGATGTCGTCGTACCGGAGTTCCTTTGGGCGCGTGACCGAGTGGATGGCGCGCAGTAGCTTATTCTGGCTAAACCAGTCATGGGCGCGGATAAAGAAGCGTATGGTATGGGCATAGATCTCGGCGAGGGCGCGCTTCATCTGCTCGGTGGGAAAGAGTACGGCGGCGACCTCGACGGCGGGGAGCGTGTCGGCGATCTGGGCGAGGGCTTTGGCGACACATGCCAGCAGGGCCTCGTGGTTGACAACGGCCAGAAAGAGGAACTTGATGGCGCCCCAGGCCAGCGAGACGTACTCGGGGTGGTGCTGGACGAGGACGTCGAGCACGGCGCCGTAGTGGGCGATTCGCTTAGAGAACCGGACCAGCCATTTTTTGGCCCTGCCGCCGTCGTGGTCTGCCGCGTATTTTTTCTGTGCGTCGGTGACGAGCCTTTGTAGCTCCTGGATGCTAGAGGCCTGGTTGAGCTGCTCGCGCTTGCGTGCATCCTGGGTCAGGAGCGTGCCGAACTTGTCGACAGCGAGCTCAAAGGCTTCACGCGCTGGGTCCAACGTTGTATCGTCCCCGCCGGGCCTGTACCAGTCGTTTCGCGTGGCGAGTCCAGGCGGCGCCATTCGTTGTCCCAGGTGAAATTTGGCAATGTCGAGTGGGGCTCGCAGAGGGAGGAGGAAGAGGTGATCAGGCTGCGTACCTGCCTTATTCTACAAAGCAGTACGACCCCGCTTTGGCTGTTATCTGTATGCTCACTCGCTGCAATACCGCGACTAAAAATAGCCGCCCATCACGTGAGGACGCAGTGATTGCTGCATCTTTTTGCGCAGTCCAGGCCGCCCCTCTCCGATTTTTTTGCCCATGCAACTTCAATGTTGGGACTTGGGCGGAAACGAGGTTCCTGCGGGAATGGATAGTCAAAAACAGCAGGCCAGCTACGACAAGCTCGCACGAGTTTACGATTTTTTGAATAACATCACCATCTCGCGCGACCAGACCAAGGAGCGGCAACGAGACGAGGAGATTCTAGCGCTGCAAGCTGTTCTCTCACGTGCCCCTGGAGACAAGCCCACCAACGACGGCTCCGCAGGCGCGGCAAATGCGGATGAGGACATTGAGGAGGAGCCACAGAGTTTCCCGCCGACAGCATCAGACCTGGACAAGGCTGCGAGTTACATAGAAAAATCCAGGAGGGGAAACTTGTCCTCCGAGGACTTCCGCATTCCAGTCGCTCCGACACCGCCACCCGTCGACCCTGACGAAGTGAGCGAGCCGCATATTGTTTCTCACCATCGGCGACTCCCTCGTGCTGTTCGTCGAAAAAAGACTGATTTGGCCGCAAACAAGCAGTTGATCACGGATTCGTTTCCGTCTGCCAGCAGGACGAGCTCCAGCACCAGCCAAGATTTAAGTGACACGACTGACGTTGAGGAGAATTTGAGGACCCTCGCCATATACAGACCTACCCCCCCTATCTCTCGATCGATCTCTTGTTTTACCCCCCCGATTCTCGCACCTTCAACCAGCATTTCAATGCCGCCCCCTGACTTGCGGCGGGCGCATCTCATGTCCTCCACTCAGGGCCGGGAGAGACCCCGGAGTCGCGCTTCTTTGCAGAAAGGGAAGCTGCGCGTTCCCGGAAAGCCAGGCGACTCCGCGGCGCCTGCGCGAGAACGGACCTCGTTGTCATCACACCCTGAGAAACGCCCCAACCCATTTACCCCAAAGCGACGCGGTTCAGCCTCACCCCCTTTGCGTGCTAGAAGCAACCCGTATCACGTCGATGCCAGCAGCGACTATGATAAACAAGACGACGACGAGTCTTTACGGTCTCAGAGCCCCGGATCGACGACAGACGCGGAGGGACTTCAACAACGCATCGAGGAGCTGAGCGTAGAGCTGGAGGCCCTAAAGACGCAGCTGGGCGACGGCTCGGGTGCCCCCATACCCTCATCAGGGGTGTACACGGACGAAGAGACACGGTGGACGCATATCTTTAGGATTCAAGACAAGTCGTACCTTGGAAGGCCCTCGTGGGACCACGGGACACGAAGCGGGCTCTATCTTCGGGGGACAAGGCCGATATGGAACACGGCAAAGTGGATGAAGCAGCAACGGCACATCTTATTTGTCATTTTGAACGACTACCCCTTCCTTCACCCGTCCGACTACGGAGTCAAAATTAAAGACATCCTCGACACCTCGTCGCCACCTCCCCCTTTCCACCAGTCCATCCTTTTGCGCCGCTCCATGGTTTCGGCAATGGAGCGATTCGCACGGTTCTATCCGTCCTTCAACACCGTGTTTCCGGACTTTGACTTTGAGCAGGAAATCAAGGCCCCCTACCTGGTTCTCTTTTACATGTTTCCCGACTGGCAGGAGAAAGCTTCCCTGCTAGACAACGACCACCGGCACCGCATTAAGGCACTGTTCACCTACATGACTAGGGAGCACGGTCCCTGCTTTGAGTTATCTTTACAACGACTTGGCGCCGGAAGGATCTCTGTGGACGAGTTGAAGTATCTCGTTAAGCCGGGCGACGTTGTCGTGAGACCCAAGCCTGGTTTGACTGCCTTCATGGCGACGTCGTGGATGACTTGTGACGACCAGATTATCCGTAGGAAGCCGTCGGAACACGCCGACGCCTGGGAGGACTCGAGTTACCACGAAAGTGCGAGCAGCAGTGAATACAGTGAAGATATTATAGACCCCGACGTCAGGCATATCATGGTGCGAGACCGTAACCAGGAAAATGGCGAGCAGAAGCGTCGGTCTGCCCTTCGTCAGGGTGACGGCGACATGGGGCAGCTGTGGACCGTCAGTGGATGGAACTGGATGCTTCAGGCCGGAAAACTATCGAGATGCCATGATGTGCTGGATATGAGAGTCAACGCGAACGCCAACGAGTTATTCGACGTCACCTCGTTGGAGTGGTACCCGCTGCGGTACGCGAGTCAGCATGTCAAGGATCTGCTGTCAAAGCGTGGCCACACCTACTGGCGCTGTCGCGAGCGGCAATTTGTCGGGTACGCGCATCAAGCCGACGGAGTGGACAGTCTCGAGAGTGTAATAATATACCCCAACTCCCTCCCAACAAAAAGGCACGACCGGGACCTATTTTTGCTGACAGTTTGCCCGGCAGGAAGGTGAGAGATTTATGATCGATTTTGCTACCTATTCCAAACTCCATCACGAGCAGCCCAAGAAGAGGGCCAAGGCGAGCACAAAAGAACAGGAAGACATTGCCGAGGGGGATAAGGACATGATGCGGCGGGAGAAGCCACCCAGCGATGAGATGATTAACCTGTTCCCATCCGTGAGCGTCGGGTTCAATCTCCGGCTTAAGAAGTGGAGTTCGTCATCCCTCGTCTGATAATAGACCGTCGCTGATCATCTCGGAATCATGAAGTGGATATTGAAGTTGACCATATTCGGCTGGTGGACTGGAATAAGAAGGCGTTTGAAAACCTGGTTGTCGACGAAGCTACCAAACACCTCGTCAAGGCGCTGGTCTCCAACCAGATCAAGGCGGAAAAGTCAACCGATCTGATCAAAGGCAAGGGCAACGGCCTGATTATTCTCCTACATGGGTAGGTACTTAACGCTTTTCTCCTTCTTGGAACCTTTTTGATGTCGGTTAGTTGACATACAAGCAGAGGGCCTGGCACAGGCAAGACATTGACAGCAGGTATGTTTGTGTTGCTCAACTCGTTCGCTGCTGCTCGTCCCTGACACTATATAGAGAGGTAAACGCGGCAATCTTGACAGGCCGGGCCGCACGTTGACAAAATGTTTTTTTTTCTCAGCGTCGCCGAACTCGCCGAAAAGCCCCTGTATCGTGTGACATGCGGAGATGTCGGCACAAAACCCGAAGAGGTCGAAAAGGTATACATAGTGTCATTACGCACCTATTTTCATAAGTGAGGCAATCTAACACGGCGACCACAGTACTTGGAAACTGTCCTCCTGCTGGGCAAGATTTGGGGATGCGGTAGGACAGCACTGACTCATGGTTCTATAAAAACGTACCGGTAGGCTGATAAAGTTTCATAGTGGTCCTTTTCGACGAGGCCGACGTCTTCCTCGAGGAGCGCAGTCTTACAGACCTCAAGAGAAATGCCCTAGTCTCGAGTAGGGATCACACCTGGCTGGCATGTTTTTGGGTTATTGACATTTTGTGCAACGCAGTTTTCCTCCGAGTTTTGGAGTATTATGATGGTTTGCTCTGCCTCTCTCGAACACACGAATGGAACCAATACTAACGCGCAACAAGGCATCCTCATCCTAACCTCCAACCGTGTCGGGACCTTTGACCAAGCCTTCAAGTCACGCATCCAGCTGGCGCTTCACTACGAAAACTTGAAGAAACCGCAGCGGAAGAAGATCTGGCGCAACTTCTTCACCCGGCTCCGCGACCTAGGTGAGACTGAGGTAGACTATGACGACCTCAGCGACCACCTAGACGACCTTGCCGAGGAAGAGATGAATGGCCGGCAGATCCGCAACGCCATCACGACGGCGCGGCAGCTGGCCCAGTTTGACGGCAAGAAGTTTTCGTACGCTCAGCTGCAGCATGTTATTGGCGTGGCGGGTAAGTTTGAGGGGTACTTGAAGGATGTGAAGCAGGGATATTCGGATGACCAGCTGGCGAGGGATGATGGGATAAGGTGAGAGAGAGGGGGGTACGCAAAAAGTCTAGACGAATGAGGGAATGTGATTTTCTAGCCACGTCGCCCGAATACCCATCTGTTTCCATGATTCGTCTCACAAAAAACCAGACTGTTTTTCTTCGGTAGCCTAAAGCAAGATGATTTACTCTCCAGCTAGCATGTAGTCCGACAATAGCAACCGCGAGGAACACAGCATCTCACCCGCCGGGTTTATGTCGCCATTACCGTTGGTACGCTCAACTCTTTTAGGGCCAACGTGTGCTTTTGCCGAGAAATATCCTGAATTCTTCACATCTTCTGCTACTGTCGACGCGAGAGTTCAAGCTGTGTATATCATGAGAAAGATTAAAAAGGAGTTTCGATTGTGGCTGTATTCTTTTGGTTTTGGTAGGCGCGGCGTTTCGCTTTAGGAACGGGACATTTTGGTGGATCCATGGTGGGATTTTCAGACAATTTTGTTCTTGCCAACATTATTCTTTGCTGGGCAGACAGTGTTAAGTGGGGTTGAAGTAGGGCGAAAGTTTAGAAACTTAGATTGGTAAAGGACCTCTGGGGTAGTAGTAGTAGTAGTAGTAGTAGTAGTAGTAGTAGTAGTAGTAGTAGTAGTAGTAGTAGTAGTAGTAGTAGTAGTAGTAGTAGTAGTATACGGAATAGCACTTGAATGCATTCAAATGATACAAGGTGTTTTTTTTTTTACCCTAAAGTTGCCCTCTCCCGCCCCAGTCCCCAGTCACCAGCCACCTTGCTCAGGCATTACTCAGGCGCTGCTCAGGAGCTGCTCAGGAAATGATCAGAGAAATCG
>Ga0247765_1000314_pt1 | contig 39169 bp, 35 predicted proteins | sample UWRJL106311C6_FD_179949 | JGI IMG/M metagenome (GOLD analysis project Ga0247765, IMG submission 179949) | Plant litter microbial communities from Arlington Agricultural Research Station in Wisconsin, United States - UWRJ-L106-311C-6 | ecosystem: Environmental > Terrestrial > Plant litter >... | reverse complement strand
CGCGCATGATGCTTACTCTTCTGCCGGAAGTAGGACAGAGCCTTGGCGTGGAACTCGAGAATGTCACGAAAGATCATCTCAAGTACAGCGTTGAGATGTTCGTTCTCCTTTGACTCGAAAAAGGACTGATGATGCGCGAGAACCTCAAGCTGATCCCCCATGTCTTCGTAATAGTCAAGCAAAGCGTCGAAGGCCCTGACATGATTCTTCGTGACCTGCAGCAGGAATTTCATCGGTCCCTGAAGAAATGTTTTTCAGCAACTGGTGGACATCAAAGAGATGAAGGGAAAAAAGGTTGGTGACGCACCCAAACAAAAGCAACAAATTCGGATGCGTTGAGAAACACCTCGATGAGCTTTTCGTACTGCTCCATTCCCTCCAGGAACTTCCTGAGCCGGTTCATATTGCGCATCCTAGACTTGGATGCTTGTTCGTCTTGAATCTCCCTCATGGAAGATTCAAGGTCCTTCAGCTCAGTGAACTGGAATTGTTCGCATTCCGATTCATTGAGGTGCTCGTCCTTGAATTGCTGAAGCGCTCTCCGGAAACTGGAGTACCCATGCGCTGGTAGCGGGGCTTGCGTTCCCGACATCATTGCCGCTCAACGGAATCAATAGGTAGCCAAGGAGAGAAATGGTTCAAGCTGAGCGTTGATGGGAAAATCCACGTCACTGCAGGTGCACTAAGCAAGGTGAAGGTGAGCCGATGTTGACGGAGGAATACGGCGAATATGGAGAGCTTGGGCACCATGGTTGGGAGCAGGGAAGCTCCTGCATCATCCAGTTGTGCACTTTTGGGCTTTCTCGTGGGCAGACGGGTTTGGAGCATCGCCCCCCCTTCATTGGACGCTGCGCCACCGCCCACCTGCTGCAAGAGCCCCGAGGGCGGCCCAGCGCTGCCACCAAACCAAACGAGGCAAACGGCGACCCTTATTTGCCTGGATTTGATGGAAAAAAAGAGTATTTGCCTAAGCCAAACCAGGGAGGGGGTCTCATTTGTTTGCCTCGTTTACAGGCCAAACGTGCTGACAAATACACCAAAAATTGTTAGGGACCAGACCCATCCCCAGCACACATAAAAAGAAGGTTAAAGTTCGCCCCCATCTGCCTCCTCTGCCCTCAGATAATGCTTTCCGACGAGAACCTCACCAACTGCTGCCTCAGAAGTGCTTTGCCGCTGGCTAGTTAGAAGCAACTTAGCCTGACTAAATACACGTTCGCACTCTGCAGACATCCCTGGTATAGAAAGAAGCGTTATCGCCAACTTCGACAGCCTGGGGAACCGGCCCTGGTTATCTTTCCACCAACGGATGGGGTCTTGGACTTGGAAGGGGGGCTCATTCACGTAGACATTAACCTCATCAACCGCATCATGTCCCAGCGCTGGCGGCACATAATCGTTACCGAACAAGAACTCCGTTCGGGCATCAGAAGGCTGATGGTCTGCTGCTGCCTCCTGTTGTGCTGGTAAATGACAAGGCTGTTCCCGGAACAGCCTCCGCAGTGCTGACAGCACCTCGTCGCGTTTTGCCTGACCGAAATAAATATCCAGGTATTTTGTCCGGTATGTCGGATGCAACACCATTGCGCACCAGTATGCCGAAGAAAGCTCCATCTCTTGTATGTATTCTGACAACACCTTGAGCCCCAGGCGAATGCTTTTGGCGATGAAGGGGACTGAACGCCGTGGAGGTGGAGGCACTGGTTCTGGCGATGATGATGGTGATCGTGATAGTTGGGGATGGTTCCGGTGTTGACTTGGTAGAAGGTCGACTTCGAAGTCAATGAGATTCCGAGGTAGGGCAGGGTTTCTTCGAGGTCGTACCGGTGGTGGCGGTGATGGAGATCGTGATGGGGAATGGTTGTGTTGCGGGGGGGGCAAGATGGTATCGTGGATCGCGATCTGTTCGTGAAGTTTCCGCCTGATCGTGTATAAAGAAGAAAGACAGCCTGGCAGTGTGACCCCATTGCCTTCGTAGATCTTGGTGGCGCTTTTCAACGGCCCCAACACCTTCAAAAAACACTCGAGTATCTCCCAGTCGTCGTTAGAAAGAGTGTCTTCTGCCTCCAAAGTTTTATCGTCAACCCACAACTTGCATTGGAAGTCCAACGCATCACGCAAGCAAATGGCCCTCTCGATCATAAAGTAGACCGAATTCCACCGAGTATCGTTGTAGCCCTTGGTGGCGAGGCGGCCCTTGATGGCGAGGCGGCCCTTGACTGGATCCACGTTCAAGTCGCCGAACTTATCGAGATCTTCCTCGGTAACGTTGCCCTTGACGATATCACGAAACTTCTCTTTTCGCTGGGGGGAGCTGCGGATCATGTAGGAGATGGAGCGAAGCTTGCCGACAGCATTGATCTTTCGCCACACTTTTAGAAGTGCTATCTCCTCCTCTCGCGAAACCTTCTCGTCAGACCCATTCGCAAGTTGTTGAAGTGCGCCCTTGTTCTCGCCGAAGAGGATGGCTTTTGCTACCAGGTTGATGACGTGGCCGAGGCAGCGAATCCGGCGATGGTTTTTTTGTTTTGCCTGGGCGCGTGCTGAAAGATCCGGATGAAGTTGGCTGATCAATTCCGCCACACAGGTATCGTTGGAGTGCTCGTTATCGGCAATAAAGTAGCCGATTTTGTGCTTGAACTCCAAGGCCGCTGCAACATCGAGAATCTCCGGCGCGAGTTCCTGTGCGCCGCGATGCTTGCCACGGAGGTGCTTCACGCGCAACAGGCGCGTTTTCTGCCGGAAAGACGCGTCAACATAGTGGCCGACGATGGCGATGAAGGAGGATCGAGATGGCGACAACCAACAATCGAAGGAGAGATGAATGGGGGTGACGGCGGCAGTGATCTCTTTCTTCAACTCGCCGAGGACCTTGTCGTGCCGCTCGCAAATCCAACTGCGGATGGTAGTGTGTGAGGTTGGCAATAGTGGCGGTTTCCCATCGGCAATCAAGTCGCTGAGCCTCTGGAAGTATTTGTTGGCTACCATGCTGAACGAGACGTTGGCATCGAGAACCCAGTTGACGACGTTGTACCGTACCAGCGCCGCAGTTGAGGCGGCTATCGGCTCCTTGTTCGCGCTGACCTTGGTTTTCTTGATGCCCTCCAGCACGTTCTGGTGTTGCCCCGGCGCGTGTTGTGTCTTCCTCTTCTTTGCAGGGTGTTCGGCGTTATCGTCAGTCGAGGGGGAAATGTTGTGATCTTTCGTGAGGTGGTCCATGGCGTTGCCGGTCGAGTTGGCGCTGTACGATTTGTTGCAGCGGTGGTTGTTTTGCAGGCAAAACCAGCGAAAGTCGCCAGGCTTGTTGTTGACCAGAGACACCAGGTAAAAACCGTAATTCTTGACCCAAGATGTGCGTTTTGAATGCCCCTCGAACCAGTTTTCTGGCACGTAGGTGGTGCCCCGGAACTGTATTTTCGGCCAATCTTCCACTTTGGTCGACAACTCTGTTGGATCCAACTGCGCCAGTTCGAGGTATTGCCTGGTAATGCTAACCGAGTGTTGCGCCGGCGTACGGTGTTGCTTGCTGAAAATGGGGGCGATGGGACGGCTCGGATAGGCACTGCCGGTTTTCGCGCGGCTTGCATCGTTCGCGGAGGTGGCAGGGCCAGAAACAGCTGTAACAGGGCTCTCTGCGGGGGCAAAACCGAGTGTTTCGGGCGTCATCGCGGCAGATAGGCTCGATTCGGTAGCTGTTAGGGTGGAGGGTGTGATGCAGAGTCGGCGGCTAACGGCAGCGAAAATCCGGCTCGACCTTGGTAGCGCAACACTGCGCAACAGAGGGCCGAAGAGTCTTCTCTTCCAGCGCCAGAAAAAACCTGACAGTGGCCCACAGAGGTGCTTTTTTCCTACTGTTCAGAAGGGGTTAGGTGGCCACCACAGGGCGGATCGGCTGTTCAGAATAGGTAAGGTGGCTGGCAATGGGGGGCTAACCGGCGATTCAGAGTGGCCAGAGGGCGCTGCCCCCCTGGCCCTAACCTAGCCAAATATAGTCAAATCCAGGCAAACAAACGGCGCCTCTTATTTGCCTGGATTTGGTGGAAAAAAGGCCCCGTTTGCCTGACGTTTGCCTCGTTTGCCTCGTTTATCGTGGACTTCGTTTGGTTTGGTGGCAGCGCTGCCCCGAGGACAGGGCCACGGCACTTGCCAGTTTTCGAGCAGGGAATCTGCCAACACGTGGGCGCCTTCCTAGTCGGCACTGTTTGAGTCGGCACTCCAATTTCCCGTCTCTTTTTCTGGACCCCGAGACAGCCGTGCTTCTCCAACTAAGCGACCCTGCAAACCCGGTCCACAGAATCTTTCCGCTGGCGAGAATGTTTTTTCGCCACTAACCCTAAGTGCGGCCCAGACTAACAAATGCCAAGTGAAATTCCTAGCCAACTAACAATCTCTAGTCTCTCTCGCTGGTGGGCAAGGAAGGAAGGACATGGGGCCCCAATCCCAGCTCAGAGACAAAAAGTCAACCAAATATTTCGGTGACTCTGGCCTGGTAGCGGGATATAATTTCTTTCTTTTAGCAATTTAATTTCCTTCTTTTCGCTACAAAATGGCAAATATGGTTGCAGAGGGGTAGGAGTCAGGTTGCATGGACGCAATCTGAGTCTTCCTTTCTGTATCATAAGTAGGCACTCACCTGGACATGGTCCAGTTTGATCACGTATTTAATATCACCTTTGATGCAGGGCGGAATTCGCGTTTGTGTAAGTAGACGCCGAACTGTTGGAGCGCTACGGCTGCCTTCTCGATGAATTTCTCATTGGACTATGTACCCGATTGAACTGCCTTCATCATGCCTGAAGACTAAACCTAACCTCGGCTTTAGGTAGGGTAGGTACAGGTAGGTAGGCTAAGTCAACCCATTCATACTGCTGAGGACACGAGACTGCACCACCGGCTTAACCTTGAACCCTTCCCGGGGGATATAGCAGTTGACATAAACCTGCTCTTCGTAACCGGGACGGGTGTTGAGCTGGCAGTCGAGATTGATGTATCCCGCCCAAGTGCCGTTGAAGAGGATTCTATTTTATGAATCAGTGTGCGGTTGAGTTAAAGAGAGAGGGAGATCAAAAAAAGGGGGGAAAAAAAGAAGAAAAAACGAGAGAGATAGTTCGTGAGAGAGAGTGTGTGTGAAGGAGTGTATAAGAGAGTATATGTGAAAGAGAGAAAAAGAACTCACGGCGTCCCCCCGTTCTTGTCATTACAGAACCAACTCTGCTTGACCTCCAAATAGCGCTTCGTCGCATCAAACCTGACTGCCCACCCCAGGACATTCGCAAACGGTCTATCCCAGCTCCACATTTCGTACTGCCGCGTAGGTTGCCACTTGGTTCCCCATCCGGGAGATAGTTCTACCACACGGCTTCCTAATCCGGGAATCACGCCCTTTGTTCCCGGGTCCCTCCTCGTAAAGACACTGCTGTATAAATCGAATTTCAACTCCGAAGTAGGCGTCATCTCATCGTACCAGAGGCTTTCGGTCGAAAAAAACCCCTGCGGTCTCGTGGCGTTGAAAAGCCATTCTACCGGTTTGGCGAGAGAATCGACCGTGCAGCTCCAGGCGTTTGTGTCGGGGTCGGGATCGACGAGAGCATTGGCGGGGAGGAGGGTTGTTTTGGGCGAAGTTGTAGCTCGAGCGGTGATTTCGGAGGACACGACTCGTCCGTTTCGATATGTTCCGGATGAACACCATCGCAGGTTCGTGTAGAATGTGCACTGCGGCCAGGAACAGCCATCTTTGACGGTGGTGTTGGTTTCGCCGCAGTAGAGGGATTTGGTCAGCGCCGTGGCCGAGTAGAGGAGTCTGCCGGTTGTCAGGTATTTTAGAGAAGGGAAGAAGATAACGGAGAAAAAGAAAGCAAGGGAACAGAGAAAGGGGAGAGAGAAAAAAAAAAGCTTACGGCCGCGACGCATCCGTATCGCTACAATACCACGTCTGGTTCAGACTGAGCTCCGCACTCGTCGAGTTGAACTTGATCCACGTATCCACATATCTCGGCGTTACCATCCCCCCACTCGGTGCACATTTCACCCACTCATATGCTCCCGTGAACGGTCCCTTGTCAGGCAATGTCGCCGAACAGGTCAAACTATAATCTATCGCCGGATTCTTTAGCTCTAGAGTGAAATTCCTTCGGAGACCCGACCAGCGTGATAGTGGCGGGAGGAGCTGGTTCCTCAAAGTCTGCGTCTGACGATATTCTTCGAAACGAAAATTCCGTATCGTCCAGGTCGGAATCACCGATCCCGAGGTACACCCTTGTCGCGAAGCGCCTGGAAATACGGGAACAGTCGCCGGGTCGAATTGGATGGGCTTTTGCAGCTGCCCGTTCACGGTATGTTTGTTGGCGCGACAGACGCTATTGTCGCCGTCGAGGCAAAAGAGCGGAGGGGTATAAAGTTTGAAGGCTTGGTATTTTCGGGAATAGCCGCCCTGGGGATCGCCACAAACCCAGTCTTGTCGAAGGGTAATCTGCTTCGCGGTGGGATGGAACCGGTTAGAATACATGGTTTGGCTGGAATCTTTGGTTGAAGGGTTAACGGGTTTGCAGTCTAGCTGAAACTCGGAGCTCGTCATCCGGCTGGTGTTTCCGGCCCAGTAGCAGAGGTGTTGAGATCCGGTGGCGCGGCTGATCACGGTGAAGTTGAGAACCGTGGTGGAAAGGTTGGTCCCAGCGGCATTGGGGATGTAAGTGAGGTTGTCAACTACCCAGTTGGGGTAGGTAAAGGACAGGTCAGCGCAGTTTGACTCTGGCAAAGGGTCCATCCGCTCTTCGACTTCCTGGGACGCAACAGGACGGGCAATCAGGGGCTCTGTTTGGTTGAGCGGACCAGATGGTGAATATCTGACCAGGGCTGGCTGGGTCACGCTGGCTGAACATGAGTTGACGGTGAAGTTGGTTTTGGCGTGAGCGGGACAGTCCGAGTTGAGCGTTGTCTCTGCATATGCCTTGTACAGGCGGCTGTGAGAGTATCATCAGTCCGATATTCCAAGATTGCATTCCGGGCGGCTGAGCCGAAGAAGTCAGGGCAGTTGGGTGAGGGAAAACTTACGGATAAGATCCATCCCCTCTTCTTGCACAATACCAAACCTGTTGAAGCTCCAGGGTGGACGAGTTCGTACGACCCAGGGCGTCAAAGAGTCGCTCATAGACATTAAAGGCGATAAGCGACTGAAACCTGTCGTCACTTCCGGCAACACACTCGGTAAACACGCTGCCGTAATAGGCCGAAGTGTCTTTTCGATGCTCACTCGAGCATTGCATAGTGTACCCGTTGGCAGTGTCCCGGATCGTGTTGGAAATGGTGACACGATATGGGTATTCGATGCCAGGTGTACTGTTGAGGTATGTCTTGGTGATGTGGAAGTCGGTGAACTCGTAAACGGGGGTGCGGAAGTCGCTGTCGGTGCAGGGGTTGGGAACGCGAACTGCCTCGATGGCAGTTGACTTGATGGATGGGTTGATGTCGAGGCTCCCAAACTTGATGTCTTCGTCCATCACCACGGGGAGACCACCCCATTCTTCGGCGGACCAGACATCTGCCGGACGAGCCACATCCTTGGCATGCCTGCGTCATACATGCGTCAGTCTCCAACAGGGGCAATAGGCTGGGATAGGCGTTTGTGCACTATTACACTTACACCGTGCTGAGAATGCTGGTAGCCCAGACGAAAGCTTTCATGATGACCATCTTGATCACCCAAGAGTGTCTCGATATGACACAGGTCTTTGCTGAATACTTCCTCCAGCCCAAGTTATGAAAACACTGGCCGAGTGTCACCTTTATATCTTGACTGGCGTAACCTCCTACAGCTGGCCTTTTGTTATTGCCTTGTTATAAAGAACTCAGCTCCCCTAAAAACTCTCACCCCTCGACTCGCAATCGTCCAAGTCTCGCTTAGCACTTACAGTGGGCTGGCTGCACATGTGACCACTGCGCCGCGCCGCCGCATCGGTGTCTATAACCTCCGTCCCGACTCCCGATAGTTGCGGTCATTTACCCATCGGCGGGGTAGGCTTCTAGAAGCCCTATTCTTTAGAACTAATTACCTGCACTCTCTAACTACGAGCGGCTGACGGGGAAATCCGTCCCTGACAAGGTCCAGAAGGACCCGGTTCGCCATGTTTTACAGATTTGCACAAATTGACTTTGATTCCTCCTGCAAGGTAAAGTGTAGGAGCTGAAGGAGCTGAGTGCTGTGGGTATTGCAAGTAGATTCATTTGTCCTGATCCAGTGTTTCGGGCGCACCGTGGAGCGAAGGCTCTGTCGCTGTCACAGGTGGTCGGTCGAGTGCAAGCGTGATGTAACCTGCCTTCCACGCTCTCAGGACAGTTTGATACGCGCAGCCGCTAGGTGATTCTAGGACCTCTGGTTCCATCAAAATACTTTGGTTCCATCATAAAACTCATCTATCCATATCACAACTTACACTATGCCCTTATTCTTTACCTGTCATTTGTGTTTCTGCCTTACCACCAAGCCAAGGCTGCACTGTGTGTAACCCGAGTCTTTTTGGGATTGCAGTGCCCATCCGATTATGCATCCTGGTCTTGACCTAGAGCCGAAACCTGGGGTGACTTGCATACCTTACTGTTAACCTCCCAATAACATGACACGGATGCATCGGCGCGGAATGTACCCCATACCCCATACCCCATATTCCATAGAATATTCCCCCGCAATCTCTGTTTCTAAAGGATGTCTGGTCAATATCCCTTTTTACCCACCAAATTCCCAACCCATCATCGACCAATACATTTTTCGTCGTCACAAAATAGCCTGAAATATCCACCCCACCAATCGGCATTGCGTGGCTGTATGTGCCCTGCTCTGGTGACTTGCAATGGGATCGGGCTAACGGCAGGCTCGTGGCACAGGATGGTATTTCCTCTGCTGGCCCACCTTCGGAGAATTTTGTCTTTCTTGCTAACCTTCTTGGCTTGTTTGTCGACACACACACCGAGATGCAGTTGCTCATGTACTTGTTGGGTTTGGCGGCCGTGGCCAACGCCCACTGTAAGCATCTACCCAAACCAGACAGTTCACCTCACATACAGTATTTTATACCTGGTACGCAAGGTAACATTTCAATATAGACCGATTCTCGAAACTGGTCCTCAACGGCCAGGCCGAAGCCAAAGAATGGACGTCCATCCGCATGACCAAAAACTACCAAGACGACCACGGCGTAACCGACGTAAACAGTCCCGACATTCGCTGTTTCCAAATGCGTTCGGGCACCGGAACGGCTTCTGTTGCTGCCGGAGGGGAACTCGGATTTATCCCTGACCAAGGGGTGACACACCCGGGGCCAGTCCAGTTCTACATGGCGAGAGTCCCCGAGGGGAAAGATATCAACACCTGGGAAGCGGCGGGGAATGTGTGGTTCAAAGTGGCGAGTATCAATGGCGTGAACCCCGGAGCAAAGACGAGTGGGTTTACGTGGCCTACCTATAGTCAGTCCTCTCCTATCTATCTATCTATCTCTACTCTCTCTCTATCCCTATCTCTGTCTCTATATTTCTGTCTCTATATCCCTATCTCTCTCTCTATTCCACTCACTCTCTCTCTCTCTCAAGTACCTACCTTTTGAGAGAGTGTGTATACAGACAGAATCCGGGAAGAGAATGGTGGACTAACTTCAATGGGCTGTGTGAACAGACAAGAAATCCGTCTCCTTCACCATCCCCGCAGCGCTCCCCTCCGGAAAATACCTTGTCCGGGTCGAGAGTATCGCCCTGCATCAAGCGCAATCGGCAGGCGGTGCCCAGTTTTATTTGGCTTGTGCACAAGTCGAGGTGACGGGCGGAGGGAACGGGACGCCCGGACCGTTGGTGGCGTTTCCCGGAGCATACCGCTCGGGAGGGCCGGGGTTGATTTTTAGTTGGCAGACTACTACTTATACCCCGCCGGGACCGGAGGTTTGGCAGGGTTAGGGGAGTATTTACAGGTAAAACTCAAGAGTTTGTCAGGTGTTAATATTTTTAACACTGAGCGATTGGCAAACGAGTGGGTGAAACTCTCCAAGTGAAACTTTGCCCGAGCTTTTTCATAGTTTCCGCAAGTAAACACCAGCCCCCAAACCAAGCCAGCCGCTCGCTCACCAAACTACCTCGGTCACCCCCTCCTGAACCTCCACCCCTTCCACCCCAACGACATCCCATCCAACCCCGCGCGTCGCCCTCCTGACGGTGATCTGAAACTCCACATAGCCCCCCTTCACCCAATTCCTTCCGTGCTTCTCGGTATTCTCATCCATCTCGCCTTTCCCAATCAGCGAATTCACCTTGACCGTGATCATCCACCCTCCCCCTTCGGCTCCTACCGCTGGCTCGACCTTGTACTCCCCATCGACAAACACGCTCCTATAATTGTCCGACGGGTGGTTCTTACCCGCATACTCGACAAAGTCCCCGATCGGTCCGGGACTCCTATGCCATCCGCTCAGCCGATCCAACGTCATCCAGTCGAGCTTGGTTTCCGATCCCGCAGGGGGGAGGTGGATCCGCACGCCGCCGCTACCGAGGAGGAGACGGCGGTTGCCAGCGGGGTCGAAGGAGAGATCGAAATTGACGGCGCTGGTGGTGCCAGTGACCCCGGACAGGCCGAGGTCCGCGCCGGATTGGTAGCGGTCGAAGCGGTCGTGGTAGATATACCAAGGGATTCCGGGGAGGTCGAGTTGGAAGAATAGTTTGGAGGAGGGGGAGGGAGAGATGGAGGGGATGGGGATGGGGTTAAAAGGGGCAGATGTCGCCATTTTGCGCGATGGACTGACTGGACTGTCACGGTGAAGTTGGAAGCTTTGTTGATGTCAGGACAGCCGTGAGAGGGGTGGAGGTGTGTCAGCGACGACAATTCCCTGTACTTGTCTCGAACGTTGGGCTGAAACGCGACCCCGCGGCGCCGCCCAACAGCTGACTTTCAGCCCCTAATCTTGGCAGGCGCCTTCGCTTAGGATATTTCCAAATGAAATGCGGCGATTGGAGACGGACATCTGGCCTGCACGTGGGCCGCCTACACCAAGACGATCTCTTCCCCCTGCCCTTGATTATTCCTATCCAACTTGTCCCAACGAGGCCAATTCATTAGTTGAGGCGGTACCATCTTCCCCACGACGATGAACTCTCCAGGGTTTTTGGCCTGCCTCAAAACGAACGGAGGCACGGCCCCTTGGAGCGAAAAGATGCTGTCGCCAACTTGGACGTCTGCTTCGCACCGGCCGAGATATCCGTCGGTCATGAGAAATAGAATCAGCCCGTCGTTGCAACACCGGCTTCTAAACTTGAATTTCTCCCTCAGCCTCTCGCGCTTCCTTTTCAGCCCCCTCCTCACTCTCTTCTTATAAGCAAGCTCGACGCGCAGTTTCAGTCGAAACCACAGAAACGTAACGGGATCTCTCATTGCCCATGGCGGCGTGAACCGATCCCTTAGGTTGCTGTGGCTTGTGTCACTGGACCGGCGAGGATGATCGAGGTGACGCAGGTCACCAGTAAGACGGTGGATTGCGCGGGCGTGAGGGTCATAGCATGGATCATCATCACCACCCCTCGGTTGGAAGACCGCGGCCGGCCGTAGAGAGCGGTACGGTGAGACGGCCACGAGATCTCTGTCGAGGTCAAGGTTGGCGGCAAAATCTTTCCACTGCGTTAAACATTCCAGGCGCGCCACGTCCATCTCGTTGCCGCTGAATCCGCCGCCTACCATCGGGTCCCAGTATGGCATCCGAGAGCTGACGCGAGCAACGCTCCCTAGTTCCTCCCCATGCACCCGGAGTTTTCCCTGCGTGTATGGCTCTGTTAAAAAAGTGTATTCCATGTTTTGGGGACTCTCAGGGTACCGGCCGGGAGATGTCACAAGAAGAGGGTCGCGCAAGTCCATGACCCACGATGGAATATTCCCCTTGTCGACCGTGTCGTGTCGCCGTGTACGCAGCTCAGACCCGATGAACTCGAGTGGCCAGAGATTTTTTGTTGCCTGGATCATGGATCTGGTAAAGGACTCGTAAACCTCAGATACAGGCTTCCCATAATCAATGTCCCCGAGTGGAAAGTCGGGACAGACGTCCTTCAGATATGACATGATGCCGTACACCTTATCCCGAGGGTCGGTGCAGTTATTGAGAGTAATGAGTCTGACAAGACGCTCCATGAAGCTGGGGAAGTCATCGGAATCCAGTGACAGTACGGCTCGGAACTCGGAGAGCTCCGTTCTCATTGTGAAGTTCTGGACATCTGGGCGAGAGATGAGACCTCTCGCTATATCGAAGTAGCGGAGAAAATGCAGCGAAGAACACTCGACTTTTCCAATGCGGAAGACGTTGCGGTCCGACAGTAAAAACTCCTGCACCGTCCATATCCTGCCGAACCAAGCACTCGACACGAGATTGGCGATGCGTTCTGTTTCGGCTTTATTCAAAAGGGGAACATGCAATCGGGAGTCACGGATATTGCAGTTCTCGTATGATAATTCCGCCGACTGTCCAGACAGCATACCAAGTGCCTTGTTGATGTAGGCTCCGTATCGCGAGGCGCGACGCAAGACCCCAGACAGCTAGGGCTTGGTGTCGGGGCCGAGCCAAATGATGGTACGGCTTGCTCGTCGATAGATGTCACCCATGAGGGGAACCTGTATATTTTTCTCTGCAACGGACTGCTGATTGATACAGACGGCATCGATCCAGATACGGCGCGGCCGGAACCGTCGTCGCAGATGCCGAAGCGCCTGTTCGCAGTTTGGCGTCACCAAGACGGTGCGCCCGTCGCAAAGGATCTGCTTCGTGGTATTGGGAGACCCCCACGTATAAGATATCGCCTCGTAGTCGTTTCTCGTGTTGGACTCATCGAGAGTGAGTTCAAGGAACGAACAACAGATGCGGTCAGCTACTCGCAGTGCTGGTTGAAGGAGCATGACTCGGATAGAGCGCGGTCCAGAGAGCCGAAGGTAAACATAAGGAAGGTCGGGTGCTCCCATGATTGATCTTGGAGCTAAATTCCCGAATTCTTGATATAGCCCGAGAATAAAGAGAAGTGAAAGTCGAAAAAATCACAAGTAGTACAGCGATGCGATGCGGGCTGGGATAAGACGGCACGAAGATCACCCGTGACTTCGAGGCACGTGCTATTACATTATCCGGTCGTACCGCCTGTCGCAGTCCTACCACTCTCTCCAACGTGATGGCGGATACCACCAAAGGTGCATTTGTCCCAATTTGCCAAATGCTCCCTTCCACCTCCTTGTACTCGGCCCGGAACAGAAAAAGTAAACATCCTGTGTCCAACTACCTGCGGAAATCGAGCCTGCAAACCAGGATTCCGGATTCGACTCGTAGCCCTTGAGGTTGCATCTCGAATGCAGCGGACGACGCTCCGAACTCGCTGTCACGGCTGGGTTGCTGCTGTTGCTGCTGTTGGTGGTGGTAGTGGTGGTGGTGGTGGCTTATCGAGCTGATAACAGCGGGGCGCGTCCGAATTGCTACCAGGCCACAGTGGTTAGCTATGCAGGAGCCAGTCTTGATCAAAGGCTGTGTAAAAATATTGAAATAGAGCTTCTCCGCAATATGAAGTAAGTATTTCGGCCAGTTAGCCTTCCTGTTCAACATTTAAACTCGGCCTCACGCTTTTCAGGTTATTATGACTTTTTCCACCGGGCGTAATCGCCCCTTGGAATAACTCCAATTCCATCACTACATTGCCACTGCTGCCTCGGCGATGCGCAGACGCTGCGGCGGGGTTTCGCCTGCGTGTCGCCTGGCCCATTTACACATACCCTGCCTAGTTGATATAAAAGGCCCTGGACTCGGAGATTAAGTTACCTTCTTTACCTGGCCTCACGGGTGGACTGGCCACTCCGGTGGCACTTCCCGTCGCTATGGGTGCCTGGTTTTTGGGGTGCGGGTTCGGCGGTTACAGCTGGTCGCTTGGTGGAGGAAGGTATGAACAGACTGCAGCGTCGCCAAACCGCTATGGCCGGTTTATAGAAAAGATTTCCGAGCCTAGGCGGGTTGCTTGCCGTTGACTGTGCATCAAGATAAAAGGGCTTTGGTGGATGCAGATCAGACAGTATGTCGATACCTGATATAGGTAGTTAGGTAGGTAGGTTCCTAGTTGAGGTAAACTGTTCGAACCCGTTTACTCTATCTCATGATAACTGTGAATCGTACCGCCTCTGACGAATCGACCTCTGCCTTCTCCACATAACAAACCCCATGACCAAAACTTTCAAAGCCAGTGAGCTACCGAGAAGCACCGCCCATGGATGGTCCGTTGGCAGGGACGCTTTGCGGAAATCGAAGATTCCGGTGCTGCATACTGCCTTTTGACAGTGATGACATTAGCTTTGTTCCCCCGGCTGGAAATTCATCCGAGGAAAGCTGCACGTGATCTTCTGGATAGGTCGGTAGAGAGATACCTAGGTAGACTTACCGATACCACAATGACAGGAAAGAAAAATAACGTCGGCCAAGCAATCGCCTCAATAATCAAGCTATTCTCAAACGCGGCCGCCGCTAATGTCCGGCTGTCTTTGGCGATACTCGCGTTGGTGTCGTTTCCCAGGTGTGAGACACGGTTGTTTGCCTATGTATGTGGTTCCCCATTGAGAATGGTGAGTCTGAATCTATGTGACCGTTGTACCAACACACTAGTAGGTAGGCAGATGGCAGGTAGCTGATAGGAAGTGACAGGCAGGCGGTAGTTAGGTAGGGGAATGAGTACTAACCATGCCAATCAAAGTATCAACATAGATATGAAACTGCTGTCGCTGATACTGCCTTAGCGAAACCTCCGTTTTGAGAAGCTCAATCTCATCCTGCAGCTGTTCGCGAACGAAACCGTCCATCTTCCTACATTTCTGGAGTCTCTTCATACGATCCATGGCAGATGATAGAAACGCCAGAGCCGAAATCTGAAAGTTTGCAGAGACGTCGTGTTCGAGGAGAGCCACTTTCTTCAAGAGAAGGTCTTGAATTATAGTCTCGTAGCTTGGGGTTCGAGAGGCCACGGGGATGGGGCTGTGATATGCTGAAGTTTCTGCTGCTGCTAGCTTCACCTGGGTGATGGGTGTACCTCCCAGCCTGGCATCAATCCTCAAAATATCCGTTACCAACTCTGCTCGGCTCGTCCTGGCCCGGTGGCCACAATAGTCTGATAAAACAGCGATGCAGTACAGATTGCATTGCTGCAGTCTATCTCGACGAGCAGCAAGTCGCTTGGTGATCTTCGTTGCGTGGTTTTGATGTGGATTGGTCCCAGAGCTGATAATTAGCAGGCCAGCCGCGGCGCCAGTTTCAGCCGAGATGGTAAGTGCAAGGGAGAATTCACACTCTCGCGAGAATGGAGTGTGGACGATGATGGCTAGAGTGGGGGGTAATCAAATCAGCACATGGCAGGACACATAGGATGGCGTATCAGAGAGAAGAAAAAAAAAAAAGAACCGACACAAATAAGTTTCCTGAACATTTCCAGGCTCCAAAGTAAAGCGGCTAACGGAAGTCGAGTAATGGCCACTGATAGAAAGAATCAACTCCGCAAAGGCACAAGGCAGCTTGAACTTCTCCGTGATCGCCCGGAAATCAGATTCGGTCATGGAGACGGGTTGATCTCGTGGCTGTCCTGTGGTGATCCTTTTGATAAATGCAAAGTCAGTTTGACGTATTTCTTGGTGAACTTTAGGGATTGAATGGCGGAGAAAAGTATACACTAGGGTCAGCTTTGCAGCATTTTCGGGACCGGAACTCTTCCAGATCTACATGTATCATATGTTGTCAGCTTGGTACCGAGCTATGTCTCTTTTTTTTTTTTTTGACAGGAGGGGAGAGATTTCCTAGCTACGAGGCTCTTTATAAACTGACGGAGACCATGTCACAGATCTGGTGCTTGCATATGGGGTAGGAAAAAAGGGCAATATACTTCTCTCGTCACGTGCTCAAGTCTAGCCTGGAATTCGCCACTCTTTCCCGTCGAGACAATTTCCGGACTCGCTGCCGACGGACTGTCACAATACCAGAGCGCTTTGGTGTCGCTCGCCCACTTGATGTTTCTAATGTGATGTTCAATGACGCCCTTGTCCATGATTGAACTCCTAGTGAGTAGGTTGAGCTTAAGTTCTGTTTTACAATTTTGTATCAGGGGTTGCCGCTCTGTTAATGTGGAGAGACCAAACTGCAGTTTGGAAGTCTTTAATCCTTCCAGAGGTCAATACGTGGCGTGGGTAAAGCTGTGGGTGTGACAAAATAAGGCTTAGCGTCCAGGGCGGACGACGTTGACCAAAAAAAACAGGTTTTGCGTAGGTAGGTACATGGAGATCAACACTCACACTAAATTGATTTTCATCCACTCACACGCATTTAAACTTTACCAATCGACAAGTATGGTGGGTGGCTAAGTGCCTGGTGTGAACAGGTTTCGTCATCCAAAATGCCCGAAACGACACCGAAACTGGGCGTTGTCCGAGTTGCCAAGAACGCCTCGTTCATGAACAGTCACAGCTTGACTGGTTTGGAGCGATTAACAAAAAAAAAAAAAAAAAAAAATGCACAGCCCTACTCTAGCGCACTCTAGCCCGGACTGGACTTGGGTTTGAAGCCAGAACAAGGTCAGTCGAATTTTGGGACATGATCCGTGCTTTGTCGTCCTGCCCTGGGCGTCCAGAGGACGAGAATTGTAGTTTGTGCTGCTAGGGCCCAATGCTATAGTTGAAAGGATTTAAATACCGTAAAGTGATTTGTCAAATATGGGAAGTGATAGGGATAACCCTGGATGCCGCTCGGAGAAAAAAGAAAACAATCATACTGCCCACTACACCTCTATCCGCGCATCTAATCCGCCTTCGTAGGTGAACCCACACCAGGAAGTAGGGTGAGTAAAGTAAGTTTTTCCATGAAATCAGGGCACGAAATGTTATTTGTGAGCTAAGATTCGCCTTTCATACCTAGGTACCTAGGTACAACATATGCAACATCGACCATCATTTCCTGCGCGAGAGTTGGAGTCAAGTTCAACACACACACGCAAAGACCAAGCCTACCCCGAGCTAAACGTCTCTCCCCCTTCTGCAAGATACTTGACCTCCTCCTCGGTGGGCGCTCTCTCCATCGCCTCATTTCGATGAGGATACCTTCCAAACCGATCAATAATCTTCTTATGCCGTTCCGCAAACCCCACGATCATCGCATCCCACTTATCCACCTCGTCGCGATGAGCGAGCAAAAACTCCCGACACGCTTTCACCCCCTCCGCCCCTGGCCCCGCCTTTGGTTCTGGACCATCCATCAGCTCTCGCATATCCGTAAAAATCCGCCTATGCTCCTTCATCGACAGCTCATGAATTTCTTTATTCTCGGAATGCTGCAAGGGCAGATAAAACCACAGTCGATATCCTGCATGGTACTTGATCTCCGGCGCCTCCGGGATTTTCTCCCGGATAGCCCGGAGTGCGACCTCAATGCTGATGGGGTCAAACACGGTAAACGCCGTCTTGGCGTCTTTGCCGCGGAAGCAGTTGCGGGGGATTTGGTCTAGCAGGAGGATCAGGCCGAGCCACTGGAGTGGAGCGAGCGGCTCCAGAGCCTCGAGGAGACCAGAGGCAGTGACCTTGCCGGATTGGATGAGTTGAAGTTGTTCGGAGAAAGTGTCCCTGATAAAAAGGGGATGACGTCAGCGTCACACGCATCACACACATCACACCTCAGTTGAGCTTGGGAGGTTGAACTCACGCGCAAAGCTTGTCAAAGGCGGCGTCCGAAGTAAACCATTGCTTCGCCAGCTCCATGGTCGGGATAATCAGCTGGGTATCATCCGCGACATTTTGGAACCACAGCTTGCGGATCTTTTCAAATACTGCGGGATTGAAGGCGGCGCGGATGGCATCCGCCGTGGTGGTGGGATCTTGAGTCTGAGCTGTGGACATCTTGGCGCGTTGGGGCTGGTGAAAACGATGAATGGGCGGACGACGTGGCTGTCGCGGGATGAATACGCGGTGGTGGTAGGAGGTGTATAAACGATGCGATAGAGGTCGAGAGATGGAAAACGTCGCTCCTCGGCTCGGAAGTCGCCTCGCGCGAAGAACAGGTCCGAGGCGGTCCATTTGTTGCGCCGTTGTACGTCGGTAGGTTGTGGAGTGACGGAGGAGAAGTTTGACGCTAAAGTGGATTAGTTAGCGCAGTGGGTCTGTCGCAAACAAGGCTTGTTTGGGAGAAACTTTAACGTTATGGCTTGGCAACCGCCGGAACCCCCGGAGCTTTGGGGACCGACCGTTTCCCCACCGTTCAAGGCTCAATGAGAAAAGCTTGAGACGACACAGACCTTGGTTATTGTAACTTGATCCCTTAAATAACCTCCCAGCGGTGTAATATTATTGCATAAGCCCGGGTCGTGCACAACACCAACATGAAGTCCAACAACCCCGATAACATTTTCAGGGGTTGGATTGCAGGTCCTGTTGGGCCTGTGGCAGGTACGATGGAAGAAGGATGATGTGATCACAACCCCACCTTCCAGTATTTAGGCCACCAAACCAGTCACCTAGAACCCAACCCAATTCATCACCTTTTACCATCATAGTTGACAGCATCACGGGCCCGATGGGCGTCTGGAGAATTATTGACGCCATCATGCCCAGTCCTCAGGCGAGGAAGAAAAACCTACATGCAGCTTTGCAAAAGAACAGGTCGTGTGGCGGGCCGATATTTATGTTCTCTGGTCGATGTGGCGATCCCGGCTGCACAACTACTTGCACAGTTGCTTCCACAACATGGACCAAAACTGAAAGCCACACCAACCATGTCTCACGACCTACGCTCAGAGACATTGGGATATTCCACGAACAATATTCTGGCATATGGATCACCGCATTTAGCCTCTTACAGTGTGACGTGAGCTGCGTTGCCAAGGGATCGCAGGATAGGAAGCGCTTTTCTCCCAAGAAGATATTCTGGACTTGAAGGCTAACCTAGGTACCTACCTTACCTAATCAAGGGCACGATGCTGGACCTGCATTTGAAGAGTTCGCCTCAGGACTGACGAACAGCCCTGTGTCAACACTAAAGGGGTTGGTAGAGTGGAACCGGGAAAATCCTAAAAGGGCAATGCCACAATGTCAGTACAGGGCAGCCACTCCCGACTTTTCTCTAATTACCTTCGTGATGTATCTAACTTATTTATCCAGATGGGCAGGAACTGCTTGAAGCCGTCGTCACTAACAGCAGCACTATCAGCGACACCCACAGCGAGCAGAATCGCCTCAAGCTGCGGGAGAATAAACGGGACAATGGCTTGGACGCCATGTTCAAGAAATACGACTTGGATGTCATCATGGGAACGCCCACTGGGCGTAGCGCCACGGTGGCATCGGTTGCAGGATACCCTCTCGGGAACGTGCCGCTGGGGTATGCACGTTATAACGGGCGGCCCTTTGGTCTCGCCATCATCGCCCCGCCGCACCGCGAGGATCTTATTATTAGGGTCATGGCAGCTTGGGAGGCCATGTTTGGACCGCGGAAATCGCCCGAGCTAATTTGCAAACTGGGAAAAATGAAGCAATAGAGGATGGACACATGATTTTGGGCTCCTCATGGATGTTTAAGCTTGTTGTTTTGCAGGCGTAGAGAAAAGAACGAAGAAATTAACACTCTGGTTGTCTTCCACAGCAGCTTGCACGTCGGAGTTTGACCAATCAGGACGGACCTGTGATGCTGTCAACTATGATGGTAAAAGGTGATGAATTGGGTTGGGTTCTAGGTGACTGGTTTGGTGACTTAAATACTGGTAGATGGGGTTGTGATTACAACATCCTTCTTCCATCGTACCTGCCACAGGCCCAACAGGGCCGCTCACTACGATTTGGACACCGCCCTGTGGCCCAATTGTAGGATCCCCACACTACCAAACCTCGTGCATGCCGCCGGGTTGGGCTGAAGGCCTTTTTATGCGGTATTCCCCTGCGATTTGCCCCAGCGGTTACACACCGGCCTGCACACCGTCGTTATTCTGTTATCAGCGATTGCCCACAGAAACAGAATCAGCGCGATTATGCCTCCCAGTGTAAGCAGTCATTTCAGAGTCATGTTGAAGTGATGACCTAGGCACCTATCTGGAGCTTTTCTAACTTGGAACATAAACACAGTGGCCTCTAGTGCAGTCTGGATGATGATGTGTTCGGCGGCGGGCCGGTGGAGGTGGATCCATTGCCCCATATATAGCGATATACTGGGCCTCATCAGACATCTCCCTGCTCGAGACGCACCCGCTGACCCCAGGCCTGAGGCCTGGCGATCCATCAACACCCCCACCAACCTCATCACTGTCACCGACTTCGATACCCCGTCAACTTTTGACATCACCAACGACCACGGTTCCCGCAATCAATACTGGCCAACCTGTCTCCAGCAACCTCAATGATTCGGCCACCGACGGTACACATAAACTCACCCCATCTGCTATTGCGGGGGTTGTATTTTCCGCGATTCTCCTAAGCGTAGTCCTGGTGGGGTTCAGTGCTTGGTTGATCATCAGACACCGCCGGAAAATGCTCTCAAACAAAGAACAGCAGGGTTTCACTGCTGATGGTGGTCAGACATACCATTCCGGAGACGGCGAGGACAACAAGCCGCGAGAGTTAGGCTCAACCAACACCGTCCTTGCGGCAGCAGCAGCTATTCCCGAACTCCCCGATCACCTTGCACACAATACCCCTACCAGAAACCTCCCTGTAGAAATTCCCGCCGATAACATGTACGTTCCAGCTCCACTTTCTCAAGAAAGCACGACACCAGTATCACCGATAACCGCAACGGACAGTCGCGAAGAAGTTGAAACTCCACTGCCCTAGTCACCAGATAGTATCTGTGGGTATCGCTCTCCGCGTGCGCTGTCCCAGCAACCGCACCCAACATCAGCTCCATCGCAATTTTCACAACCACCGCCGTCACAGGGAGGGAACGAGAGCAAGGCAGAAGAAACGGAGATGGAAGCCTTGCGACAGAAACATGCAAAACTGGATGCAAAGCGTCAGCGCCTTCTTCAACTACAGAGGCTAGACGAGGAAGAGGAGGCGATTCGGCAGCGGATATCCCAGTTGGAAAAATCTTCGAGTCAGACTTTAGGTATGGTTTGACGTCCTGCGCGGGGATTGCTTGTCGGCGTTGTCAACATCGGAAAATGTGATTTTCCTCTCGATCTTGCCCAACAATGATGCATTTGCACGGGGCCCAGCTCGACACACCGACCAGGTTTTGGCATAATTTGGATTGTGAAAGTTGCGTCAATTGGCGACTGGTGCCGGAGAGGTAAATTTGCTGTGTAACTATCAAGCGAGGTGTGGTGGGTGACGTCGCAGCGCAATTGGAAGGACCATACGTGGAGGGCTGCACGTGTCGAGAGAACGATGCTTGGTTGGGGTGACAGAATCCAAGAGTGACCCAATACGAATCATTCTAGCGTCTTATCAGCAGGACTGACAAGTTGAAGTGCTGCAGAGTGAAATCCGATGCAGCTGAGGCTGACAACGTGACGCCCGACATCCTCAGGCAACCAGGCATGACGTGCCCAACATTGACCCAACAGAGGCCGGTTTGCTCTTTCCCAACTTTGCCAGACCCCGCGTTGAGCAAACATGGACGGCAAGAGCAACATGGCGCTTTACCACCCTCTCAACATTCTCGACAGAGAGATCCGCCTGCTTTACATTTCCGATGCCGATTCCTGTCCAGCAGACCGTATTGACTGCTCCATGGTTACAGTCGCCCTGACGGCATGGTCTGACAGCTATCTCGCATTCAGAAAGCGCGCGGATGAGTTCTTCTCCATCTCATCGACGGACACGCCCAGTATCCCCCACCCCCGCGAGTATGAGGTCTGGGTTTCTTTCCAGAAACAGCAGCTTGGAGATGCCTTCAAAGACACAAATCCAGATGCCGAGGATGAATACCACACCAACAGCAACCCCCAGCTCGCACGCTTCATCTGGGGAGACTATGAAACCCTGAGCTACACTTGGGGAACCGACTCGCAACCCAAGCACACTATTTCCCTCAATGGCCTAGATGTCACTATCGGCGAGAATCTCTATAACGCCCTTCGCACCTTCAAAGACGAAGGACGATACCGCATCGGTTCCGGGGTCGGTCTTTGGGTTGACGCTCTCTGCCTCAACCAGGCGGACACCGCCGAGAAGTCAGTCCAGGTCCAGCGAATGTGCGACATATATGCGTGGTCATCCCGGGCTGTCATCTGGCTTGGAGCTGGGTTGCCTTGGTTCGACGATAACCAGCAAACTCCGGAGGCCATGACAGCCACGAACTATGCCCGACACCTGGCCGACATACTTCACCGAAACATCGAAGATGCTGCTGCCAAAGGCCCGTCTCCATCAGAGGACATAGCCAACCCTAGCTCTGACATATCAAGCGAACCCACTGGGAAACCCGCTGATTTCCTCGCCAATTGCATGCCACCCCCAGCTGGCCCCGGCAATACACCGCAGGGTCCAAATCGCGGACCCGAGGTCACAGCTGGAACTTCCCAAGAACCGACCACCGACTCCGGTACAGAGATCAATACAACCGACGGCTCTCCACCCGAAGAGGAGGAATCCGAACCGGAATCCATAGATGATGACGACGAAGAGGAGAGCCCCGAGGATGACTTCGTTGAATATCAGCACACAGCCGAGCCCCTCCAGGACTTGAACCGCGTTCTTCCATCGCTCCGCACAATGGACCTTCAAACCCTCCCAACCAGGAATCCCCGGGATATCCTTTTTATCAAACTATTTGTGTTTGTTAGGCCTCTACTCACACATAACTACTGGCGTCGTGTGTGGATCATGCAAGAGCTCATTTTCAGCTCTTCATCCAGCATTCTGTGCTTTGGAGTGGCAAGGATCAGGCTTCATACCCTCTTAGAAATTTGCCGGCTCGTTTGGATTGTCGCAGACTATGACGGCCTTGATCTCGCAATCGACCAACCTCTCATGTTTCTAATTCTGGCACAACAAATTCAGGACCAAGGCAGACTGTGGAACTCTTGCTGGGTCACGACGACACGGCCTCGTCTCCTCCCAAGCACGAGTCAAGGACTCACGCTTTTGGCCTTCTTGGCCCAGTCTACTCTCCCAGTCGACAGACTTTACGCAGCCATGGGACTTTTGAATCCCGCCGTCGTCTCTCACGTTGTCGTTGATTACAAGAACTCGACGCAGCGGGTGGCGAGAGATGCTGCCCTAGCCATGATTATGGATTTCCGACACTTGATACAATTGGCTTGGCCCAGGCAATTCCATGATCCCGATCTTCCATCTTGGGCCCCCGATTTAGCACAAGGATTCCAGAATTCCACCCTTTCCCCACCCGGCGACTTTTTCAGGGTTGACGCGGGCCGCAGCCGCAAACTCTGGGACGAAGAGCTCTTCAGGCGCCAACAGGTCGAGTATCAACATGACAGCCGCGGAGACTGGAGAACTTTGGTTCTGAACGCAACCCATCTGGACGTTGTGGATGGTGTGACGGCTTTTCCCGAGTATGATGGGTGTGAAGCAGTCAATTCGGTTCGCATGGCACCCACGCACGCCGACTTTTCTCTGGTCAACACACGAGGCCAAACCCACTCGTATCCCAGCGACCAAGCCATGGTCTTGGCGCTATCCAGGCTTTTGCGGATGCGACTACATGGGGCAGGTTCCATCCGGCGAGTTCTTGCTAAACTCATCCCGCTCGCCCTCGATCCAGAGGTGAAGCTGGACATGACCGAGAGCGAAGTAACTATGTTGAGACGTACGGCATTGTTCTTCACCGCCAACGCCAACTTTCGTCTGTGGGATGGTATCCAGGAGATGGAATCTCTTATTCGTGTCCCTGACCGGGAAGCCGACGAAACCACTGCTGGCCAAGAAGGGAAGAATGAATACATGACCGGAACAATTCAAGACAAGCAGGCGGTGAAGCAAGTATTGAAGCAGTGCAAAGCTTTCGGCGGGTTCTGTCGGCTATTTCGCCTCGTCACCACCAAGAACGGTTGGCTGGGTTTGGCGGACCGGTTTGTCAAGACGGGAGACCGTTTGTCTCTGATCAATGGTACTCCATCTGAGCTGGCCATTTTGCGACCGTCGCCAGACGGGTATTACGAGTTTATCGGGATGGCGAAGGTCCCACATTTGCGCAGGAAAATGGACGAGCTACAGGACAAGGGCGGGTTTGCGGAGAAGATATTGTTGAGATGACCGTCACGATACAGCATGAAGGGGAATAGGCGGAGTCACAATGACGAAGCCTGGACGGTATTTCATCCGAACTCCAGGTTAGCGTAGAGGAGGTCTCTTGGAGGTGGAGTGGGCACACCTGCAGTCTTAGTGTTTGGCTTTGCATCTACTTGAAGTCATGATAACGTCGGTCAATTTCATAAAAGGAGCCCCAATGCTGCTCTCTCAACCAAAAAATCTTACCCAAATCTCTCACGGTTCATATTTTCCATTCCAGGTCTGACAATACACTGCCATTCTCGTCGCCATGTCCCCTCTAAATCTCACTCGCGCGCGGATCAGTGCCCCCCTTCTTCTGTCCACGAGAACGGCCCTTCGCTCTCCACTATACATGTACGCGCCGCGTTCTGTAATCACGCAACGATATCTGGGCCGGCTCCCGCAGGGCACGGAAGCGAATAATTTTATGGAAGATCCCGCGGAGGATCTGGGCGGGCCGGGGGGCCAAGAGCTGTATCCCGTCAGCAATGCTCTGCACAAGTAAGGAACCCTTTCCAACACATTTCACATTCAACATCCACACGCACACACACACACACACACACACACACACCCATAATACTATAAGAGAACTCAACACTAACAAAGAGTGAAAATGATAAAGGAGATTCGCATCAATAACCGCCTTTGGAGTACTCACATCTCTCACGCTCCTCTACATGGTCAAGAAATTGTCCTGGACATGTGATCCGGATTCGGAGATAGTTCACGTCTAACCTATGATAGCACAAAAGGGGAATTGGACAATGTCATGACTGTTCCTGTACGAGTTGTGAAAAAGCAATAGTCCCACGTCCTAGCCTAGGATACCTACCTTGGGTATGATAGCACAAAAGTGGAGAAGGGGGATTGGGAAATATGTCATGACTGTTCCGGTACGAGTTGTTGTGAAGAAGGAAACTTGGCTCTCTGTTTTCTTCCTGCCTAGGTAGTTCTACTTGGGAGGCTAGTTCTAGAGGTACCTACCTAGATACTTAGTAACCTAAGAAAGGGTCATGCCTGGTCGGTATCGTGGTCAGTGTCGCTGTTGAGAACGAACGCCATCTTCACGTGTGGGTGTGGGAGTCTCAGTCGGTCCAGTTGTATATAAAAAGCTTGGATAACCTAGATTAAAAGAACTGACTTGGACGGTGAGGAATCACTCAGGTCGGCCTATACATGACAGACTGGAACATGAGTTTAAAAAAAACGAGCACGTCTATTTGTACTGTAGCGACCGCCCCCCGTACTGTAAAAAAGGGCGGGACCTTGGCTTTTACACCAAAGATGCCGATTACCATCGCCATTACAACTGCAACGCCCGTAAGGTTCCAATTGTAAAACGCCTTATACGGGTAAGCCCAAGGCATTCAAACTGGGGGGTCAACGCCTTAAATAGCTAACGATTGATTATAAAGGGTAGTCGAATACCTTGGGTTTACTTAGACAAGGCGTCTTATAATTAAAACCTATCGAGAAGTGGTCCCAGGACCTCTAAGCACAAACCTCAATCACATACATAATCACAGCCTACGCAGCGCTGATCAATTATTCGCTATCGTATCCCATGTTCAAAATTCTACACTACTAGGATACTTGGCTGCCAATGTTTTCGCCCAAAATCTAACTAAACATGCCAATAGTCCGGGAAGAAACAAACACAACGCGCTACATGCAACCGCTTTTCAAGAACGCAATCATCTCTGGACAAGAGACAAGCCCACTGCCGCTCTCCCAGAGCGCCCCACATCTTTCTCCCCAGGCCGTAAACGTCAAGCACAATTAGATGTAGAACATGTCGTTGGCCAAGGCCTCGTTGATTGTCACATCCGCAGCCTTCACATCCGTCGATTTACTCGTCGTGCTTCCCGCTGTGCTTCCCATCGGCGTGGGCGGGTCAAACACATGGCTCAAATAGCATCTGGCCCGCTCGCAAACAATATCAGCGTAGTATGCCGGAGTGCACACGCTGACAGCCTTGGTGGCCCTGCCAAACACGTAGCACAGGCTCTGTGTCAGCCTCTCGAGCACATCGGCCACGTTTTGGCAAGAGGAGGGGAGCCCGCCGCGCTTGTAGTGGTCGCGAAAGATCTCGTCCAGCACAATAAAGTAATGGGCCGGGCGGGCGGTGCCCTGGAGGGCGTGGTGCGACTGGAGGAAGAAATCCCAATTCCTAACCTCGGTGACGCCGCGGTCCACGACAGTGCCCGCCTTGGTGTTGAAATTGGCCGTGCTGTCGTCCGACTTGGTCGCGTAAAAGCGTGTGTGATGACGCTTGCCGACGACAACGACGGTCAGGCGGGGCAAGCCACGTTTCTGTGCTTCGGGGCTGTACTTTTGTTGGCATGCTTTGCGGAGGCGGGGGACCTCGTCGTTCAACACCATTTGATACTGACCCTCGGACACGCCGTCGCGGTACACCAGGATGTTTTCAGGGTAGGCCTTGTTGGCCTTGTGCCACAGCTCCAGGCGGCTCTCGAGCATGGCAGTGAGATCCGTCACCGTCTCTTGGCCAGCCTTCTGGATTCTCAAAATGGCGGGCCACTGAGCGAGCTGCGAGTCTTTGCTGGCTACCATGCCGGCAACGCTGGGAGCGTTGGAGGCCGAGCCTGGCGATGGGTGCGTGACATCGATGCCCACCACCATTGTCTTGCCGCCTTTGAGGATGCCCATGCGCGCATCCTCCACCAACTGGTTGCTGCCGCCGAGCTTCAAATTGAACTTGAGCGCCACATTGGCAAAGTACTGCGTTTGTTGCTTGGTAAACTTCTGGCGAACGACGCATACCGTGTGCACGCCGTGCTTGACATCACCGTAAAACTTGATGCGCTTGTAGAGCGCCATGTGATAGTCCGGCATGACGATCAAGACAAGCTGCATGCCCTTCGCCTTTAGATCTTTGATCCTGTTGTCGAGCTCCACATCCTCGTCATCTTTGATCGATTGGAAGGCACTCGTGGGCTCTGCGGCAACGACACCGACCTTCCTAAGTTCAGCAACAAAACCCCCAACGGCCTCCTTGACGCTAGCCGCTTCTATATTGTCACGCTCCTCGCCGCGTGACTGCCCCTTGAATGAGATCATCAGCCAGGCCCACTTGTTGAGACTTCTCCCGGACTTGTTGAACTTGATTTCCCTCATGTTCCAGCTGCCATCCCTGGCAAAAAGAGATACCTGCTTGTTTCCTCCACCACGGCTCATGTAGTTAACCTTTGGCCCCTCGAGGACTCGCCCAGGAACAGTGATGAGGCCGGGGGTCACCTCGATACCGAAGTGCTTCTGCAAGAACGATTAGCATGTTATCGTTTGCTTTGCAGATCCATCAACGGGATAACTAGGTACCAAGAAAGTATTGTTGTCCGTGAGGCCAACTATTTCCATCCCAAGAGTGGCAATATCGCTCGCGTTAGCGCCTGGTTTCCTGACAGCAAGCTTTATCATTTGCTGAGTCTGTTGGGGGCTGAGAAGGGAACCAGCCGGCTGTCCAGGCTGAACAATGCAAACCTCGGCAGGGAGGTATGTAGGCTTATCTTTAGTCCCAACATTGACCACTGGCTTTCTGGGGTCGAGGTTGCTACATTTGTCGGCGTAATCTTCGATGCTTGTGTTAGCCAGCATGCAGCAGCAGCAGCAGCAGCAAAAACCGAACGACTTACTCTGCATGAAAAAATCATAAACGCTAATGTACCTTCCGCCCGACGAAGCAGCGGGAGCCGGACCGCCACCTCGTTTCCCTCCCTTGCCGCCCCTCTTCTTCGCCTGGCTCGGGCTCGCAGGCTCCATGCCAGAAACAGATGGCGGTGCTGGTGACGGGGTTGGTGAGTTGAGCCAGAACTCGACCTCTTTGGGGCCGCCACCATATTTAGCCACTCTAGGTCGCTGACCCTCTGGAAGTGTCTTCCCGTCTTCCCTGGTCGCGAGCCCGAGGATAGTTTTGATGCGGGGGACAATCTCCCCGGCCTTGTTGCGCTTTTCTGGCAAATGGTTAGTCCGGGCGCGAACGCCCTTCAGGAATTTCTCCAATCTAGGGAGGCTCGCAAGCCCGTAGGCCTCCATAAGACCGCCAAGGGGTCCTGGCTGGAAAAAGGCCGCATGGCTGACGTTGACGTTCACCAAGATACGGGAGGTAGCTGGGCGGACACTGGCGAAGAAACCTCTGATGCCATTCAGGCCCCCCCATAGATTAATCAGCTGGCTAGACTGCGGATTGAGTGGGAAGGTCCTCGACGAGCCCATCGTGGTCAACTTGTCGTTGGCCGACTTGGCGTAATGGTTCATAAAAATGTTGAATGCCTGAATCAGCTCAGCCTTGTTCTCGCACGAGGCCGCCAAGTCGGTTGAGCACAAGTAGTCGACAAGTTCACCAGCTCTCACTGTCTTGGTATATAGAAGCCGAACACAATAGGTGGTTGCACCCAATCGCGGCTCGTCCTCGCCCTCGGCGCGGTAGACGATGTTGATGATCTGGTCATCCTTGGGAAATCGATCTTTCGAGACACAGGTCGACTTGAAGTCGGTCACTATATTCCTCTTGAAGGCGGCTAGCTCGGGGGAATCAAGCAGCAACCGAATGACCTGGACCAGTTTGCGGCCAGGCACTGTGGGCTCTTTGGACTCGGTGGTTTTGGCCTTCCTGGGTTTGGGGTCTTTTTCTGATACCTTGATATCATATCGGTGAAGGACTAATGTCGGTGGGGGATGCATCTCGACGTAGTTGGCCCATAGCTTGATTTGTTGACCCCCGGTGCCGTATCCAGGTCGCAAAGGTGTGAGGTCCTTGATGTTGAGACGCTCCAAGCTTAGCTGTCCAGAGGAAAGGGTCTTGTCTTCGGCCTTCTTGACGTCATTGTTCGGATCAGGGACCAGTCCGCTCCGAGGCCTACATGGCAAGGTCAGCAGTTGGGCCCCGGTACAGGAGGGGGCGACGAGAGAGTAGAAACGAACATGTAGAAGTCGGGTCCCGGGTCCGCGGACGGTCCTCCACGGCCACCACCTCGACCCTGGTTACCACCACCATGCCCCCGTCCTTGGTAGCCGACTCCCCTGAACTGTCCGCTTCCCTGATATCCACGACCACCTCCACCTTGGCCATCATAGCCACGACCACCTCCGCCTTGACCTTGATATCCACGACCACCTCCGCCTTGACCCTCGTAGCCGCCACCTTGACCACGTCCTCCTCCTCCGCCGTACCCACCCCCTCCGCGACCTCCACCTCCACCTCGACCTCGGCCACCACGACCACCACGATCACCACGACCACCACGGGAATCCGACATGTCTTGTGTGTATCGCGTGGAATTGCCCAAGAGGAAGTAAAGTGGATGTGTCTTGCAGTCGGAATACGAAAAGCCTCAACAAGTCCAAAAGGTTGAGAGGGGAGAAAATAGAATATCGACTTTCTCCACGGCGTTGCTGCCCCCAATCGATCCGTCGGTCTAAAGTGAGTGATTGAGCCCCGTGCAGCAGGTGAAGAATAGGGACAGAGAGAGCACTTGGTGTTGGAAGGTGGAAAAAAAATATTGGAGAGGGAGAAGCGGTGGCTTTATGCACCTTGAGACATGACCAATAAACAAGCACCAAAAAAAAAAAAACAGACTCCCCAAGAAAGGTGTAACAGCTAATTCTGGGTTCGTTTGTAGTTGTTGTTGTGGTGTGTGCGTAAAGCGTTTGCGTGAAGTTTGGGAGCGAGTTAAGGGACGTTTATCGTTCGTTTTGTGGAGTTTCGGTGACCCCAGCTTCGTCAGAAAAGCGGTGAGTCATTAGCACGTCAGGGAGGAGGCAAGAACGCTGGAAGAGCGCTGCTCTTGCTGTCCCTGTTCGGCTGTTCCATCCTGTTGGTGCCCAACCCCAGCAGCCGGGTCCACTGAAATGGGGGGTATCCACCCGTTCTAACCTAAACTTGCGTTGCACCAGCCTCGGACGGGTCTCGTCAGTCGTGGTAGGCCTCATCGCATGTTCCTTCCCGGGGTGCGAGTGATATGTGATTTGTTCAACCCCGCCCCCTCCCCCTTCGTAAGTGACAAGGTGATAGATCAAAAAAGAAAGCAAACAAACAGATTGTTGCAGTCGGTGTGCAAAGGAGTGTGCTCACTGCGTCGACGGATAACCACCTGGGCAACTCGTCACTGCGTATGAGTCCGCTGTGCTGTGTCCTGGAGAGAGAGAGAGAGAGAGAGAGAGAGAGAGAGAGAGAGCAAACGCAGCTTCTTGCAAACGCAAACAAAGAGAATGGAGGCCTACCCTGTAGTTCGGGCATGTTACATCGTGCATCACCCAACTGCTGCAGGCACGCCTGCCCGTCCGCACGCGCGACAGCCCAATTCCCTCCTCCCATGTCCCTTCTCTTCCCGTCCCAGGCACCTGCCTACCGACCTGCCTCAGGACCTCACACACAGTTACACACATACGCGGCTGGTCGTCTGGTCTGGCCGTGTGGTGCTTCGCATCCCGCTCACAATAGGGCGGCTGGCCTTATCTCGGCGGGAGGTAGGCTAGGTTGGGTTGGGTTCCCGTGCCGTCATCGGCATTGAGACCGGAAGCGACGGACGGTCCGGTCGGTCGGTCGCACAGACAGCACGACGATTGAGATGGGAAAGAGTGGGGGCCCAGGTGACAACTTGATCTCCAAAATTCTGTATCCTTGTAATTCTGTTCTACTCTGCTCCGTTCGGTGCTGCTCTATTCCGTTCTGACAATGGGCTGCAATTTTGCAAATTTGCTGTTGGCTGTTGGACCCTGCGGGGGCAGTTCCGACCGAGTGGTTGCGACCAGACCAGACTTGCCCGATAACAAGATCTGTCTGCCCCTGCCGCGGTGGGGTGGATCGGGGCCCGATCATGGCTCCCGGCCCCTCGCTCCTGCAGTGCCAGTGCCAAACTCCAGCGCCTGCATGCAAACAACTACCGGAGTCCAGACCAACATTCGTCACCCCCACATTTTGACCGTCGAAACGCTATAACTCATGACAAGACACCTAGATTCGACGGCTGGGTCCCGACGGGTAGCATCAAAGTTATGGGCTGAGCGCCTGGACAAAAATCCGTTTGCTGTCACACCCGTCGAACCCCCCGCCACTGGACTTGCACAAGTGCACACGCACCATACAACCATGCAGATCATCAACCTCCGCGACAACAGTTGGGCCACACATTTATTCTTACACAGCCATGAGAATACTATCGCAGGCCACATTACCGCTAAACGCATCCGAATGCTAGGGTATTATTGACCTGGCAAACGCCAGAAAGACCGATGAGCCCAATCACCCAAAATGGTATCATTCCACCCCCGCCTCCCACCTGACTGACCAGTCCGTCATCCTCACTTCTTTCCCTCTAGAAACATCTTTTTAAAATCTGCATTGCTTTTGCCACCCGTCCCTGCCGCGTTTGAGCTTGCCGCTGCCGTCCCGTTCACTGCCTTTTTGATACCCCCCGCCGGGAAACCCAGTCCCCGCTTCGGCCCAGACCGTCCCAGCAATGGTACCCGTCTGACCGTCGGGGGTGGTGGCATTAGCTCGGCGGCTGTCTTCTTGGCTGCTGGTTGGTCGATGCGGTCGACTCGCACCTCGCTCTGCTGTTGGAAAAGCTCGGACACAGTGCCGATCCGCAGCTTCTTGCCACCTTCAATCTCTCGTCCATCTATCGCCAGAGCTGCCTTGCCAGCGGTCGCAGCATCGGCAAACTCCACCACAGCCCCGCCATGTTTCGGGTGAAGAACAAGCTTGACAATAGTACCGACAGGACTGAGAATGGACCGCACTCGGGCATCCGTCATGGTGTCGGGGATTCCCCATACGGCAACAGTCCGCTCTGCAATCTCGGCGGCAGTCGGACCTGCAGATGTGGGAGCAGGGGATGACGATGCTGACCCTGCTGCAGAAGGAGACTCAACCCCGGGGGAATCTGCATTTGACCCCCTGCTCGTCGCTGTTGTCTTCTGAGCAGCCGGCTTTGACAGTTCGACCTTGATAGCATGACCTGAGACAATGACTGCATTGAGTGTCTTGATGGCTTCCTCGGCTTCCTCTTTTGTTCCCATGACGACAAAACCTGCTCCTTTGCTGCGGTTCGCCATATCACGAAGTATCCGAACACTGGTCACTTTTCCAGCCTTGGCAAACAGAGACCGGACGTCGTCCTCAGTGGTGAAGCGGCCGAGATTCATGACATGCAACTCGCGGTGCTCTGCCTGGGCACCATTTCGCTGTTGCCTCATACCTGGGTCCGAAAGTTTGGCGGACAGCTTGAACTTGCCACCCTCCAATGACTGCCCTTCCAGCTTCGTCCCTGCTGCGGCACCTTCCCGGTCGCGGAATGTGACATAACAGAAACGGCGCATCGTATTAAACTTGAGACTAGGGAAGCGGATGCTGTGTACCTCACCACAGTCCTTGAACAGGTTCCGGATGTACTGATCATCGGCCTCTGGTGGGTAGTTGGTGACGAACAGGGTGCAGTCAGTTGCCGAGGTCACTTGGACTGCCCGATCGGCAAAGTACTTGCTGTCACGGAGTAGCGCGGACCGGGCCTCGTCGGATGTGCGGAACTCAACCAGTGCTACTGCGGTACCGTTGTCCTGTTTCTGGATGTCGATGTTGTTGATGTGGCCGTACTCGCGGAAGAACTGTCGCACTTTGGTAAGTGTAGCGTCCTCGGGAAGATTAGCGACGAAAACCGATGTGTTTTCCCTGTCTCGCTTCACATCGGCCCCATTGGGCGCTTCACTCTTGGAGCGCTTGGCCGTTACCTCGTCTGTCTCTTGTGGAGTGCTCTCTTCGCGCTTCCGCTTCGAACCAGGGGTCCCGGCAGACTCCAGCTCTGGTGCATCCGTCATAACTTCTCCTTGCTGCAGCTCGGCATACTGTACCTGTGCAGCAGCAGCCGCCGCTTGCGCCGCCTCTCTTTCTCGACGCTTGGCAACTCCCTTTCTGGTCTTGTATATGGTGTCTTGAGCCTCACGGAGGGTCTCTGCGAGTTCGTAGTCGTTGCAGTGTTGCAGGTAAACCTCCATGATGCGCTCGGGCCAGTCTAGGGTGCGAACCTTGAGAGCTCTAGCGAAAACACGAGTGGCAAGGGATGGGACCCGCAAGCCTTGGGCTAATGTGACAGGGGTTGGGCTCCTCGCCTTGCTCTTAATGGCCGTAAACACCACCATCTCCCACAGGAACCAGTGAAGCCAAAAGTCGTAGCTATTGGCGTGCAAGGGGATCTCGGCCAGCTGCTCCCACACGGCCCGGGCACCTTCCACGTTATCCTTCTTCTCGGTCAGGAACTGGATATAGATCTTCTCGAGACGAAAGCTAGGGTCACCCTGGTAATCGTCGCCGTATCTCCTCTTGCCCCAGTGGCGGACATCTTCGAGAGCCGATGGTAAGCCGACCTCGGCAAGATCGACAGCTTCTTCGGTCGCATTGGGGTTCATGGCAGTCCGCTTGAGATATCCGCACCAAGCAGCGTACATTTCCAGGACGCCGGCCATGCCATCTCTGTCGAGCTGGGCGCAGCTTGTAGCTGCGTGCTTGATCCGCTCAATGTCGGTGAACGACAGGCCGGCCTCTTCTGCAGCGAGTATGTAACGTGCCCATGTTGGCCCAGACCATGGCAGGTGGCGAGCCGATCGTTGCAGCACGTCGAGCATGTTGGGGAGGTGACTTGCGGGTACTCGGGACGTTCCGGCCTTGAGGGCGGAATGTCCGGTCGAGATGAAGACGATAAAGTTCATCCATGTATCCTCATCCGAAGAGAGAACCCCAGTCAGGGCGCGGGAAAAGAGACCGAGACATATCTGAAAGCTGACGAGCACGTCTTTCTTGCCCCGGGTCTGTACAATCTCCCAATGCAAGTACTCCGACATGGTCGACTGGACAGCTTCGGCATCCCCGGATCTTGTGGCCTGTTGCAGCTTGGTCTCCCAGGGGTCGCGCATCGCGTAGAGACGTTTCGCATCGCGAGCATTCTTGGTGACGGCGGTCATCTCGGATTCGTAGGCTTGGGGGTTATACTCCGAGAGGAAGGACGAGAACATGCGCGACGTGGCATCCCAGGTAGTATGTGGAACAGCGAGGCGATTCTTGAAGAGGTGGGTGATCCTGCGAATCCCAGCTTCAGTAGCAGTGCGCGCCAGCAGCTCCATCTCGAGCGACACCCAACGATTCCAAAGCTCATGACTGTCTGAGAGACGGTACTGGACAGCCTCGTAGCCCTCCTGCCACAGGTTCAACGCAGCATCCAGAGTGAAGACCTCTCGACCTAGCTGTTGTTCCTCCAGAGGCCAGCCGGCGTCGTTGCCGGGCTGGCTATCGGTATAGAGCGACCAAAAGTATTCGCAGTAGGCCGTCCACACTTTGAGGCTGCCGGGCTCGGCCGACACGGCGCGGCGGAAGTTCTCGATGATGTTGACGCGGGCATCGAGATTGGCAGCGCTGCGCGACTTGTCGTCGATGAAGCCGACCCAGTTATCCTCCCCCACCGGGCTCGCCATTTTGTCAAAGATGGCTCAGCAAGGTCGCGTCATCTGCATGCGGGGCAGGAATCTTGGTCGAAAAAAAAAAAAAAAAATGGACCGCAGGCAGTCGCGAGCGCAAGTTTGACAGCTTCGTCGGCCAGCGGCGTCGATCGTATCTGCGTCGGAATTTGTGGTCGGTCGATAGGGCTTCGTAGTCGTCGAGTGACAGGCGATGAAGGAAGGACGAAAAACGTGGTGCGTTTTTGCGGTTTGCCAGTTGGTGTTGCTTCAGAAAAGGGAGGCTGTTCGGCAGGCTGCTTGGGCGAAGGATGTGGAGCTGTGGGCCCTGGGCTGATAAAAATTGAGGGTTCGAGCCGGGGTCTGGACTTTCTCCGCCAAAAACTGACGGACCCCACAAGCAACCGCACTGATGACCCGAGCTTGGCTGCTTGGCGGATTCCACTCGGCGGAAGGAAGCCACGCGACTTTCACTTGACTTCGGCGTGCCGAGTTCCATCATCCGACGTTACCATATGAAAAATCCCCAAACAGAGCGGGTTGCTGTCACTGCGGCGTAATTATTTCAGAGTGTCACGGAGGATTATCGACGGAACGCGGAATGCAATCCAGATTAACGCCTGACCAAAAATGTCACAAACTCAGAGGGCTGATCGGCGGGCCTAGACCCCGTCCCATGCAATCTCCCTAACCTCGGGGTCTTTTGGTGTCTGGAACACCGATCCCGAGTGACAGTCAACTCATCACTGGGAAGATGGTGATTGCACCCCCGCCTCGTTTAAAAAAGGTTATCGAGATGCAAATGAGGCAACCATCCTCGCATCGCCGCCCTTCAGGGTCCTTCGGCCTTCTCCAATCTCTCCAATATCGATCCCCCGCAAAAAAGGAGCAGCACGCACGCTCTCTCACAGGCAGTGACGCAGTGTGCACAGGCGCGACGGCGACGCCTTTCCGGGCCCTGAGTGGTCGTCGATCCCGTCGATCACCAAGCGAAAACCAATCATGACGCTCGACTGCCGTGTGCTCGGGAAGCCCCCCGCGCGCTAACTCCCAACAAATCCAACTAGTCGGCGAACACGAATATTTTCTTGCAGCTGGCTTGTAACATCCTTGAAGGGGCGCTGCACAAATGGCAGCCACTGGATTCCATACCCAGGCTGGGTGAAGACAGCGAGAACCAAAAGGGAAGAAAAGAAGAAAGGGAGATGCCGCCGGTCTCGTGGCGCCTTGACCCTGTTTCACCAAGCACACAATGACGTAGTTGCGCAGATGCAAGGTGCCGTCATATCCGATGAGCCAGCCTTGCCGCATTGGGCGCAAATTTGCCAAAACTCTCGCGTCATCGCGTGGTCGGCCAGCGTGTGGAGAAGCAATGTAACCGCGGCACCGACCCGGCACCGGCTTGCCGTTTTGTCTCCGTGCCATAGCCGATTCCCAGGGCCTCTTAATCCGCTCTCCAAATTTCGGGGTGAAGAAGAAGAAAGGATTTCCGCGGTTGTGGAGCAGCTGTAGGCCTGTGGGGAATGGTGTGCGAAAGGTCGAGCCCATTTCCAGGCAGCCAAAGCCAAAAGCAGGGAATCTGCACGAGAGGGTGGGGGTTTCCCCGCGCTAATCCTGATGGGGGATAGCCATGACTCTAGACGCGTCGAATGTGACAGTGCACATGTGAGTCCACGGGCATGGATTTCCCGTCTGAATGGATACAATCCAACCCCTGAAAGTTTATTAGCGTGGGACTTGGTGAGAGGGTTTCAAGACAGAGAATTATGAATATTTAGGTCTTGAAATTCAGTCAGTGTTAAGGCCTTGATCTTCCGTACCAAGACCTCAGGTTTCCATCATCAAGGCCCTCAAAGATCTTAAAAATTAGCCCATAACCACCCGCCCCAGGTAGCCCCGTCCTCCTTTAGCACTTTAATTTTCCAGTGAATGGTCGTGTCAACAACAACGATTGCCAAGATAACTAGTCCCCTAGCAAGGCGGAGTTCCCAAGTTTTGTCAGTATTCGCGATGCCTATAACAACGTTAATAAGACTACAGCATAACTTCAGTATGAATACTCACCAATGCCTCGCTAAGTATGAGCCCTCGGCTCAGCAGGCTATACCATCCAATCACGGGCGTCTAAACCTTTTGCGCTGGGTTGACTCGAGGAACCGGCATTGTTGCTCTGATTTCTATTTCAGATCCTTACATCCCGGGCACTCGTCATCTGGTCTTACGGTGATGGCATGCATTTCAATATTGTCGGTCATATTAGCAAGAACTGCGTTGCTACGCGTGTTGTTGGCCCCCTCAGCCATGGCTCACCCCTTGTGCGCAATCGACTCGAAGAAACTGGCGACGGGAGGAGGAGCTGTGGAGTCTGGTCGCTTCATCGACTTGAACGGGCGTGCATCTTGGTCCTGGTCTGGTCGGCTGCCGTGGACGGCTAGAGGGGGGATGGACTGGGTTGACTGGGGCCCCGATTTGAAAGAGGTCAGGTCTCAACAGGGCGGCCAGAAAGAGGTTTGGGTCAGCCCGAGTCCAGTCTGGACTGCAGGCGGCGGGCTAGGTGTCTAGTCGGGGTCGTATCAAGACTGGACTCCAGACGACGACGGGCGACGGAGGAGTCATGGGCTGCCAAAACATAGACCATAAAGAGTCGAGGACCGCCGACAGGAGGATTCGCTACAGAGAGAGCTGGAGGGTATGGATGATCTGGGAATTGGGGGTTCTGTTCGTGGGCAGAGCTCGTAGGTGCGTAGCCAAAATAATGTTCTTGTTGAGGCTGAAGAAGCAAAACATGAAGAACATGGAAGAACGGAATCGAACGGCAGCCAAGAGGAAAATATTGGCACCTGGCACGGGACGTGCACCCCAGCACCTCAGCGCGCGTAGCTTCCCTCGAAGTCTGGGTTTTGATCGCCCAGTATCTTAACTGCCTTAGATATGGAAGGAAATCTCAGGCTGTTGGCCACCTGCACCACCTCCAACCCTCATCCAAGGGAGGGTGAGCTGTGGCGGCCAGCTTGGCTGTGTCTCGGCCGCAAGTATGGTTAGAGTTTCTGCCACACACCATCTGTCTTTCGGTCCAGGATAAAAAAAAACCGAGACGAAGCCTTCCACCTGCCCCTGAGGTGTGGATACAAACAGCGGGCACTTATCCCTTCCTGGTTTCCGTCGGTGCCTTCTCAATCTCCAGTCACTAAACGACCCAACTGGCAAGATGACAGAGAAGCATCATTCGGTCGGTTTCGACAACAACACGCCCCAGGACGAAGGTGACCCGCAGAGCTATGCCGAAACTACCCACACCCGCCTTCTTGGCAATGCAGAGGTACCTCGCGAAGAGGGAAAGAACAGGCGTGGAATTTTGGAGAGGATTTGGAACACGGTCACGCTCAAACCAGGCACCCCTTCTCCGAGTTCTCCATCAACAACTGCACGACCCAATTTGCCTCGGCCACATGCAGAATACTGCATTAGCTCTTTGCATTGTGATCCGCGCTTCATGGATCCATTCCGCCTTGGTGGCGTCTGACTGAGAACTTGGACAAATGCGTCGGGGACGGAATCACCACGGACACGCGTATTGATCCTCTTTACCCCAGCCGCTCCGTGTACACAAGAAGTATTTCTTTCGACTACTATAAGACTTCCAGTCGACTCAAGATACGCACCCCGGGCCGCTCCTCGCCCCCTGTTGCGGCGCGCGTCCATCTTTGTGTTTCTTCTCAGGACTTGAACTGGCTGCGGAAACCGGATAACGGTGATATGATCAGCTTGGATAAGTTTTTCAATGGAATCACAGCTGTTGTGTAAGTTCATCAAACATATACCCTTCTATCCTGTCCCGCCGCGCTGATACCTTAACCTTTTTTTGATAGAGCCGCCGGACTCGCGTGGCATCATGATATCGTGGGCGACATCAAGGCGACAGGATTATTCGACTTCTACTGGTTCGATAAATGGGCCCCTGATATCGACTCATGGCTCGAGCAGTGACACAGTATCCCCCCCCCCCCGCCCACACCCACTTGCTGGCGACAATACAGCCATGTTGTTAGACTTGAACAACAAAAAGCTACGGCGTGAGGCGCACGACTCGCTTGCTATACACCTTGGCGCTAGCCCGAAACACCATTTCGGCTGGTTTCACAGCGACAGAGAGTACATGGTTCAAAGGGTTAGCGGGTGGATGAACGTGAGCCCGTACTCTATATTCATCGAGAGCAGGCCCCTGGCGCTGGGGAATTATGCCCTTCTGCTTCAGCCTGGGTCAGCACCGGTTGTCCCCCGCTGGGAGGGTAAAGGAGGGGCAACATGAGGCTATGAAGGATGCAAGAAACCATCCCGAGCGCCGTGGGGGCGGCATTATTGCAAATGGCCAGTGGTCAATTGTGGCAACTTGGTTCATGCGCAGAACCAACCCCGCTTCGCTTCGGCGTGGGTAATCTCGGTGGTTGAACTTTTCCACATCATGTCCGGGGG
>Ga0247765_1000313_pt1 | contig 39187 bp, 30 predicted proteins | sample UWRJL106311C6_FD_179949 | JGI IMG/M metagenome (GOLD analysis project Ga0247765, IMG submission 179949) | Plant litter microbial communities from Arlington Agricultural Research Station in Wisconsin, United States - UWRJ-L106-311C-6 | ecosystem: Environmental > Terrestrial > Plant litter >... | reverse complement strand
ACAATATATAAAAATCCGTAGGGCTAGGTCTGTGGTTAATTGTCTTTCATCAGGACGTTTTTCTGGATCAGGACATATTTTGCAGTCATGTTGTGTGTCCAAGGTTTGCAAAAAAATGTTTCGCTGGTGTTCGTATCGTATCGCGGCACTGGCGGGGAGGCCATCACATTGATTCCAGATGGTTTGACCATTTATTGGCGGTTGAGGTGACAACGCTGCGTTGGCGTGATAAATGACGTCGTGGCTTGCATAGCGGCCGGTCCAGACCACTGGAGACGGGGTTTTGGCGCCGACTCGGACATTGCATTGCCTTCTTTACGAAATACACAAGTGCCGGACATGCGGCCGGACCTTTGTTCTGGGTGATGCAAATGGCAATTGCGACGAGCTGAAGAGAAGAGAAAGATAATATGTGGGCATGACAGGCAATTAAGAAATGCGTTGGTCCCTTGCAGGCAAAAAACGGCGCTTTATCTCTCTGGCCCGTCCGAATGTGGCACATCGTTTCCGGGTTTTCAGTTCAGCCCAGGCTCCCGTCAGCAAGTCTTCGGGGGTGTGGGGTGGGGGGGATTGCATTGCATTTTGCTGCCCAGCCGCACGCAGGTCGATCTCACGGCACGCATTGTTGTGCTTATTTGGGCTTTTGCCCAGCCACAGCGATATTTTCGCAAACGCCATCATCGTCTGTGATTGGCTTGTGGTAGGATTAAGTTCTCACTGCGTTCAGGTCTTTGTGCAAACCCGTTGGACACAGCCGTCCGGGGGGGAATTCCGATGCGTCCACAAATATCAGGACACCGTCCGTTCCTTCCTGGGCTCAAACCGGTCAGGCCACTCAACTTTTACCCCCGAAATCTCAAACATGCGCGCACTTGCATCGGCATTTTGCATCGCGGCATTCACGTCGCTGACGGCGGCGGATGCCGCATCCGATTTATCAGCAATGTTATCCGAGTACCCCCGACTCTCGAATCTCAAAGCGCTAGTCGACACGCTCCCTGGAGTGGTCAACAGCGTCATTGGCGACAAGCAACAAATTACGATTCTCGCACCCAGCAACGCCGCGCTCGCCGCCTACGCAACCTCCAACAATGGCGTCGAACTGTTTAATTCTTCGCGGGAAATCCTCACCAACATTTTGTCGTACCACATCCTCGCGTCGAATATTGTTTCCAACAACTTTAGCACCTCCAAGGGTCTTACCGCACCCAGTCTTCTCAAGGGACAACTCTTCAACAACCGTACCGCCGGACCCGAATTTATCCAGACTTTTGGTGTTGACGCCAACGGCCAGGTGATTTTCGCCGCACCCGGTCTTAACGCCGGACAATACACGCTGCAAGCCGCGCAGACGGAAAATGTCAACCTCACGGCGCTCGATCGGCGGTGGGCGCGCGGGACGTTGCAGATGGTTGACACGGTGTTAAACCTGCCGAAGAACTGCACCTCCACCATGGAAACGCAACCTTCGCTGAAATCTCTGGTCGCGTCACTAAAAGGAACCGCCGTGTACGATACGATCGATACCCTCGCCAACGTTACCTGCTTGGCGCCCAACGACGACGCATTTGTCGCAGCGGGCGGGGATCCACGAAAGAATGGAAAGCTAAACGAGACAGAATATCAATGGCTGATTCAGCGACATGTGATTAATCAGCCCATTTACTTTGATCGATTGCGAGATGGCATGGAACTGAAGAGTTTGCGAAATACCACGGTTAAAGTTTCCTTGAAGGCGGGGGAGATTTTCTTTAACAATGCGAAAGTGGTGAAGAGTAATGTCATGTGAGTTTTTCTCTCTTCTTCTAGGTGTGGAAAGGGATTAAGGCGATGCTAACGCGCGGGTATAGCACCAACAATGGCGTGATTTATGTCTTGGATAAGCTGATGGAGTCAAATACCACGAATTCAACGTCGTCAACCAACGCGGCGGGAGCGGTGGGGATGAATCCCGGGGTCATGGGAGCGGTTTTGGCAGGCATGCTTTTTTGGCTGTGGGCTTAACTGGATATGACGATTCAACAAAAAAAAAGTTGACGTGGTAACGATAGGACCAGAAACGGATGGAGTAAGGCTCTTTTTTTCCCCGCCGGGATTTTGCAACAGTTTTTCTTCTCTTGTTGGTTAGCTGTGGCTGTCAGTTGCGAGATACCATGATATGCATTGATGTTTGAGCCCGGAACCTTGAAAATGAAATTGGCAAGGATAGCCTGGAATTCTATTTCTTGTACATTAACAGAGTATCACGTTGACTGGTATTACACCGCCTGGTATCATACTGACTGGTATTACATTGACTGCCACAAAGCACCTCAAAATATCCAGGTCACATAACCAACAGAGCAGCAAGCAAACAAGCCGCTCCCAAACCCATAAGCCCCACCCCTTTCCTCCCAGCAAAAGATCCCGTCGTCGACGCCTTCGCAGTCCCCGTACTCGTCCTACTTGCCGTCCTCGTCGCCGCCGTGGTAAGCCAACTGGTTCTCCCCTCGGTATCCACAAACCCCATCGTCTCCCCCGCCGCATCGGTAATCGCAATCGGTAGCGTCGTGATCCTCGCGGCAGGAACCTCGACTTGTATCAATTTCCCCGTAACCTCCGGATGCGTCGTCTCTATCCACAGACAATTTGGCGTTTCCGTGCGGATCCAGTCGACGTTCGCGCTAATCTTGTCGTCCCACCGTCCACTCTCAAACGTCGCCAGATACGGCGCGGCATTTCTTGTATTGGTAGCAGCGAGACTGGCCAGTGGCGTGACTGTTAATGCGGCATCGCAGCGTGTCGGGTCAGGAAACGGGCCTATGCCACCCATTTGGCGCGCTCCCGCTTCGCGACAGCAAACGAGGTTGGCGAGATCCAAAGGGTAGGAACGCACTCCCTTGTTTCGCAAAGCGTATTTGTACATGTCCTGAGTAAAGTCGAGTATTTTTCCATCGCAGCAAATGGTTAGGAAATCCCCCGGCTGTGGTTGCGGTTGTGTGGAGTTCCCGTCGCCGCCGCATTCATTGCGTTTGTAGGGTGGATTGTCCGGACCGAATTTGTAAATGTCCCGGATGCACCAGGTCGGGCCGTTGGATATGATTCCCGTGGGTATAGAGGTGGTGATGGACGACGACATGGTGAGACTGGAGAGAGAGAAAAAAAAAAGGAGGTGAAGTTGGGATAACCGTTTCAAAACTGTTGGGTCAAGAAGGTCAGGTTGGTGGCGTCCAAGACCTTGGCAGATCGTCCAGAGAAATGAGGACCACTCGTCTATTTGGGGATGTGGGGAAAATACTAGGTATCCGGAACACTTTAATCACCCCTGGTTATTGGGGGGGCAAAAATTGTGGGACAATCATCCTCAACTACGGAAAGGTAAGCATACATTCATATAAACATTGAAACTTCAGGACCATCTGGGAATATTCTCATATCAAAACGCGCGCCTTTAGACCTCTGGGGGTTTACCAGAAAATAGAATGTCTCGCTCGAGTTTATGTCGTGATCCGTGCAATCAACATGAACGTGTCGAGCGATACTACCCCCCCGCGATTGGAAGACAACAAACGTAATATATCGACTGAGTGCCTCACAACCCAACCCATCTGGGGGCATAACACCTATGGCCTCAGATTTTAACAACAGCAACAACCACTGGGCTGCTTTTTTCTTTTGAAAGCTGCTTGCCTGGAGAACTGGATCAACTTGGACACGGCCTGGCTTGGTCTGGTCCTATTGAGTCAGCATACCACCATCTGGGCATGACGATGCATGCCGCAGCCATGTTTCTCCCGACGAGCAAGCAGTTCCTGAATGAACTTCTCCGTTCACAGCTCGAGAGTCATGAAGGTGTGGTCAAAGGCGCTATACCTACGGGTCTGTTCGGGTCTCAATGCCACTCACTGTTGTTGTGGTCGAGAAAACAACAGCAACTGATGCTACTACGGCTGCTAATAAAAGGCCCAATTCCGCCGTGTACCTGATTACTGATTAGGTTAAAATCCAACTTTCCAATCGCTTTGGGAGATCCAGCAATTCGTGGAGCATGGTAGGGACAGAAGCTAGTTGGTTTGGGCACACGTGTAGATGTGTTGTTTTGCGCCTGTTGCTCTCCGGTTTGGTCTTTGTTTAAACCTTTTGTTCGGAGAACATGCGGCTGACAATCTGTTCTCCACGTTCATAGGTAGGTACACCTAGGTAGGTAGGCAGTCAGTGCATAAGGCTATTTCGTTCCAAGTATTCCAGCCGCTGCCGGATGCTTTCTGTATCCGCTCGCCCTGGCCCGGTTGACCTCCCCAATCCATTCCCTAGACACAACAGTTTGACCAGGGCTCGATGCAACATCCCATGTCTTTTGACAAGGTCATCAGGGACCTCATATGCAGTTTGCTCCGACCCCTTTGCGCGACCAACCAGTAAGCGCCAGTCTTGAGTGTTTCAGCCAACGTGACGACCAAAGCTGCAACCAAAGCTATTCTCTTTTTTGCGGTACAGCTGCAGCGGTTGTGAATCTGATTCGCTTTTTTGACGTACATTTCATGCATCACCCTCGCACCTGATGTCTTGTGGTAGAGGCAGTGTACGGGAATCCTACCAGCAAAACCTGCTATCTTGTGCCAATGCGTCATCTCTTTTCTCTCTCCGCACCTTACGACCCCCAAATCCCGAGTCAGGTATCTATTCTTGACAATCTCTGTCGTCTGCCAGTGGCTGGATAGTAATCATGGCGTTATTTTATTTTATTAGACTGCTTTCTCTCCTCTATCTCATAAGCCTCGCGTTAGCACAGGCGATGCCGCTGCCCACCAACTTTATCGGCTACGCTGTTGAGGCAGTGCCAGGACAGAGTATGCCTACCTGCCCACGAGAATCCTAGCCTTTTTTAAAGCTGTATATTCAATACTAACAGGGTGAGCCAGCGTTGCCAATTACCTGTGAGCCAACCGCAACATGGTCGACATATAGCAAATGGTCGAACTGCTGCGAGTTTGGTTCGGCATGCGACTTTTACACAGCGTGCAATGGCGGCGTTATGACCAGGATAGATGGGCTTACAGGTTTTTGGTACGTCTTGTCCCAAGTCCATATGGTTGGTGTAATTGATGCCAATTCAAAAAAAAAAATAGCGGGACTGATGTACCAAACTGTCTGACCATGACGATTTATGCAACATACCCATTCGATCTCGCCAGCTGGACCAAAATCAACTGCGTCGGCGCGGATTGGAGCGTGTACAAGGCGTACCGAGAAATTCCCGTGACTACAGCGCGAGTGTCCGCCTTGTCAACATTGGTCATCCCTACAGCATCCGAGTCCAAGCGGCCGGCAACGCCAAATGGGACAGCTATCAGCGAGCCGTCCCAGATGTCGTCATCACAATCCCAGGTCTGGATTGCCGGCGCCGTGATTGGGCCCGTGGTAGCTATTGTCGCTGCAGCGACGTTTGCATTTTGGCTGGGAAAACGCCAGGGCCGCAAAGTGGACAGCGTGAAGACACCCACGATGATGACTCCAAGTTCGTTTTCTCCAGAGCGGCCTCCGCTCCGTCATAAAGGTCATGACCCAACACAGTCGCCTAGCTCTGGTATGGCGTCCATGGGATCTGACCCGGAAGAACTCTGTGCGATACCTATCGTCCACGACCCTCGGACGTCAGCCACGTCAGCCAGGGTATCAGATGCGGCAGCAGCTAGAACATACTCTCCGGGATATGGAAATTTTGCTGTACCGGAGATGCCAGTGCCAGCTTCAGGATATAGCCGGGAAGGAGCCCTAGCTGGATATGGAAATCCCCTGATATCAGCGAGTCCGAGTTCGCCACAAGGTCCGGAGCGTACAGATTCACTGGGAATTAATCACCAGGCGGCTGAATTGGGTTCACCTGTGGAGGGAGTGGTATAAATAGCTCAATACCTGGGCATCTTAGCAGCTAGTTGTCTACTTTACATATACGTCAGAAGACAACAAGTGCAACATATCTGGCTCTCCCTGACTGGTTCGAAGAAGAAGAGGCAAAAAATCCAGGAAATGGATTGTCTCCAGCTTTTAATACCTAATGTGCTGTGTTTGGTACCTATATTATCCTGTTCTTCGTTGCCAGACCCCTCCCTCATCGTTACTGTAATGCAAAGCCATCAAAACGCTGCAGGCCTCACAGAAACCCCTTTCTCTGTATTCGGAGGTCCGCTAACAGTCCACACAATACATCCACTTGTCCAAGATTCGGGGGACTAGCTCATCTGGTAGAGCGCTCGCTTCGCATTAATATTAACGAGCGTGCGAGAGGCACTGGGTTCGATTCCCAGGTTCTCCAAGCTTTCCTTTTTGCCCCCGTGATATTATATTTAGGTACCAGCGGCTCGGGCTTCTGGTCATCCACAGGTGAACACATAGAAACCCCACCACAGATGGTTGTCAACGGTGTTCCATATCTTCCAGCACCCATTTTTAGTCCAAGTACATACACACTTGAACACTAATCAACCTACTTGATAGGTGGGCACGGCACTCGAGATTCGGGCAGCTCATTGATCTCGATGTCCCAACATCTTTTCAGGTCTTTCTTTCTCGCTCCTCCCCTTCATAAGTACACAAGGTGTTTACCACCTAGTGACCTCATCCCAGCGTGCCGAACACCTTTAAAGCTCGACACATGGATGTAAATTTGATATATGCATCGTGCGCCGTAATACATACAATCATTTAAATCAGCCAGAGCTTCCGCTCAAAAACTGGAAAGCCAAAAGGGAGCATTCACGACGTACATGTATTCCATGCGACCCCACGGCTCTTCTTGATCGGGCTGAAATGGAAAGAGGGCAAAAAGACTAAATATGTCATCACTAGCCCGAAACCCCTAACAAATACGATCGTCACCGTTGCCGGGGAGCCACGCGCGCTGTCTGGTTTACGAGAATGAGCCGGAAACCGAGTCTCTGCCGCAATCCCCAACTGACAGGCTCGCACAACCGACCTTGTTCTCGATGATTCCACCCCGGGGGACTAGCTCATCTGGTAGAGCGCTCGCTTCGCATTATTATCAGGTGTATTATATGCGAGAGGCACTGGGTTCGATTCCCAGGTTCTCCAAACTCTCTCTCTCTCTCTTTTTTTTCTTTCTTCTTCTTTTTTCTGCAGCATGGTCAGGGCGATTATTGGCTTTGAAGTCGCCGGGAGTGGCAGTCGATACATGTTTTGTTTCTATAATATCGGCAAGATCATATTGGCCTTTCAAAGTTGCCAAAGGTGCCTCATATTCGCATATCTGTTGGTTGATATGGAGCCGAGAATAATTGATGCCAGAGTACATGTAAAACTGTTTTCACCTAATATGGCCAGGTGATTCTCGCCACCCCTAAAAGTCCCCACCCTCTAGTCCCCGTCCGTCCGTCCACCTCCCCTCCCCTTTTGGCCGATATTTACCCCATCATGATGACATGAACCTAGGTAGGTAAGGTAGGTGGATACCTTAGCACCAATTCTGCGTATCACAGGCCGCCAGACAGATGTTCTGGTTAAAGCTCCCGTTCGGAAGCTGGTTGATGCACAGCGAGCAGCACCTATCACGTAATATATTAGCTTTTACTCACTCATCTCCTATCTTGAACCACCCATGTCCCGTGTCCCAAACTCCTAACAAGACTTAATTGAGCAAGAAAGAGAGAGGTCTGCGTAGACAGGTATTCTAAAGTAAAGTAGAACAGAAGTTGAGAGTAAAAAAAAAATCCCCACCGAATACAGCCACATTGTCGATCCGAAGAGGTGCATCGAATCGTCGCCGTTCCTGCGGGAGCAGCGCACGCACAGGGACAGGGACCACCCTGTCGGTTGACGAGAGCCGGGGAAGAAGAACTAGTGTCGGCGGGGTGGGCGGTGGTGAGAGTACACGTGGTGAGGAGAGTGAAAAGGGTGAAAATGGTGGGGGTGTGCATTTTTTCAAAACCCGTGTGTGTGACTGGTCTTGGTATAGATTTGATTCTGTTTATCAAATTGAGAGGTTTTCAAGAGGGGACTGATTGGGAAATATCTCAAGGGAGAGAGTGATCGAGTCGAGCATGTTTATATATCCCTACCTATATATCTACTTAGGTACCTACCTTGAGCTTCAACCTTTTTGCCTGTGTCTGAACTTGTGAGAATACCTCGGTGACAAGTACGTTATTCCGCACCTGGATTCGGCAAATACACCGCCAAGCTGGGAAGCATCTTACCAAGAAGATCTACAATGCACAGTTGCCATGACTAAGGCCCGTCAGCTCACTGTACCTCGCAAGGGAAAGATGGAACTGGAATATTACCAACCATTGCAACATCAAAAACTTACCCATTGCATTACAAGCATTAACGGGCCGGTAATGGTGAGTGGTGATTGGAGGAATCATGGTCGGTGGATTTGTTGTGTCGGGTGGTCATCAAAACATGACATGGTGTATGAGACTATCACCGTTGCCTAAACACTCCACCTGCTAATGTAGGCATGATCTACACTGTGAATTGGGGGTTTGTAGACTTTTCTTCTTGCAAGACAGCAGCGGAGTTCTTGGCAGAGTACTGATGATCACGGGTCGGCGTGTTCACCATGTCCGGCAATGGTATGCCAAGTTCAATTATAACGTATCAAGTAGGCCAACGGGTCTGAGCCTGTCTAAACGGAGATGACGGCCGTGAAACGACTATCGTTCCCTAGCTGTACAGGTGGACCGAGACGCGGTTGTCTTGGCCCATATTGACAAACCTGCATCTTCAATGATCATGGTCGCCCCCTTCTCCGCAATGGCATATACCGTAGCCTGCAAATGCGCACTGATCTGCAGTGGCATGATGCTAGCATCCACCACACGTAATCCCTTGGTTCCATAGACACGCAGCCTCTCGTCCACCACGCCTGCGTTTATCCCGCCTTTTCCCCCCATTGCACATGTTCCCACGGGGTGCCAATCTGTGATGGTCGTATCAACAACCCATTTCTTCAAATCCACGTCTCCCTCGGGCGGGAAGACGCGTCTCTGAATAATGTCGGCAAGTGGCTTCGTCTGGGCAATCTTATCGGCAAACTTGGCACAGTGAACCATAGTCTCAACATCAATCGATCCGGCTGGACCAGCGTAATACCCCGGATCAATCCGCGGATGGTCTATCGGCGACTTTGTCTCAATGTGGATGCTTCCATGGGAAAAGGGATATTGCAGGATCTGTAACAAGGTAGCGTACTTCTTGCCCTCGTTTCTGGGTGGAGTGAAGAAAGGACTCCAATTCCCAAGGTCGAAAATGTATTCAATTTGTCCCAGGCGCGCCTTCTGATCGAAACGTCCCCCCCGGATCGATGCTTCCTGCGGGGCAAAACCGGAGAGAGACGGGATTTTGGAGGCGATGGACTCGACTGCTGGCAAGTCCATGACGTGGGAGAATGGGAGGTAGACCATGGAGTTGGCCAGAACCGTCAGGGGGCCGGTCTTTGATGTGTCGTACTCAGCTTTAGCTGCGGTAGCAGTCGCTGGATCGCGTTTAAGGTCGTCTGGGTTGGGGTGGGAAGGCTCGGCTTCGAAGACCATTGCAGTCACTGTCAGGTTAACATCGATGCGATACAAGGGCAGACGGACACGTACTGATGTGATCCTGAAGGTTCTCACCGACATTGGGACTATGGACTTTGACGTCTATCCCAGCCTTTGTCAGAACCTCCGAGGCCCCAATACCAGATAATTCTAAGATCTGTGGTGACTGGATACTCCCAGCACAGATGACGACTTCACGGGTCGCAGTAACGGCGTATTCATCATCACCATGACGAAAGCGAACGCCAGAGGCTATCCATTCAGCCCCTGGGCCCTCGACAAGAATCACTTCGGTGACAAGGGCTTCCGTGAGGACACAGAAATTCGGCCGAGCTGCGTTGGGAAGATAGTAGGCGGTTGACCATGATCTCGTCACTGTCTTGGGGTTGACAGCATTCAGGTTGGTCCAAACACCCACGTTTGACCCGCCGACATGGGACTTGTTCGTCTCGACGCCTAGCGCATGCAGCGTGTCGTGCCAAAGTCGATGGGATGCCGAGTACTCGGCAGCATAGCTGATGTCAATGGGGCCTGATTTTCCGACAGTCTCTGGGTCGTGGAACAGTTTGTTCTGCTCCCTGTTTTCGCTGGTGGGGGAGTGAAATGTTTCAGATTTCCGGAAAAAGGGGCTGTGGCGTTTGGCTCGCTGTCAGGAGTCGGCGAACATGACAAGGTCAAGGGGACTTGGCTCACAGCAAATCCTCCCATCCCCACCCGTGATTACCAAGGTCCCTCCAAGCGTCGTAGTCCTCGCGACTTGCCCTATTCCAGGCCATGAAATTGAGGGCACTGGTTCCTCCGAGAACCTTCCCGCGCGGCCAGGCGAGAGAACGGCCTCCTAACCCCGACTGCGGCACCGTGGTGAATCCCCAGTCGAGGTGGCCGCCCAGGGACTGTCCATAGTGGCCGGGGATGCTGATGAGTTCATTGTCAAAAACGGCAGGACCGGCCTCGAGCACGCCGACGTTGAACCCGGCTTCCGAGAGACGCGCTGCGACGACCAATCCGGCAGTCCCACCGCCGACGATGAGGAAGTCAAACTGGCCGTCGGCGAACTCGGCTGCTGTGATTTCTGGCATTTGGAATTTGTCCTGTTTTCCACGCCCCCTCCTCGTCGCCAACTCGTTTTTATTCCATATGATTCACGTTGCAGGGATAACCGAACATCTTCCGATGGAGCTCCTTCCGCGTTTGTTCTGGTCTCCTTGGCGCGAGGAAGGAACCGCTTGCGATTGCCCAGAAGGAGGGGTGGAAAGGACTCCTTCCTCCAATCGTAACCTCGGGGGCCAAGAGCTTGGGGGGGAAGCTTGCAAAAAGCTTAGCGGAGGATGATAAACCTGGGCGCTCACCCGCTCAATAGCGGTGCGCCACCGGGTCGTACCGATGCAACCTAACAGGTCAGAGAGAGATCAGGCCATCCATCCATGGAATCCCTTTCACTGCTGCCCACAGAACACCCTTCAGTATTCCGGGGTGCGCATCCGCCTTCCGGTGCGGCAAAGTCGTTAACGTTCTGCGTCAGAGCGGGATGCTTCGCAGCGTTGAACCAGAAGTTTCTCCCGGCTGGGAAGCACAAAGGATCTGCCGCCGAACAATTCGATCCAACAACTTTTCATACATAAATGCCGAGGTCAGAGGAATTGCATCCCAGGTCCTCCAACAACGACAAAGTTTGGCACTGCATCTCGCGTGATAGCCCGAGGTCGCACCGCGTTGCCCCTCCGAAGCAAGTGCAGTGAGTAGCGCAGGACGCAAGTGCCACCACCCTCGAGACCACTACAGGCAAAGGTTGCAGGACCACGACCCGGCTTACGGGGCCTGACTTGTCGATAATTCCAGCGCCAGCCAATATCATGCTCGCCACGCTGACTGCTCGCTCACTGCATCTCACGGAAGCAATCGCATCATCCGCGACAGGGGCCCACCGCGTGCCGTCCGTCGGATTGGCTGTCACCACAAACCCCCCCACGGACGAGGGTGACTGGAACCAAAAAGGAAAAATGAAAATGTCACCCTTTTAGGAGTGTTTCTCATCCCGCCCAAACTTGACCCCCAGCGAACCCCCTGGGACGATAGTGCAGTGATATCCCCGGGCGTCTTTCCAGCCGGTCAGGAGAGAGAGTTGACAGGGAAGGTGCCTGGTGAACCATGATGGCGAGGGATTCAAGAGGCAAACATTGGGAGAAGGGAGGAAGAAGAAAGAAGCAAAAAGGATTTGACGATGGCGACGGCAAAGGTCTACTCATCTGAGACACTCTCCATGTAACTGCTTGCTGCCGATCAGCGATTACTTTTTGAAGTCTGGGGAACCCGCTGATCGTCGCTGTCGTCAGCGATCTTATCCCACACGCTCCCTTCCTTTTTTTTCCCCGTTGTCTCGTCCTGGACCGCCCATTCGGCACTTGGCAATCGAAGTGATCAACAGCGAGCTACAAGCATACCGGCATCATGGCGACCGATCACGACACGTTTGTTCGGACGTTGTCCATCGAGTCATGGACCATGTATGCGTTCGGCATGCTCATCATCGGATGTCGGCTATTTTCCCGGCGTCTACGGATCGGCTCGTGGAGGTTGGGAATCGACGACTGGTTGATGGTTTTTGCATCGGCCAACTTCACCGGAGTCATGGTCTCGGTCAACGCCGTGGCCGTCAACGGCAGCAACTACATGGACCCGGAGGTGGCTGCGGCACTTACACCAGAGGAAAAAGATCACGCCGTCTACGGGAGCATCATGACTTTTGTGCTCGAGATCTTCACCCTCACCTGCATCTGGACCGTCAAAGCCTGTCTTCTCATTCTCTACTACCGCTTGACCAGCTCCCTCCGCAAGTGGCAGATTGCCGTGTTCTTTATTGCGGGATACTGCGTCATTGCCTTCAGCGTGATCATGGGCATGCTTATGGGTTACTGGTGCACGCCGATTCCGGAATACTGGGCCGTCCCCGTCAACATTTGTGTGTCTCACCTCCACCGCCCCCTTTCTCGCGATGCATGTGGGGTTTTGGACCGCATACTAACAATTCCCAGCCGAGTGCGCAACCTACTATAAGCACATGATCTTTGCCACAGCCTGGAATATTTCTTCAGATCTGATGCTTTTGGCGATACCTTTCCCCATTGTCTTCAAGACACAACTCCCACTGAAGCGCAAGATTGGTCTCTGCTGCGTGCTAGGTCTCGGTGTTCTCAACGCAAGTTTCACTCGCCTTTTTTTTCCCCCTTGCCACGCTAACAGCATCTCCTCCAGATTATCGTCGCCATCCTTAACCGCTACTTCAACTTCAACAACCCCAACGATCTCGGCTACGTATACTTTTACGTAGCCGAAGTCGCCACCGCCATCTACGTTGGTAACATCCCGCTCTGCTGGCCACTGGTCCAGCTGGTCTTCCGCACGGGTCCCTGGTCCCGCGGTTCGGCACACGACTCACAGCAGCGAAAATACCAAGGACGCCAACCACGCACCCGGACCGGAGGGTCTAACCCGTTGTCACGACGCAAGGGCGGCTCTACGAATAAAACGCTGGAAACTGACATTGACTTGGAGGGTGGCGATAGTGCGGGGACGGAATCCGCAGGGAGTTCTTCCCCGTATCTCTGTCCGGCCAATGCGAATGACGGACAGACCAGCACGGTTGAGCTGACGCGACCATGGGGTGACAGTGGTGCAGACATTCACTCGGAAGTGCATGCGCATGCCGTGGACCGCAGCTGGTTGGCTGACGAGGCCCAGGTTCATGGAACGGGGGTGGGTCAGGGAGGAAATATTGTCAAGACAGTGCAGGTGTCGCATGTGGTGCATGCGCGATAAACAAATTAGTTTTTTTCTTCTTCTTTATTTTCCCGTGGGGAACAATCGGCTTGGGAACACTAGATTAGATTGGGATTGGGATGCTTACGATACGATACGGTCTGAGTGGGAAGCTCGTTGTATGATAGGCTGTCAGACCAATAGGTACAATGCAAGTCAGACTGCTGACGGGAGACTGTGTTTTTTTTCTTTTTTTTCTCTCTCTTTCTGGAGTAGCTGAATATTGTCACCATTTGTAGACCGGTCCAGGCCAGGCCACCACCTGCATCGGCTGCCGTGCGGTGCAAGTCGGTCGGGGCAAGCTTTCTTGGCCAATCCCCAAGCTTTTGTTAGGCGGATTGGCGCCAAGCTGAGAATGGAATTTCGTAACGAAACCCTCCCTCCACAAGAGGCACTAACGTTAGCTGCGGAAAAAAAAAAGAAAAGAAAAGTTTGTCGGTCGGAGGTTACCCTGGCTGCTTGGCGAAGGGAAGCCAAAAATTCCCAGGGCCATGGCGTCTTGGACCGGGGGTTGAGTGCACAGCACGTGCGGGATGACAATCATGAAACGAGACCATGAAGACAAATTGGAAGGAAGGTGCGACGACAACAAGACCACAAGGGTTTTTTCTCGCACCTCTCTCTTCCCAACAAGGTAAGTACAAACGGTGGGGCCCTGGTCAAGTTCTCCCCGGACTTTGACGCCTCCCAACAAACTTTTCCCAAACCGATTTTAACACTAGTCGACGTGCAGATGGTTGCAGGGAGCAGGGAGTCCCTCAAGTTTCGCCACTAGTCTCTGCAGCTGCAGGCATCGTGTTATTGCATCTTTTTCCCCAGCACCCAGAAAGCAGATGCACCAGCAGCAGCAACACGCCAACACCTGGCAGCCAGCCTGCAATGCAACACCTACCGAGACGAGACACGGCACACCGGCCACCCGGGCACCTTGCAGGCTTGCACAGCGAGCCATCTCCCAGTACGGATAGCAAGCAAGCAAGCAAACAAAGCAGGCAAGCAAAAATGGTCTGGCTCATGTTGCATCCGATTCCCCGCTTCCATTATTTTTCTCTTTTATTTCTCTCTCACCCATAAGGGACGCGCCTCTCTCCCGCGTCTTTTTATTTTTCCCCAGATCATCCCCCCTCCCCCCCTTTGTTCCTGCCGCAGCAGTAGCAGTAATAAGGTCAGGCATAGGCACAGGTATAAGCACAGGTGCAGGTCATCATGGCGTCGTCTGAGGTGATACGGGACGTGGAGAAGTCGGCTGCTGACGCAACGACAACCACCCCGTCGGTCAGCGACACGGCCCACGATGTGGTGCCCGGCTCCGAGAAACCTGTTTCGGGCCTCCGCGCCATCAACGCCCGCATTGAAGGCCTGTCCGGGTTCGAAGCTCGAGGCATTACCCGCGTCCTGCCCGACGAGCGCATGCCGCCGTCGTTGTGGGATGATATCTCAGTCGCGCTGCTGTGGTTCTCGGCAAATATCTCAGTCAACAACTTGGCGGTTGGCCTGTTTGGGCCGCTGCTGTTTGGACTGGGCTTTCTCGACAGCGCCATGTGCGCCGTCTTTGGCGGCTTGCTTGGGAGCATCTCGACGGCGTACATGAGTACGTGGGGCCCGGCAAGCGGGAACCGGACCATGGTATGTTATTGTTTGGTCCCCCCATATATGCCGGATGACGGAGATTAACATGCGTGGCACAGGTTGTCCTCCGTTATTTCATGGGATATTGGCCGGCCAAGATCCCCGCATTTCTTAACATCATTCTCATGGTAATTGTGTTTCCCTATTTCGTCTCATGTCGACTCACTCTTGCTAACCATGGTACCTACCTAGATTGGATACTGCACTATCGACGCCATCATCGCCGGCCAGATGCTCTCGGCCGTCAATGGTGGCAACCTGTCCATTGCCGTCGGCATCGTCGTGGTGCAAATTGTCTGCTGGATTGTCACCGTGTTCGGCATGAAGTTCTTCCACATCTACGAACGCTTCGCCTGGATCCCTCAGATTCTCGTGCTGTTTGTGCTCATCGGCTGTGCTGGCCCATTTTTCGATGCCACCACCGCCTCGGTCGGTGATGCACCCACCATCGCCGCCAACCGGCTATCCTTCTTCTCCTTGTGCCTCTACGTCCCCAACAGCTGGGGTGCAGCCGCGTCGGACTTTTATGTCTACTACCCCGAGAAGACGTCACGTCGCAAGATCTTTTTCCTTACCCTTACTGGCATCTGGACTGCCTTTACCTTGGTCTACCTTCTGGGCATTGGTCTGGCTACTGGAATGGCCAGTCATCCTGCTTGGTCTGACGCCAACCTCGTCTCGATCGGTGCCCTAATTGTTTCTGGGTATGGTCCTCTCGGCGGCTTTGGCTTGTTCTGCGCCGTCATCGTGGCTCTTGGCGTTATCTCTAACAGCATTCCCGGCACCTACTCGGCGGCTCTTGGCTGCCAGGTTCTCGGTCGCTACGGAAAGATGGTCCCGCGTTATGTCTGGTCGTGCGTCCTCATCCTTGTCCAGCTTGTGTTGGCCCTGGCTGGACGTGAGCATCTGTATGTCATCATCTCCAACTTTGTGGCCCTCATGGGTTACTGGATGCAGTTTATGGTCTTGATCGTGTTGGCCGAACATTTGATCTTCCGTCGCGTTGGATCGGGTGGTATTGGATTTGACTGGTCCAAGTGGGAGGACAAGTCGTATTTGCCCATTGGTTATGCTGCCCTGGTTAGCTTCTTGCTTGGCTGGGTGGGTGCAATTTTGGGTATGTTCCAGGTGTGGTATACGGGACCTCTGGCCATTTTGGGGGGTCATGCCGATGTTGGTCTTTGGGTTGGGTGTGGATTCACCATGATTTCGTTCATACCCCTGCGGTGGTTGGAGTTGAAGTATATTGGGCGGTAGATGTCTGACAACTTGACGTATGTAGCTGAGCAGAGAACCCAGGTAGTAGTAAAAGCCTATTCTTTGCATGGTTCAAGTTTGAATACTGTGATACATATTATGTTGGATAGGCCGACCCATTAGTGGTGACTCCTCCATATTCTTCTAGTCCTGAGCTGCCTTTTCCTCTCCACCAATCCACACCAATTCACACCAATCCAATCCCATGGTGCTGCAGACCACCCACCACCTGCAATATATCACGCCGACTGAAGCTACCGTAGAAATTCGGCTATTGAACGCCCTCTATTCATCTCTTTTCGCCATGTCTTGTTGAATTGAGGTATGCGTGCCAGGTCACCACTCTGCAACTGCCCTGATCAGTCTTTTGGTTCCAGTCTTTTCATTCTGGCAGTTTTTCATTTCAATAGTCTCCATAACCATGTTCTTTTTGTTAATTCCAATAGCAGATCTTTTATTACAACGCCTTTCACAAAAAATGCCTTTTTAGTCTTCCCCCTCCACCCTTTATGAAGTTGCCTGCCGTCATGTCGGGTGTTAGGTATCGACCGATATTAGTCATTATTGGTACCTATTGGATCAACTTCTCAGCTCCCCGCATCTTTGTCGAGACCGATATGTTGAAGCCGGCATGTCGAGGTCGGGCCCAAGTAAGCAGCGTATGGGAATGAATAGAATACTGAGTGAGGTACTTGTCGGTGAAAGTTGCATGTAGCATTACGTGAAATTAGGTCAAATCCACTTGCGGGGTCTGGTATGAGCAATGAAATGAAATAATTCATTTAAAAACGTTAAACACCTCGAGGGGGAACGAAATTGAACAATGTGGTCTGTTTGTCTGTCTGTCTGTCTATTCCGTCTCTCGCTTCTTGATTTGATGCTAGTGGTCGTATTGGACTGGAATAGAATAGAACAGTAGAGCTGTGGAGAACCACAGAACAGAACAGAACATTTGGTGAAGCGCGTATTTGGTCGGTGGTGAATGCCGCTGCCGCCTACATGTCCTTGTCCTTGTCCTTGTCCAGCCCAAGGGAAAGAAAAGAAGAAAAAAAAGGAAGGCAAAAAAAGGGCATGGTAATTGCCGGTGTTGCTTCACAGCCTCTGGTTCAGTCGGTCGAGTACCGGGTAGATACCTAGGTAGGGTCTAGACCAGTCCAAAATGAGGCGTCGGGGATGTGACTGGACTGACCGTCTGTAGTCCGCACCAGACATGACTCGAAGCAAGTAGTTCATGGTTGCAGCGGCTTATCTTGACCTTTCTTGGCCCCGGAGGATCCTAGTCTAGTCTAGTCTAGTCCAACCGAGTCGGGGCCGGGTTAGCATGGAATAGCGGAACCGGTTGGCGAACATGTCGGGAATCTGTCCGTTCAGGATGGTAAAGCCCAGTCGATATGAAAATGGAAATTTACTGCTGCATAACTGGACAGGCCTTCTTGAGCCCCCGAGCCTCAGGGAGCTTGCTTGTTCCACCTTCTTCAAGGTCTTGCCTGGCCACGTTTCCGAAGAAATCACCATTTGTGTCTCGTAATTCCTTCAGGTCGCGGGTTGGGGGACACCCCATCCCTCCTTCCTCCTCCCTAGGGGGGGGGGATATGGCGCTGGTGAGAAGCTCGTTGTTTGTCAATCGTCAGCTGGATCGCATACCAGTTTGAGCTGTTGTGGCTTTAGGTGAGGCTGATCCCATGGATGCTTGCTCTGTGTGTTAGGATATTTATTGAATGCAGGGACTAGGATATATAGATGTATTAGCAGGTGTGGAAATGATACAAAGTATTGATGTCGGAGTTTTCAGTCTCGCACCTTCACTGTGCTTTATATACCCCAGAACCTGATGTCTATTTCTGGTTTTTTTTTACTCGCACAACTCAGTTTGATGGGTACTGGTCATTCAGCAGGACAGTCAGGGATGAGTAAAGCATCACAAACAAGAGACCAAACAACTGTACGCCACCATGAGAGTCAGGGATCAAGTGAGTCAACTATTCAGACTCATTCCAGCAACCACGATAACGATGCAGACCCGGAGAGCCGTGTTTCGCCCTTTGAAAATACAAAGTCTCATAGGCCTTGTACCGCGCCACCAAGTTTCTTCCTGCTAGGTAGGTATCCAGAAACACGCCAAACCACTCGTTCCATCTTTTATCGCGCTCGGATCTGAAACTGGAATCATCCCGATCGGCAACTAGCATCCGTTAAAATACCACCCCCTGTCGTGCCTAGTTTCCATCGGCATGTACGTATGATATGGATCCTTCAATTGACGCCTGCCTTTGTTTCAACGGACAACGGTAGTTTTCTTAGCTTTGAATATTGCCATTGTAATTCTCATTATTAGGGCGAGAACACACTTGCATGTTTTGAAAGAATGTCCACGACCGCGCGGCATTTGTATTCGGGCCGTTACTCTCCGGCCCCAGCCGCCTACTGAAACTTTTGCATTGACAGCAGCGAGCGGCGTGGCATCCGGGACCAGACAACCAAGCTTCAGAAAACCCGCCGGCAGGTGAAATATCGCGCCGATGAAAACATGTCACAGCTCCAGACTGATCTTTTTTTTCCCCCTTCTACTCCGAATGACCAAGCCTCGGCCTCTTTGCGGCGCAGACAGAAAGCGCTTATTTGGGCTGCGCTGGACAACAGACGGAACACACGGCTCAGGCAGTGGGCCGATCAATCCTCCGGATATGCAAACTGCCATACCTAGCTGGGCAGGTCCCTACGTTACCTTGAGAGACTGCGCTATATGCAGACAGACAAGGAGCAGCAGTTCGGTCAAATCCGCAGAGGTTGCCTACCTACCTCGGCAAGGTGTTCAGCCTCCCCCTTGCGTGCAATTCACAATTCACGTGGCGACCACGTTCTCAACGATGGTGTTACCATTGGAAGACTGAGCTGCGGCGGGGAGAAGTTCCTTGAGAATTATAAATACCCAAGGTGAGACGTATGAGGGCAACGCCGACTTCGTTTCCAGGGACAGAGAGAGAGCGAGAGAGAGAAGCTGTCACTCATCAAATATTAAATCACTTCTATTGAACGATCCGTCTTTCGTCTCTACTCTATACGCGATATAAACCCGGACACACACACACACAATCAACATTACTCCCGCCGCGCAATGAAAGGCATCATCTTCGCCCTCGCGGCAACCCAAGGACTTGGCGTCCTCGCATGGCAGCCCAACCCAGCAGCAGCCAAAAGCCGCCTAAGGGCAAGAGAGCCGCCGCCCTACCCAATCTGCAGCCCAGCGACGAACCCCGAGTGCATCGCCGGCGGGAAGTACCTAATCCCCGACCTCGAGACCTCGGACGAGAACTCCAAAGGCGACAAGGCTCTCAAGACGCTCCTCAAGGTGGGCACTCACCGACCCCCGGTGTCATGGGAGAAGGAAGCCGCTGGCCAGATGCCGGAGCCGTGCTACCGGCGCGGCGTCGTCCAAGACGGATGGAAAGCCGCCGACTTTATCATCTACAACGTCACCTACGACAGTGACTGCGACGTCGCGCCCTTTGTCATTTGCTGGAACAAGCTCTCCCCCAAGTCGGTCGAGACCATCGCCCAAGAGATAGGCCGGCTGCCCGCGACCATACGTCAGGCTGCCAGCGCCTACATGGTGTACGGCGACAAGGACGAGGACAACCCTGCCTACGACGGCTTCATCGGAGCGTACGCCGAGGACGGCCTCATCCTCGGCCGTGCCAGCGGCTATTTCCCCGTCGCGCTCGTGCACGAGATCACACACTGCGTCGACTCGACGCTCGCATCCCCCGACGCAGTCCATCCCCGCTCCGGCAGCGCCTTCTCGCAATCGAGCGCGTGGAAGGCCGCCGTCGACAAAGACGGTTTCGCCATCACACCCCACGGCGCGAATAAAAGTTACACCGAAGACTTTGGCGATGTCGGCAGGGCCGTGCTGCTCGATGCCGTGTTTGAAGGCGGTCTGGCCGCCTACGCTAAGGGTAATACCAACCTGACGCAGATTGACAACCAGCTGAACGCGTTCAAATCCGTGGCTGGGGAGTACTACAACGGGAAGGCAGGCGGCGGCAAATGCAGCGCTCAGCTGAAATTCCCTTTCCCAGCTCTCCTTACCATTCCGAAAACATAATTCAACGCAGTGGGGAAATTAGATCCTTAAAGAGACTATAGATCCTTGAGCAACGAGTATCTATCCAAGTAGGTACCTTACTTGGGTAGCAAGGCAGGACTTTTGATGTAAATACACCTAGAGAGAAAAAAGATATAGGGAGATAGGCGAATTCATCAATGTCTGATTAGATGATAAGGGATCGAGTTGTGGCTCGATTATTCTATACTGCTAATCGTCGCAGGGCAAAAAGACAAACAAACTTGAATTTATATCATCGGAAAAAAAAAATTTAGGTAAATAGCGTAAAAGCCATACCTCATGCAAGTTTTAGGTACTTAGTTACCCTGCAAGGAAGGAATGTCCTATCAAATCATTTTGATACATGTACCAAAGTCTCACCAGCCACATGTACTAGCTCAGGTATTCTAACATATCACCCTGGAACTAGCATAGTTTGTCATATCATAACACCGACTCCCAGTCAGGGGTACACCCCTCCCAGAGCAAGAGGGCGATTCATATGCAAGCACTGTGATTAAATGTCCAGTCAGTATATCAGCGACTTTTTTTTGTTCGGGATTTGCTACCTTTAACGTCTATAGGAAAAAAAAAGAGAGAAAGAAGGAAAGAAACAATGAAAGGGAAAGAAAGAAGGAGAAAAAAAAAAAAAACTCCCTCCTGCAACCCCCCGCAATCCGCTCGACAATCAAGCCCTTGGTCCGAGGCCCGAGGGGCTCGCAGCGCTCATCGAGGGGGCTTTCCAGAATGCCGTTGGAGCTGCATCTTGGCTCATAAAAAGTCATGAGCAACACGGATGATTTGCGTGCCTCGAGTTTATTGTTCTCGTTGATGTTGTGGGCGTCCCTGGGAGGGAGAGAGGAGAGGGACGCAGCGTTGATGGGTAAGGCCAGGAACGCGGACATGGCGAGAATGAGGAGTTGGAGGAGGTTGGGGAGCATTTTTGCGAGTTAGGTGGATGGGCGCCTGCTTTGCTAAGAAAGAAGATACAACTGGGTGGTTATTTTGTATATATATTGAAAGAGAGCAGAGAAAGGCAAGGTATGGCAAATGTTAGAATTTAGGGGGTCGCGTTCGACGGTAGTCGTCTGGTGTGGGAAAGCTGCGATTGAAATAGTCGTAGCATTGGTCGGTGCCAAGATGCGTCTCTTCGCTTTCAGCTCAGCTCATTCCACACAGAATTGTTGTTTGGCCTTTTAATTGGCGTGTCAAGAGAGGTGGTAAGGGGAAGGTAGATTGCTTAGCCGGGCGAAATGTCACTTCGGTGCGAATATTGACCCGACTTTTTCCACCTCAGCAGACTTTCATTCGACAGGCGTCGTGAAATTAAAAATCGTCCGGGCTCAGCCACGACTATGTAGGTAGCGATCATCGCCCTCTTACTTTACACGGGGCATCTCGCTAGTGGATACTAGCCTTACCGCTGAATACGGATGGACCGAGTCCCAGCTCTGCCCATACCACCAAATGAAAGTTTAGCCAACCCTGTTATTCTAAGCCACAGAGCCCGAGTAAAGTGGCCGGAAGAAGTTAACGAGTTTTGCCCCCAACCAGGCATGGTCGCGAGTCTAATGACGCTGGGGCTGCCTGGTAATGTTCCTTCAGTGTAGACAGGAATGTACCAAGGAGGAAAAGAGGACACAGGAAGTGAAATCTCCTTTACACCCTTCCTCTGTAACTAGGAACGAGACATTGTAAAAAATGCAAACACGGAAAATAAGTCGGCTTGCTCAGCGCTGAATAACGATACGAGACGCAAGATGTCTCCATCTGCGACATCCTCACCGCAAATTCTTTCCTTTTAGGCACTTATGGGTATCCTGTCTCCAAGTACCATACAATAATCTCAGTCATCTACATGTATGTGTAAGGTAAGTACCTACTCTGCTTACGATACACACTACAACAAGATAATTGTCTCCAAAAGCCAGTCGCGCTTCTAATCCTCTCCTAGCATTTAAGTCTATTGCAAATCATCTCGACACATCCGCCTAATTATGTTAATTACCCTTTAACTGTCCCGGAAAACTATGTACCTGGGAACCAGCATGAAAATGAAGACTGACGGAGGACCATAGCGACGAGAGCAAAAGTCAACCCACTCCGTCCTATGCCATCCCATCCATTCCAATCCAATCCAATCCATCTCAGATTCCCCTCTTCCTCTAAAATACCCAAGGTAGGTCCAACCTCAACAAGGCTCTTTTACTGGAATATCAAGCTATCTACCTAGGTGCCTACCCAGTGTATTCTAGTAGGTGCCTACCTTATGTTTTGTGCCCCCTCCATTTTGTCTTTCTTTCACCCTTCTCTGGTTCCATAGGTATCTAAGCAGGGATGATGGCATTTGCTTTTGCTTTTGCCCATTTTGATTGATGGGTACATGTGTTCACAGGGGATACCGATCCTAGCATTCCAGGTTATTACCACGGTCACGCTGTTCTGGGAGCCTTGTGTCGCCAGCCTAAGTAGTCAATGCAGGGCCGGCACGCAAGAACGCAGACGTGAATTGCGGGCAAGCGCGCGACATAGCGAGCGATGAATGGCAGCGAGTCGGGTGTCGTGCGAGGGAGGAGTGGACCAAACTGAGTGGGAATTAAAAAAAATTTTTTTTTTTTTTTTCCAGGTGTAAGCCTTGGTGTAGTCGAGAGCCTTCATCACCACCTGCATATGCCAACCGCTAGTTGATGTCGGAGGCGCCACAGCCTCCTGCGTGACGGCCCTGCATGGCAGTGTACAACACTGGCAGGGGTTTGGTTGGTTCCCCTGTTTTTTGGTGGTGGCTATGCCAAGCATCCGTCAGCTACGAATACTGTGCCTTCTCACGACTGCAGTTCTTGCGAAAATCTCTTCCCAAACTCAATTGCTGATGTTCATTACATGGCCAAGACAGCATGTCGGAACCCGCGATACCAACAGACTCCAATTTTGAGTTTCACTACGATGAAGCCTCAACGCTCCGCGGTGTCTTGTCGCATATTCTGCGCGACTTGGCGGGACGTGGATTCAAAGCGCCTTCCTGGGCAAACAATCGGCAATTCATCAAGAATGTCGCGTCGGCCGCTTACCGCTATCTTGACAAGGTAGGCTCCGGCGAAGCGAGCGAATTGGCTGCAGGTACCGCGATCGATGATGTTTCTGTCTCGGATGGAAGTCATGCCAGAAGAGCAGTTGTCGTGGACTCAACCCTACCTACGAAACGACACTTTTTTCTATCAGAGGTTGGTGTGCCTGATTGGCCAATCGCCTGGACATATTTTTGACTTTAAGGCAGACTGATATCCATGACCCTTCTGTCCTACCTCGAGGGAGCATCATGTGAATCCCTCTTGTCTCGATCATCGTGCCGGTAAACAACTAACAGTCAGCAGTCAACTCGAGGAAATGGTCCTCCCAATGCGAAGATCACCGCTTCTTTTGCTCAACTCATTCTGCTTAAGGCTGCAAAACGAAGATCCCGCGTTTATTCAAGAATTCATCCTTGGCCACGTCAACTTCCAGCACAAACTCCGTATGCCAGGTCTGATGCAGCCAATGACTACCGCAGACACGGATGCAGTATGTTTCTGATCATGCAGTAACACTGGAAATAATCCACTGACTCACCCAAGAGCACCATTCAATGCTACCGGAGACTATCATACTCCTTTCACATGCCTCATTACATCCTCCAGGAAATTGTCCCTGATAGTTCATCTAGCGGGTTTCCCGACCTCAAGGTCATTGAACGCTTCCAACCCCAAGCATCAACTCCCACCCCAGAATCCAAGACGCTATGTCAAATCACGTCTTCTGGGTTATTAACTTTTTTCCTCCCAGAGATATCCACCTCTCGGCGACAGGAAACTGAATTCCTATCATCGTCTCAAGTTCTCTGGAATCTCCTTACCGTCAACTGTATTCGGACACGAAATTCCCTATCCACTACTACAGCAGAAACCACCAATACAGCTTCCCTAGCGCCCGTATCACAGTTCATTGCGGCAATCCACAATGCTTTGCAAACACAACGAGCTGATGAGGCAGAGGTCCTCCAGACATTACAAACTCAACTGGCAGATTCTGATGACGGCACGCTGTTCGATGATCAGGAATTTACAAAGTCGCACCTCTACCACTGGGCGGTCAAGACTTGTGATACCGTTTGCTTTTCCATCGCCACGACCTTGCGGCTGTTGGAGAGGATCTCGGAAGATTTTATTGCAAAGATGATGATAATGGAAAGTGGACTCGAGTCGGAGAAGATGCAAGGGATAACGGCCTGGCCGCCGCTTCTGGCGAGAGAAGTGGCCGAGTTGAATGATTTGAGAGAAGAGTTTCTGGCGTGCAGACAGTGTGCAGGAGAGGGTGAGTTTTTTTTTAGTTTTTTTTTTATATTCTCAGATAAAAGTATTTTGATTTTTTTACTGACAGAATTATAGAGAAATGCGGTAAGTGTTTTATGCCTATAAAAGGTGATGATCTCTGGGCTAATGTTTATAGCTCCACGGCGCCACCTCCGTTCTGGAAGCGCGCCTTGCCATCCAACAGGGCGAGCGGGTCAAGGTGCTTACCTACCTCGCTATACTTTACCTGCCTGTTGGAGCCACTGCCGTACGTTTTTTTTTTTGTTTTTTTAAAAAAAATCCAGGAGTCTTTTAGTATCTAACTCTTGTATTCGCAGAGCATCTACAGCATCAACCCCCTCCCCGAATCTGCCACTCTTTTGTCTTTCTTCATCGTCCTCCTCATCCTTATTTTGGTTACAGCTCTAGCTGGATTGTTTACCACAAGCCTCGCCGCTTGGAAAGCCAAAGCCCTGCGCAGTAGCAACAGCAGCAAGACCAATACTAAAACCCATGATACTACTGAAAACAATAGGGAAAAAAACACTACCCTCCTCGCTTTACACTCTCTCCTCCAATCTCTCACCCGCCAATTCACACCCTACCTCACCTATCTCGAGGCAGTATTTACCCCTCCCCGCACAACGTGGTGGTTCGACCAACCTCCTCCCAAAGGGGCCTATCTCGCCGTCCAATTCCGTCCTCCGGCATATCGGCACTGGGAGAACTCGCGTGTCCTTGGAAGTATTTACAAAGGGATTTTGATCCCATTACATCATGTGGTTATTCCCTGGATGGCCTGGCCTAGGACACTGTGGTTTAGATTCCGGTTTGAAAAAGGCTGGAGTGCGACGCGTGCGGTAAGGGATTTGTTTGTCGTGTTGGGATCGCCACTGGCGGTGGGGCTGTGGTTGATCCTGACGGTGATTTTGGTGGCTATGGATGGAGCGGCGTGGGTTTGGGGGAGTGTTGTCTCGGGAGAGGGGGAGGAGGGTGAAGGGGAGAGACGACAGAGAGGGAGGAGATAGAGGAGGGGGGAACTCTAAAGTGACAGGAAATAGGTATAATTAGAGATTTGTATGTTTGTCTCCAGATTATATCCCAGATCTGTGGAAATCATGTATATGGATGGGAACTGAAAAATACACTTAACCCCCAAAGTGAGGTATTAACGCCGTCCACTGCACCCGCTGATACGTGCTCGCCGGCATGGACACAAAGCAGTAAAAGGTGAGAAACAAAAGCACCGTCCGCGAAACAACATATACAGCCACCACGCCGACTGAGACCACCCTAAGCAACCACTCATAAAACCTGGCCAAAAACGGAACTGAAACGCCTAGGGAATCGCCAAAACAGGCACACAATGACCTGTGCAAAGCTTCCAGGACCGCAAGATATAAAACCGGAAAGGAAGTCGCCAGCGCTGTCGTCGCAGAGTATCTCCACAGGGTTTTCAATGCCAGAGAGGGAAACCGCCAATTCCAAGCCACGAGGTGCACGGCGGAGAATGCCGCGCCCGTGGAATACAGCGCAACCGTGGGAAGCTGTTTTTGAAACGGTCCCGCGAAGGTGGCGGTTCCCGGGGACAGAAGCCAGTTGGGAATAAAAGCGCCAGCGAGACCGAAAAACTGCACGTCGCTAACTCGGTCGTCGAGAGAGCACACCTCTTCCCGGGCGGTGGTAGATGTATTACGTCGAATCCCTCGGGCTTTGTCTTTGCTGGTTTTGCTATCGTTGTTGCTGTCAATGCGAGTTATCTTGACCAAAACGTGTCTCCGCTCGACGTTAAATGGCTTATGCCACCAAAAGCCGTACATGGCCAGAGCACAAACCGCAAAAGCTATCGTGGCCAGCTCCAGTTGTGATACCGAAAGTCCGCGAGCCGCTCGTGCTATACTGTCAATGGCGAGCCAGCTTGTCTGGAGGATAGCCAAGGCCTTGGTGATGACGTCGGAATGGCCCCTGTCGATTATATCGGTTTCATTGAGGGTCGATACAATGCCATCATGGACCAAACCTTCTGTGATGGATCAGTCATACACATCCAGGTCAGCAATGTATACTAGGTAGGTAGGTACATACCTAGTCTTGTGACGGTATCAGCCCATTTTACCTCCTTCATCTCGACACTTCCAACCAATGATGATGCCTTTCTTGACCATTCATTTGCATGCCTCGCCGTAGTCGCCGGTCTCTCTTCAGATTGGCTACTCTGTACTAAAACCCGATGGGCGGCTTCGATAGCTTGCACGTCCTGGAGGGATATCCGCCGAACGACGATGCCACCCATGTTTGCGTAAAAAGCATGTGCAAGTGTGAACTTGTCATCATGGCCATGACCATGGCCTCTGCAGGCGGCATTATTCGCGTCATCCCGAGCTCGACAGGCTTTGACGTATTGCATTGCGGCGATACCGACACCGATTTCGGGAGCGATGCAAATCGCGACCATCCAGAGCATCTTGCGGCCCCATTTTCGACGAAGAGCTTCCTGCGGCCAGTAGGGCACGGTGGAAAAGTTTTTTTTCTTTTTCCCTAGGAGACATGGAACATGAAACTCGTTCCACTTTTCCTCACTTTCTTCCGGGGTCGGGAGGTTCAAATGGATGGCGCGCCAGGAACAGAGCACAAACACAGAGAGACAGCTCCACAGGATTTCCCACGTGCTGCGCTGTGGACTGGGAGAAACCCAGCCTACCATGTTCTCTCTCATGGTAGGAGAGGTGGTTGCATTGGTCCCAGCACATGTAGAACTAATAGAACTAATAGATATTGGCGCCATCGTTTTAGGTCATGATCGACAACGAACAACAAACTGGCGGCAGGCTTAGAGTTCCGCTGGCTAGGCTAGAGTAAGGGTACGTACGGTATTAGAAAAAAAAAAAAAAAAGAAATTTATCCGCAGTTGCTATACCCGGTTAGGCACCACCTACCTAGGCATATGTCACTTAATTACCTATAGCGCAATATATCAAAAGCTGCTGCACTTGCTGACGATAACCCAAAAGAGACAAAGAAGCGAAGCGATTTTTTACTTTATTCGGGGGGCTGTGAAAGCAACAACACTCTAACAAGACTGGTTAAAAAACGAAATACAACACAATACTTATGTAACCTGTCCTGTAACGTTATCTCCATCCTATTCTATTCTATTCCAAATGGTGCCAAGCCCATAACCAGCCAGCAGCAGCAGCCTTTTTTCTTGGTTGTTTGTTCAAAAAGTATGCAAGTAATCCCCCACAAAATTCTTTGCATAATCATGAACATTTCCCGCCAAGTCCCCCGCGCCCCAAGCCCTGGTCGCAAAGTCCCGAAACCACTCGGCCCCGCGAGCCTGGATGGTCGTGGCGACGAAGCGGTGCTGGTACATTTTATTATCCTTGTCGTGGAGGACGACGAACCGCTGTTCGCCTTGCGCGTTCTTTTGGCCGTATTGGAATCTGTCGTTGATAGTTATGATGAAATTATCTTTTTTTTTTCCCTCTCCGTTAACACACGTGTAGATACGTAGATAAGGTAGGTAGGTAGATGCTTACCGCCATCTCTCCTCGCTCCAGGAAGCCTCCCCAAAAAATTTGGGTTCGACTCATCCTTGTAAAAGCTATCTTGCACGTAGAGAAGAACATCGGCATTGTCCTTGCTTTGGTTTTTGGCTTTGACAACATAGTAGCGCGCCTTCTTGGTACGAAGCGACTGCGACCATTGGATCTCGTGTGCCGCTTCTTCCGACTGTGAGGTGTAAGCGGGGATGGCAAGGGTGTTGCCGGACTCGGGGATGGACATTTTGGCAGACGGAAAAAGAAGATTTCTCAAAACTGATCTAAAGATGGGACACTGTTGAAGAGACCGATAGTGTGGACTGGCACTTTTTATACTCTCCTCCGTCGCCTCTCCTTTAATCATGGCCCTTGACGGTTCCATGTTCAAAAACCAAGGGTGCCCTGACGACGAATGATAACACGCAAGCACCCCACATGACGTCTCCGTGACGGAAGCATGCCGAGAGACCAGCCGTCTGTTCGGTTATTGGAAATCTCCACCAAAGTGAACTGAAGTTGCCATATTCAGCGATCACTTGTTTTTTCATTGTCAATAATAGCGTGGAGTCTTTGCAGAACTCCTGAGCTAGTTGTTCTAAACACTAGAACTATCTAGTTTGCGTCGTCACCGGAGCAACTGTCAACTTGGATAGGTGATTTCCAACACAAAATGCCCAGGTGCAAGGTATTTTAGCCCATCCCAACGTTTTTCCCAACTCCCCTTCGGATAGAACATGCACACCTACCGGAGGGATGCTCCACTACCCAAGGGTTGAATAGACGGTCTAGATCGAGGTCGTCGTCCCCTACCCCGGCTCGCCCCTTTCCTCTCCCCACAACAGTAGCTTGGCGAGGCCACGGTGGCCTAGACCGCGCCGTTTGCCACACGACTGCTTGGCTGGTGATCTTTGACGGCGGACCCACTTGAATAACATCATCAAACCCACCAGACCCCCCACTACAGCTAATTGTAGTATAAACCAGATAGGTTTGCGTGGAACCACGGTTTCTCGGTCGGCGGCACTTGTGTGAACTTGCGCGCAAGAACAGGACTTGGCTTGGGCTCGTAGCGATAACAAGGTGGCCCGACGACAACAGGTTGCGGCGGTAGGCCCTCGAATTGGCAGCAGATAGAGCCTGCCATGCTTGGCCTCCACCCGGTAACCTTCTTGAAATGAAAAAGCTGTAGAGAAGGAATATAGTTGAGGTCGGACCTGTGAGAAAACCACTTGACTCTTCCTTGAGGCGTCGGCCCGCCTAGATCCTTCCACGTCGTGAGCACCACGACCCTGCCTATGCCTTCCATGTCGCGAATGTTGACGCAATAGTCGGTGCAGCAGTCATTGCATCCGAGGACAAGACCCAATTCGCGGTTCATGCGCAAGGTGCAGCCAACATTCCCCACCGTGTTGTTGTTATCATCAGTCGTTCCTTGAATTCCGCGCAGTCGCTTCCTCTTCTTCTCTCTTCGCTGACACGGCTGCGGATGGAGGAGGGCGCATTCCATCACGTCCCCCAGAGCCGCAGCCAGCTTGCGGGTGGAAAGTGGTTTGTTGCTGAAGCATTCTTTGCGGTGGTACGCTGATCCGATGGGGTAGTGGTATCGCTCGTCGTGTGTGGAAGCAAATCGGTTGTCCCGGCAACAATCCCACTCGGGCGGCACAAATTTCGCGGCCGAGTTAAAGGGAATAGTGTTCACCCAAGGACCGACGTGGCAACACACAAGGTCCCTTGCTAGCCTACTGCATAAAGCGCGCTGCAGCAGATAGGCGCTTCGGCTGGAAATGGTTGCTCTCCCCTTGTCGGTGGTGCTGGTGGGATGCAGAACGATCTCTCTGCGGACCAAGAGATTGCCGTTTTCTGCGACGCGGAGTGTATGGGAGAGGAACTGCTTGTGGTCCTCGAGGACGAGACTCTTTGTTTTCAAAAGACCCGAGACGAGTTCGGCATATGGCTGACCCGAGTTGTGGCGCCTGAGGATGTAGCGGCAAAACATCGGGGTCAAGGGTATGGGCAGGTAAAGATCCGGGGTTGCGTCGCAAGAGCTCATGCCGAGTTCAGCTGGGAATGGCAGGTGGAGCTTCAAGCAGGCGGGACATGCCGTGGCGAGATCGCAATCGCGCTCGAGGAGGGTGATGAGATTCCACCTTTCATGCTTGCTGAGGTCATCCATCCTGCGAAGCTGTGGGCCAACCAAGTCGAACATGGCTTTGCAAGTCATGGCAAGTGCTGCGATTGACGCTGGGGACAGCCAAGACTTGGCTATATGGTACACGATTTCGGCTGGGAGGTGGGAGAGTGGAAATGTGTTCGCTTTGTCCCTGTCGCGGCAGGCAGATGCGTGGAAATCGAAGTTGTGCCAAGGACTCGGAAGCCACGTTGTTTTGTCTGGGTTCCAGGTAGACGACTCGAACTCCGAGGGCCGGGCTGCAAGGTTGCTGCCCTGGTTGCCCATCTTTTCGCAACGCCAAACCGATGGGTTGAATTGGGGAAGGAAGAGAAGAGAGGGTTGGTGGTGGGACGCGTCGCGAAATGTGAAGTTGCTAAATTTTGGGGCAGAAGAACGGGTGCGTTCGCAGTTGGGTACGGGGAGACTGCGGGGTTGCACGCGACATTCAAGCAAACTCAAATTAGGTACTTAGCAGAAGCAAACCTAGAGATCAATCCCATTATACGCCAGCAAATTCCTCGTCCCACTCGGAACCTGGGTCAACACGCCACTTGTTGCAATGCTCTGCATGTACTCGCAAAGCCCGGCTGTCGTTCCATTCCCTCCCAAACCCAGCAGATATGCTCCGAGTCCACCCACATATGCGGCCGAGTACGATGTCCCTGACCAGGTTTGCTATCAATTTTAATTCACCGCGTTAGCCATCATGTCCCTCCAGCCTCGCGCGCATCCCAGCAGCTCTATATTTTGAAGAAGAGAACAGGACAGGAAAAGAGAGACAAAGAAAGAAAAAAAAGAACTCACCACACCCCCATCCAACACCGTCGTCGTAACATCCACGCCTGGCGCAAACAAATCAAGCCCCTCTCCATAATTACTGAACCACGCTTTCATATCAGTCTGGTCGGTAGCTCCCGCCGTACAAACGCTGGGTTCTCCCGCGGGCGAGTAAAATGTTGAATCATCATTACTTGCGCCTGCGGCGACAGCCACAAATACCCCTGCGTTCACCATGGCGCGCGCCGCCGCGTTGATGGCCGAAGAGCGTCCCCCTCCGAGGGCAATTACCGCGGAGAGACCAAGTGGGCAGGTGCCACTGGCTAGGCGAGAGGGAGCATCAGATGCGATGAAGTCCATACCAGCGACGACGCTAGCACTTTTTTTTTTCATCTCATCTGTTAACACATCCAGGGAAGGGGACAAGTGTGGGGGTTAAGAGACTTACGTCGTCCCTGAACCATTTGCATTCAGAACCTTGACGGGAATAATCTTGGTCCGTTTAGCTACCCCGTAGGTGATGGAGGCAACTACCCCCGCGACAGCGGTGCCTTGGCCGTTTTGATCGGCATCGATGCCGCCAAGGAAGTTTACAGTGGAGAGGACGCGGGAGGTAAATTCCTAGTCACAACAACCAGTAGAACTCGTCAATAACCCACCTACAGACATCCCATGTAGCGGACAGGAGAAGGGGCAAGGGAGAGGAGAGACTTACAGGGTGGCTACCATCAACACCTGTACCAAGGATATACACACAGGTCCCCTCCCCGGCGCTTTCGTGGTATCGGTACTCGGTATCATTCCCTGTACGGCTAGAAAGGCGGGCAAGACCCCAGGGGGGATGGGGCTGCGTGATCACGGCGTCGGTGGTGACGATGGAATCTCGCTCAATGAACTCGACCTGAACCATTCATTCATTTCAGGATCTTGGGTTCTGGAAACTGGAGACTGGCACTGGGATGTCAAGAACTCACCTCGGGATGGTGCTGCAGGTCGTTTAACTCCGCGGCGCTGAGTGGGCCAGCAAATCCCTGGAAGCCCGGGCTGGCAAAGATGTGATTTCCAGGCTTTTGGTACAAAGGTAGGACAGCAGCAGGAGTGGCGCCGGGTTTGAACTTGACAATGTATCGGGCGGAATTGGCGTCTGCCGGAACTGCTGCAGCCCGAATCGTCGGGAGGGCGAGTAAGGTAACATAAAGGAGCAACATGATGTGAAACAAGAATTATGGATTGATTTGGTCTCCCCGATGATGGTTAAATCCGTAGAACTGAAATCGCGCCATGTCCATTATATTTTATGAAGTCTCCGTCATTAATCGCCAGGCTGACTTTGTACAACAAAAAAGAGAATAAGCAACGGAGGAACTCACTCAAGATGCAATATCGCCATCGGTTCCGAATGACCAGCCAGACCCAGCCCCTTTTTGCTGACGTATATCCTATTCGGGAATGTGTCAACGAAAAAAAACCGACCGCAGGCTTGGCTTGGAGCTTCCACATTTAGCCGCTAATGTAACACTCCCGCCAACCTAGGGAGAGTACTCACTTCAGCCTCACTTTGACAAGCACATAGAAGTCAGTAAGTCATTCCCTCAGGGCACCCATCTGGCACGATTCAACATCAATATATGCTCAAACATGCCACCTGCTTGCTTGGTCGCCGCACAAAAAAAGTACATGTCCAGGACTAGACGAAATCTGATAGAACCTAGTGTGTTATGAGAAGGAAAGAAATGTGTCACGACGCTAAGCAAGGACTTGGGTGATGGACTTGTTGTTGTGTAAGGGGACTAATCTAGCTGTCCGGCGTGCCGGCTATTTATCGTGCATGGGCTAGCTGATCCCCGGCTGTGGCCCGTCACCTTGGTGCCGTGACAAAATGAGAAGCAGAAGCCTTCTATGTTAATTACCCCCGAATTCGCCTTTTGTATATAAAGTTAGCGCTTAGCTCCCCTGTGGTTTGTACTGTTAATATACCTGGAAAGGGGTTCGAATTGCTGCTGTTAAGGTAGGTAACTGAGTGCAGATGATGAGTTTCCGTACTTAGAACTCGCGTGTCTGGCATACTAAATTTAGGTCGGAGTGCTCTACGGAGTCGAAGAGGCGGCCGAACTGGGTAGGCCTTGAAAGTGCTGGATTCATTTTGACAGCTACGTAGATACTGTAAAGTGGTCCAAAGTTCAGTGCTGTTCGGCTTTACCGCAGATGCGGGCTACTGGACATCTTCGAGCCGTAGACCCAGGATACAGGCGAATCATTATCTATTAGAAACAGTACCACTGATCTATGTTTCCTACCCCAGTTTCTAGACTACAGCTGTAATGAGTTCTGCCAATACTGCTCCGCGCTCTTCAGTCAAGAGAGTAAGTATATGTCGCACAAATGCACCGGGTCAGGGGGTCGAAACCAGAAAAGATACTTAAAGAGGCACATTGAAGCATTACGCAGAGGTGCTAAGAAAGAGCTGCGGAGAAACAGGCAAGCGGCACACCGGTGAAGCACTCTCTAGCTTCGACCTGCTGCAAAGACGTAGGAGGGCGAAATTGGAGGACAATACCAGGAGCATAACTGCCTCTGGAGGCACGTATTTACCTCGGCGGATTAGATACTAGCTGTAGCAAAAAAGAATGCATTGCCGTGTGCACTTCAATACTTTAGTGCGCTTAGTTGAAATGTTGCTCCGAGGATGACCCTTGCATGCCACTTCGTTGCGACATCCTTAGCGGAAGTTCTTCCCACAGTTGCGGGCATCTTGAGCATCTTCAACCGAAGCTCTATGCGGGGTTGCACGTGCAGCGTATTACCTACTTATTACCAACACCAATCGCCCTCCCAGGTCTTGACGTGTGCAGGCATCCGCGGCCCGAATGTCACATTACCGGATAAGTGCTTTGGTTAGGCTGTCGACCACGTGACTGCTTGATTGCGTCTTCATAAATCAGGCACCAACGTTGTTAGAATGTAACCACTGCACTTGTAACCTCCGTAGCCGGCGGACACAGAGCTCTGTTGCTCTTCCGAGGATCTCAACACACTCACAATCTGCACTTGCGAAGGCAAAGATGACGACACCATTTGGATTCTCGGTTGGCGATTTCATTTCCGTTGGAAAACTTATTGGGCAGGTCGCCGTCGAACTGCGAGAAGTATGTTGGAGACGAGACCATTTGAAGAGCTCCATCAGAGTGTATTTTTCTCGCTTCCCAGTCAATCAGTCTAACTGGAATTGCATTACAGAACAGCGAAGCCCCTCGTCAGTACCAATCTCTGTTGATCGATCTCGAGGCGCTGCAGCGAGCCCTGCACCAGCTTCAGGCCATCAGTCCCACGAAAAATGGGCTCGTCCAGCTCACGTCCATCCGAGCCGTCGCACTCGCCTGCCAACACCCGCTTCAAGACTTCTTACTCAAGATCTCAAAGTTTGAGAAACGCCTTGGAACTTTCAATGCCGCGAACAATGGATGGCGCAGCCTTGCCCGCAAGATGCAGTTTCGGGTATTATTCAAGGACGATATCGAGCAGCTGAGGTTAACGTTGGCGAGTCACGTTGCAACTCTCAACCTTCTTCTCATGACGCAGGCTGTGAATTCTATATCAGTTGCTGAAAACGACCGAGACCGTCTCGCATCGGGCCTTGAGAGGAAGATATTGCGGAACCGCCAACTACTCGGAAGGGTCAATCACCTTATTGACGGGTCGTCACGAGTGCAACAGGAGATTGGAAATCAATTAGAAGACCAGTCGGCTATCCTCAATAAGTTGGAGAAAAGGGCAGACGAAACTCTCCAGCATCTGCACGGTCAACAAGCCTTGATAAAGGACATCCAGGCCAGCGCCAGTCAAGCGCACGACAATACCGAATCCATCCTCGGCACTATGACAGAGCTTTTAGTTTTCGCAACGTCAGGGATAATGAATCTCCGCCAGATTACCAAGCAGTTGGCTACGATGATCCGAATTTGTAGTAAATTCACGGTAGAGATGCGAACTGCCATGTCCAAGCTTATGGAGCTTTTCTTCGATCTCCAGACTGCGCTTCAGAGACTTGACCACAGCATTCCGGCACGGCTTTATCTTCCCACCGTGCAGTTCACTACCGCGTTGGGAGAATCGATGGCGTTGCCCTATCAGCTTTGTCAGCAGTGGAAAACTTTCAGAGAGCTCCTGGCCGTGATTTTCATCGACAAGCCCGGAAAGACTCGTGTCGATACGGGGAGGTACCTGATAATGAACGCTCGCGGTGGCAGGTTGCTAGCGGAAGGATCTTGGCAGCATGCTGTAAAGCAAGACGATCATCTGTCGATGTCCATTGTTCTTGACGACCTAGCGGCAACTGACGGAACCTGTCCATTCCCGGCATGTAAAGCCTCCGTAGAAGCTGCCAAGGTTACCAATGGAGGTCGCGCATGTGGTGTGTGCGGGAGGTGGTCGGCTCTCACGCCTCTGGCCCCGGCGAAGCGGCCAAATATGCCCACCCAGGCATCAAGTAACACTGGATCGACAGACCAGGAAGTGGAAGAGCTAGTTCATACAGCAGATGAGGAAGACATTGAACTTTATCGGCAGGTACACGTGCAGTTCTTTCCTACTGTCGAGATGGAGAGGAGAGTCGTGAATAACCTTTTGACGAAAGAAGACCAACTGCGTCGAGCGGTCGCGAATTGGAATGAGGCATCTGTGCAGATGCTCCTCGAAAATGGTGCTAATATTGAGGCGGAGGATGCTTTTGGCGGGGCAGCATTGCACTGGGCAGTTGTACGACTGCTACTTGAAAAAGGTGCCGATATTGAGTCGAAGAACGATTATAGCATGACACCATTGCACTGGGCCGCCATTAACAGCCATGAGGCAGTTGTACGGGTGGGTCAAGATAGTCATTAACCGAAAGAGTCACTGGTTCTAGCGTATACGCTACTCTCATGTAATGAAATCCGGTATATCATCGGCGGTATTGTCAACAACGCACTTTCCAGGGACCTCATAGTAGCGATAGGGAGCTGGCAAGCTACCCACAGTGCTTTTCACTTGTCGTTTCCAAAACACCTCGCAAGACCAAGCTTGTAGCAGCGTAGGTATATGTAGCGTACCTTAGCATTCGGACGAACCACAGCAAAAAAGGTCAAGCCTTACTCTTACTCTTTCTCTTTACTCCTTTTTGAAATCACCCTGAATGAATTCTAATAAGAGGGAGGGGAGGGACGGAGGGACGGAGGTTTCGATCGATGTGAGCGAGCGAGCATTCATACATTGCATGACGGCGGCGCCATGGATGGCTCACCAAACTTGCTTGCTATCAATGAGGGGCGGTGGTGACTGATCTCTGGCGACTGATGTCTGATGTCTGATAACTTGAATGCATTGGTGATGGATGATGGATGATGACCTTTCAGTGGTTGGTGGGTCGTCGGACTGTATATATGGAATTGAATCGTTCGTAAATCATCCCACATAGTCTGCACGCAATCCGAGAAGGGAGGGAGAGAGAGTGTGTGTGTGTGGAGAGGGGGGGATAATATCATTGATTTTTTTTATCTCCATGCTTTTTTGGTTTATTTGTCCCAAACTTTGACGCGTATCCAGGCCCTGGGGCCTGGGCCTGGGCTTGTCTCTCTCTCAAGTGATCAGATTCTATTAATAAATGGTCAAAAAGTTCTCGGTGATCAATGATGTGGGCGAATTTTTTTTTTCTCTCTCTCTTGCGTTCCATCCATCTGTCTTACATCTTTTACAATGAATTCTAGTCCAGTCCCTGCACACGCACTGGCTACCTACCTACCGACCTACCTAAGTAACAATTTAGTTAAATCAAAACTCCCACTGTCTGCACCAGTTCTGCATCAACTCTGGCGTAATGGCCTTCATCTCCCGCATCGTCTTGCTATATTTCTTCGTCCTCGTCATGTCAAACTTGACATGCGCAGCGACCCCCATCTTGGCGGCGCGGTTCCACGCCTTGTAGACATCCAGCAGTTTGAGTCCCGGATTCTTGGTAATATCCTCGGTCGTGGCGATGCTCTTCTCCAATGCGTTCACCCACTCGTCCAAGCTGACAATCTTCTTGATGCGCCCCTTGTAAAAATCCATGACCGCACCCGCTAGCAACGTCGCCCACTGAGTCTGGACGGGATTAACTCCGTGGAAATATCCATTGATATTTTCAATCGGAACATTGCTCGTGATCCCCGAAACTTCGAGGATTTCGTTGGCAATCCCCTCGATTGGCGTCCAATCCACCGTGTTCAGCCATCCGAGGTTCTCGGGCAACATCCCCAAATACACGGAGCTGGCGATGATGCTGGGGAACCACTCCTGTCGATTCCAGAATCCTTTCTCGCTAAACGGCCCGGCAATCTGCCCGACGCGGATGATCTCGGTGGGAACACCCTGAATCTCGTTGGCCTTATCCAGAATGAGACTGCTGACCAGCTTGGAACGACCATAACCCCCGATGGCAGCGTCGAAATCGCTCAGCGACTTCTCGGGCACCGGCTCATCATGCTTCTTCCACGCTTCGGTTGTCGCGATTGACGAGATGAAAATAATGGGAACGCGCTTGGCGGCTTTGCGGCTAAAATCGGCGAGATTGCGCACGCCACGAATGTGAGGCTCAAACGACTCGACGGGGATGTTGAAGTTGACGGGCCACTGATTGTGGATGACCCTGTCGACCTCGCCAAGCATGCGCTCGTAAACCTCTTTCCCCAACCCCAGATCCATCTTGGACATGTCGGCTTGGTAGAACTCGGCCTTGGAAAAGTCCGTCTTGAGTCCGCGCCGGGAACTCTCCCGGGTTTGTCGCAGTTGCCCATGCTCGGAGCGGTTCAGACAGATGATCTTCTTGACTCGGGGACTATCCACAGCAATGTCCAGCATGTAGGAACCAAGTGCGCCGGTACTTCCCGTGATGACAATAGTCTGCCCTTCGTCGGCAGGAGGGGGCTTGTTCGGGTTGCCCTTCTTCATGTCTTTGGTGTACTTCTCCACCAGTGCTTCCATCGCGCGACGCTCTTGTAAAGCATCTGTGCTTGCGGCGTCTTTACCTCCCTTCTTGACCACCGAAAGAAGGTATTCGGCCAACCGTCTGGATGTTGGATGGCCATAGATGACGCGAGTAGCAACTGCGGAAGCGTCCAGATCGATGCCAGCAGCTTCGAGTCCGGCCCGGAGCAACCTTGAGGCGGCGATGACCTGCATCGAGTCGATACCAACCGCAAAAAAGTCAGTATCTCCATCCAGATGAGGCGACTGCAGCGACTTCTCAAACAAATCCTGGATCGCCTTGCTAAGTCCCTCTTCCGAGCTGAGATCAAGCTTCGGAACTTCAGAGGACGAAACATCACCGGCGTGTCGGTAGATCCCGTCGATATCATCCTTGTACATGCGGATGGTGCCAGCGCGCTGGATCGTACCCTTGCTGGCACGGAGGAAGGGTTTGTCTGGGTTGGAAACCGCGACATATCTTTTGCCAATCTGGCCGTGGGCGGCCGTCTCTTTGTTCGCCTTGACGACCAAGGGCCACACATCGTCGATGAACTGCTCTCTCTCCTCCTTGCTTCTCAGCGGCGTGTTCGGCTCAAGGATGAGTGCTGGCTGGAACCTGTTGACTCCGACGACAATCGCACCCTTGACCTTGGGGTGGTCCATCATGATATGCTCGATGCTCACGGGGTTGAGCTTCTCTCCGTTGGAGAAGACAATGATGTTGTCGGATCGCCCGTGGTAGATCCAGTGGTCCTCCAATGTCGGATGAGGCTTGAACATGTCCTTGGTGTCGTATTCCTTGGCGTTGGGGAAAGTGTAGAAGAAGCCCTGGTATCCTGGGTCCTTGTCTTTGCGTTTAATAACCATTTCGAACGCATGTTCGTCCTCTACTTTCCTCCAATCGATACCAAACATCTCCGAGTTCAAAATAAAGTATTGCCAGAGCTCGGGGTTTGGCTGCCAATACAACGGATAGGGACAGAATCTGGTTTCCATGTTAACTACCGATAATGACCGTGAAGAAAAAAAAAAAAAAAAAAAAACCACAC
>Ga0247765_1000312_pt1 | contig 39260 bp, 37 predicted proteins | sample UWRJL106311C6_FD_179949 | JGI IMG/M metagenome (GOLD analysis project Ga0247765, IMG submission 179949) | Plant litter microbial communities from Arlington Agricultural Research Station in Wisconsin, United States - UWRJ-L106-311C-6 | ecosystem: Environmental > Terrestrial > Plant litter >... | reverse complement strand
AAAAAAAAAAAAGAACATACAACACCAGGGATTCGCTGGTCGTCACCGACCCAACTACTGGTCTGGCGGTTGCTGGCTTGTCTATGGGAGAGCGGACGGGATCCCGAATTTTCCAGCACCTATGGTCGTATGTGATAAGAAAGGTTGAGATTTTGGATTATAGTCGGGCAGCTTCGAACTTCGGACCGCTGCACGCGGTCCTCCCATCCCACATACACCCACATTATCATCCTCGAAAAAAAGGTTTGGCTACATATGGACTGAACTGAACTGAACCGGACCGGACAGGCTGAGCACAGGACGACGTCAAGCCCGACTTTAGAGCACAGCACGGGGGGAACACATCAATGCACATGAAATACATGCAGAAACTCCAGTCGCCGGCTGCTATCACACCAACATGACTGAAACCTTCGGTTCAAGAACTTAAAAGAAACGGCAATGGTCTTGTGTTTGTTCCTCCAATTATACCCTGATTTATCTCGACAGTTTAGCAAGTTCACTGTAGTCCAATTTAGTCTCTCATTTCCTGCTCGCAACGTATCACTTTACATCCATCATATGGTTCTAGTAAGTCAAGTTACAACCGCAAGTATCAGATAGATGTGTCAAAAGTGAGGAAGCAAGCAGAGTCCATGACTCAGTACATTACATACAATTCGTAGAGCGTCTGGACGCTATTGTGCATATACACTTCAGGGCTGGCTTTGCCTATCATTCTCCTTCGGTGCCTTCCACACCTTCAAGCACTTAATCAAGGCTTGTGCTTATCTTCCATTTGAAAAAGTGCCGTAGCTGTGTCTTCTTACTCACTCTTTATTTCGCCTTTCATGTCAAACATGCCATAATAAATTCTTATTGACAACGAACAACCCCAGGCTTGTATATAAAGTTATCATAATTATTCGACCACGTCAAAATGCGTCTGGTATCATCTCATATCTGCTCTTTTCCTATTCCACCCGTATCCCAACCTGGTGACATAATCCATCTGTGTACAGTGCTGTCTAAAGCCATCAACTGCAAAATCTGATTACTCATCTCATGAAATAAACGCCATGGCCATGCCTTAAACGAACAGAAATTTAAACCGAGTCCATCGCTGGAGCGTCGTGTCTCCTAGCCCCATATGCCATCACGTTGCCCTCGCCTGATGGCCTCACATGGCCCTCGCCGGATGGTCTCACATTGCCCTCACCTGATGGTCTCACGTTGCCGCTCCCCGCCGCATCATCACGGTACGTTGTTGCCATGCTATCGCTGGCGGCATGTCCAGCCGCGCCGGTGTAAGAAGTCGTCACATTCTCGCTCGGTCCCGAATCGTGATCCACACCCATCCGGCGTGAAGATCCTCCAACCAGCACACCGTAAAAGTAGCGCCGCCCCAGAATCTTGACACGGTACTCGCGTTCCTTAGCATCCAATTGCGACACGCCCTCCAAGTCGTTGAGCATCCGGGACTGCGAGACATAGTACATGGCGCCTGCGATGCTCCGTGGGTCAACCGGCATGGGTGGGTATCGGATAAAGAACGAGGCGATCAGAACCAGAAGCAAAATGCCCAGGAAGATTGCCGACATGACAGCACAGGCAGTGGCTGCCGTGTACGTCTGCGAGAGGCTGAAGGGGATGTTGGACAGTAGCACAGGGAGAAACTCGGAGAGGATGGCAGCGACTGAGACGGCGAACAGGAAGATGTGGCGGTGCCTGACGGCGGCGTAGATGCCCGAAAACGGGTTTGTTGAGGGCGAAAAGAGGATCGACCTCTCTGCAGGTTGCGTCCGCCTCGCCATGAGTTGATACGGTGTCATTACGCTGACGCCTATCATGTGTTAGCGTCGACCTGGAAACCCAGACAAGAAATAACTTACTCAAGAAGAACGACTGCCAACAAAAGGCAATAATGACACCGACAGCGGCGCACAGGAAGCGCATACCAAACTTATTCGAGTTCATGAAACCCCACAGCTTGCCGCCATCGTTGACTCCACCGCGATAATAAACGTGGTAGTAGATGATGAAGATCAAGATGGTCAGCTGGAACAGGATCAGAGCGGTTCTCCATGGAAGCCGAAGGGGCATGATGGGAAGAAGCTTCTTGGATCCCATGCGGGCCGTCGTCGTGCCGTCAAATGCCTCCCCATCCATCGCACCCCGTTCCCGAAGCCCCAGGCCCGATTCGTCGGTAAGAATAATGCCGTACTCTTCTCTTCCGGCCGCATTTTCGTAGTAGCCCAGCGCATATTGCTTCTGGGATACCGCCTCCTTGATGGCCTTCTCTGTATTCTGATGCACGCGAACCTGGGCGCTGCCAGCAAGGGATGCAATACCGGCAATATTCCACGGGTTTGCATGCAGCCCCGTTGGCCACCTCATGGAGAAGTACAGGATCAAGAGTAGCATGATGATGACGGCAGTTATCAGGCCAATGAGAGCATTCGCCGGCGTTGGTGAGATACCCAACGCCGGACCACAGCCCGTGTCGGCCGTGTTGGTGTAACATCGCCCGTGGAGCTTCAAGCCGATAGCTTCAGTGGCCAGGGGCACAATGAATGACGCACATCCCACCATGAGCGTCGAGATGAAAGGAACAGGATGGCCCTGAAGCATAGTTACTGCAGGCGTCACCCAGGCCATGACGCCTGAATATTGCATCGTCAGAGACTCGGCCCCGGTAGCACCCTGACCTCTGGCCAATGACTGGAACGGCTGGTAAAGCTTTACGTTCAGGTCAATGACACGAATGAAGATGACCATGCCGATACCAAGGAGGGGAGGCAGGAACGTTCCCACAAAAAGGTCTGAAGGACCCCATGTGAAGACTTTGGTAGACGCTATGACGGATCCACTGGGAGACGGTGCCCCAGTCCTGGATGGTGCTAGAGTAGAGGTAAGGACCATCGTGGACCCGCTTATCGTCGATACTCCCGTTGAAGGCGAAGGTGTCGACGTGATAGTTGTCAGTTTTCCCGAGATAGTGGTAACTAGGGTGGTGGGTTCGTGTGTTCTCGTAAATGTGCTGAGAGACCCTGACGCCGTTGACACGAAGGTTAGCGTGATTGGCGCTGTTCCCGTTGGCGTGATTGTTATGACCTCGGTGGTCGGAGTGCCTCCGATGATGGTGGTAAATGTCGTGGGAGGCGGGGTAGTAGCAATTGTGACCGGGGAGCCGTTGATTGTTGTCACAATATTTGTCGGAGCCGGTGTCACGACGACGACCGAAGGAGTTCCCCCGACTATCCTAGTACTCGTGAACACGACGGGCTGGAATGGGGGTCCGGCTGGGGTGGTGACGACCACTTGTTGAGTCGGTGTCCCGCCCACTTCGGTGAAGATGGTCAAGGTCACGGGCTGTCCGGGATTAACTGCAGCGACAACCCCGTCAACAGTAGTGAGCCTCCCATCCACCGTTGTGACCTGTGGAACCACTACAGCTGGGGTTGGTGTAAAGACCACGACATTGGTGACTTCTCCTCCTCCGACTGTGGTAACACCTGTTTCGACTTGCCTGAGGATCTCAGTTGAGACATCAACTGTCGGAACCGCTATGACGACAGGGGGCGGCGTGTTAATAAACGTAACCGTGTTCTCGCCAACGACGGTGGTGATAACGGTCGGTACCCCGGGCCTCCCGATAGTATTGGGCTCTTCGATAGTGGCGGGATCCTTGGGGAGGATCGTCTCGTAGTAGGTGATGGTAACGGGACCAAAAGTGGGAATAACGGTACCGGGTTGGGTGATAAACCTCGTCGTCTCTGTGGCTTCGGTTATGGTCGAGGCCGCAGGTGGCTGCACCTCCGTCACTGTCAACGTGCGCGTCACTGCTGGCTGTGTCTTGGTGCTGAAGGCAGTACTGAAGGCCGAGCTGACCATGGTAAAGTTGGCTGTAACATGGGTGAAGAAAGTTCCAGTAGGAACGACGCTCTCTTCCGTTGTGACGATGGTCGTGGCATAAGTGCGGTCGCCCGTAAAAGTGGTAGTTTTTGTCGTATTTATGGTCTCAATGATGGTGATAACTGTTCCAGGAATCGTGACCATGGTTGGTGTTGACGAAATGGCAGTAGAAATAGGACGAAGAATGGCACCACTTGGAAGAGTCGCTGTTGACGGGCTAGTGACCGCATCAATGCTGAGTGTTTCGCTTGTACTGTGGGATGTCGTTGACGTCAATCGTGATGTCGTTGACGTCAATCGTGATGTTGTTGACGTCGATCGTGATGTTGTCGAGCTGGACGATGCCGTAGGACTGCTAGGAACAGGAACCGGAACGCCCACCACGCTGTCATTTGTCGCTCGAGCCATAAGAGGGTTCGGCGAGGGCTGGAGCCGTTCCGGGTGCAGGCCGAGAATGATGGCATCGCTGTCTGAGTCGGGCATGGCCTTTTGGGCGTAAACTATGAGCCCGATAGCGATGGACAGCAGCACGACGACACAGACGATAAAGGGCCATCGCAGCGCCGTCGGCTTGTAATCTGGAACCTCGCCAATCCTCCAAACCCTCGGCCTCTTGCGCTCGGGAACTCCATCTTGATCCTCAACGTCCTCCGTCGCCTGGAGGTTGTACTCGTACGATCCGTAGTAGCCCCGTCGCTCATCCTGCGTTTGCTGTGCGTTGAGAAGCGGTTGTTGCTGCATCTCGCCGTTTCCGCAGTCGGCCCCCACCACTCTCGCTCAGAGCCCGTTTGGCCGTGTCTGCCCTATCATTAGCAGTTTCTCGGTTCTGCCCGCGTATGCGCTGTAAATGAGCGATCTGGTGCACGCTGGAAACAAAGTAAAAAATCGTCAACCGCAAACAAAATTGAGCATGTGAAATCCAGTGTTGTGTTCGGAGATCGATCGATCTGGGCGTCGGCGCCCTCATATTTGCTCGCTTGGGCTCCTTGCCCTGTGAGTCGACGGAGCTGGCCTAGACCGCGCACACCTCTGCAGATTCCGAACACTTGCAGGTGCGGCTGAGGACCAATCCCCTGTCATTTGGGTATCGTTGCTGAAAACTTTGCCCAGACGGCTTTAAATCGACGGCTGTGCACAGCGCGCTATTGGACAGCTCTGCCCTCCAGAGGCTGGGACGTGTCGGGATCGCGTCTTCATTGGTCACACCTCAAACATGGTAACACTTGTGATGCAGCGAGCTTTCGCAACCCGAACCTGGTCCCCTGTAACGCCACGCATATTCGGAATCATGTTGTCGGGCAGGGACGAATTTCTGTCATTTGGTAATTCACCTCTCGAGCGTATGAACTGATCCTCTGAGTTCTGATGGTGAGGTGGCTGTTCATCTTCTGGACTTCGAGGTGTTGAAAAGGCTAGGGGGTGAGCTTTTGGTCAGCTGTGCCTCTCTTGGCACCGTGAAGCTGGCCGAATCTGGACTAGCGTTGTCCAATGCCGAAGCGCCAACTGCCAGCGTTTGTTCAAAGGAATGGATGGCGTTCGGATGTGTTCCAAACGACTGTGGCGAAGCCATCATCAGTTGACTGGAGAACTCATTGAGACCTGGCAAGCCTGGGGGGGTGGGAAGCCACGCCATGAGCCTGAGCGACGAGGCTTCAGTCACGAATGTTTGGCGTTTAAGTAATTTCCTGGCCAGCCTCAGCGCGAGAAAATCCCTGTGTCCACAAGAACCCCAGGCCTTCTGGGTGTTTGGTCCCAGCTACCTCCATCTGGCGACAAAAATCTTGAAGGGATGCCTCCCTTGCCAGTTGTTCAGGAGTTGACCCGCAGGCTTAACAACCCTAGAATGCGGGGTCAGGCAGCCCCACAAAGGTGAGCCGGGCGCTGAGGTCAGCCTTTGGGAAACAAAGACAGCGGAGCTCAGCTTCAGAAGCAAGCTCACCCGTCTCCACAAGATCTCGGCGCAATCATTTTGTGGAATTGGCCTAGGCTAAGTTGCATCTCCGGGGGTCGCAGTTATATCTGCTAAGTGAGGGCAATAGGGACATGCATAGAAACGGGATGCTTCATTCCATTCATAGAAAAAAGAAGCGCAGACAACGCCCCATGGATGGTATTGTGTTCATTGCTCCGCGCCGAAACCGTCCATGCCCATGTACATGCCCCTCTAAGCCCAACTTTTCCTTGTTAGGATCGAAACTGCCACCGAGTTTCGACAGAACGACCATGTAGGGCCAGTATGGGAAAGCCCAAACCCATCGCCAAATCCTGCCCCGACCGAAATCCCACAATCGAAACCGCTTAGAAAACAAGAGCGGCACCCTTGGTCTTCTTGTCACCACTGCCCAGAGGTTAGCAAAAATCCATACAAGGGTTCTGTATGAAGTATTCAAGCACCGCACGACCGCCGAGCGCAAGACCGAGTGTCGATAGTGCAATGGCTGAGCTCAGGAGCACTGCGGGGATGCTGATGGAACCAAATGGGCCGTTGGGACACTTGATGTCCTACTCTTGGAGACGATCGTGAATCCTTGTCTTGTAGCATGTCTTCAACGCCACGAGCCGTCCCAATAGGCCGTACAATACCCTGGGGAACCTCGCCTCCCGCGCTTTCCAACAATACCCCAATGTATGACGAGCCCGAAACCCTCGGGAAAGTGGTTCGCATCCTCGAGCTCAGCGGAGATTGCGCCGAGAATATCGGCTGGATCAATCGCAACTCGTCGTCGTGGCACGCAGTCGGCGGTCGTTCGGAAGGAAACAAAGCAAAATCACTTACCCAAGCTCGAAGTGCTTGCACCGCTTGAGGGGCAGCTGCTTCTTGGCCTTGCATGACGAGCATTCCTAGACATCGCCGTCAGCTTCTCAGTCTGCTTCCCAGCGCAAATCGGGCAGACTCACTAGTCGCAGCACAATCTTCTTGGTCGTCTTCGCCTTCTTGTGGAAAACGGGCTTGGTCTGACCACCATAACCGGATTGCTTGCGGTCGTAACGGCGCTTGCCTTGGGCGAACGCGGAGGCCTTGCCAGCCTTGTATTGCGTGACCTTATGAAGGGTGTGCTTGCCGCACTCCTTCGATTTGCAGAAGGTCTTTCGTGTCTTCGGAACGTTGACCATTTTGGCGGCTCGTGATGGTCGGAATGTGGTGTTGTCGGGTTGTTGCCGGATTGTCGTAATTCGAGCCTCGATTATTTTTGCTGCCTCTGCAAATTTCCGCTTGGCTGACTGTAGTGTGTGGGCGCGCACGGATGATAGATGACCCGCCCCGCCATGCCCCGTTGTGTGGCTCCTCAACTTGCCCTGGGATTGCCAAGTTCGTATCTTATCGCTGCCGTCCGTTGACCCCGCCAGCCCCAGGCCACTGAAGGAAACGGAGGCTGCAGGGCTTTGCTCTCGATTTCCAACTAGCGAATGCTGTCACAACTCACACACGAAGGCAGTCCAAGTCTCACTTCGCAAATCTCCCACTGGGATTCTTTTCGTCATGTTCTGTCAGCATTCAGAGGCCAGCTGTGGAGCTTCCGCGCCGGGCCATCCCAGGTCAATTCAGTCCCCATCCCGCCACCAACCCCATCTTAGAGTGGACCGCCCTCCAGCGCATGAAACCCTACGGACCCTACGCCAATTTTCCTCCATGAGTCACGTTTCTCAGCTACTGGAATATCAACAAGGTCCGCTGGCTCAATGGCAGAGCGTCTGACTACGAATCAGGAGGTTCCAGGTTCGACCCCTGGGTGGATCGAGTCGTTTTCTTTTTGCCCTAGATATCATCTCCAGGATGCCCCACTGCATGCGTCCGACGGGCACCACAAAACCACACCTCATGTGCCTCTTCTTTTTTTAAGTTGCAGTGTCCGAGGTCTTCTCCGCTGTACGAACAGAAGATCTTCCCGGAGGATCCCATAAGACTTTTGTGAAGTCTCCCGATGACCTGGTTCCCAAGCTGCAGCACGAAGCCCTCGCTTGCGCGCGATGCTTATAGCCGAGGTGGCAGAATTACCGTCGGAGCGTCATAACCCCAGCGCTGGGTAAATTCACAACATCACGGACAGCCATTAAGGGGACCATCAATGGGAAGCATGTTTATATTACCCTCCGCGTTCAATCATGGCGATTTTGTCTCGTGGACTCCACCAATACCTTGAGCGGGTCCAACCGCTGCGGAACCAGTCTACGTACTGACATTGACATTTTGCATCCACTCCTCATCAGTTTCACGAGATCTCACCCGATATCCCACTTGATTAGTTCGAATGGACGCACAAGATGTCTCTCGACATCCGACCTGGCCATGTTGCATGCGATCGATGCCACAAGATGAAGGAGAAGTGCGTCTACGAACCTGACTGCCCAACTCGAGGTTGTCGCCGCTGCACCAAACTCGGCAGGACATGCACAATGGCAAGAAGCAAAGCCCAGTCAGGGAGACCACGAAAAGATGACAGTACACCGATGCAGCCTCGGGCGGGCGGAGAGTTTGTCTGGGTTGGATCGAACATGGACACAACCATGTCTCGACCAAGCCGACCGATAACCCAACTCATCTTCAGCAAAACGCCACTCCAAGCCGCTCTTCTCCGGATCATGCTCGAGGAGAAGACCTTTATCTCTCGCTTCATAATCGGCCCTTCATTCATCGAAACTGAACTATCTCGTCTCTTCGTCTCTCTCACTCGCTGTCCGGATCTGCTACTTGCCGCATTCCTAGCTTGTTCTGGACGCTTCTCCCTGCTCGTGGACGCCCATCAGACGACTGCCACTCACCGCCTTGAGGATGACTACATGCACAGTGCGCGAGCAGTGAAGGAATTGCGCGGGATCGGAGATGGGTCGCGGCGGAACGAGGATCTCGCCCAAGCCTTGTTACTTGGTCTCGGAGTTCTCACTTTTGATCTATTCGACTCAGGTCTGCACGCCCACTCCATCTGCCGGTACACGCTCAGCCTGATCTATGGGACAGGTGTGTCCTCTGGACTCCACTTGGAACTCAGTGAAGGCCTTATTCCACTCGTTTTCATGGATACTTGCAATTGCCTCGTGCGCCGGAAGGTCCCGATTTCCCGATCAACACCCCATCGTGAGCCCGCTGGTGCGGATCGCTACATAGGATTGTGCGTTCCCCTCCTGGCATATATGTACGACCTCTGTGTTGTTAGTCACGCTCTGACCGGGACTGTGGATATCACCAACCACGAAGCTGCCCAGAAGTTGCAGGCTTTGGGGGCCGCCATCGCGGACTGGTATCCCATACTGAGCCCAGAGCTCACGAAGGCATTCACCCGCGACGAACTACAGGTTATGGGCATGCAGGCCACCATCTTCCGCACAGCGGCACTGCTGGTTGCTCACCGGATACAGTGGGCTTTTGGCAGCGCGGCAGATGACCTGGCTTTCGACATGGCGGAGACCATTCTCGCGAAAATTAGCTCACTACACCCTCCAGGTACAACTGCGGATGTACCACCTTTCGAATACCGCCTAAACTTGCCGTTCTTGGTAGCAGCAGTGGAATTGCGAGACATGGGTCGCCGAAACGAGGCGCTGAGCTTGTTGAGGCGGGTCGTGTGCGAAAGGATGTACCCACGAGTCGGAGAAGGTCTACGACAGTTTCTACAGTTTGTGTGGTGGGCTCGCGACAGTGCGTGGCATGGGCATTGGTTTGATCTGGCGGCTCAGGGGCCGCAGTTTGTCTTGTTCTGAGGTTGCCCCCGCAGAGGTTGACTACACAACCTATGCTACGAAACAGAGTTCCTGAGATTACGGCTCGACATATTCATAGCACAGAAAGTTCCCCTGGATATCCAACACATCCGCAATCGTCTTGTTAGGGCCGTTCCCATACATGTTGAGGACATGGCCGAGAGTCGTGGTCGTGCCAGGGTCGCCATCAGCACCAGTAGGCTTGCTGTTGGTAGTTGAGGGTCTGGTCAGCATCATATAGACACTCTACAAGTAAGGAGTTTGCTTACGGGATGTTAGACGGCCTTGGGGGAAAACCGGGGGAGAAATCAGGACCTATATTGGTTCCGGCAATGCGAGACACGCGAGCGGTCCGGTTTCGGGCCTGCCAGTCCCAAAAGATCTTGTCGAGCCAAGTGTGGTGGAGGTAGAACAGGGGGTCTCCCGGACTGGAAACCCCATTCTGCATCTGACCACCCACTCCAGCATGACCGCCCGTGTGGGGTTGGGCCTCGATACATGGCCAAGCGGTTTCAAACTCACGGGCTGCCAGGCAGGCATCGACTTGGGCTTGCGATGAGCCCATGCTCATGAGGTCGCTGATTCGCCGGTTGATGCAGTGGCTGGTTATCTCGTACCCGGGTCCGAGGGAGTTGGTATAGTTGGCGAACGGCCCATTCGTTACGCATCCCGTCGTCCGAGCTCCGTCGCCGCCAAAGCCGTAGGTTGCATCAAAAATCGTGGCACGCGTGAATTTGCCCGCGTCTAGCTGCTCTTGCCAGTATCTATGTCGGTTAGTTCCAGTCGGCAGCCGGGGCTCAACTTGGAGTCAAGGATCAAATCACGGGTCGAATTGACTTACGGCTGGTAACCAGTGTAGCCGCACTCCGTTCGGAGTGCCGTTTCGTGTGCGTGTATCATCAGACGGTGAAATGGAAGGAAAGATCCCTGGAAAAGCTCAAATCGTCAGTTCGAACAACAGCAAAGAAAATTCAAGTTTGGGGGACCAAAGAAGAAGACCTGGAGTTCTCACCACAAAATGGGTAGCATACGCCTGCAGCTGGTGGATGGCTTGCAGCTCGTCAAACTTTGTCTTTGCGCCTCGCAGACCCAAAGTGGCTGGCTTCTTCATCAAACACAGCTCGGCGTTGATGTAAGCCAGCTTGTCCGTGTTGCTCAGCGTATGCCTGAGATGTCAGAACTAGTACTGGTCGACGGAATCCCGGACTTACCATGCTCGACGTTTTCCAGGACTAGTACATGGCTCGGCCGTCGCAAAGCACGACACGAGGAGCAACAACAAAATCTGCCGGTATAGTGCCATCGTGTGTATCAAAGTGTCCCTATGATGAGATAGGTACAGGAGACGTGATTTGTGGCAAGACTCAGTCATCAGCTCTGATCGGGCCAAGTCATGAGAAAACATCTTATAGACGCCCGTCTTTGACGCCGACTTCACTTCCAACGCCATACGGTAGTGTGCGTGCAACCCAAAGTTGTTGGGGGATTCGCGTCCGGATAAACGCCAGCCTTGGCACCATGACCAGTCAAAGCACCCCCCGGACAAGGTCCGACCAACCGGGAAGAAAACCAAACCGGCCAATTTCGACAGAATCGGGAAAGCGGACAACTCGCTTCGCCGCCGACTGCCGCGTATGTTTGCCGAGGGTCGGGGCGGCTCTAGACTGGACTGGACGACGTCTTTTGTATGGGCGGCGGTCAGATGCCCTATTCTAGTCACGAACGTCCAAGTTTCTATATTTATTTGTATTGATATCGTTGATAGGTTTGGCATTGATTGCAATTGCAATTGATCAATGTCTTCTACCCCTCTGCAAGGAAAACTTTTTTACAATCTCCCACACCATTCTTATGTTCCTCGCGTGGAAAAATCCGGGGTAAGATATTCACTACCAGGTTCAGACCGGGCAGTTTTGACCAGATGGGGGAAGTCTACCTATCTTTTCTAGGAGGGGAAGGAATGACGACAAAAATTTTCCGGCTACCTAAGGTATGTGGCTGGCAATAGACAAACAGAGAGAGGGAGGTGTACGTGGACAATATGCATGGCTGTAAATGAAATGAGAGCGTCGTGATCAATAATGGGATTCTGATAGGTATGATATGGCACTGGGAGTTGAGGGAGGACCGGGATATGATGTCCCTCTCCTGAAAGCCGACGATAAGAATGGGGGGGATGAAGTCCGTCCAAGTCCGGCTGTTGTTGTTTTTGTCTCTCCGGATTGCTGACACCTTTCAATCCTCCCCATTCTGGCCCACCAAGTTCTTTCGGTTTTTTTTTTCTTTTTTCAGCCCACCAAGTTTGTTCGAGTTAGGTATCCACAGCAATGCACTTCTCACTCCTCTTTGTCATTGCGGCTCTAGCACCGTGGACACAACACGCTCTTGGACACCCCGGTGAAAAAGTCAATGCTATTGAAGCGCGATCTGCCGCCAACATTCGCCATGCCCTAGCTGACCTCGATGGCGAAGATGTCAGCAAATGCAGCCAGGCTCCGGAGACGCTTGCCTGGAGGGAACGGGCCATGAAGCGACGGATGGAGACATTTCAGCGACTGCGGCGAGAGCGAGGGATCACTGACGATAACCATCCGTATGTTCACCGTCGCGACAATGCAGCGTTTACCAAATGGGCCGCCACTTCACATGACAAGACGGGCAAATTCAAGTTCACGACGGACACGCCGCGGTCGGAAATCTTTGGCGCGAACAGCACGTGTATCTTGACGCCGGATAATATTATCGGTCCGTATTTTGTTCAGGGCGAACAGATTCGTAGCAAGATTGTCGAAGGTCACAGTGGTGTTCCCGTGCATTTGGAAATGTCGTTTGTCAACACCCAGACGTGCAAGCCTACGCCGAAACTGCTCGTCGATATCTGGCAGTGCAATGCGACGGGCGTGTATAGTGGAGTCAGCGCGGCAGGGCAGGGGGGGCTCAAATCTACCTTTTTACGTGGAGTGTAAGTTGATCTCTATCAGTTAAGATATCATATCCTTTACTTGCAGGATACTAAACAGGAAAAAAAAAACAGACAACAAACCGATACTGAAGGCGTCGCCGAGTTCGACACCATCTTCCCAGGCCACTACCAAGGCCGGGCCACGCATATGCATGTCTCAGTCCACAGCGGCGCCACCGTACAAGCCAACAACACGTACACTGGCGGTACCATCCACCATATTTCCCAACTATTCTTCGATCAAGCCCTCATCAACGCGGTATCACGTCTTGCTCCTTACAGCACCAACCGCGTTGCTCGCACCAGTAACGCCGCCGACATGTACTCTGGCTACTCTGCCACGTCCGCATATGACCCGTTTCCGGAATATATCTTGCTCGATGCGAATGACTTGTCCAAAGGGATATTCATGTGGTTGGAAATTGGGTTCAACCAAAATGCCAACTATGAAGCGTACAAAACCGTGGCGGCATATCTGGGGCCCAACGGCGGGGTTACTAATCCGGGGTTCGATTTGAGAAAGGCTATCTCTGCGCCGCCTACTCATGGTTAGCTCACATTCTGCATTCCATTCTACGGTGTACGGTGTACTCTCTACGCTCTACGGTATACGGGAACGCGATCGGATCTTTTTTTTTTTTCTCCTTCAACGAAATGGACGGAGAGTTGGTCGGTGTCTACCTACCTACCGAGTGTGGAGTGAAGTCAGGTGTATATATCTGTTGGGACGTCATATGGGGTGGTATGTTATGTTAGCTGAGAGTTTTTGAAGAAGAGAAGAAACATGGTGAGTGAGTCAAGAAACGGGGTGGACATTCAAGCATTACCTCCCTATAGAACAATCTGTACCCGGGTCTGGTAGGTTCCATTCTAGCGACATAGTTTGTTCAAGCTTATTTTTTCCGTCTGTCTGGATAGGTAGCCTCCTTCTTGTTCTAGGTGCATGCGCGGATTAAGTTCACAGATTCCCATGTCCCGGGTTTTTCAGCACCAGAACTACAAAAAAAGCAGCAGATTTGACCGTTTCTCCATTGCCTGTATTCTTGAAGAGAGCTTTTTCCCCAGGATCGATCTAGATCAGACCAGGTTAGCATAAATCATGTCGGCAAACAAGCCTCCGGGGAAGAGCGCAGTCGCAATTTAGGCATGAACTCCCTCGGTATCTATCTATGCGGCCCCCAGATTTTGTAATTTTTTTTCTTTTTTTTTTCTGCGTGACCTCTCACCCAGGGACGGAACCGAACCGAACCGAGCCAAACCGAACGAACCGAAATGCAAAATCCGGAGAGAAAGAGTGCGAAATGCGAAATACAGAATGCGGAGTGCGGAGAGCGGAGGGGGAGATGCGCTTTTATTCCATCACTTAAAGTAGAGGAATAAAAGAGAGGCAGACGGACGGACAGAGAACAATGGTGTCGGTTTAGGCTATTTCCCCCCCTTCCTCATTGGCGAGCGGCAGCGGCGAGATGAGATGATTTCAATATTGCGAATGGGGTTTATATCGTGGGTGCGCCTTTTTTTTTTCTTACTCTCATCTGCTCTGCCCTGCTCTGCTCTGGTTTGGTCTGGGATCAAAGATTAGGTTAAAAATCTAGAATAAAGTTCTTTGATCAGAACAGAACAGACTCGGGTCAGAAAACATGTTCGGCCAACCCGTCCTCCTCGCACTCGCGCTACTCCCCTTCTCCCTCGGCCAAATCTCCGAAGGGTTCGAAAGCGGATGGGACCAAGCATCGTGGCCGACATATGCGCCAGACTGTAGCCAGGGCGGAAAAGTGACGCTCGATACCTCGCAGGCGCATAGCGGAAAGAACTCGGTGCGAGTCGATGGCGGGGGAGGGTACTGCGGACACATCTTTTTTGGGACCAGCAAGGTGCCGAGCGGGGATGTTTACGTGCGGGCCTGGATGTGAGTTTTTTTTTTTTTCTCTCTTTCGTTTCTTTTCTTTTTTCTTCTTCCTCTAATATTCCCAGAAAACCCCAAAAAGCCTTCACCGACTCTCACGTCACCTTCATCACCATGCCCGACTCGGCCCAGGGCAGCAAGAAACACCTGCGGATCGGGGGCCAGAACAAGATCCTCATGTTCAACCGCGAATCCGACGACGCCACCTTGCCGGATCTTTCGCCCACCGGGGTCGCCGCCTCGACCAAGCTCGCCACGGGCACCTGGCAGTGTTTTGAGTACCATCTCGGACCGGACGGAACGGTCGAGACATGGCTTAACGGGAATGCCATTGCCGGGTTGACGGCCAAAGCGGGCGTCGCTAATGCTAATGCTGCGCAGTGGCAGCGCAGCAGCCTCAAGCCCAAGGTTACGGCTATTTACTTTGGCTGGGAGTCGTATGGGGGGGACACCAATACGTTTTGGTATGATGACATTGCGATTGCCTCGACGAGGGTGGGCTGCACTTAGGTGAAGGGAGAAGTGAGAAGGGTTGCGGCGGGGTGATTGAGTGTATTGTACGAGTGAGAGAATCTGCATGCAGGATGAATAGATGTGCATGAACCTTGACAGAATTTTTTTTTTTTTTACGGCGGTGGAGGGAGAGATTCATTTTTCAGCGCCGTGACTTTGAAATGAGACATGTGTTCAGTACAGTGCAATCAGTGCAGTTGACATAGATAATAGTAGTAGACCTCTTGACATTATCTACAAAGCAGTTCACTACACATTTGATAACTAGGTAAAATACATAAACACCAGACTAAGTCCACGAATCTCCATGCATACTCTGATTTCTCGCCCTACTCTCCTCTTTTCTTTTCTTCAAGCCTTCTTCATAATATTGGCACACGCAATCCGCGCTGAGCTGGCGTCGTGGAAGACTACGGCCCGCTCGCCAATATATCCGAGCATGATCTTGTCGAGAGCAGAATAAGGGTCGTTGAAGCTTTTTTTTCAAGTCAGTAAATTAATAACCCAGCCAAAGAAAAACGAAAAAGAAAATAAAAGAGGAGAGAATGAGGGAGGGGGCTTACGTCTTCTTCGCCGCTGGTCCGTCTACCTTTCCATACTTTCCAGAAAGGTCACCGACTTCGCAAGTCTGCGGAAGCTTGCTCTCACAAGGCGGGTCTTGACCACGCACAAACGAGTCGAGATGGGCGCCCGTGTCGGCGCAAGTTCCGCCGGCGGGGACACCCTTGATGTGAATGTGGAAGTCTAAAACAATTTCTGTTAGAACAACTCTTTTTTTTTTTTTAAGGAGAGGAGAGGAGAGAAAAGGAAAGGAAAGTAAAAACATACTAAAAGGACCCTTGCCCTCCGGCAGACCTGTAACGTCCAACGTATAGTTGACTCCCAAAGTCCACCCTACCGCCGTAAACGTTCCCTTGACCCCCTGGCTGCCGTCAAAGGTCGCTACCCACGTCTCGCCCACGGGGTTGTTCTTGACGGCGCGCGCATCGCCCATCTTGCCGGTTACGACGGTGCCGTTGCCGCCGCCTGTGCTTTGGCACGTTGCGAGGGAGACGGCCGAAAGGAAGAGAAGGGGGAGCTTCATTTTGTTTTTGTTTTTTTTTGTTATCTGTCTTTTCTGCTCCGTTTTTTGTTGATCTTTTTTTTTTTCTCTGTTGGAATTGGAGGGGGGGATGACAAAGTTTTGTTGGCCGTGTGTCAAGTGGTAGTGAGTGAGTGGGTGTATGTATCACGGGATGAGGCAAAAAGAGAGCGTAGACAAAGGAACTGGCCGGTTGAGATCGACAGACGGACAGGGTCAGGGTCAGGGGCAGAGAGAGAGTCAGGGACAGAGGCAGAGTCAAGAAAATGGGAGTGAAAAAAAAAATTTGAACGGGGCGGTCCCCCGTTTATCTATCTATCTATCTATCTATCTATCTATATATTCAAGCAAGCAAGCCCAAAAAGTTTTTGATATCGCTTCCCCCCCTTCTTCTTCTTCCCAAGAATCCGGGGGCCCGGAGATCGGGACAAGACAGTATGGGTGGGATACCAAGTGGAAGTGGAGGGGAGGGGTGTTTTTATGAAAGCCGAATTGTCTCTACGAAAAAACCAAGTCGGGACCAGTCAGTTAACCAGCCAGCCAGCCAACTAACTAGCTAGTTTAAGGAAGCAGTCAAGCCAAGTCAAGCTGTTGCAAGCAAACGTTGGGGGTCCGTCCGGTCCAGCCCGGGTTCGGTCCGGTAAGCCTTTTTTGGTGTGAGTGTCAATGCTCTAAAATCCCCCCTTCTTGGTACGTATTCGTCACCCGCCTCCCCCCCTTCTCTAATATTTTTGTAATGCAATACACCCCAAGCCAGGCACCGGAACAGGCACGTCACCTTAGGAGGAACATAATATATCAGTTTTAATTGAGGGTGTGTCCATACAAATTTTCTCTCTCTCTCTCTCTCTGTTTGCCTGCCGTTGGTAATGGCGCGCCAATCCGAAAAGTGTTCTGGTCAGGACTGGAATTGAACACAAGAGGAAAAGAAAAGCGGTTCTTCGTGCCGGCTGTATGGCTAAGTTGCGCCAAGATTAGGGGAAGAGAGGGGGTGATATCGAGATTCCGGGGCCCCCCCAATATCGGATTCGGGGAGGGGGACATGTATAATATCTGTGTCGGATATGGATTGATGGATGGGTTTGTACCTACTGTACATCAAAATTGTGATGTACCTGCCTGGGTACCTAGATGCACATCTGAGGTCAAAACGAATTCTCTCATTGATATGAGAATTAAACTCCACAAAATTCTCCGTCTCTCCATAATAAACTTTGCTGTCAGAGGTCACTCTTTGATATGGGAATCCAGTGGTGATAATTGGATTGGATTGGGGGGCCGCGTGGTAAAAGCCCATTTCAATGCATCGCATCAATCCCCGTGCCCTCCCGGAGGTACATGTATCCCGTCAAGTCAAATTCCAGTCTCGGCGGCGGCACGGCCGGGAAATATTTCCTCGGTAGGGTACTGGGTACATGTAGGGTGTGCAGGCAAAAGCCACACACATATTTCCAGTCCACTCTCCCAAGATGCAAAAAAAAAAAATGACGAGCCGAAGATTCCAAACCTCTTTCGTCATGGGACATTCGCTTGCATCTATCCATCTATCTTCCATCTCCGCGTTATCAAAAATGCAGTCCAATCTTTTTCCCGGATCGCTCGGCAGGGCCAAGACATGAATACTTTTTTGAAGCGCCGTTTTTTTTTTTAAAAAAAAAAGGAGAAGCGGGTAGCTGACGACACACATTCGGCAAGCGGAGTCTGTTGGTGGTGGCTCCGAAGGCTGCAATTGCCCAGGCTCAACACTCTTTTAAGTGCCATCACAGATAGGTAGGGAGAAATAAATGCGAAGCACAGTGGATAGACAGTAAATAATTGTTTCTCGACGAAATTGTGGAATCAATACATCGCTACCGTTGCAAAGTCATCACCATTGACTGGATGCTCCGCTCTGCATGTCCCCAAAGTCCAGTGTAACCCCAGCGCAGAGAGGAAAGTTTTGCCGATGCCAAAAAAAAAACCACCGAGCCAAGTTCCCTCGCGAGGCATACCGGACATGACTCGGGACTGGAGTCTGAGATTAAACTGGTGGCGCACCATCATCAACCTTTCAAGTCCCGATGTGGGGGGGGATTGCCGGAACACCAAGATTGACTCCCACCCAAGATATCTTGGCGATTCGTTGTGGGATTTGATAGTTTCACCTCGTCGCAACTGTATCCTTATCCCTTCCGAAATGGCTACCCAGAAAAGCTGTCAGTATTCCCTAGATCAATCCTTGGATCTGTGCCTTCATCTCCACGCCCAAGGAAGATACCAACAAATCCACAGACCAAACCAGGTGGCGCGAGCCTGAGAGCCAACATTGAAAGCCCCAAACCTCGAGAGAAGTGCTTAGGAAGAAGCAAGGAACGGAACGGGACAGGAGTTTCCAATGCTCCCTTGTGCTGGCCAAAGACGTGGCTTCCACACAGATAGGTCATGCGATAAAAGCTGACTTGGAAAGAATGAGTAGAGAGGAGGCCAGGGTGTTTAGGCTGCCGAGAATCGCAAATTCATACAATTGACTGTTTCACGCCGGGCTCCAACCAAACCACCTTATCCGTGACACCCTCTCGCTCCAGTTCACTGGCCAACGCTTCCTTGTTCTCTGTAAAGTGTGCCCACGACTCGTAGTGCATTGGCACCAGTATATCGGCTCCGATCTCCCGGAACAGCTTCGCTGCATCAGCGCCACTCAGTGTTATCTGCAGCGGCTCTCCTCCGGGAGGCGTGACCTCGACCTTTCCGATATTGAGCAGGGCGATGGAGATGTGGAAATTCTCGCGCATTTTGGCCAGCTCGGGCAGGTAGATCGTATCGCCCGAAAAGTAGATAGCATTGGGCTTGCCATCAGTCGTGCCGAATTCCGGCGTCGTGATAATGAAGCCGACGACTTCCCCTCCAGGAAGATGCACACACGGGGTACCCGTGATGTTGAACTTGCGGCCACCAAGCTCCAGCGTCTTGGTCTGCCAATCCTCCAACGCCTGCACACCCGGCCTGGGCGCCAGCTGTTTTGCGCCGTCGGGAGTCGTCAGTACATGGCGCCCATCCAAAAGCTGCCGACCCGGCTCATCCAGGTTGTCGGGGTGGTCTTCATGACTGAGTAGGACTGCATCGATGGGTGGGAGGTCGGCGAGACCAAGAGCCGCTGGTTTGAGGGTGCGCAGGGTGACGACACCCCTGAAATCCCATTCCTTGCCAGCCGCAGAGAAAACAGGATCTGTGATGATGTTTACGCCTCCAATGTGGAGCACGGCTGTTGCTGTCCCTACATATGTGATGCTCAGAGGAACGCCGAAGCCAGGAGGGGTAGGAGCCATCGTGCGCGCTGCTGGGAATTGTGTCTTGGGGGAGAATGACAGAGCACCATGCTTCCGTCCCTCTTGGCCCCCTTATAAAGCAGCTGCAGTTCTCTCCACTCCGTCTTGTGTGAACCTTGAAGGCGGGGTAACGGACTTCTTTTCCCTTGGATCCAAGAGTCAGCGCTCTGCATACGACCCGCGTGGAGATGCATGTCATGGGTCTTGGCGGAATATGCCACCATATTTGATTAGTCTCCCAGTCAGATGTGTGCAACCGTGATGGGTGTCAGGCGGAGCGGTTAGACGAAGCAGAGACGTCGGATTCTTTCCTGTGTATATGACCTGTCAACGGTCGTCAACAATTCGTTAGTTTCCAGGTGGGAAAAGTTGATCACATGATAGAAAAATCAACCCGAGGCTGTCAGGGCATCTGCCATCATCAAGGTCAAACGAAGGAGCATCTGCGAGACGTGCCGCAAACGGAAGATCAGTGTGGGCGGCTCGAGATCCCCCGGTCGATATCGTGTGACGAAGTAACTGACCAGTAACTGACCAGCAACTGACCAGTAACTACCGGCACGGCAGTGTGATGATGGGAAGCAGCCAGCATGCACCCAGTGCAGTTTCCGGGGCTTGAACTGCCCAGGGTACCCATCCGACTGGACGTTTGTGACCCAGAACGGTGCCGGGACGGGAACAATCAAGCGCGATGCCCTGATCCCGAGGCTTTCGCAACTCCAGCTTCAGCACGGAACTGCAGCAGCGGCTGGCCAAACGGCCTCGCGCACCCCCCCCCCCCCCCAACTCCCACTGGAGCATCTGATCACCTACATCGTCCGCAGCTACGTCCCAGAACCGGATAGAGGCCGCCTATGCGTCAATGATGCAGTCAACCCTCGTGTTTGCGGAGCATGGGTTGAGGTGTTGCCCGAAACTTGCAGCGATGGGAAGAATGGAATATCCAATCAACCCAAAATAAACCCAAACTGTGAAGGGCTGAGCCCTGGAGGGGTGGCATCGGGACCGCCGGGGTAGTTGGGTAGGTAGGGCTCCGGCCCACTGGCGACCCCTGAACAAAGCCATTCCCAAAAGTGTGTACACCCACCCACAGATCACAACACTAACCCATAATGGAGCTCGCAATGGCTCTGAAATCTTCTCGTTTCCTCCGACTTCCCCTAATTAGCACCAAGTCGCGCCACCCTCTCAGCGGTGTGCTCCAGCTGTGTGAGAGATCTGGTGCTGTCTGGTCCGCATATTTGCTTCCGATGCATCAAATGCAAATCCGGACAAATGTGGACCGACAGCACAAAAGCGCCTACCTTACTCTAAATGCTTGTGTTGCATTATGGAATGGAAATGACTCCTCTCGCATCATCCTCTCTCTCTCTCTATGCAGAGACGTCGATGAAGGAAATATGCCGAGATTTTATCTACAAGCCTTTGCCGTCGGCAACTCTCATTGAGACTCGGGATAACGTAAAAGTGGGGTTGGGACGGAAAGTGCCGTCACACCATGTGGGGCAGGTCTTGGGATGCTGCACGCAAAACACCTGATGGCTTTCTGATGTGTCGTTTTTCTGGGGCAACGAATCCTGCAGCGACCCCAAAAAGTGAGAGAAATTTGAAGTTAGTGCACTCGCTTAGCAGGGATTTGTACACATTGTCCACAGGGGATGCTCTCTCTAGAACATAATAGGCGGTGACACGGGTCAACCTTTGTGTCGGAAGCCATATATGCGCTGGCAATGGCCGATCACAGTGGGTATTCTTTAGTTACCCAGTAACATTTGATCTCGCTGCAGGCTTCGCGTCTGTCTTTACATAGGGGCCGCCGACCTCCTCGTTGATAATCTTTCTTTCCCATCTCTCCTGCCTTACCTACTCGCCTTTAGACAATCTTTTCGCTTTTCAGCTATGTCGAAGCAAAGAGCTGAGGATGTCCCGGGTGAGCCAAACGTCGAAGCCGTAGTACGAGGTTGCCATACAATCATTGAGCCCCGGCATAAGAAAACTGACAAAGGGTAGATGCTCGAAGCAAACAACGGCGAGTATGACGACGATGACGACGCGTGAGTTTTTAGACTAACACCCTTCTTCCCTGCGACATACCTATTCTGCAATGATTGAAACCCAGGCTGGGCGGACTAACCCCAGTCGACAAACATACGCAGAGCGAGCTCGACCGCATCCATCACAGCTAGTATCCTAGAATACAGAGTCTTGAAAGGGAGAACTTTTCATAGCAGTCGGCATGCGACCGAATACTTCACCCCGATCGACGGGCGGCTCCAAGAATGCCTGGACCTATTGTTAGTAACTTTCCCAGCAACGACTACCTACCTAGGTATCAAACTTTCGGTATTTTCATTTCACTAACCCAATCTCCTCGGGTACCCAGTCACCACTATCTCACGATTCTCTTGGATGACAAGCTCTACCTAGCGCCGATCCCCAAGGATGCTGAAAATCTGACAGTCCTCGATATTGGCACTGGTACAGGTGAGAGGGCTATATCTTTGTCCCTAGAATCTATATGATTAAATTTTGGGCAATGTGTGCTTATCAAAAACCGTTGTGTGTGCTCTCACGTAGGAATCTGGGCTATGTAGGTAATTCAGCTTGAGACACGCCCCTCCCCCCCCCCGATCTCTCTCACAGGCCAGCCCCTTATTAACGTACCGCCAGTGATTTCGCTTGCGACCACCCAAACGCCAAAGTTATCGGAACAGATCTTTCTCCCATCCAGCCACCGTGGATTCCCGCGAATGTGAAGTTCGAAATTGAAGACGCTGCACTCGAGTGGACTTTTAGGGATGACACTTTTGACTTTATACATATACGATATCTTTTGGGTGGGATCAACGACTGGTCGGCGCTTTTCAGGCAGGCATACCGATGCTGCAAGCAAGGCGGCTGGGCAGAATCGTTTGAAGTGGACGCGACACTATGCAGTGATGACGGTTCCGCCGATAACAACCCGGTCATTGCAAAGTGGAATGAGTTGTTCCAAGAGGCAGCAAAGAAGACGGGCAGGTCCTTCAACTTGTGTGCTGATGACATGCAGAGAAAAGGGATGGAGGACGCCGGATTCATTGACCTCCACCTTGTAAACTTCAAGGTAAAGTCATCGCAGCAGCAAAAGAAAACCCCTAAGCACTGTGCAACATGACACCTAGAACTAATCATATCTCGCATACCTACGCAGATCCCGCTAGGAGGATGGCCGCGAAATCCTAAGCTCGCCACAGTAGGGCGTATCTGCCACCTTAGCCTTGAGAGGGACATTGAAGGTAAGTGAGGTCCCATTTCATGTTTCTTCTCCTCTCCAGTCCAGCGACACTTTATGTTCTCAGTGCGTCGTCGCCGCCTTTGCAGTGAAAACCCTATGCACGACCAAACTACCTACCTTACTTTGTTTAGCTTCACACTACCATCAAAATACGAATGATGAATAGGTAGCTGACTTTTTTCTTCACGTGAACTCGGTTTAGGATTCACCATGTTCTTGTGGCACGAAGTACTGCAGTGGCCGCAGGATGAGTTTAAGCCATTTATTGAAGCTATGCTCAGGACTGCGCGAAACAGGAGCATTCACTGCTACTTGAGGGCCCGTCTGGTTTATGGGCAAAAGTAAAGTAGGGGGGACCTGACTATATTAGGAAACAACATCATCATCCCTGTTTGTTTTGTGTGGAGGACTTTTTTTTCTTCTGTAATTGAACTACCTAGGTACCTAACCTACACTACATATGAGAGGAAAGTACCTATCTAGACTAGGTAACTTCAATTGATTTGAGACTGTCACTTTCATTCCAGTGACTAAGAATTCCGCGACCGTTGTTGGAACTTTCTCCTCATCATCATACTTGGTACCCCCATGGAATCGATCTACTGTGAACCACCCACTGCAGGCCCTATTCTATATTGTGGTGCCCTGAGTAAGGTAGGGGATTGGATGCCTACCTAGCTAACCTCCTTGGGAAGGGTCAAGGCGAGGCTCGACTTGAATCAATATACTACCTAGGTACCTACTCAATGCATCTGAACCAGGTCGAGTCAGCTTTTCGAGCGTTCCCCGACATTGAGACTCGTTCGTATTTTGGGCAAACTTTTTGTCTATCATTTTATCAGCTATAGTGACAGGTTGCTACAAGTTCTGAAAGAAAAATCGTGCACACAGAGTTTACATAACAAGCCACTTGGAAAGCGCGTCGAGACTAGAAAGGCTGCGCCGCAAAATTTGAGGCCGGGTTGGAGAAGGTGAATGGCAGTGTGAGATGCCTCTAGAACCAGAACGAGCGGCAGATGAACCTGTCACCTCGCTCTTCGACGCAAGCATGACGCCAGATTAGGTCTTCAGGGCCTATTCTGCTGCGTGAGTCGGATGCTTGGCCTCCTCCGCACTCCCCTTTGACGCATGTGCTTGCTTCTGGCTGAGCTTTTTCTGCCCGCGACGCTGGAGACCTAGGTTACCCATCTCGAGGGTTTCGCTCAGTCCATGCAGACAGCTCCACCAAAGTTTTTTGTGTCTGATATTCCGCACAAGTTGTTCGTTGGTGCTCGACCCATCCCGGTGAGGCTCCAACACTGAAGCCTGGGAGACGGAATTTCCGCCGCAAGCTAATCGGCAGTTACAGACTGTTCTTGGGTTTATCGTACGCAAGGCGTCCTTCCTCGAGCGGGAAGAATGGAGGCGTATTCCTTTCCGTGAGACACTCCTTTCTCCGCTGCAAGAGCTCATGGGTGAAGGACTGGTTATACTGGCCATCCTAGAGAGCATTGACAAAGCTGCCGCACTCCCACGTCAAGCCGCTGTCACTGTTGCAAAGGACGCTATCCAGCGGCTCCTCTCCGCACTCGACTCGCTGAAGCGCTGGAGTGATGCGTTCTACATTCGTTTTGGGCGAGCACCCTGGTTTGGAACTCTATTGATCGAGGGTAGTGAAGGGGAGTGGACAAAGCTGTGGGTACCAAAGCATTACCGATGCAAACGTAGCGACATATTACTGGACTTTTCGGGTCATCTGCTTGGCGACCGTCGAGCAACTTACCCTCACATACCCCGAAGCTGGTTCGATCCCAAGTCGCTGGTTCGACACATCAAAGAACTGAGCCCGCCCCTCGAAATGAAGCAGCTGTCGACCAGGATTTGCCAGAGTATCAAGTACCTGATGCAGGAGGATATGAAGTTGTTCGGGCCATCATCTATCTTGCTGCCGTTGCGAGTAGCCTTGATGTTTTCTTGGCGGGCGGCGAATGCACAAGGAACTTGCTTGGTCCAGGTCTATCCTCACTGACACCGTTGCCAACGGATATCGCTTCATCCATGGGATGAGATATGACGGATGTACATAAGCCTTGTGCGCAGCAGATATGCGGCGGAAAGAATTGCATGAGACGCGTCCCCTTTTTGAGACTTTCAATCTGTGAACCAAGTGGTCCTTTTTTTTCCGCTCATGGTGAAATCCCAGAAAACGGTTGGTGTTCTTGGCGTGATTTACGTAGCGCACGGATCAAGTGGCGGCCAGTTGGAGGGGACCCACCACAAGGCAGCAGGAGCTTGAGGTAAGCTTCCCAACGCCGCGCGTGGCTTTCGCTGGATTTAGATTCAAGCCCAGCACCAAACCAGCCACCTAACACCACACACAACCCCACGACCTGGGTTTTCGCATCGGCCGAACGCCTGGAATCTGTCATTGCGTCGCATCCAAAAGCCATAATTAGCGACAACGAACCTCCGCCGACTCCCCTCCTCCGAGTCTCGTAGCCATGTCGTCAGATCAGGAACGCGAGCACGCTCTCGCGGCATTCAAGGCAAAGCTGATCGAGTCGAGGGAATGGGAAGCCAAGCTGAAAAACCTCCGGTTGGAGATAAAGGGCCTGCAGAAAGAGTTTGACCAAACGGAAGAGAACATCAAGGCGTTGCAAAGCGTCGGTCAAATCATTGGCGAAGTGCTAAAACAGCTAGATGATGAGAGATGTAGGTGGCCGGTTGGGGTCGGTTGTGGAAAGAGAAGATGACCTAACGCGCTTGGTGGAATAGTTATCGTTAAGGCCTCCTCGGGCCCCCGATACGTGGTCGGCTGTCGATCCAAGGTCGACAAGGCAAAGATGAAGCAAGGAACGCGTGTGGCACTCGATATGACGACCCTCACCATCATGCGCATGTTGCCGCGCGAAGTCGACCCGCTAGTTTACAACATGTCGCTCGAGGATCCCGGCCAGGTCAGCTTCGCCGGCATCGGCGGCCTAAACGACCAGATTCGTGAGCTCCGTGAGGTCATCGAACTCCCCCTCAAGAACCCAGAACTCTTCTTGCGGGTCGGCATCAAGCCTCCCAAGGGTGTGCTACTGTACGGGCCGCCAGGAACAGGAAAGACACTTCTTGCGAGAGCCGTCGCCAGCAGTCTGGAGACAAACTTCCTGAAGGGTACGTCTCCCTTCAATCGCTTCCAACTTCCTTCTCCTGGCCTTTGCTAAGATAAAAATTACTACAGTGGTTTCCTCGGCGATCGTCGACAAGTACATCGGAGAATCTGCCCGTCTGATCCGCGAAATGTTCGGATATGCCAAGGAGCACGAACCATGCATTATCTTCATGGACGAGATCGATGCGATTGGCGGGCGTCGGTTTAGTGAAGGTACTAGCGCCGATCGCGAGATTCAGCGCACTCTTATGGAGCTTCTGAACCAACTCGATGGATTCGATTATCTTGGAAAGACGAAGATCATCATGGCAACGAATCGGCCAGACACACTGGATCCTGCGCTGCTACGTGCGGGGCGGCTGGATCGCAAGATCGAGATTCCTCTCCCGAACGAGGTGGGCAGGTTGGAGATTCTGAAAATCCATGCGGCGAGTGTAGTTACTGAGGGGGACATTGACTTTGAGAGCGTTGTCAAGATGAGTGACGGGTTGAACGGAGCAGATTTGCGAAATGTGGTCACTGAGGCGTAAGTTTGCCCGTTTCGCTCCCTCCTTTCACTTGCTAACTGAGTCGGTAGCGGCCTATTCGCCATCAAGGACTACCGGGAAGCCGTGAATCAAGACGACTTCAACAAGGCGGTACGTAAACTTGCTGAGGCGAAGAAGCTCGAGGGCAAGTTAGAGTACCAGAAGCTTTAAGCGGGGTGGGTTATTGGCGTTGGTTTGCTCTGCACAGCGAGTTAGTAGAAGGGGTAGACAAGATTTATTCTCTGCTTGCCAAGGCGGTTCTTGGGCCATAATCTTGTAACAATACATGGACCATGTGTCCCAGCGACAGCGAGCTCCAAAAGAGTGAACAACATGCTTTCCCCGCATTGAGATTAGACGAATCTCCACTTGCGCGATTCAGCTCGGTGGCAGTGTTGAAGCCAGCATGGGAACCAACAACGTTGGTGCTTACTTTACAGCGAAAGCCGTCCCATCCTTCGTCGTGCAGTCTTCGCAGGAGGAGCTCGAATAGCTCGAAGCCGGCTGGTCTAGCCGTGTCGGCTTCCTGCCGCCGCCTGCGTTCGGGACTACAACTAACCGCGTCTGGGCGACTGCGGCTGCAACTCGCGCAGGGAGCCCCTATAGGGCTGGGTTGTTGGATCATATCGATTCAGCTCATTCCCCACCTGCATGAAGGAGTGAGGAAGCCTGAAGCTGCGTGGAATAACATGCTTCATTGCTCGCAGAAACTAGCACGCTGCTGACAGGACGGCGGGAGGATTTACAGGGTTCCCCAGCGAGCCTTCAGTTGGGTGGATAGGGATTGGTCGTTGGCCATGTTGCACAACCGCGGATTTGGTGGATCTGTACTCATCTCACCCTCCAAATTCCGCGATAACGTTCTTACGGATTTTCAGGTTCCGACTGCATCAAAACGAAAGCGAGGCCGAAATGTCTTGGGCTCCCTCTCGAGTGACCCCCCGGTGTAACTGCGCTTGTCCCGTCCTCGTGTTCTGAAGTGGTGATTGTTCAGAGGCGAACAATTGACTAAGAATAGGAACCTTTATCTGGGTGATATCCACACCAACACGGGTTCCATGCCCTTTTGTCGGTGCCGGATTGCACCTAGCGATTCGAGGATGTCAACAATAAAGGGGCATAGCCACGATGATGAGCGGGGGCACAGCGCCGCCACGGGGCGATTGCTGGCGTCAATCGCTCCTTCAACGTTGCAACCCCAATGGCTCGCTAGCGGTAGTCAGCGGTTCTGGTAGAGAAGGCAATGGACGTCATGGCTGGGACACAGAACGGCGGCAACTCGAGTCCCGGGCTCCATTATCTGTTGCCGAAGGCATGGCGGGAATGCAGCTAGAAAACCACACTAAAAAGGGGAGCGACAGGAGTACGACCCTTCCCTCGGTTCTGCTGCTCTTGGAATAAGAGTTAGTTCCACAATTACGAACTTTTGCGGCCGTTCCCCGCTGTTGATGTTGTAGCTGCCCTGGGCAACCATGGCGCCCCGTTTGCGGAGATCTGGATACGCGTGACGCACGACCAAGAACCCTTTGGGCACCGAGAGAACCAGGAGAGCGAATAGATCGCTGGTTTTCGCAGGTTCTGGCTACATGGCGGTGAGGAATTTGAGTCTTGAGAGCGTCAAGGCGACCCCTCTTTGCTGCATGCGGGCACCAGCTGCTGGGGAAAGTAGCAATGCTGCGAGAACCCCGCCAATGGGAAGTTGAGAAACCATCGTGAACTTGCTTGAAACATCGGAACGGCAGAAGGCTGCATGCGAGCTAGCGAGCTAATGACGCCGCGCTCTTGACAGGGCAGGCTGACCGCCGTAATGCATGGCTTCTCTCGAGCTCCATCGGGGGGGACACCTTGGCTGGGCATGACGCCCGACCTGAAAGGTGGGGGGACAAACGGCAGCAGCGGCGGCAGCTTGTCGTATTGAGAGCTATCTCGGTGGAAATGAGATGCGTATTGCCAGGATGGTGCGAGGCCATCAGCATGTGCCGCACTCCTTTCAGCAGAAGCGGGTAGCATCACGACATGTACAATGAGGGCTGGGATCGGGCTATAGGTGGGTGGAGGGTTGACGATTCTCACCGAAACACCACGATCCTGACAATCCTGGCAGACCCCTGTTCCAAGCCCGTCGTGTCGAAACGAGGAACGCAGCCAAAGATTCAGGCAGAGACATGGTGGCTCTCCGTGGCAACAAGAGCAATGAACAATGGAAAACGACATGTCGATCACTGAGGGAGCCGGGAGAAACAAAGGCTCGGATCGGGCTGTGTGCGAGCTGTGCCTAGAGGGAGCTTCCAGCTTCGATCTGGGACCGTCCCAAAAATGCCCCTCCTCCACGAGTCTGCGAGCAGTGACGACTTCCCCTGCAACCTGCAACGCTGCCCCTCCATCCCACCTGCAAGGCCCCCTTCAGCGCAGCCCGACCCCTGCAAGTTCGACGTTGGCGCCCGGCTACTCCACAGCGTGCCTCCAAGCCTGATATCCATTCCTGACAAGGGTGCGCACCCACCGCACCCAGCCATAAAGACAAGCTCCCCGGCAACACAAGAACGTCGTCCCTGAATCATTCTACAACCCATCAGACACCTGCCAAACGCTCCCTCATTATATTTTGCCGCCCATTGGGACAGTCGCAGCGATTTCACTCCATTCCTGCACGCCCAGCCCCAACGGAGCATCTTTGCTAAAGTTTCCCGGCGCTCGCTGGTTGGTCCGCAAACATGTGGTACGACCCAAGTTTTTCCCCTCCAACGGCCCAACGAGACCCCGCCTTTGGCCTCTCTCCCTCGCAAGCCACAATTTTACATCGGAGCCTCGGTGCACAAAACTCTAAGTACCGATAGCTCCGATGCCGGCTCTGTCTTGCCGGACAGAGGAAGCCGGGAAACCGTTGAGGCAGAACAGTGGGAGAAGGGCAGATGGCGGGGGTGGTTCGAGCCGCAATAACGCCGGGATAGTCCGCTGACGAGAGTGCCTCCTACAGTGGAATCTTTGGTTACGTCAACTACCTGGTGGAAAAGGACCGGAAGTTTATCATTGACACTCTCATCAATGGTACGTGACACTCTCTGGAATTTCTGGCTTGCGTGTCGCTCGGGACATGGCTGGCTCTAGCAGCCCGCCCCCCGGTCCCCCCTTTTTCCCGGCGTCATCTCCCGCCAAGTCGTGGGGCTGCCGATACGAGGATGACGGGGCCGTTATATTCGTATAGGCGAACTATGTTCTCCGATCTGCAGTTGCTAACGGTTGTGTTTCCGGCAAATACAGGTCTCTCCCGTCTCGAGTACCGCGGGTACGACTCTGCGGGTCTCGCAGTCGATGGAGACAAGAAGAAGGAGGTGTTTGCCTTCAAGGAGGTTGGCAAGGTCGCTAAGCTGAAGGAGCTTATTGACGAGAACAAGCTCGATCTGACCAAGATCTTCGACTCTCACTGCGGCATTGCTCACACCCGCTGGGCCACCCACGGCCCCCCATCCCGCACCAACTGCCATCCCCATAGGTATGTCTCGAACTCAGCGGAAACACTGGGGCCAGAAATAGGATGGGAAATTTGCTAACTCTTTGCTGTCAGGTCCGATCCCACCTGGGAATTTGCTATCGTCCACAATGGCATTATCACCAACTACAAGGAGCTGAAGACACTGTTGGAGAGCAAGGGCTTCCGCTTCGAGACTGAAACCGACACCGAGTGCATTGCCAAGCTGGCCAAGTACCTCTATGATCAACACCCGAACGTTGGCTTCACTGATCTTGCGAAAGCGGTCATCAATGAGCTGGAGGGCGCTTACGGTCTCTTGATCAAGAGTGTGCACTACCCGCATGAGGTCATCGCCGCCCGGAAGGGCTCGCCCCTAGTCATTGGTGTCAAGACTCAGAAGCGCATGAAGGTCGATTTTGTCGACGTCGAATACTCGGACGAGAACAGCCCTTTGCCCGCTGAGACAGCCTCCCAGAATGTGGCTATCAAGAAGTCGGCCACTGCCGGCAACACCTTCCTCTCCCCTAACCTCCTTGGTCCCGCCGATAAGTCTCTGCTCCACCGCTCGCAATCCCGTGCCTTCATGACGGATGATGGCATGCCAATGCCCACCGAGTTCTTCCTCTCTTCCGATCCATCGGCTATTGTCGAGCACACCAAGAAGGTCATGTACCTCGAGGATGATGATATTGCCCACATTCACGAGGGCTCGCTCAATATCCACCGGTTGAAGAAGGCCGATGGCAGCAGCAACGTCCGTGCTATCCAGACACTGGAGCTCGAACTCCAAGAGATTATGAAGGGCAAGTTCGACCACTTCATGCAAAAGGAGATTTTCGAGCAGCCCGAGTCCGTTGTCAACACGATGCGTGGCCGCCTCGATAGTGCTAACAAGACTGTGACACTTGGCGGATTGAGGAGCTATATCAGCACGATCCGGCGCTGCAGAAGAATCATCTTCATCGCTTGCGGTACCTCATACCACAGTTGTATGGCGGTCCGTGGTGTCTTTGAAGAACTTGCCGAGATCCCGATCGCCGTCGAGCTTGCGTCCGATTTCCTGGATCGCCAAGCACCCGTCTTCCGCGATGACACATGCGTCTTCGTGTCCCAGTCTGGTGAAACCGCAGATTCGCTCATGGCTCTGAGGTACTGCCTGGAGCGTGGTGCACTGACTGTTGGTATTGTCAACGTGGTGGGCTCATCTATCTCTCTGCTGACACACTGCGGTGTGCACGTCAACGCCGGCCCCGAAATCGGTGTCGCTTCGACCAAGGCCTACACTTCACAGTTCATCGCCATGGTCATGTTCGCGCTCTCGCTGAGCGAGGACCGTGCATCCAAGCAGAAGCGTCGCGAGGAGATCATGGAAGGGCTGAGCAAGATTAGTGCACAGATCAAGTCAGTCCTGGAGCAGGACCAAAAGATCAAGAAGCTCTGTGAGGAGAAGTTCAAGAACCAGAAGAGTCTACTGCTCCTAGGTCGCGGAAGCCAGTACAGCACGGCGCTTGAGGGCGCTTTGAAGATCAAGGAAATTAGTTATTTGCATTGTGAGGCTGTCATGAGCGGAGAGCTCAAGCACGGCGTGCTGGCACTGGTGGACGAGAATTTGCCCATCATTATGATCCTTACTCGGGACGACCTCTTCAAGAAGAGTTTGAACGCCTATCAGCAAGGTATGTTCTTTCCCAACTTTTATTTTGACCCCCTGCTAACTCGCCGGCTCTTTTTCAACAGTTATCGCTCGTGGCGGCAAACCGATTGTCATTTGCAACCCCGCTGACGAGGAGTTCAAGGCTAGCCAGGCCGAGAAAATTGAGATTCCCCAGACAGTCGACGTCCTTCAGGGTATCCTCAACGTCATTCCCCTGCAGCTGATCGCCTATTGGCTTGCTGTCATGGAAGGCCTCAACGTGGATTTCCCTCGTAACCTGGCCAAGTCCGTGACGGTGGAGTAAGAGAAAGATAGAGAGGAGTGCGGACAGGCTCTGCAACCAGCTAGATTCAAGACCGTTTACGATGCGACGAAGAGTTGCGGGATTATCTCGGCCACTTTGCTTGGTTTTGAAGAAACACAAAAGCTTGGGGATGTTGGTCTTGTACTAGTAATTTTGTCTATCGCCAGCATGGCGTTTTTGTTCTCCTCGATATGAGAAAATGGATTGGGATGGGAGATGGCGAAATGGAACACACGCAATGCGCGGGCAATGCAACGTACGGGACCAAGATGGATGAAAACAGCTTTGATCATGAGAGCAACGAGGCCGAATCATAGTCTTTAAATAAACATGCGTCTAGACGAAGAGAGTCTTGAGTTCTCGCAGGTGACAAGTGCAGAGCTGAACATTGCATCGAAATGATCAGGCACTCACTGTCCCTAGCTATTCTCCTCTACACCGCTAGATATCTCGTTGAGCCAGCCTTGGACTTTCTTCAAAAGTCGCACTCGGCATTGGGAATACCGGAAAGTTTCCACACTCCAAATCTTCCAAAGGTAGGTTGAAATACGCAGCGGGATGGTCACCTGCCAACACTTTATGACGTTTCTCCATTGTAAGAATGTCCTCTGTAGAGGCCGTCTAATATTACAAGATGGCTCTGCTCTGCCTAGACCTCGAAGGAATGAATGCTTGGCAAAATGTCGTTCTGCGTCACTCACCACCCCCAGACGACTTCTCGAGAGGGGATTCTTCCTTCTCGGGGCGAGGCTTGAAGCGCAACACCAGTTCCGCGTGCTAAACCGTCTGCGTGCCATAGCCACGAATCCGCTCCGCAAACGCCCAGCTTTGTTTCTCTAGCTGTTCGTCCTCCTTGAGCTCAACTCCGTCCTTGGTCACCACTGCGATGCTATACCTGTCCAAACTGCGGGCGTCGCGGTAAAAGAGCACCTTCATGCACTCCTTGACCACCTCCACCGCCTCTTCACGAGTCAGTTTGGCCGCATCCTCTTCCGTCGCCGCATGTCGTCGCATGATTGGCTGCGCAAGCATGGCGCCGAAACCCGTGGCCAAACTGGGCGAGGTAAAAGCCGTACCGCGCAGGTCAACGCTGCCGAGGAATGGCTTATCATCACCGTCGAGTCCGGCGACCAGGATCTGGTTCCACAGGGGATCAAAATCGTTACGGCGGCGGTACATGAGCTTCTGCAGGTATTTGTAAAGGTTGGTGGCGTTGAGATGCGCCTTCTTCGCGTCAGGGGCGTTGGCGTCGTCCGATGGGTCCTGTTCGTAGGCCTCGTCGATGGCGAGCTCGTTGAGGTGGCGGTCGAGGAACTGCATGTCCGAGACGTCGCCGCCGAAGCCGACGACAGAGCTGTCGAGGAAGACGCGCAGGCGCTTCACGTCGGTGAAGCGTGCTAGGGAGCCGTACGAAGCTATGCGCGTGGTTTAGTTAGCAAGGGAGTAGAGGAGGTCGGAGGAGCGAGCGCACCAAGATTGTCGGCGGCAATGACGACGCCATCCTTGAACTTGAGCCCGACTACTGAGGTGCCTGTGACGACGGGTGATTGTGTCATGGTCTTGGGACCGCCATTCTGGAGGTAGGAGGCGTCATAGGCGCCGTAGACGTCGTCTCTGGGCTGTAAAATGGCATCACCAAGTTAGCATACCCGGCATTCGGTCAGGGCGCGCTGCCGGCCTGGAGAAGAGGCGGCTTGGAAATACGAAGACATACACGACCCCAAGCTTGCGGACGGTGATCCATAGTTAATCTGTTGGTCGGGGATAAAAACGGGCACGTAAGCTGCGATTTGGTCTCTACGCGCAGATAATTGCTCGAAGTCGCCGGTTCGATAGATGTAGGTGACAGTAATCGTGAGATTGTTCGCTGGGATGATGGTGGCTTGAAGCTGGGCTGAAGTTGGAGCTCAGTCCCTGGAGCTTCGCGTCCACAGTGCTGCCTTCCGCCTCTGTTGGGCTGACACTCGGCTGAAGTTGGTGCCTGAGGCGAAAACAAGCGAGAGATACAGCGGGTGGAGCTTTGACCCCAAGCCAGTGGCTGCGAGGTTCTTCACGTGACACCCATCCTCTCCAACACAACACAACACAACACAGCCTTTCAAATTTACAGCAAGCAGTGCAACAACTGTGAGATTAGATACTATAACCCCTTATATATCAGCTACAATGGGTCTCGTTCAATACGATAGCAGCGATGAGGATGAAGACGTTCAAATTGAAGAAGCTCAGGCATGTTTGGCCCACTGGGAACTTCCCGATTCGTACTTGACCATCCACTAACATCTCAGGCAGCCTACAACCTCATCAGCCAAGACTGGCCCACAACAAAGCTTAGATATCACCCGTAAGGAACCACTTCGCCCAACTTCATCTCACAGAAGCTGAACAACCCCTCCCAGGACCACCATCCCAACCTCCAGCCACGGCGCCTGCGCCCGCACCCCCACAAGAGCCTCCTGCGCCGCCAGTCCTGACACCTCCAGAGCCCAGTCTGGGTCCCATCCAGGGTCCCGCCCTCGGCCCCTCCCTCCCTACCCCTTCCACCGCCGCCGCAGCCGCAGGGGAAGAAGAAGTCGACCTCTCCTTCCTGACCTCCGACCCCGACGGTAACCCTTCCGACCCTTCCAATGATCCACCCCGCTCCCCCTACAGCGCCGCCCGCTCCCTCTCACGAGATCTAACCCTCCCCGCGGTCCCCAACCTCTCCATCCCAAGCTCACCAACCCTGTCCCCACAAGACGCCGAAGCCATCATCGCCCTCAACGCCAAATTCGACACCTTTCTCCAGCTGAAACGTCGCGGTACTTCACCTGCGCATTTCAACGCGCGGCTAGCCGCATCGTCTGCCCTACGGAACCCCGCGCTAATGGATAAGCTCCTAGGGTTTGTGGGCATCGAGCATGACTTTGCAGCAGCATCAGGAGATGACGACGGTGAAGAGGATTCTGCAAATGCAAGTGCAGCGACGGCACAATATGCCACGACATTGGGGGCGGACTTGTGGGATCCGCGGGGGTTTCCGGAATGGGCTTACCGGGGACCGCTACGGAGGGCGCAGGAAAAGTTAGCAAGAGACAGAGAGAGGGGGAAAGGGGAGGCCGTGCAGTTTGTTTCCGCAGGGACGGCAGAGGCGGGTTCCGCACCCGTGAGAGGGCAGAGGAGGACCATGTTTGATACCTGAGGGTGAGCGTGACGGTGACTGGGAAGGAAAGGGTGGGTGAGCAGTCGAGGGTGATCGAGGATCAAGTAAGTCCAGTGTACTAGCTGGGGCACAACAGCCAAGATTGGAAGAGAGTAGCAGGAGATGAAGTACCGCGCGTCTTACGGACCGCCCATATCCATCTATAACGATATATTCGGAGTGTGTCTGCTATCAGACGCACTGGTCTCGTCCGTCAGAAAGCAAAACAAGCCCACTAATTTGTGAGAATTGGTGGCGAATGCAGTTCGGCAAAGCGAGCAAGGGAGTTGGAATCGTTGGGTAAGGCTATATATATAAGAAAAGAAACAAATAGCCAGTGGATTGTATTAGGGGCACAGTTCTCTGAATGCCTTCATCCCAACAACATGGTGTTGTTACACAGATGCTTCGTAGATTGTCGTGGGAATATGCATGCCATGTTTTTAGATCAAGGGTGGTGGTGTCCGAAGCCTGCCCCTTTCGTGCGCTGGTCGCCGCCGAAGGAATACTTCATGTATCTAGCATATTGATCGTTTTATACAAACTAGAATCTCGACGTGTCGCCCAGTACCTATTGGCAATTCTCAGTCCTGGCTGTTGTCTGGGACATGGACTGCACCCGAATCTCAAAATCGGCAAGATTCACAAGGGCAAAAAAGTCACAGCAAAGTTATTTATGAGAGCCAATATCAGGCAATTTCATCAATGCTGCGTCCTGTGCTCCGTCCGGTCCAGCCAAGCGTCCCGAACGTGCATCACGCTGAGGTTCTCCGTGTCTACCGACATGATATTAAAACATCCTCCCGTCATATTTCGCCCATATTTGGTATCATCAGTCACCCCAGGATATATCCGTCCAAAGTATCCACACAGAATGCTAGAAAAAAGATGCAATCGAGCGCTGCCAAACCGAAAATGCAATGACTTTCTTTTTCCCATCCAATTACGCCGCCTTGGCACACTCGACAGGGTGTCCAAGAAGCTTGGCCACTGGAGTGCCAACGTCGATATCGATGGTCTGGTTGTGGCTGGCCAGGGCGTCGGCGAAGTAGCTGAGGGACTTGCCGTGGTTGACAACAGTCTTGCCGCTCAGCTGGAAGGGAAGAACACCCTTGGTCTCATCACAGTAAGGCTTCTTGCCGAGAGCCTCGAGGATAGGGCCGTTGTCGATGGTAGCGCGCATGGGGAACTCGTTCTTCTCGCCGGGGTACAGAACGATGTTGTCGATGAAGACGGTACCGACCTCCTTGCCGAGAATGTAGTTGCGGAAGGTGGCATTGCCCTGGGTAAGGTTAGCAAAAAGTGACAAGTAGCGCATGTGTCAAAGCGGCTTACAATCTCCAGAGTGAAAAGAGAGTGGTTGGGGATGTTGGTCTTGCCCCTGAAGTTGTTGCCATTGGCATCGGCCTGAATGCTGACCTCGGTGTCCCAGACCTTGGTGCCATTGAAGCCGCGGAGACCTAAGCGCGGTCGTCAGTCCATTGTTCTCGTATTCACGAATACGATTGGTGCTACATACCAGGGGTAGTGATGGTCTTCTTGAAGGTAACGGGGTAGGTCCTGGAGATGCCCCTGACCTTGACAGTAGTCTCGCCGTAAGTGGTGATACGAAGGCTCTCGTTGGTCAGCAGCCAGGTGTTGAAGGTGGTGAGCGCCTTCATGTCGGTGATCTCAAGCTTCTGGCTGATATTGACCGTCTGAAGAGCGTCGGCGGTGGTAGCAGGGAAGTCAATCCTTGCGAAGGGGGTGTGGGGCTCGAGGTCCTCAAGGTACATGACGCCAGTGAAGCTGGCAATGTCGGCGTGGACGCTGCCGTCGGTGGTAATGGTGCTGTTGATGGCCATGTTCAGTGAGCCGGGCTCTGTCTGGGTGATGACGATGCCCTGGATTGTGAGATCGGCGTCATCGAGCTTGTTCTGGGCGATCTTGGGGACGGCAACAAGGAGACTGGTCTGCTGTCAGTACATGCCGCCAACAGTGAGCGACGGCGAGGAGCACGACTTACATAACAGGCACCACAATCGCAACTATTATAATGAGGGCGATGAGATAAGCCCACCAGAACTTGACGCAGTGACCAACACAGCCGCGTCTCCTGGGCTTCTTGCCGATGTTCTCCGCCTCAACAGCGGGGTTCTTGCCGTCGATACTCATGATGAATTGGCGGTATTCGGACGATTGTCTGGACCAGCAGCACCAAGAGGTTCGGTATTCGCTCAAGTAGAGGCTGGATCCAACTCCAATTGCTGAAGGGAAAGAGAAGGGACGGGAGGGACAGGCATCTTGGGAAGGTGCGGGCCGGGCATCTCACATTATTATAATTGTCGACACAACATTTGGGTGTGGATGGGGTACAGGGGACAAGATTCGAGGTCGAGGCAGCTGCAAAGCGATTCAAGCTGGACAGGGGTCTCATGGAGACCAGGAACTCGTGGTTTGCCACACCCCCTTTCCCTGTCATTGTCCCTCTGGAAGTACCGTTACTGGCTACCCGCTAGCCTCATTGGGCAGTATCGCCGACCAATCCCCCACAATGTGAACCTCGATCTGTTCTTGGCAGATGTTTCTGCGTACCAGAGCTCTCGTTAGCACGGAGGAATGCTTCGACCAAAGAGCTGAGCGTTCAATGCCTTCCCCGCAGCTCGAGCACGCTCGTCCTACCCTTCTTCGGTAGTATGATCGCGATGCATCTGCACCGACCGCCAGCTAGTAGCATTCGAGCGCGTCCTTGCGCCTGTCGCATTCGCATCCGATGATGCGCTACACTAGAATACTAAAAAGTTGCCCAGCCAAGGCCAGACGGTCTGGGCAGCGATACCTTTGCGGGGAAGGAAGGTGGAGGAGTGGCATGTGCCCACCCATAGCGCCTCAACAGCCTCGCCATCGCCACTTTTGACAGCTTGCCAGCTGCTTTTGGCCTCGTCGTTGAGGGAGAGAGGTGGAGGCGGGAACCACTGCGGCAATCCCCTCATCCACCTGTCGCGTGCACTTGATGCTGACTTTTTGAGATAGGCGAACAGGTATTAGCAACGTATTCAGACGCCCCCACTAACAGCAGGGCATCGGGGGCGATGGTGACGCCGCGATGATCTGGTGCGGTTGCCAACTGGAATATTTCCACTCTTTAGGCCCGGAACACCTGACCGGACATCATCATTGCCGCTTGGGTGCGCTTGTTGCCGGCTTCTTTTGGCGGCCGTCCGTGCAAGCCCGGTTGTTGGTTCTGTGTCCATCAAAAAGCGTCCTCATGATCAGTCCCTAACACGGTTACGGCGTTTCAATGAAATCAAGTTAAATGTCCAAAATACCAGCAACGAGATTGCTGGTTCAGGCGGAGGCAGAGCTAGACGGCTTTGATTGCCCAATCAAGACTGAGGCCGATGAACCGTCTCGTTTTGTGACTACGCCCAATTCCTGGGGAAGCAGGGTAACATCCTGCCCCTGCCAACTTTCGGCCTGGCCCTCGGCTTATTTTGCACCCTTTGGTAGGACATTGTACTGAGCACATGAAAATTTGACAGGAGCCCAGTACCAGTGGACGTTGGGAGGATTTGACTATTGGGTGTGTAGTGGTGTGCATCGCCAGCCAAGACAGGCCGGACACACCATCAACCATCTTGGGTGAGGGGATGTGACCCCAAGGAACGGAAAGAGGGCGCATCTCGGACCACACTGCTTTTGACATGTGCTTGACGGCCTTGGACGGTGGCCTCGAGCGGCTGAGCGATGGTACCGCCGGATTTTTGCCAACTCATTCTCTGTTAGACGTTTGGTTCTCTCCCTCAAATCTTGGAAGTGGTTACATTTCTCGACCAGGATTGGCCCATCGTTCGTGATGTGGTTTGTGCTTTTTTAACCTCTGCAAGCCCACAAAACAAAAGCAACGGGCATCGGGAAATTTGAGACGGGGGGCTCACGGGCCACGGGCAGCACCACAATCGAAACGCCACGATCGATTGCTGGTTCCTTTCCCGTCGTTTCCACATTGCTCCCTCGGCCAAAACCCCGACTCATCTGCGCTTCGCTTTGGGACGTTTGAGGAGAATTGTATAGGGTACTCTGGAAATTGGATCCGGGAAGGATCAATTGGACCAGCCTAACTCAATGAGAAACATCCGGTGATAAAAGTTCAAACGGTGAGAAGAGAACAAAACAATCCGGATTCTGCATTCGGGCCTTCCGACTGGCCACCAAGCCACCTTCCCTTCCCATCCGTAATCAGACTCCCACCACCAATCAGCCCGCGCAGCCGCTGTGTTCGCCGCATCGCAACGTTCCAGCTCGCACGCACCGCAAGTCGCCTTGCTACCATCTCCTTTTTTTTTTTTTTTTTTTAAAAAACTAAAAGGGG
>Ga0247765_1000311_pt1 | contig 39300 bp, 32 predicted proteins | sample UWRJL106311C6_FD_179949 | JGI IMG/M metagenome (GOLD analysis project Ga0247765, IMG submission 179949) | Plant litter microbial communities from Arlington Agricultural Research Station in Wisconsin, United States - UWRJ-L106-311C-6 | ecosystem: Environmental > Terrestrial > Plant litter >... | reverse complement strand
TAAGGTTCGAGGATTTTAATACTAATGTGTTTTTTAACTAGATCTTTGACTGTGTCGAGTTGTTTACCGTGTAAGAGGATAGGTATGTAGGTAGGCACCTAGGTATTGACAGCACCCTCTCCATGTAATGCGGGCTATTGATCCCTGGGTGATGTTGGTGATGTAGGTGATACACCAGCTCTTTCCCCTCCCCTTTCCGTTTCCGAAGAAGCCAACAGCCTTTCCATCGACTCTCTTTCTCTTTCTCCATCTCTGTCCATACCAAGAGTAACACCACCCGCTGATCTGACTCCGGAGACATTCCTCCGCCTGGTTTTCCCAAAAGAAAAAAGCCCATCCATATCTTCAAGGGATCTCCCCTTTGTCTCTGGAAAGAAGATCCAAATCACCGGAACGGAAAACAAATTCACCGCCATGAAAAAGAAATAAATCTTGGATCCCAAAGCGTGGATTCCCACGGGCCATATCTGAGATACGATTATGGAAGCGACGGCGCCAGAGGAGGCGGCGAGGCTTAGACCACGAGCGCGGACCGTGGTGGGGAAGATCTATCCATCCATTCTCAGTCATGCACATAATAAACTGCGAGGGATGCTTGGGGTAGGTACCTCGGATCCGTAAACCCATGCAGCAGAACCAAAGCCCATGCTATACCCAAACGAGTAAATAAACACGAATATAACACAAACATAATCGGCTACCCTGTTAGTGTTATTGGGATACAGCTGCGGTAAAAGGCCGTTGATCTTTTGAAACCCAAATATTGATTAGCAAGGTTTAGCTGGAGAAAAAAGAGAGACCCACCATCATCGCCACGGCCATGACCGCCGCCCCCGCCGTAAGGGTGATTCTGCGTCCCACGCGGTCGATGATAACCATGTCGATCAGAGTACAGCCGATTTTCATGGTACTCTCAATCCCCCCAGCCAAGAGTGAAACGCGATGGCTAAGACCCAGTGCCTCGAACAAGGCAGGGAGGTAATATTTCATGGCCGTGGCACCACACATTTGGCCCATAAACTGTAACAAAGCCGATCGCCATAGTCGAGCAAAGAGGCTACGGTCCGTAAAGAGGGATGTCCACACCAGGCCGGAAGCTTGGCAGGAAGCCACGGACCGCTCAATGTCGTCGAGCTCAGCGTTGATTTCTTCATGGGTGAAGTAGCCTTCGCGGTAGTATTGTAATGTCTTTAGGGCTTTTTGGGTCTGGCCGTGCTCGACCAGCCATCTTGGTCTACAAACATGACGCGACAACTCAGTTAACGTAACAACTCGATCAACAACACCACTCGGAGCCACGGGAGAGGTTTTGGACTCACGAGTCATGCATAAACGGAAGTCCCACCAGAAAGATGACCGCCGGGATGAAAGAAGCGGCGAGAGAAAAACGCCAACCATCTTGCTGGCCTCTTTCGTTGGTCCAAAAGGTCATGGCATATCCAACCCTAGAATAGTTGACGTGAGTGGCATATCCTTGGAAACCTGGGACGTCAACGTACCAGAACCCGCTGGCTAGGCCGGCGACGAAACCGACGTGGTTCATGACGACGAACCGGCCGCGATGTTTGGCCGGTGCTACCTCACTGGGTTCTTCCCATCAGCATGCGGGCAATCACGGGTTTCCGCACTGGTTTGTTGTCCTGTACGTGGTAGGTGAGTAGGGAGGAAAATACCTCTGATAAAGCGGAACACTCGTAGACACCACCCCCGTGCCCACTCCCGAGACCACCCTTCCCGCCAAAACCATGAAAAGACTCAGCGTCCCAGCCGCCGTCGCCTGCAAGGTCTGGCCAACACACAATACTCCCATGCCGATAAAGGCGGCATAGCGTCGGCCAAGTCGATCGGCGAGCGGATGAGCAAAGAATATGTAGCTAAGCCAGGTGCCGATGTAATAAACTGCTGTGATTATCCCGTTTCGGAACGACGACGACGATGAGGGTGGGGATGAGGATGAGTCGGGACTAGGTAGAGCGGTCTTGAAACCGGGGTGGACGAGAACAGAAGCGAGGACGCCGACATTATACCTGTTCCCGATCAGTTTTTCTTTCTTTCTTTCTTTAGTTCTTCCGAGTTAGAAAGGGGGAATCTGTAAATGAGCCACTCAAGCATCGAATTCGAGTGAGTGAACTCAACCAACCCGGGTATTGAGCCGGAGTTACCAGAGCAGACCAACCACACCGGAAAGACGGGACCGAACCGGCGATGTGGATGTGGGACAGAGGGAACAGTGACATATACAGAGATAGAAAGCCTTACCCCCAAACAAAGGACCCCAGCGCCAGGAATAAGCAAAACAAGTGCAGCCGGCGTGAGGCCTTGGAAAAGGTCGATAACCGGGTTATCGGCATGGTGGGTGTTTACGTATATGTCGTGAACTACGTTGTTGAAGCATTCGGACTGCTGTACTGTGCTGTGCTGTCATTAAAATTTGGTTGACATGTGATGTTGTTTGGAACGAAGGAGGGAGGGGTCGGGAAGTTGCTTCAGTCACTGCATGTGCAGGTCTTCATGTTGTGTCCCCGTTCCCGTCCCCATCCCGAATCCCCGACCTCCCTCCCCCGCATCCAGTTGTGTGTCCCGCACCACACCACGCCAGCATCATGATAGGTATGTCATGTGTGGCCAATTACGTGATGAGCCCCCGCGCCAAGGTTACTTTCTTCGTTTTTTTTCTTTCCCTGCGTAAAATACTACCTCGTAAAATACTACCTCTCCACCTCCCTGCCTGCCTACTTACCTAGGTACTTACCTAGACTAACTCTTACGCAGCTGCACTGCAGGTCGGCAGTTGGGAACTAGAACTAAAACCAAGTCAAGTCATGCGACACAGACGACCGTCCACCTCTCTCCACCGCTCGCTGCCCACACAGGGCACACACCAAAAAACATCATCCGGATCAACCGCGCGCTTGATCTTTAGTAGCCTTTCGTAATTTTCTCCCCAAAAAGTGGCCTGCCAGTCGGGCTGGTATTTACTCGCTTCGTTGACATAAGCGCCCATGTTCGGCGTGATTTCACGTAGCGCCGCGGCGGCGAGGTTAGCTTGCGTGATGGCGGAGTCGCGGGCGGTAGCGTCGAGAGGGGGGAAGCTGATGGTCGTTGCTGAAATTCTCGTCAGTTTCTTTCTTCCTGTATCGTGAACTTATAAATCAAAGGGGATGGGATGGAACCGCTAGGTAGGTAGGAGGTAGATAGGTAAAACTCACTAGCATGCACATAGGTCCTCCTCCAAGCCGGGTTCACGGCCGTAGAACCCCCCCTCGGTTTCGCCGTAAACACGCCCTTTCCCGAAACAATATACACGGTAGCCTGTCCCGCCGTCGCCGAAAACTTTTGCAGTGCTGCCTTGGTGGCTGTGAGGTTTCCCGCTAGGGCTGTCGCATCGAGGAGACGCGAACCCATCACGCTACCGTAACCAACGGGCGATGGGTCAAAATTATCTTCGTACCAGGCGGCAAAGGACGGGTGATAAGTCACATTGGTCCAAAACACAAAACTGCCCGGCCAAGTGGTGTTGATGTGGGCGAATAACGGCTGCAGCTGGTTTACAATGGCATTCTTGTCGCGAGCCAGCATGATGACCATGCCGAGCATTCCCGTGACCCGAGTCCGTCCCCCGTCGGATGTATTCGCCACGTTGTTGAAGATGATGGGATATCCTGAAACGCCAGCATCACCCAGCGTGGGAAATTGACTGACAAAATACGTAATGGCGTCAAAGGCGTGAGGGTTGTCGGCTAGGGTCGTGAACTGGAACGCCATGGTCACCACCTCCGGGCTGGGAATGGTTTTGAGAGTGACGGATGTGAGTACGCCAAAGGTTGAGCCGCCGCCCTGCATGTCATGTCAGTGCCAACCTTCCAAGACTGACCGATCGCTGATCACTGATCCTGATTAACGGGAAGCTCACCCCTCGCATGGCCCAAAACAGATCCGTGTTCTGACACTCATTGGCTTTGAGAATCTCTCCTCCCGGCGTCACCAACTCCAGCTCGAGAACCTGGTCAGCGGCCATGCCAAAGTGAGGGGCCAGAATACTGTGTCCCCCTCCGGTGATGAACCCCCCCAGTGCTACGGTCCGACCATTTCCCCCAACAACAGTCCGGCCCATCAACCCTGTTGCTCGATACGTTTCCAACATTTGCGTACCCGCCGCGGCCGTAATGGCATGTCCTTCAATGGTCAGGTTACAACCCGCCGGTCGGAACCCTTCTGGATGCGCTGAGATGCCCTTCATACGATGGACCCAGATGGAAAGGGAATTCGGAGCGCTGGATCGCCCAATGTAATCATGGCCGCTGTTTTTCACAATCAATCTGATGTTGTGTTTTCTCGCTAATCTCACATTAGCTACACGGACAAGGGGTAGATACCTAGGTAAGTAACTCACCAAAGTCAATTCCCGCCTTGACATGTTCCGCCGTCGTCGCGTTGACCACATAAACGGGATATCCCGCCGCGCTACACGGCAATCTCGGGTCAGGCAAGCATGTATCCTGGCTCCAATTATTCCAGTACGCCGACACGGGGTCTTCGGTGTGAAAAGCCTCGGTAAACCAAGCTGTCTGCGTAGCTGGACATTGCGCGGCACTGTATGAGGATTGACCCGGATGGCAGACAGCGCCGGGGGGAATGGGTTGAATCAATCGTCCTCCGATGGACTGGTTGAAGCTTTGCCAGATGTCGAGTGCAGGCCAGTTTTCACTGCCGGGCACTTCTTTGCAAGTAGCAGCAGCGGTACTTCGGAATCCGTGAACATAGCCGTGGACGGACCCGACGGTGCAGAGTAAGGGGATGAGAATGAGAGTGAGAAAATTGGCCATAACTGCAGGGCCTTGGGCAATCCCCTAAAAACGCTATGTTACGGTTGAGAAATCCATAAAATCTGAGGGTATTCCCAGTGGTAGAGACAAAAAAAGAAAGGCCTAGATTCGTGGCGTGCGCCAAATCGATCCCCGACAGTCGACATGCAACATCCGATATTCGACATTCGATATGCCAGAATGCCACCCGGATGCCCACATGCCCGCATGCGTTACGGGTAATTTCTACGGTTCGGAATGATGCACACACATCGGATCCCCAGACCGGTAACGCATTTCAATTAAGGTAGGCCCTTTGACCACTCTATAAAAAAAAAGAGCAAGGTGCGATTGGCGGTAGGCTTGGCTCCGTTCCGTTCCGGTTGAGTGTACCTACTCGGCAGATCAACCGGGTTCGGGTCCGCCCCCTCATCATCTCATTGAATCACATTACCAGTTTGGCTTTGTACCCGCAGTGGGACCGGGACTGCAGCAGTGTGAATGAGGCAGGTTGAGCTTGACTTGGTCGTTTGTAGACGCAAAAACTCAAAACTTCAGTATTGACGACACCATGCACCTTGAAACCAGCTCAGTTATTACTATGATGATGGCATTGCACACACATATATGCATGCAAGCATGCATCATCTTTTCCCGTCAAATTCCACAATGAATCCCACAAACAGAAAATATACGTGACCCCTAATCAGTCAGTCACTCGCTCATAAACTGAGCTCTTGAAAACAAACTAAACCACTAAACTAGGATAAAGTATCCCATATTTATACCCAACTAAAATGCTCCAAGAATATCCACTTTCAATTCCAGGTCTCGTGGCCCAGAGGTAAGGCGTCAGATTTCGGCTCTGAAGATCGCGCGTTCGAATCGCGTCGAGATCGAATTATTTTTTCTTATTTTTTTTTCTATTTCTGTTCGTTTGTTCCTGTTTGAGACATCTGTCTGTGCTGCTTGTTTGTTTGTGTGTGTGTGTGCGTGCGTGTGTGTGTGTGCGTGTGTGTTTTGATGAGGGGTGGCTGCGGCTGACGGACTGACTACATGATAGCACACCAAGTATATAGGAAGGGTCTCAGCAGGTTGGTATCTAGGTACCTAGGTCTAGACAGGACCTCTGTAGGAGGTAAGTAGGTCAAACCCTCTGCGGAACAAACCGACTCATCCCCTTCCAGAAATCACACCTCCCCCCGCGTCCACCTTCCCACGCATTCGCATCTGCCAAGGTAAAATCATTCCGCAGACTTGCTCCGCGAAACTGCGTTACCGGAACACCCACCTGCGAAATGGTCGTGTAAGGCGTCCCACCCGTCTGGTTGAGGTTTAGCAGCACCGGACGAGCAGGATCCCAGCGCGGCCATTGCGTCGCGGGATTGGGGTTGTTGGGAGTGGATGGGGAACGACCGTTTGCGTCGGCGGCGCTGAGGGAGGGGTTATCGGTGGTGATAAAGTTGCCGTAGATTTCTGAGAATATTTTGCCATGTCAACATCCATCCCCTCAACCTTCAACTTTGAGCTGGCCCGTCTTTCGTGTACAGCAGACTGGATTCAGTCTAGTCAGATGAGGGAGACTTACTCTGAAAAGCCCTCACAAAATCCACCCCCTGGTTCTCGGTCGGTGGCCCATAAAAGGCCGTGAGATCGGCGCCATGCACGGCAAAGGGAACGGAATACTGGTAGTGGTAGGCGGTGCGGTTGGCGCTGGAAAAGGCCGTGGCGAACCAGTAGCTGGGACAGACGACGGAGGTTTCGGCATACATGTTCTGTTTTTGTTTTACTCAACCATTAGACTAGCTCTAGCTCTAGGTTTTCGAAGGAAGAGATGGACAGATGAGGAACTTACATAGACCCTCTGCTGCTGCCCGGTTGCTACAGCACTCACGTCCAGTGCTGTCACGGGCCCGCGTCCATTGGTTTCATATCTTGTGTTGCTGGCATTTCGAGTACCGGCGCTTGTTGGATATGTCTTGAGAATATCGGTAATGTCTCGTCCAGACAAGTTTGAGAAATATGACCTGATCCACGAGACTGTGTCGTTTTCAGTTACGATGTTTGATGGCGGAATGAGGGCGCCTTCGTTTGCGTTGTTCTATATATTGTCTCCAGTCAGTTGCAGACTCAAATATCTCTCTTTAAGAACAATCGTACCCCCACTAACAAGTTCACCCCGTTGAGTTGCCCGCGCGGAAGTTCCGTGCTGGGTGGACCTAGGATATATTCGAAATCTGTGACGGGAAGCCATGCCCTACATGTACCCATCATTAAGATGTTTCTTGAATAATATCCTGGATCTGCTACTCACCAGTTCCCCCTTGGCGTGGGAGGGTTACTGGATATCTGGTTGGCTGCATACTGCAAGGTGAGCGAGTCTTTGGTCACCAAGCAAGGAAAGTAGGGAAGGGTGTCACAGCCCACTAGACGAGCGAATTCATTAAACCGTTGGGCAATGATGGGCTCGTCGTAATACGGCTGCGTGGGCACCCAGGGCGATGCGGCGATCAACTGGTTCTACTGTTAGCTTCATTCTCTGCCACTTACCACACCTCCTTGACATGGTTTGGCTAGAAAGGAAGAAACGAAGAAAGAAAGAGAAAATAAAAACACCCACATTTCGAAACAATTTTGTCCCCAATGTCCCATTCTTCGCAATGGCATGCAACAAAACCGATCCAGCCCCCGCCGACTCGCCCGCGATGGTGACGCGATCCGGATCGCCTCCAAACTTGCGAATATGCGTCTGCACCCACTGGAAAGCAAAGTTCTGGTCGAGCAAGCCGGCGTTGAAGGCCCCGTTGCCTTTCATCTGCGGGCCGGCGAGGAAGCCAAAGACACCGAGCTATTTATTCATATTGACTGTGGTTAGCACCGACCTTTTATGGGACCAGACCAGACCAGACCAGACCCCAACTTGTTGACCTAGAATGGAATTGAAAGTAAAGACTGGGAAGGGCATACATACCCTATACTGAATTGTGACCACGACCAAGCTATTCCCATTGGCAGCCACAAACGCCGACATATCCATGGTCGCATCACCCAAGCCATACCCCCCTCCATGAATCACCACCAGCACCGGTAGCAGTCCCGCATTCGCATTCCCCGTTGAGGATGGTGATGATGAATTTGCTGATGATGGCACAAAAACATTTAAAAACAAACAATCCTCCTCACCGCGCACAAACGGCAGCCCCGGGATCGCCGGCATAGCCTGCGGACATTTCGGTCCAAAAGTATTCGCGACAACGACCGTGCGGTTTATGCTCGGAAGTTGGGGGGGTTGCCAGCGTAGTTTCGATACGGGAGGGGCGGCGTAGCGTATTCCTTTCCACGTTATCAATCCTTGTCCTTGACCTGAGGAGGAGACGCGGGTTTCGACGCCCCGGTAGATGGCGTAGTCGAGATCGATAGTGAGATTAAGAGCTGCGGAGATGGTTGGGATAAATGACAGAAGAAGCGTGAGGACTGTGCCCATCCATGTCGTCCACGCATGCGTCGTCCGTGTCCATGACATGGGAGAGAACATCTCGACTACCTGTTGAATAAGGTAGGTGGTGTCTGGTGTCCAGCTAGGTGGCTGGGACATGCAAGTCTCTAGAATAAATGTCAATACATCACATCACACATCTCATCCATCCCCAATTCATGGACAGACAAAACTGCATGTGGGCCAATCCAGCTTATTGTATAGTATATACTTCCTACATGTACAAAAAACAACCCAACCCCGACTTGCCTTAGAAAGTGCACCTCTTTAAAACCTTGGCACAAGGTGGGGGATCCGGGAATAGACCAAGCACCCCAATATGCTAAGTAGCTCTCTGGAAAGCATTTGATGAATTCACCCGACAAGGAGGATCTCCATGCTCCTTCGCCAATACCCGGACAGACCAGACCAGATGACTTGTTCCGCCAATTGCCGAGCTACCTTCTCTTTCTTCATTGCTGCGTGACAGAATATCAACATGTATCGCCATCGTACACACTCAATAACATAAAACCCTACATGTAGTTGAACGGCTCCAGGAAAACATGTATTGAGTGTTGGTTTTCCATTTCCACCTTTGACCTATTTCATGTGGTGATTTGTAATGATAAAGAATACTTTTAGAGATACGCCTCTTTACACTTGTATCTTCCTGGTATATAGTATATTATCGAGAGAAACCAATACGGCTTCGACAAGCAACCAGCCCTTGACTCGTCTCAGCCCGTCACTCGACACGTATGTACATGTTCTTCGGCCCAGCCGCCGCACCTAGAGCTTGGCAATCTTCGCCTCAAAATCATCATTCTTCGCCACCTGCAAGTCATAGATAGGGTGTCCTATGCTCTCGTGGATACCGAATGGAGACTCAACGTTGGTTGGGTCGTCTACGTGGTTGTTGGAAAAGGCAAAGCCAAACGGAACATCAACTGTAGGGTCCAACTCAGTGAACCCGATATCGTCATCACCCCATTTCGTGCATCCCTTGCACAAAGCCGTCACCTGGAAGTGGGTTGCGTTGACGAAGCTTCCTGTCTTCAGTACCGTGTACTTTGCCGACTCGTAGGCTGGTGGCGAGTAGTAGCCACTGGATGCGGTCAGTCCTCCCCCATTTTTTTTAAAAAATAAAAAAATAAAAAATAAAAAAAAAGATCGAAAAAAAAAAAGAAGGCGACGTACTATGCAATTCGTGATGAAAGCACAACGTTGTCTCCATTGGCCCAGGCAATGGAAAGCGGGTTATATGTCATGGTGCCACCCCACGCAAAACCAGCCCAGCCAGTCGCCTTGGGTGCTGTGATCTGAAGGACCGCATCGAACTCCTTGCCGGAAGTTGCTCCCGATGGAATAGCGACACGGAAAGCGATATTACGGTCACTAATGTATGACGCGAACTTCAGGCCCGTCAAGCTGTCCGTGTACGGGTGTGAATCGGGCTCAAAGTCTTGCCTGCGTCCTGCAGCAACCGATGTTGATCAGCACCAGAAGTGAACGACAATGTTCCCGAGACTTACCAAGACTCAGAAGACCGGTGAGACCGGCGATACCACGAGGCAGATGCATCTTCGGGGCGGCTGCAATTAGTTGGCGGGATTAGAGCAACGGAGGGCAGCAGGGCGGTCTGTCGAGCACGGGACTTCGGGACCGCTAATGGTTTTATACAGCACGCGACGACTGCGGTAGCAATGCCGCCGGTGGAGCGGACAGCCAGAACATATAGCCCCCGTGTCCAGGAACGCCTTTCCGTCTATGCGGAGGTACAATATCGGCCAGGGTCTGGGAAGACGGAGCTAACAGGGCTGCATGCTACCGCACACACCCTCAGACGGCACATCTAGACCGAACGACATATGAAAGCAATGGCACGTCTAACATAGAGAGAGACCCGCCCGCTGCGGAGCCATCGGAATGCCCATCTTTAGCCCATGCTAGGCCTTAGGACCCCTTCCGTGAGATGCAGCTCCGGTCATCAGCTTTGACATGACTCCGGTTGGCTAGAGCTGGGCCCGCGGAGCCGTCCAAGGGCACCGCTTTGGGTTGTGTTGGCTCGTTAACAGAACCAGGGGCGCCGTCACTGTGGGCATGGAGAGTTGGGGAAAAGTGACGTCTTTCTCGGCGGGAGATAATTCGAGCTCCTTGATTGGAAGGTTAAAACGATTGGAACTTGGAGATAGATGAACAACTCCTTAATGCGGGGCGCTGTGATATATTGGACGGAGCGGGACACGGCGGCCACTTCTCGATTTGCTGAAGACGGGGCATTGAGCGAGATATAGGGTGATTCGAAACGGCTGATGTCGACACTACAAAAATGGCCAGCGCCTGTCTTTAGCCTATTTTTCTGAGCCGCGAACTCCGTCCCGGAAGCAATGAGAGAAGAAGAGGTTGCGCCTGTAGAAATGAAGAGCCGCGTTGCCATGCAAGGGGTTATGGTCCTAAATGTTAGCAGCCATTCATTTCGTCGAAGGCTCTGGAAGCCTGCAGGGAATCAAAGCGCAATTCCAATGCTCTTGGCAATATATCGAGAGAACGAGCTGGGGTTAGGTGTGTGCGACCGCAAGGCCGTCCGCGGGCAGTTTTCTAGGTTCAAAGCATGCACTGCGGAGCGTTGACGTGAACCCAGTGTGCAGTATCAGGGAGTCCTGGACCGTCTCGACCAAAATGCTTGGGAGGCGTCCATGGGAGCCGTGCCGGTGGAACGGCTCAGCCGCTGGGAGATATTTCTGCGCGTTTCGCGTACAGCCGAAGTTCGTTACGAGGCAACAATCAGGAACCGCGGTCCTAAGCAGCGAGACTGTTGATGTGATTGACAAAGGAAAGAGGAAAAGAGCAAATTCTCGACCCTGGAAAAGTCAGTCTGCAAGGTGCTAGGGTAAATCCTCTGCTGCCAACAGCTCCCCCAAATCCCATCCAACAGCAACCCCGCAGTGATTGCATCACCGCTGCGTGCCCCGCGTTTTGCCCCGCCTCCAGGTGTCTTGGCATCAACATCCTTCCTGAGGTGCTCATAATGACCACCTGTATCTACTGATGTTCAATTCCTATATGATCTTTGGGTCTGAAACTGCGGTATTTTGCAATTGTCGGTTGTCCAACCTGCCCTTGGAGCGTAGCAACGCCATGGTCAGCATGTTGTGAGTTACTCAGCTGCTCGGTTGACCCCACTTTCAAGCTCCCGACGTACCCGGGGCCCTCCATACCTTCCACCATGGAGACCTGAGCCCGATAGCCACAACTTCCACAAGTTTTGCTCTCTTTCGCGTAGCTTATACCATCTAGCGACATGGTTGACTCGACCGACACCTCTCGAGATGCCGCCTCCCGACCCCCGCTCAGCACTTTTCTACCCCCGCTGATCCTCGGCACAGCGACGTTCAACACGCAATATGTTAGCGACCCGCACGCCATGCCCTACCGCGATATTGTCGCGCGGGCGCTCGAGCTAGGCGTCAACGCGTTCGACACAAGTCCGTACTACGGCCCATCGGAGACCCTCCTTGGGTCTGCCTTATCTCAACTGTCGCCGCCACGCTCGAGCTACACCTTGATCACCAAAGCCGGCCGCATTGCCCCCGAGGTGTTTGACTACTCGCCTGCCCACATACGGTATTCTGTGCTGCGCAGTCTGGAGAGACTGCACACGCCCTACCTCGATCTAGTCTACACACACGACGCTGAGTTTGCCCAACCATCCGAGGTTGTGGACGCGGTGCGGGAGCTGCGCCGGCTCCGTGACGAGGAGGGCATAATTCGCTATGTTGGCATCAGCGGCTTTCCGATTGATGTTTTGTGCAACCTAGCAGAGTTGGTACTTGCTGAGACGGGCGAGCCATTGGATGCCGTGCTTAGCTATGGGCACTTTACGGTACAGAACCGACAATTAGGCTTGCCGTTGGTAGACGGGGGTGGATATAGCGACTCCAACAGCCCGCTGCCTAGATTCAAGGCGGCGGGTGTTGGTGTTGTTCTAAACGCTAGCATTCTTGGCATGGGTCTGCTAACGAGCCGTGGTATACCCGCTGATCCGGAGCCGTCGGCGGAAGGGGTTGGAGGTAGCCCTCTAGCAAAGTGGCATCCCTCACCACCAGAGCTTCGCCGAGCATGTAAGCGGCTAGCCGATATTGCTGGGGCGGCGGGCGAACGACTAGAATCGGTGGCAATACGTTGGGCCCTGGAAGAATGGGCCCGGATTGGCGCAACCGCTGGATTTGGAGTTCAGGTCGGGTCGAGGAAAGTAGGAGCAACCGTCTGTGGTGTTACGGCAATATCCGAGTTGGAGGAGACCGTGAAGGAGTGGCGTGACGTCTTGTCGAACCTGGAAGGCCAAGACAGTGACGCTACTTCGCCAGCTGCGGAGAGAAGGGATAAGATACTCGGGATGGTCCGTGAAAAGATGTGGCCAGCGCTTGGTTCCTGGAAGGAGTACGTCTGGACGAGCCCTGGAGAGGGCTATGTTAACAAGAGACGACCGGAAGATCGGGGTGTTGTTCCAGATGATGGGATAATAGCGGCCTACGAACAACGCAAGGCTGCCAAGCAATCTCTTTGAGAGGCAACGGTACCTTGTGGCCACTTGCGCTCGGAACCTGATAAGACCAAGCAGACGCTGTCTCATTTAAATGTGTCCATGCATCAACCCATGAAGATTGAAAGCTCGGCCTGGGGATTTTGTCAACGACCAAGTGCGTGTGACGACTTGGCCGAACTTCTCCGGATCCCGGGACGGTGTCAATACCGATGGCACTGCCAATTAGATTTGCTACCAATGAGCTGGGGTCCATATTGAGGCAGCTGCAGCAACAATGCCGCCCCGTCAAACGTATTTGTTAGCAGAGGTCTTACCAAGTGCTTGGAACCGGAGTTAACATTCCTCCAGCCCACAACTCGGCCACTTCCGCCGGGACCGGCCGACATGGGGGCACTGAGGAACAAGGAAGTATTGCGGGGCGTGCCCATAGGTAGTTTTGTTCCCCGTACATTCCCGGTGTGTGACACGCCCGCCGGACTCAGCTGGTTGGCCAGCAGCGGGTTGGTCAACAATTCTTGCAACTATGTAAGATATCACACGGCGGGCGCGATGAGCAGTCACAATCGACCCAAACACGTCAAAGAATGTTTCATTTCATTGCTACCTGAATATCCCATAACTAGACCATATGCAACGTGAAAAAAAGAAATGTTGCATCCATCAACGCCAACACATGCTGTGTGGGTGTGTGCCCATCTGCATTCTTGGTCCACCCGCCACGCCCAGGTGCCTACCTGCCTAGTGACCGATCGAATTTGAAGAGAGGAAAACATAAGAAAATGTGCCTTTGCGTGTATACAAAAACACAGGGAAGAAACGACCGCTCCAAAAGCCAAGGCATGCCAGCCATTCCATCTAATACAATAGATATGTCTACCTAGTATTGCCCCCGTAAAAAAGGACAAGTCCTGCCATTCATGACCACCCACGCGTCTATTTCCACGTGGAGCTAGGGTCATGTAAGATCAACGCAACGCCCAGGTACCGGCCAATCTTCCAATCTTGGTCCAATCTTTCCGTTCGTAACTTCTCAAGTATATCGGTCTCCTTGCCCGGGCCGCTACTGTGCAACTTGGCCTGAGTGCTCCACCGTCATTTGGTAACTAAGTCGCTTTCCGCCATCATCATCAACTCGGTCAAAGGCAGCCGGGGTATCAGGCGTCACTGTAACTAGCGGCGGCTGGTCCCGATCAGTGACCGAGACGGTCGGCTTCGGCTTGGCGTCCAGGTCCTTTGCAATGTGAGATGTTTCAGAGTCTTCAGCCCTCAACGTCAATACGCTTTGATCCATGGCCTCGGTGGCTTGGGAGGAAGCAATCTCAACGCTATCCTCCTGCGTCAACTCGTCCTTGGACTTAGCATCGGCCTCAATTTGGCTCAGACGTCGACCAGCATTCTCTCCCTCCAGAGTCACGCCTACAACCTCTGCAAGGCTCCGAAAGTTGAACATGGGTTCCGTGCTGGCACTTGGGTCACGCTCGGCGTCGCCGTCTTCACTAGCACCGGACCGACTTCCGAGACTGAGCCCACTAGATCGAGGGTCTTGAAGATGGGAAGAGGGAATGAAACTCCCCGGCTGACTGTCCAACAGAGACGAAGACACTGAAGAGGCGCTACTCATCTGACGCAAGTGAGAAGGGCCGGCCGGTTGATGCACCGAGGGGATTGGGCGTGGCGCAGAGGCCGTCGCTGGTTGCGAGGAAGAGCCAGACGCATCACTGACCAAAGATGTCTCTGGTGTCGAAACTAGGCTTCGGTCCACAGCTTTTCCCTTGTCCTTGGCATTCGCCTCCGACACTGTGGTGCTCGAAGGACCGCTGGTTGCCATTGCGTTGGCCACACTGGCCTCGACCCGGAGGTTGCTGGCACCACTATTTCCTCGCTTCCTCCCGAAACCCAGGCCAGGCAGGCTCAAGCTGCTTCCGGTTGCAGAGCTTTGGCCGCTACGAGCGTCGCCACCGGCGTAAACCTCACCGTGTTTTGCAGCAGCCTTCGCAGCCTTTCGGTCTTCCTTCTCGCGTTTCTTGGCCTCCTTCTTGCCCTCCTTCTCGGCTTTCCTCTTGCGCTCCTCCTCCGAAGCTAGAGAGAGGCGAATCGCCTCCATGAACATCATTTCCTCGAGGTCCTCAAGCCGACTACGGCGATTCGCCACCAGCTCTTGACCCGTGAAGCCTACCGGGCCCGTTTCCACTCCTGGCTGGGAAGGGGTGCCTGGTCCGCTGTCGCCATCATTGTTTGCTGCTCCCGAGGACGCGCCGGCCGAAGCGATGGTTATTCCGGCATGTCTCCGCCCAAAGCGACCGCGCGATGATCTCGTCTCGGTATTATTCATGAGAAAAGCTGCAGTGTGCAGGGCAGTGGCAGCGGCGGCTCTCCTTGCAAGGTGAGCGCGAGCAGTTTGAAGCTTCGTGGCCCACTCTGGCCGAATCCTATCTGTGAGTATGACGTTGGGGGAGCTGGCAGATAGTGACTGAGTGCGGCGACGCGACCCTGTGCTGAGTGGGGAACCGAGGGCAGGCGAGGGTGTTCCCGAGTTGAGTGAACTGGTCGATGACATGGCCGTGTTGAGGCTGCCAACAGTGGGCGCAGAAATCCCATACGTCAGACCACGACGGAAAGGCGGCGGGTCGTAGGTGACACCAAAATCCGGTTGCGTGCAGTAAGGGCAGCAAGCCGCCTCGGAGACTAGCAAGCCAGCCGACTCCTCGGGATTGTGGTTCGGGTCGTTCTCGTTGTGCCCCTCGGGAAAGTGGGGATCTGGGCGTTTGATCTGGACGAAGCACTCGCTACAGATTGCCTGGTCACAGCATCTGGTATGATTGAGGTATGGGGGGTACGTCAAAAAGCAAATCGGACACTCAGTTGCATCCTTGTACAAAAAGACCTCGAGGGGTTGCCCATTGATGAAGGGGTCACGAGGGAGGTTGATCTCTCGCTGCACAAACTCAGTTGTCGACCCATTTCGGGAATTCCCCCCAAGAACAGCAGCAAGAGCCTTCCCACGGGGTTTAAAAGGCGAGCTAGTTCTCGGAGCTTGTGCGGAGACAGGTGAAGGAAGGGAAGACCCGACATTGGACGCGCTATGTTCTGACGCAACGGACTGGGTGCGATCGCCGATAGGCACTGTCAGATTATGGAGGTTCTGGGCAGAGGGTGTAGGGGAGCCTGCGGATACCGGCCGAGGTATCAGGTCGTCAGGAGGAATCTCATCTGGTGGAGGGACGGGGAGGCCGCGAGCGGCAGCGATGATTTGTGGTTCTGTCCATTGATCATCGAAATCGTTGAGCCCTCGCCAGAACGGGGCGATCTTTCTCTCAATCTGCCAGAAAACCATGTTAAAAAATTTGTGCACACCAGCACGGTGAAACAGCAGCTTACCTGCAGTTGCCGGACAATCTGCTTGTTAAAGTCCTCGGGCCCTGTATATGTCCCGAGGGTAACTAGAAATCCGCCATCGACATGTTCCTCTTTCATGCTCCGCTCCCTCTCCGCCACCCTAGCAATTCGCTCTCTCTCTAGCCGCCGTGCCTCCCGCTCCTGCCTTGTCTCACGCCGCTCGTAAGGCGGCTCCGGTCGGGAGCTCGATCCGGCTGGTGAGCCGAGCCCCAAGATGCCACCTAAGTCTCCCCGACTGACCCGGTTTCTTCGATTCGAAGACCTCTCCGAGCTGTGAGCGGCATCGGCGCCGGAGAGGAGGCCGGAAGTCTGGCCGCGCTGGCCACTATCCCCGCTGCGCGCTTCCTTTGTGCTTGTGTTTCCCATGTTGGCAAATGTCGTCACCAGTCATGGAACTGATGAGTGGGGTCTCGACTCGCGAATCTCGCCGGCGATAGGGGCGTCGTCAATGGGTCTGATATTGTGGTTAGCAATCCAGTGCGAACAGCTGTGACGTAGCTGATATGTCGATGGCTCCGACTGGATCGGATGACGCCAAGCCCCGTGCGAGCGAATGGAGAGTTCCGTCGGCCGGACCCGTGTTTCGATCGTGGCCGCCTCGCAAATACCAGTTATCTAGATTGAGGGATCCCGGTTTGTCGAACCCTTCAGTGTTGAGGGGTTGCGCCCGTAGGCTATCGCGGAGTTGCAGTCGCTTCTGCGAGGCGGAATGGCGGGGTTTGTTCGCTGCTAGCGTCGACGAGATCAGAATCGCAGGATAAAAACACACATCCTTGCTACATCAGCAGAGCTGCTGTGGCATGAAATTAGTTCGCTTCCGAGGTCATCGCACGCCCAGACGCTGTCAACAGACTGAAAGTCGTGGATAAAGAACAACGAAGGGATGCGGGCGGAGAGCTGGATGCCAAGAGGAGGCCGGCAAAGCCGGTGACAGGCAAGAAGCACGGACCCTTTGCAGCGGATGCGGTAAGGCACAGGCCATGGGCAAGCAACGAGGCAAACAAGCAATTTTGACACCTGATCAAGCTGGGAATCGGATACCAAACTCGACGGGCAAGACGGGTCACCGAAAAGGATGATTCTGGTGTGTGCACCACCATGTCGCGCCAAGTTCACCAAGGGCTGTCCCGTGAACATTTGCGGCCAGCTCGTGTGAGACCCCGTTTCTCGAACAGATGGCGGGTTGCCGAGTCAATATCCAAGGTCTCAGGTGAATGAGGTGATTATTCAGTCATCGCATACCATCATTTCTGCTGCCGTAACGGCCAAATCGGAAAGACGTTTTGGGCCGCTAACAATCCCTGAGATCAGATTCTCTTATCTTCACTTTGCCACACGACTGAGCTGCTGGAAACACATACCCGTTGGTGGAATGTCACCCGCACAAGCCACCTTCGCCGTCCAGACACGTCTTTCAGATCCTATTCGCTGAGACCGTTTCAACCTCCCCTGTCATCATGCACACCCTCTTGTATCGACGTCATATGATAATTTTCGTGTGCACATGTGCGATGTGTTCTTTGCGGCCACAAAAGATTGAGGGGATCGCACGGTTGAACTCTCATTGAGTTGGGAACCCGTCATGTCTTCGCACATCAATGTACATGTGACAGGTTCTTCGCGTTCCTTATCTCTACTCAGAGGTGTGAGAGAGATAAGGTAAACAGTTGGTCGCCATACGTCCTGCGGGCACAATAATATGTGTTTCTGGATACTGTACTAGGGTGAATGTGTATTGTTCTTGTTTGTGATCAGGATAGATATCGCTACGCAGAAAAATAGGAAAAAATAAAAAGGGGCCACGGAAACATTTAACAATCCATTCAGTATTCCTTTACCTCATTCAGGGCTCATTTAATCAGAGCTGAGATGTACCGGCTCATGGTGCACAAGGTACAGAGAACCTGGCCTACAACATAACCTCATCCAGGGCCGGAACTAAAACAGCTGTCGTGCTAGTTGTGTAGAGGCGCACATTGAACTTTATGTTTTGAGCGGAAGAGCTGGGACACAGGACTTGGTTGTCAACAACCATCGGAGTTTGCCTGACTGAACTCGATTCATGCATTTACCAGCCTATGTTAGCGAGCATATACGCTTGAGGTGTGGTACATGTATGGTGTCGTGCATGTGCTGCTGGAGAATGTCCCGTAACCATCAGCAACATAATACATGTAAAAGCATTTGATTGTGCTGCTTCCCGTCACATAGCTACTCGTCTGAATTAAACCTAAGCACATGGAAACCTTCAACGTTAAATTCGGGTGGCCACTTTATAAAAGGCTGTTCCGGCGTAAAACTAGACTATTAGAACTCAACATGAAGTATTTGAGAGAAATACATAAAGTTCAACTATCTCTTGGGTTTGTTTCTTTAGCAGATACATGTACCATATTGACTCTTCACACATAGCGCCTCCAACCATAAATCTCAGGATTCAAGTTCTTTTTCCACCAACATTTGCAACTCATAGTACGTAACCTAACCTGCACATTTGACGACCCGGGGGGGAGACGTAAAAATTGACGTCTGATGTCATCCAACGGCTGGGGTATTTATCTCCGTGCTTTATACCTACATATAGGAAATAAAAATCCGAAGCCACAGGCCTAGAAAGTGCGAGCCAGCAACATTGAATTGAGCCGTGCACGCCTAGCTGCCGCCTCCCAACTTGGCTCTAATCCTCTAATCCGACCTCAAACCATCACCACCCCTGATTTGAGACTCAAGTCGATATATATTAATATATACTTATCACCGAGTTCCCATCGATCGATGGGAATAGCAATTACCTAGTTACCTATCCTATCCTATCCTATCCTAGTTGTACTCGCTCAACACCCAGCAAAAATTACCTGCGAGCCAATCGTGCTCCACGCTTTCCATTGGGTTTCATGTCCCGAGAGGTTGATGCCAAGGTGGGATTGATGTCATGAGGGTTCAATTGTTGGTTGGGAGCTTGAGAACATGGCTGGGGCAGAAGAGCCAAGCATTGAGAAAAATTCAAGTGGAGGGACGTGATTCAAACATATCTTGGGCCTTGGATTTACGCGTTATTGTCGTGCCAGCCTGGCTACGACCTGAGTTCCTTCAAATCATCCCCCTGTAGCCGCCAGTGAGTGAAGATGCACTTGTTTTATTGCGTTGGCGGTAAGTTGATGTGTGTCTCGGTATCACTCAAGGCATATATCTCAACGCTGAAAGCTCATTCATCACTGACAAACTTTCAGTTGATTGGAGCACAAGGTGATGGGAGCTTGTCTTGAACTACATGTACCGGTACTGAATACCAGCGAAAAGGACACACATTTCTCAATTTGTGGCGGGTACTCCAACCGGCTAGACATTCAAGAAAGCTTGAATCGTTGCCTAACATATGACGAAGAGTGGATCTCTCAGTCATTACATGTAAGTGTCGGTACCGCGGTAAAGACATGTATCACGTCCGATCCCTTACAAAGATTGCAGCTTGTCTAGATCCGACCTTCTTGATGATTGCTGCTCGAAGGCACCTGGGCGCGAGGATCTTGAAACCATTGAGGCTTCTCAATGGGTGATATGTAATGATGCTGCTGTCGCTTCAGTTGCCCTCTCATTACCTGGTGTGTTGCGCGCGGCTCTTACTAACCAGACGCACATGTGCACTGAGCAGCTGGAAATAAGCCTCAGCCTCTAAAACCCAGTGGAACTCCATTCCAGGACCGTCAGTTACAACAAGCACGTAGGTTCTTCCTCTGGGCGGCCTTGACAGGATTGGTTGGAATTTCCGTCAGCGAGAGATGGGTGGGCCGGTTCGTATTCGGAACGTAAAAGGATTTCTGCGTGTGGTCTTCTCACCTGAAGAGTCATGGTTAAAGCTCAGTTTCCACGAGTTTCTCCTCCCTGTGGATGCGATGCATGATTGCCGGCTTGTGTCCCCGCTTCTGAAATGCATTGCCCACCGCAGGTCTTTTGACGTGGTGGGAGTATTCTGTATTTGATCTGGAGAGAAGAGGGGCGGGGATCGGGGTGATGCTGGACCCCGAGATACAGCGCGGGGAGCCAGCGGGGGAGTAATGTCGTTATGCTGATGCGACGGCATTCGCCCCACCAAAAGAACCGGGATAGCGGGAACGTTTCGGATGGTGCTTGACCCGGGCAGGGAAAGCTGTCCGCTTGCTCATTGGTCGAACCTGGCCGAAAGTTCCCTCCAGATCTCAATGTCGTGGCGAGAGAACCAAGATGGAGTCGCCAAGACGCTTCCCTTGAGCTAGTGGATTGTGAACAAGAGCTGGAAAATTGACAAGTGGGATCGTGTTTCCTTGCAATCTCTACACGTGCGAGTACGAACACGCCCTGGGGGTAGGATGAAAAGCGAATTCCGGCTGACCGGCCTCTCGCCGGAGACCGCAGCGGGCTTTGGGTTAGAGTGAGGAAAGCCGTAATGATAGGTCGACCGATGAAATGTTTCCGGGAACCATCTGCCGAACCGGTATAGGTCGCCAAATGGAAGATGGGCTGCGGAATCTGAAAGGTTCCAATATGGAGGGGTGATGACTGATGCGCGGGAACCATATGTTTCCCGTCAAGAATGAAAGCGCCGAGCACGGCCGTCGATCGGCTTGCGATGCGAATTCGAGAACTACCCGCGCGCTCGGACGGGCTGTCTCCCGATTGGGAGACAGCGCGTCATTTCTCCTTTGAGGGGGGACGACTCGGTAGTGGATACTCATGTAAGGAACTCCCCTTGCAGCCCTGTGTCTTCGAGCTTCGTGGGCTGCGACACCTCAGCTGGTGCGTTTTTTCGCCGCGATGCCGGGCCCCTGTTGCTTCCGCCAGAGGGACCTCTCCACTTCGGGCGATGCGAAGAGCCCGCTTCCCCTTTGATGAGTTTGCCCTTATCTGGGCCTGGTTAGCCTAGACTTTTTTTCTCGGCTCACACTGCAACTCTCGCTCAGTTTCTCCTTCACGCTGCCTTCCTTTATCGCAAAGTGTACCGTCGTTCGCTCTTTGTCTGTTGTTGTTTTTACGGGGTTTATCTGAACCAATACCAGGCCCCAGGCGCTGTTTCGGCTGGTTGACCCCGCTATCTGACAGGGCGCCCCCGCTGTAAGCCACCCAACAGCTCCAAGCACAGCTGGCAAACGACAAACGGGAAGGGGACGAGGAAGAGGAAGGTGCACACGATGTCATTCGTGGGGACGAGTTCCTTTGGGAACTACGACCGGACAGCCCAGAACGCTGGTCTGCCCACGCTGGCAAGACCGTCGACGCGCGACCATGGGGACGATTCTGCAACTGCTGGCGGCTCATCGCCGATACGGCCCGAGGATGTTAGTCGGACGCGGGCCACCTCGACAACGGAAGTGGCTGAGAGCGAGACCCCACGCCACGAGAAAACCGTTACGCCTGGCGCAGACACGGACACTTTCAGCGATGATGACGACGAGGATCAGATCGAGATTGAGCGGCGCCACACTCTTGTGCAGGCCCTCGCGCGCAAGTACACGGCACAGTCGCACGCTGCTGCCGATGGCTCTGGTGGGAATATTTTCCTGATCGCCTCCGAGGACGAGAACTCGCCATTGAACCCCAATGGCCCTAATTTCGACGCTCGTGCCTGGGCCAAAGCAGTGGTGGATATGGTGGCAGGAGAGGGCCACCAATTCCGCACCACGGGTGTTGCCTTCCAGCACTTGAACGTGTATGGATTTGGCTCAGCGACCGATTACCAGAAAGACTTCCTCAACATCTGGCTTGAGGTTGTTGGCGTGGCCCGTAAGCTCCTGGGTGACAAGGGCCGTCGCATCGATATTCTGCGCGACTTCAACGGTCTCGTGCGCCGGGGTGAGATGCTTGTTGTCCTTGGCCCTCCTGGCTCTGGATGCAGCACATTCCTCAAGACGATTGCGGGAGACCACAATGGTATCTTTATTGATGAGAAGTCGTACTTTAACTACCAAGGTGGGTTAAAAACACTGACTCCCCAACCATCTGTCCTTCGCACTGTACTGACACGTCAAAGGTATGGCCGCCGATGAAATGCACACGCAACACCGCGGAGAGACCATCTACACTGCCGAGGTCGATACCCATTTTCCGCAGCTTTCTGTCGGAGATACTCTGACCTTTGCTGCCCACGCTCGTGCCCCTCGCCAGATCCCCGATGGTGTCTCCAAGAACCTTTTTGCCAACCACCTCAGGGATGTTGTCATGGCACTGTTCGGCATCAGCCACACTGTCAACACCCGTGTCGGAAACGAGTACATCCGTGGTGTCTCGGGAGGTGAGAGAAAGCGTGTCACTATCGCCGAGGCCACGCTCTCTGGCGCTCCGCTCCAGTGCTGGGATAACAGTACCCGAGGCTTGGACAGCGCCAATGCTATCGAGTTCGTTCGCAACTTGAGGCTGCAAACCGAACTTTTTGGAAGCACCACCTGCGTTTCGATCTACCAAGCACCGCAGAGTGCTTACGACCTCTTTGACAAGGTCGTTGTACTGTACGAAGGCCGCCAGATCTTCTTCGGCAGGGCCGACGATGCGAAGCAGTATTTTGTCGATCTCGGATTTGAGTGCCCTGCTCGCGCAACCACACCCGACTTCCTCACATCCATGACGAGCCCTCAGGAGCGTATTGTACGACCTGGCTTTGAGGGCAGGGCGCCGCGCACCCCTGACGAATTTGCCGAGGCCTGGAGGAACAGCACCAACTACAAGGTTCTCCAGGACGAGATCGAGACCTACAAGCTTGACCATCCCATCAACGGGCCCGACGCCGAGGCCTTCCGCGCTTCCAAGAAAGCACAGCAAGCTAAGGGGCAGCGTGCCAAGTCGCCTTTTACGCTGTCGTTTGTCCAGCAGACGAAGCTTTGCTTGTGGCGTGGATGGCGACGCCTGATTGGCGATCCTAGTCTGACACTTGGTGCCCTCATCGGCAACTTCATTATGTGTCTCATTATCTCCAGTGTCTTCTATGATCTCCAACCTACGACGGCCAGCTTTTTCCAGCGAGGTGCGCTCCTCTTTTTCGCCTGCCTTATGAACGCTTTCAGCAGCGCTCTGGAAATCTTGACTCTTTACTCCCAACGTCCAATCGTCGAGAAACACGACCGGTACGCGCTCTATCACCCATCGGCCGAGGCTGTGGCGTCCATGCTTTGCGACATGCCATACAAGATCATGAATTGCATTGTCTTCAACGTCACGCTATACTTCATGACGAACCTCCGACGAGACGCCGGCGCCTTCTTCTTCTTCCTGCTGATCTCCTTCGTCACCGTCATGACCATGTCAATGATGTTCCGGACGATTGCCAGTGCATCGCGTACCCTCTCGCAAGCCATGGTTCCCGCTGCAGTCATCATTCTGGCTCTTGTCATCTTCACCGGCTTTGCTATCCCGCTCAATTACATGTTACCTTGGTGCCGCTGGATGAACTACATCGACCCGCTTGCTTACGCCTTCGAGGCATTGATGGTGAACGAGTTCCACAATCGCCAATTCCTCTGCACACAGTATGTCCCGAGCCCCGAAATCCCGCTCTACGCCGATGTTGGTCCTCTAAACCGCGTCTGCTCTTCTGTCGGAGCGATTCCTGGCGTCAGCTACGTTCTGGGTGATGATTACGTCGCTTCCGCTTTCTCGTACTCCAACGAGCGCAAGTGGCGTGACTTCGGCCTTGTTTTGGTCTTCCTCGTTGGCTTTGGGTTCTTCTACATCCTGGCAGCGGAGAACGTTGCGGCAAAGAAGAGCAAGGGCGAAGTTTTGGTCTTCCGCCGCGGATACAAGCCTGCTTCGTTCAAAGAGGCCAAAGGAGACGCGGAATCTGGTTCAGCACACAGGCCGGGTCCTCTGGTCAGCGACGGTCATTCTTCAGACAAGGAGGCCGGCATGCTGCAGAAGCAAACTAGCGTTTTCCACTGGAATAACGTCTGCTACGAGGTCAAGATCAAGTCGGAGACTCGCCAAATCCTCAACAACGTCGATGGCTGGGTCAAACCGGGCACCTTGACAGCCCTCATGGGTGTCTCAGGTGCCGGCAAGACCACTCTTCTTGACTGCCTCGCTGATAGAACTTCCATGGGTGTTATCACCGGCGAAATGCTTGTTGATGGTCGTCCCAGAGATGCATCCTTCCAACGCAAGACTGGCTACGTGCAGCAACAGGACCTTCATCTCCAGACCACGACCGTCCGTGAGGCTCTCAACTTCAGCGCCCTCCTCCGCCAGCCCGATCACGTCCCTCGCGAGGAGAAGCTTGCGTATGTTGACGAGGTTATCAAGCTTCTTGACATGGAGGAGTACGCCGATGCCATTATTGGCGTTCCCGGCGAAGGCCTGAACGTCGAACAGAGGAAGCGCCTTACCATTGGCGTCGAGCTGGCTGCGAAGCCTCCCCTTCTGCTGTTCGTTGATGAGCCGACCTCCGGACTTGACAGCCAGACATCCTGGGCCATTTTGGATCTACTCGAGAAGCTCACCAAGAGCGGACAAGCCGTTCTCTGCACTATCCACCAGCCCTCGGCCATGCTTTTCCAGCGGTTCGACAGACTACTTTTCCTCGCCAAGGGCGGCAAAACGGTTTACTTTGGCGACATCGGCAAGAACTCCAAGACCATGACATCATATTTCGAGCGGAACAGCGGACTCAATTGCCCACCGGATGCTAACCCGGCCGAATGGATGCTTGAAGTCATCGGCGCCGCGCCTGGTACCCATTCCGATGTTGATTGGTTCCAAGCCTGGCGTGATAGCCCCGAGTATACTGCTGTCCAGCAAGAGTTGCAGCGTCTCAAGACTGAGCCAAAGCAAGAGTCCCCCGTTTCTACTGATGATGGCAGTTACCGCGAGTTCGCGGCGCCTTTCCACAAGCAGCTCCTCGAGGTTACCTACCGTGTCTTCCAGCAGTATTGGCGCACACCATCCTATATCTACTCCAAGGCGGCGCTCTGTGTTCTTGTCGCTCTCTTCATCGGCTTCATCTTCTACGATGCGCCAAACAGTATCCAGGGTCTCACGAACCAAATGTTCGCCATATTCAACATCTTCACCGTTTTTGGCCAGCTTGTACAGCAGACCATGCCTCACTTCGTCATACAGCGGTCGCTATACGAGGTCCGCGAGCGCCCATCCAAAGTTTACAGCTGGAAGGTCTTCATGCTGTCGCAGATCATTGTTGAACTACCCTGGAACACGCTGATGGCCGCTCTGATGTACTTCTGTTGGTATTATCCTGTTGGTCTCCAGAACAACGCGATCCCGGCCGATCAAGTCACGGAGCGTGGCATTCTCATGTTCTTGCTTCTGGTGGCTTTTCTGTTGTTCACTTCGACCTTCACCGACTTCATGATTGCTGGTTTCGAGACTGCGGAGGCGGGTGGCAACATTGCCAATCTGTTGTTCACTCTCTGCCTGATCTTCTGCGGTGTTCTGGCCAATCCCGACTCGCTCCCTCGCTTCTGGATCTTTATGTATCACATTAGCCCCTTTACATACTTGGCCAGTGCCATGTTGTCTGTCGGTGTGGCCAACACCGATGTCATCTGCGCTGCAAACGAGTACTTGCGCTTCAAGCCTACGAACAGCAGTACATGTGCCGAGTACCTTGGGCCTTACATGCAGCTTGCTGGGGGCTACCTCCAAGACCCGCTCAACACCCAAGAGTGCTCTTTCTGCCCCATGGCAAGCACTAATGTTTTCCTTGCTGCTGCGAAAGCTGACTACGCTGACAGGTGGCGCAACTTTGGGTATGTCGTACACTTCACACCTCGCATTGGGTTCACTACTGACTTTCCTTCCTTAGCCTTCTCTGGGTCTACATTGTCTTCAACGTCTTCGCCGCGCTGTTCGTTTACTGGCTCGTCAGAGTGCCAAAGAACAAGCTGGGTGAGAAGAAGAAGAAGGAGTAGAGATGCCTTCTCGCTCACGATCTGGCGGTCATTTCCTTCTTTCTTTGTCTCAAAACCTTGTCCCCGCCTAGCGGTAGTGTAGGACGGGGACTGTATGTCTCGCGAAGAACCCCACGTCCATGGAGAGGGGGGTATGATCATCATGGTACTTCCTGTGTACCCGTTTCTTTTTGACTGTCATCGTGCATATCTATCCGTTTCATTGCATATCTTGACATTTTCTGGTCATCATGGTAAACCGCCATAATATGGAAGGGCTTGGGGTGCGTTCCTTGCTGTCCACTCTTTGCATTGCCCTTTTCTTTTTTATAATGTCTAAATTAGAACTTGCCATCGGTCTGGTGTGCAGCAATGTGTGAAGTCATGTACCTAACTACACTTGCGCGGATTGTGCAAAGACGAGATGTTGGAGTAGAGTAGAGAAAACTATTCAGGAATATTTCATTAAGCCGCTGTTATTTTCTACTGCTCGAGCATTGATGCGTGAGCTAGACTGATAGTACACTACAATGGGCGGATGGACGAAACTCTGGGGTAGAATGTTACAAAAAGCTGATGCCCACACCCACTTGCAGACCTTTGCGCCCCTCCTCGCCCCTCCGGAGAACCAAGGGCAAACTGAAGTTCAGTTCAAACCTGGCAGCAGGATGTGCGTAGACCAGACCAAATCCCGCTGCTAAACTTGGCAGGCCCGTCGTGAGTTCCGCAACTGCTGACCGCGCGCTTTTTGACACCACCTTCGAGTCCATCCGGTATGGGTCGCCCCCGCCTTCCTTGCCTTTGCCCTTATTTTTGAGCGCAACCAATCGCCCACAATTAGCAAACAGCTGAATCCTCAGCGGAGAGTTAGGCCCCACCCGGGGCAACGGGATCATCATGTTGACGCCACCGGCGGCGTAAACATCGCCACCGACGGCATCCCCGCCATCGTGAGGACCCAGACCGCCGAGTTTGAAGCCACGCACATCGGTTGGGCCTCCGAGCTGGAAGCGGTCGTTGATGCGGCTCGGGAGCACCGACCCGCCAAGGCTGTATCCGAAGGGTAGGGGATATAGAAGGCCGGCACGGAAAGCACCACCGATTGTGACACCGGCAATACCGGGGAGAGAGAGGGGTGTCGCGGTCGAGAGCTCGGCCTCGGTTTTAGAGAAGGATACGTCGCCTCCTAGTGGACCCCAGCCGGCAAGCTCGGTGACCGCGCGAACTAGGTACCCGCTCTGGGGGAGGGTCGGGCTGGGCGCCGCTGCCCGGTTGAAACGGTCCCGTATAAATGTGTAGGTTAAGGAATGCTTGAGGGAATCGCCAGCGTCAATCCTGACGGTCGGGGAGGCAGTGGCTTGGAGGCCGGTGATTTGCCGCCATATGCTAGAGATAGATAGTGAATGGCTGTCGCCGCTATCAGCGTGTTGCCAGGCAAATCGGAGGCTTCCTCCAGTTAAGTTCTCCTCGTGTGATGCCCATGGCTTTTGCGTTGATGACTGCTGCACCTCTGCCGCTAGCCTCATGTCTGGGTTGCCATTGACAGGCGCAGAGAGAGAGGCATTGTAGGCCGACCTTGTGCGGGTGCCGGTGCGAGCGTTGATAGTGAGCGTCTCGGCGCCACCAAGGATATTGCGCAGTTCGGCATTGGTGTATGCAGAGCCTTCAGTGTTGCCAAAGTCGGTTCCAGCACCCAGCGCTAGACGAGACCTCTCCTTGACGTTGAACGAAATATCGAGGTCGGTTCTCTCGGGATGTACGGATGGGTCTTTGCGCGCATCGGATATGAAGACTCTGAAGCTGTCTTCGACAAAGATACCTGTTGTGCTCGTCGGGTTAAAGAGGGGTGAGGCAAATGGAGCGTAGCCAACATACCGAGCCTAGAGAGCTTTGCCTGAGCTGTGCCGATGCTGGAGACGACATCGCCGAGGGTGGACTTCGGGTTCGAGCCGGACTCCACAAGAGGTTGGAAAATATGATCGAGGAGGCTTCGCCGCGTGTATCTGGCGCCATGGAGTTCGATAGTGCGGATCGCAGCCGGGGCGAGGGAATTGTCGAGCTGTTTGTGTTGGTGATTAGACGACTCGGAACTCTTGGGCACAGCTGATGGCGCAGGGAGGTCTTACGATTGCTTGCAGACCCTGAGCATCTATCTGGTCGGTGGCGTTGCCGGTGGCAGCCCCATTGGCGACCTGCGCCTGTAGTTAGCGGGCGAGAGCTGTCATTTCTGATCAGAATGCGACCAACTCACATGGTTGCCGCCAGAACTAAGAGGGCTAGCCATTGGGGTATCCTCGTCGCTTTAAGTGGCTGTTGCTGGGTTGGGGCTGCAAGATCCGCGTTCGTTCTTGTCGGTTACAGCCGGAAAAGGTGAATGCCAATTGACCGACCGACTGTCGGCATCACCTTTCCCAGCTGAAGGCTTGGCACTGGCGGGGTGGGTCGGGGGTCGGCGTCACCTGCAGGCCGCCGCAACCATGCTGACTCAACCATGCTCCGATCCAACCAGGGGTTGTCTGTGGGTCTGGCATTATTGCCTCAGCCTTCGCCGTCTGCCTCCATCGTCATTCGCCTTCCTGTCCTTTATCCCTTCCGTGCTGAAAATTCGCTCCGTCCATCGCCCCTACGTGCCCGCCATCAATCCTCAGCGTCTATTTTGTTGCGCCGGAGACCTTGTACCTTCAGCCTGCTTTTCACCACCCCTCGTTCGTTTCCTTTTGGTTTTTTTTTTTGGCCGCTCTGATCGGCGTGCCCCTCGCTGTGCAACCCAATCGACTGTTGGTTTCCCTTCGACATGGCCACTCGCGCTGCACAGAAGCGCGTACGTGTTCCCGGTTTCGTCTGGAAGGAAGGCCCAGTTCTCTTGCTGACGGTATTCCTCTCTAGTTGACGCGCGAATACAAGAGCATCTCCGAAAACCCTCCGCCGTACATTGTCGCTCATCCCTCCGAGTCCAACATCCTCGAGTAAGCTCACGAGACGACGCTCACATCTCGCTCACAATCGGCTAACATTCAACTAGGTGGCACTACATTATTACCGGCCCTGAAAACACTCCCTACCACGGAGGCCAATATTGGGGAACCTTGATATTCCCAGCGAACTACCCGTTTGCGCCCCCGGCGATTCGTATGCACACGCCTTCGGGCCGATTCCAACCATCGAGCCGACTGTGTCTCTCTATTTCCGACTTCCACCCCAAATCCTTCAATCCCGCATGGGAGGTATCAACCATTCTCATCGGCCTCCTGTCCTTCATGACGTCAGAGGAGATGACCACGGGGTCGGTCTCGGCAACGGAGGCTGAACGGAGGTTCCTGGCCGCCCGCTCCCGGTGGTGGAATTCAACAGGCGGAGGATCACATCTCAAGGCCGGAGGCCCCGCCGGGAAAGGCAACGTCAAGGCAGGTGATGGCGGAGCCAAGTTTAAGTCGGAGTGGCCAGAGGAGGACGAGAAGAACTGGAAGTGGATGAAAGAGAGCAGGGTCGATTCTGCGACGGGTAACAAGATGGACCTGGGCGCCCCGTCGTGTGGTCCGCAGCTCAACATCGCTGCTCCCGGGAGCAGTCACCAAACACATGCGGTTATGGACGCCGTAATCCAACAGCGTGACGCTGGTCAAGGGTGGCTGTTCAGAAACAAGCTAATGGTAGTGGGCGGCATGGTCTTCCTGTATGTGCTCATTGCGCGAATACTTGGGGATGGAAGATGATAAACGTGGCCGGGGGGCTGCTACGCACCAGAGGCGCGATATGAGCGACCGGGAAGCCGCAAAATAGAGAGACAGAGGGACACCATCCTCATCCACGGATACAGGCATTCTTGGTTGGAAAGGACTGCGGGAGTGACTTTGGCGTCTTCCGATTTAGCAGCGGCGTTTGGGATTTTACACAAGCGAAGGTTTGCGGTCCACTGTCTGTCGCTTGCATGAAGGTGTCTTGAGTTCGTTCATTTGGGAATTAGACAGATTCGGAGGAGGCTGTGAGGCCCTCGGGGCATGTGATACGAAAGCGCCAAGTGTAGAAGCTAAGTTCTCTCAATTCCATATCATCTAGTCCTAATGCGCAAGCCGAATCCCCAGATATCACAGCGAACATACTCATAACGTCCTCTCATACATGAAGATGAGAACAAGGGGGGCCGCCGAAATCCGCGGATCTAAACTGACGCGTTATCTCCGATTTCTCCTTTTCGGCAAGACAGGCCATTTATGCATGAGGCTTGGACTGTGGGGGTTATGTTGAGGTAATGCATCTTTGCTGCACGATCCAAACCAAGAATGCTTCATCCTGTGACCAATCCCCGGGTTCTGTTGGAAGCCTGCCTCCACAGTCCGAAGAATTTTGGCGGGACCGCGCTGTGCGATGCCGCGATGCTGCCCAACAGGGAAGAACAAACCAGCTGCGGAATGTCGGGACGGCATCGTGCAGCATCGCGGATGCGTTACATCGCTGCCAGACCGGCTCCCCGCTGCGGGGTAGCTCCTGCCTCCTGTCCCTCAACTATAGTGCCGTGACGTGCTCGGGCGTGTTTGATGCGATGCCGTCGGATTATTTATTCTGAGCAACCGCTTCCCAGACCTCTCTTCCTGTCTTCACGGGTTGTGTGAACCACTGACCGAGCGGGTCTATACTGCTCCATCAATAGTCAACTTAGCCCAACACTAACTCACGGCGAGCCATCATGGAAGTTCCTCTCAGCCTCCGGCAGTCGATTGAGCAGTCGAAGTGCGAGTACCGCCGCCTCGGAAACAGCGGACTCACCGTGTCGGTCCCCATTTTCGGCTGTATGAGCTTTGGCGATCCCCGAACCATCGACTGGTACTCTCTTTCTCTCTCTCATCCATCCATCACTTACTAAAACCTTCTCCCAGGGCTATCCCCGAATCCGAAGCCCTCCCCCTTCTCAAAGCCGCCTACGATGCCGGCCTCAACACGTGGGATACCGCCAACGCCTACTCCAACGGCGCCTCGGAAATCATTGTCGGCAAAGCCATCAAGCAATATGACATTCCGCGCCACAAGGTGGTCATCATGACCAAGTGCAACTTTGCCGTCGGCGAGACACCCGACCTGCGCGCCGCGTTTTTCCGCTCCCATATTGCCCAGTCCAAAGACTACGTCAACAACTTTGGCCTGTCCCGCACCGCCATCTTCAACCAGGTTGAGGCTTCTCTCAAAAGGCTGGATACACCGTATATCGACGTGCTGCAAATCCACCGCTGGGATCCCGATACCCCTCCGGAGGAAACCATGCGTGCCCTGCATGACCTTGTGCTCTCAGGAAAAGTCCGCTATCTCGGAGCCAGCAGCATGTGGGCGACGCAGTTTGCCCGATTGCAGTTCATCGCCGAGAAGAACGGGTGGACCAAATTCGTGAGCATGCAGAATCATTATAACCTGCTTTACCGCGAGGAGGAGCGGGAAATGAATCGGTTTTGTAAGGATACCGGGGTGGCGCTGATTCCCTGGGCGCCGCTTTGTCGAGGGCATTTGGCGAGAAGGCCGGAGGTGTTTGGAGAGACGAAGCGGAGTGCGCAGGAGAAGCAATCGCAAAAGGGATCGCATGGGACGGTGGAGCCGGATTTGTCGATTATTGGAAGGGTGGTGGAGATTGCGGATAAGAGAGGGTGGCCGGTATGTTTTTTTCTTTTTCTTTTTATTCACTACGTTTCATTCTCTCATTTCTATCTCTGTGTGTGGAAGAGAGAGAGAGGAACTGACAGTGATACCTTTACTAGATCTCCCACGTTGCGCTCGCGTGGATCAACCAGCGTGTCACCAGTCCGATTATCGGCTTTAGCAGCGTGCAGAGGATGGAGGAGGCGGTTGGGGTGAGAGGCAAGGTTCTGACCGCGGAAGAGGAAAAGTACCTCGAGGAGCTGTACGAGCCGAAGCCGATTCAGGGGCATTCCTAAAGGGATTTGTCTAGGCAGTAAGCAATAGGCTAGGGAGTAACAAGGTGTCTTACTCTGAAGATAGAAGTTCCTACGGGATGTGAGTGAGGTGATATGATCAAGGGTTACCAAGGCAATATACTTGCTTGACTAGGCACTAAGTAAAGAACTTATGGTTTAGTCCAGTCCCTGAAAGATTGTTTGTGTGGTATGTTGACACTATGTTGCAGTCATATGGTGTGTGCCACTCTCTTACCCCTGGGATTAGTGCAACACATAGGGTCATTTTTCTTTTCTTCTACGTCTAACGCAGAACAGGAAACCTCAGGCTGTATCCTCTAGTTGCAAATCACTCTACTGGGGGGAATGAATTTTTTTTTCGTGGTTTTTTTTTTTAACACTTGATAGCGATACATAGATTTTTATTGTCTTATACAACTGGGATACATGGTAGTAGAAACCCAATCAATGACTTTTTAATACAGCAAGTTTTACTTCACGCGGCTCTTTAGCTGTTTGTTATTGCCATGAAATATTCAGTGTTAAACACTGAAGAAATCTCGTCCCAACGTTGAACCTTTCTGGGGCTGGACTGTATTTAAGTAGGTAGGTGGGTATATAGGCAGTTAGTTAGCTGCGTGACACTTTTCTTGAAGAGAGGATCTTTATGTCGCAAAGAATATGACTTTCAGTGATCAGATCCAGTTGGTCCCTTGTTGGTCATTTTGATCCTGACATTTATCACATAACTCCCCTTGACTCCCCCTCTGTAAAACAGCCTTACGTTGCAGTTTGAATTTAAGCTTATGTGTGTATATGTGTGTGTGCGTGTATGTGATTGTGATTTTTGGCATAGCCCGGGGACAGCAAAGGTACACTCCATCTTTTTGCTTGTCGACATAAAACTATCATGAAATTTAAAAAAGATCTTACAAGGTCCTGCAGAGGAAGTAAGTAGGTACGGATTTTTTTTTTTAAAAAAAAAAAAACTACTGATCCATCCCCACATAAGTCCAAACATACGGCGCCCCCTCCGCCGCCGCTGGGGCTTGCCGTCCCGAAACCACCACCCGAACCGGCTCCGTCCCGGGAATCAAATCCAACCCGTTATTATCTAGTTGAATCCCCTGCCTCTCGGCAATACAGAATCCTTTAACAGGTTTCGTTGCGGAAATCTCCAGCACTTTTTCACCTCCCTCTCCGTCTCCCCTTAATTGGATGTGTATACCGCGGTCTCCGGAAAAGTCTACATATTTGGCGGGGTCGGGCCACGATACGTCCGAGGCGCGGGGGCGGTCATCTTTGGAAATATATAGCTCGGCGAGAATGGCGACGTCTTCTTCCAGTATCTTCTTCTGGTTCTGGTTCTGGTTCGGGTCGGGGGACGAGTCATGAAAGGTGTGGTTGTTTTTGCTGTTGCTGGATGATGATGGTGGCGGGGAAGAGGGGAAATGGAGACGGTATCCCGAAAGCACCTCGGTAGTTCCATTAGGGAGAATTTCCACGGCCCGTTCCAACGGCAGAATCACATCCTCGCCCGTAGCAATAGAGACAAAGCGGATAACTACCCGCCCCTCCTGCGGGAGTAGGTCGGAGCTGGCTACCCATACGTCACAGACGACGTTGGTACGTGATCGCCGCGGGTCGACATGGCCGGTGTCGCGGCGCCACAGGTCATCGGCCGGCCGGGTCGTCCAGTCATGCACTTTGCGGGTAACGGCAATGGTATGTTTGGCCAGGGCACGCCGGACGGCGTAGTAGGAGAGCTTGGGGAGCCCGTGGTAGTCAACCATGGACCAGGATATGGTGGGCCAACAGTCATTAAACTGCCAGGCGAGAACACCGCCGCAACGCCGGGAACTGCTACTGCTGTTCCCCCATTGGCGACGCCAGGATTTGTAGGCCCAGGATAGGGCGTCGGCTTGCATCACCTGGGTGAGATGGACAAAGCTGTCGAGGCTAGCGGGGATGCGGAAGTTCTCGCCAAGGTAGGTGAGGAGGCGGCGTGTGTGGCCAACGGCCTTATTGTGGAAGTCGAGAGCAGCACTGCCCGGGTAGCGCTGGCTGTGGTCAGTGACAAAACGGTGGATGGTGTCCATGTGGGGATAAGCCGCCATGCCGAATTCACTAACAAAACGACCGCCCAGGTCCGGCAGGTGTTGGTAGAGACGCATGTCGCCGTGCCAGACGTTCCACTGGTGAATGTCGCCGACGGTTGAGTCGACCTTGAGGGTGGTGCTAGTTCCGTTACCCCAGGGGCTGCTTGGATGGTAGGGCGTGCCGGGGCATTCCTCGGCCACAACGTTGGGGAGGAGATGTTCGTAAATGTAGCGAGCGGGAAAGTTTGTCTTCAACCAGGATTCGGGATTCTTGTCGCCCGCGAAGTCATACTCGAGGTTGTAGCGTTCCACAAGCTGGTAATCCTCGTTGTTGCCGCACCAGAGCACCACGCAGGGGTGTTTGCGGATCCGGCGCGTGTTTTGCTCCGCTTCCAGCTTGACTGACTTGAGAAAGTCCGGGTAGGTTGGGTACGAGGCGCACGCAAACATAAAGTCTTGCCAGACCATGATGCCGTGCTCGTCGCACGCAGCGTAAAAGTTTTCATCCTCGTAGATGCCCCCGCCCCAGACCCGGAGCATGTTTTGGTTCCCCTTACGCGCCAGGCCGATCATGTCCCAGTACTGGTCCGAGTTGACTCGGGGCGTAAAGCTGTCAGCCGGGATCCAGCATGAGCCCGCGCAAAACACGTCCACGCCGTTGACCCGGAAGTAAAATGACTGGCCGGAATCATCCCGGTCTTGGACCAGCTCCACCTTGCGAAACCCAGTCCGGTGGAATTTCTCATCTAGAACCGTCACCCCATCGACATCGAGAGCCCTGACGCGGAAGTCGTAGAGATTCTGCTGTCCCATGCCCACTGGCCACCACAGCTTGACCTGAGACAGCGTGAGCTTCTCCGACCGGAGTTTCCAAACCGGCCCGGGGCCATCCGATGTCATGTCGAAGCTTTCCATGATTTGACCGTCGCTGCGAAGAAGAACCACGTCGATGTGCACCTGGGCGGTTTCTCCCGTTCCAATAATGGCCAGTTCCATATGGGCTGTCACTGTAGGCGGGTTCGTGGACAGGTCGACATCATAATCAATCCGGATCTCGTCTATTCTTTGTTGGAAAGTCTCGAACCGAACCGGCCTCCACGGGCCACAAGTCACCAAGATAGGACCCCAATCCCAACCCCAGTGATATTGTGCCTTGCGGACCGGGCCTCGGCTGACCTCGGTCTGGTGTACGATGAAGTCGTGTTCAGGGTGTTGCCTGACGAGCTCGAGACCTCGCTCCCGAGCTGGCGTAAACACGATTTCAAGGTCGTTCATCATCACCATCTCACCATTACCGTCGTCGTCGTCGTCGTCGTTGTCGTCACCACGTCGGAGGAGATGCGCCACCTCGACGCGATGCTTGATAAACATATTGTCCGAGGTCAAAATGACCTCGCCGTTCAGAGTCACTGTCGCAAACGTGTCGAGTCCTTCAAAGACCAAGCTGGCGGCCAGCACCTCGGGCGGCGTAGCAAACCGGTTGCGATAATGCCAGGTCCGCTCTGCCACCCACGCGACATCGAGCTCGTTGAGATCGACAAAGGGGTCGGGGATGAGATGGTGCCGCATCAGCTCCGTGTGGACGTTGCTCGGCACTTGAGCTGGGCGCCAAACATTCTGTGATGAATCTCGGAATTCCCATCCCTCGGAAAGGAGGTTAGGAGTATGCGGTGCCATGACGGTGTTTAGCAAGCCCAGTAGGATGATGAAGGGGGAAAAAACTAGCCTTTTTCGATTGATTGACCGATCGATGGGCCGGGCCGAAATGCGGGGGTAGGGTTTCGATTTCGATTTACTAAGCATGCAGACTAAAGGGCGGTTGGTTGGCAGAACAGAACAGAACAAGCCAATCTCATCAGTTCTAAGGATATCTAAACTAAGGTAGGTAGGCAGGTGGGTATATCGATATAAGGTAACATAAGAGGCTAGAGGTAAGAAGAAATTTCATGATTCAACAAGACCGTAAATTCGCTCGCTGTTGAAAGTCACAGACGCTTTCAATGAGAACGTGAAGCCTGCCCGACAAAGACCATAGCAATATGCAATGCAGCAGCTGTGGGTCAATAGAAGCGTAGAGTTGAGGTCCGTTCCGCGCAGAACTGAGTGAGTGAGGCTAGGAGGGAAGCATTCGGCAGTTTGAAATGACCGTCAGATCCCATGACTGGAATGGGGGAGGTGCTATATGGCTGGACAGACGCTTGCAGGTTCTTTTTGGGCGGTATGAGATGCGCGGGAGAAACATGAATGGCAAACCCTCTCAGGTAGAAGACATGACTTTTGCTGACGACTCCAGGGCTGCAGGGTCCGAGTCCCCCGGGGTATTGGGCAGGAACATGAATTCTGTGACCCAGGTGTTTCGGCGGGTGTGATGGATGGCTTTGTGGTGGTAACGCTCCCGTTCAAGCCGTGCTGCGAATTTCGTGGCAAATGAGGTTTGGGTTTCGGCCGTAGTCTCAAGTTGCAAGTTTGGCTGCCGATGTCATGGTTGGATTCCGCGGTACAATCCGGACAGAGAGCGTTGGCAGGGCCTGGCCGTTGATCCATGGCCTTGCTTCACAAGCAAAGTTCAGGCCAAAGGTGAATTTCGCCAACCCTGTTCCGTCGAGCGACCCGAAGCTTTTGAACGGCAGCCTACCAACATAGGCATTGAAGTTGTAGATGCCACATGGACAGTCGTTCGTAATATCCCGAGCCGAAGCGCTGCGGAAACCACACTCCCGCCTCTGGTAAGCTCAAAAACTTGTCGTCCCACGCCCATCGGAATCTTGTACGCAAAGGCACCAGCCGGGGGCTTCGTAAGTAACCGGTCCATTGCTGCCAGAGGTCACAGCGATAGACCCTGCTTGCTTGCTTCAAGAGAGAAACGACAAACACAAAGTCTTTGACAGTGTCATGGCCGTGGGGCTGTCCCATGTAGTATCACCGGTTGCGTTGTTTGCCTGAACCATGGTTCATATCGGTGCTGTCACAGTTGAGGCTTTTGGGAGTTGGCCGATACCAGTAGACAATCTGATCCTCTTCAATAAGGTCGTTGACGCTCCTGGCACCTGCGTGGTAGGCGGCGATGTATGGTTTGGAGCCCAGCCAATGCGAATACCAAGCATCCCCATCCTCGACAATCATCCGCGATGCGTGGCAAGGGGCCCTGTTCATGCCGTTGCTTGACTAGGCTAGCTAGATGGCTGCGGTATCGACACCGTCATGGTCTTTCGTCATGGCTGGATGGAAATTGGGAGCCCAGAAGATATCAATTCCAGCCGCGGCTTTCATGGCCTGGCAATCGAGCCCGTCTCCCATGTACGACGTGGCAAACACCCGGTTACCAACTCGCAGCTGTGCTGGCCTCGAAGCAAACATGGCAATCAGCTGGCCGACTCTGGATGCATCATCGGTTGAGAACCACGCAAAGTCGACAGAGATGAACACCTTCATGCTGTTTGTTGTCTGCAGCTGACTGATATGCGAGTTCGAGCTGCGGTTCTCCGTAATTTTCCGTGCCAAGATTGAGGGAGAAGGCGTCAATGCCCATCTGCTTTGCCCGGCGCATGTCGTCATCGTAATCTGCTGCTATTTGTCGGTGTCCTACAAATTCCGAGCTTCCGGTCCTACTAGGTGAATTACCTACCTTACGCATACCTACAATCTGTGCCCAACCTTGAAGACTGGCCTCAATCGCACACCCGCAGATCAAAGCCTCGCAACATAATTCACGATGGCAGACGCTCTGCTTAAGCTCGTTGGTTCTCGTCCAAAGAAGATAATCATATACTGCGATGGCACATGGCAGTCTTCAGTTTCCGGCGGGCACAGTCTACCGTCCAACATCACCAGAATAGCCAGGACCATCGCAAAGGCCGGTACTAAAGGGCGGTACCGTCTGGCAGCAGATCGTCTTTTACGACGTAGGTGTAGGTACTAGCTCGTTATCCTGGTTTAAATCCAACCGCTAAGGTACTAGTAGTAATAGCTTGGTAACTAACGTAATTAAAGGTTATAACTTCGTAGTTAATAATTACTCGCCTGGTGATAAAATTTACTACTTTGGTTTCTCCCGCGGCGCATTTACCACACGGGCCATTACCAGTATAATCACCGATTTTAGCGTTATTTAACCTTATTACATAAACCACTTTACATTTTTATTCGCAGCGTATAAAACTAATAATAATAAGTATACGTTTTTAAAAACTAAAGAGTATTTTAAATAATACGTTGGAAAAGCCCTGTCACGGCACCAAAGGACGCAATGCGTAAACACCACAAAAAGTGGAACGTTGTGCAGTCAGGGCACTGTACCGTAGTCCTTCTACATCTAGCTGCGTAGCTACAGGCAGGCAGCATCACGGTACCGTGACACTGCTTTAGCGCCATTCAGAACCTACCCTATTTATTAACCTCCAAGGCGCTCTTTCAACCCCAGGACAGTTATACCCTTATATATAAGGCTATATTAGCTCTAACAATAAGAAAACCTTATAAATACAATAATAAGTCTTATAAACCCTACCAATTACTAGCAAACCTAGGCGAAATTAACAAGTTTATTTATCCTTCTGTAAAATAAAGGCTGGAACAATCAAGGATAAACGACGAGGCCGAATACCGATACGAATCAAAAGCGCTCGAGGGGTTTGAGTACACCCAGAAGGATGGTGTTGCTTATTGGTACAAGGAAAAGGGCGGCATCTGGATTCAGGAATGGGCTATCAAGGGAGCGCTGCAGGAAGAGGATCCGATGGGAGGTGGAAATGCCGAGATGGCGCTCATTGACCAGTGCCTTGACAAGGTCAAGGTGCGTGAGTTCTTGAGGTCTCATACCGTGGCTTGGCAGAAGACGCAGACGCCGAAACTGCCGTCAAAGGGAAAGCCAAAGCCAAAGAATTAGTCAGGTACATTTGAGAGTGTCGTTGTCGCTCAAGATTAGATTCGACATCTAGGTCGTTGTAACGTATATGATAAGCGAGTCAGCCAGACAAGCGAGTCAGCCACTTTTTTCCCCATATATAACCCTAAAAATTACAAATGCTAACTCTCTCAAAGTTACATATATAACCCTGAAAATTTAAATATAACATATTTAATATAATACAAATATAATATAATCTTGCTTAGTAAGTTTTTACTATTAAATTAAAAGTGTAATTAAAAAGTAATTTAAAAATAATTATAAAATATATATATTCTTAATTAACCCTTATTAAATAACCTTAGCT
>Ga0247765_1000310_pt1 | contig 39326 bp, 34 predicted proteins | sample UWRJL106311C6_FD_179949 | JGI IMG/M metagenome (GOLD analysis project Ga0247765, IMG submission 179949) | Plant litter microbial communities from Arlington Agricultural Research Station in Wisconsin, United States - UWRJ-L106-311C-6 | ecosystem: Environmental > Terrestrial > Plant litter >... | reverse complement strand
TATTTGGGTGGGTCGGGGGGGGGGGTGGGGGGGGGGGGGGGGGGGCGGCTCCTTACTCGTAACTACACTAGTTCTAGTATAGTATAGCATGTCGGTTGTTAAAAGGCGTGCTTCATATTTCTGACTGGTGGCTGGCCAGTGGTGTACTTACCTACCTACCTAAGGTAGTTAGTTTGGCGTCTACTGGATTCTCCACCTCCACCTCCCCGAGGGAGGCGAGGCGAGGGAGTGCAGGAAGACCGGTGCATGAGAGAGTGGGTTTCTTGGGTCCGGACAATAGCAAACAAAAAAGAAAAAAGAAAAAGAAAAAAGAAAGCAGAGAAGGGGAATGGATGATAACCGATGATGATAACGATTCGCAATCCGTAATCTACAATCCGGCGTGGGCAGTGAGGGGATTTGGAGGTGAGGTGTGCTGCCCAGAGATTTAGACCGGCTTGCTAAAACATCAACTGCCTACACTAGTGTAGACTAGTGATGAGAGCGGAAAAAAGACAAGGAGCGAGAATCGAGCGGAACGGGACGGGTTCTGTTAGACTCTGTAAACAAGACACCAGTCCAGTCCAGTCCAGTCCAGTCAGTGCGCGCAAGAGCAGCGGCAGCGGCACTTGTGCAAGTTTATGTTTGTTTGGATGTACATGTATTTCGTACATGTAGTTCATGATGTTGATGTCCATTCCCGGCAGTCTGGTCGCGATCAGACTGTCTGATCCTTCTTCCCACGGATTTATATTTATATTGCGGCTCAACTTCCCCATGTGCTTGCTTGCTTCCCGTCCCCGTCTTGCTTTCCCCTGTTTTGTTTTCCCTGGGTATTTCCCCAGAGAAAGGAAGAAACGTGTAAAACGCCACAACCAGCGATCCCAGTTTAGGTTTAGACATGGATCAGATCACCTCATTTCTTCGCCTGTCTCTCTCTTTTCTTTCATTTTTTCTTCTTCTGTTTTTCCCCCCACTTACTATCCGACCTGTCTCCATTCTCTGTTGTCTTGTCCCCCTCTCCCCCCGGTCCTGGTCCTGGTACAACTGGTCATGCCCCGGTCATAGCATGGCGCCACCGCCCCCGGGGACCTTCCGGCCGGTAGTGCAATGCAGTGCAGCAGCTCGCTGGCCTATACTTTGTAGAATAGTGTGATTCGGTTACTCGACAGACACATCCGACAGGGGGCACTGGGGTGACGTGGAGTCCACTTTGGAGAGTTTGGTCTTGGACTGGAGCGCGGCAGACGTTTTGGGTTCCACGGTGGACGGACCGGCTTACGATCCCATTGGTCCGGGAGAAAAGAAAAGAAATCGAGAGGGACAGAGATCATGTTGTTTTTTAAGTGGAGTGTATTGTAGTATACTGTAGCAGCAACGTGGGAGCGAGAGTGGGAGTCGGAAGAAAAAAAAAAAGGGACACCGAAACAAACAATGGAATGCAACTAGACGATGCGACGTGGTTGGTCGATCACCCTATCTCTCTGCAAAAAAAAAAAAGAAAAAGTTGCTCTTCGCAGGATGAAAAAAAAAACCCCATTCCTCCTGCACTGGCACCTCGTGTAAGCCTATATGGTGCTGTGTTGTCATCGACTGGACTAGACCGAGGCCCCTTGGTCTCCAAGTTCAATGGCACATCACATCAGAATTGGATTTGATTTGACGCAATACATGTACCGAACTTGAAAGAACCCCCGCGCCGTTGCTGTTGCCTTTGCTGGTCACTGGTCACCCCCACTCCTGTCCAGTCCCCTGAGACACGCCAGGCGGGCCTATCTCCGAGCATGGTCTGTTGACCCAGGGCTATAAGAGGGCTGATATCTTTCTCATCACACTCTCGGAGATAGCACCGCATAGACCAAATATCTATTTGCTGGTCGTCATCGGGAGTCTTTTATTTCTCTCCTTCCCTTCTTCTCTCTCTCTCTCTCTTCGATCTAAGACGTTCTTTTTTCACTTTATCGGGGAAGACACAAGAAATCGGAGTGAGTGATTGGGCCGACATCATGGAGGGACTACCACCACCGACCAAAACCCCCCCGTTCCCCATCCGGACGGCAGACCAACGAGCAGTTTTGGGCGTGGCCATCACGTTTGCTATCCTGCCTACCATTGCTGTGGGACTACGAATTCTCGCGCGGCGGATTGCGCAGAGGAGTTTGGATGCTAGTGATTATTGCATCATCATTGCTTGCGTGAGTTTTCCCAGCCACGGTTCGCAGCTGTCTAGACAGGGGTTTGTTGGCTTATTTTAGGTACTGACGATGATGATGGTGGTGAATAGATATTCGCGGTTGCTCTCGAAGGTGTATCAATAGCCGGAGTTATTCGGTGTGGCATTGGCTATGGCCATCTCTTAGATATCGTGGTCGAGTACGGCATGGAGCCGGTGACCAACCTATTCAAGGTACTTACTTACCTACCTACCTACCTACTTGCCTATATATCGCCCAGACAGACAGACCAGACTCCTAACACAAGACTTTAGCTCCTCATCCCCCTACAGTTCCTCTGGGCTCTCTCTCTCGGGTTTTCCAAAATCTCCATCCTCCTTCTCTACTCGGCCGTATTCGCCGTCCCCGTCGTGATCTGGACATCGCGATTTGCCATCGTTTTCATCGCCATGTTTTCCCTCGCCACCATCCTCACGGGCATATTCATCTGTCGCCCCTTTGCCATGAACTGGGACCCTACCATCCCCGACGGACGATGCGGCGACCAAGTTTTATCATTTACCGTTACGGGAGTTCTGAACTTGATTACCGACGTTATGGTTCTCGTCTTACCGCTCCCCTACCTCGCAAAGTTACAAATGCGGCTGTATAAAAAACTAGTGTTGCTCGGCGTGTTTAGCATCGGGTTTTTAACCTGCATCGTCAGTGCTATTCGCATCCATTCGCTCGGAACGATGGATTTCAACGACATTACCTTTTCGATTCCCCAGGCGAACATCTTTAGTGGAATGGAACCTGCCGTTGCCGTAACCCTCGCGTGTATCCCGCTGTTACGCCCGCTGTTGGGCCGGGGTGGATTATCGTCCGAGGGGGCCTCGGGGAATAAATATAGCGGCGGTAGGGGGACTTCTTCAAGGTCGCGATCAGGGATTGGTGGCGGCGGTGGTGGTGGTGCATCTTCGTCGGCACCTTCAAAAGGGGGATTGGAGTTGGATGAGACTACCGGCGAGAGGAGGCCGTTTGAGCCGCTTACCGATGATAGCTCACAGTATCGGCTAAGGCCGGTAGGACCGAAACACCTGACTGAGGTGTGTAGTGGTCCAAAATCGAGGGACACGGCGAGTACAAGGGCGAGTAGCGATTTGGAATCCGACGATCGGGGGATTACGGTGCAGTCGCAGTGGGGGGTTGAAACAGGGAGGGTTTGATCAAAATGTGTTAAAAGAGTGGTTGGTAGGGATAATAGACTAGATTATAGATATCTTCAGCTGTCTCTCGGGCCACATGGACGTACTCTGGTATTGGGTAAACATGTGGTGTCATGCAAATCAGGCGTGGTAAGCCTTCTTGAGTCGCTCTCTTCTGAGAAATTTCATCTTGACATCTGACACTCATACACTGATACCGGAATTCAGGATAGTTGTGGCACTGGTAAGTGGTGCCCATCTTCCTCACCGTCGAGACTGGGAATGGCATTCTTCAAGTTACTTGGCAGCATTGGACAGCATTCTTCGTAGTTGGATCATAGATCAGCAATCTTATCTCTTCCTAGGTAGGTAGTTGGGCTAGAAATGCTTATCCAACCAGTCATGTACGTCTCGAATCATCTTTGGCGCAGATAAATGGAGCGTCAAACTGTGTCCCGTCTTCGGCGGCATCATGACTGAAAACTCGGCCCGTGGAAACAAATCCCTCGTCTTAGCCAAAGTCGCCGGACATTCCGCCGCCCCGCCCGGACAATACAGAATATCCAACTCCCCCGTCACTACCAACACCGGCCCCGCAAAGTCCGTCACCCGCGTCTCAAATCCTGGCGACAGCCCCTCGCCCACGGCGAACGTGTCATGCACTTCAAAATCAACAAGGGGAAGTGCCGGATCAAATTGCCCCGCGTAAAACGTCGCTGTTCGTACCGACACCGTCTGCCCAGCCCAGTATCCCAACGGAAGACCCGCAAACCGCGTCGGGTTAACAATCGCGGCAGATGCAAAATCCAATGTTAGGTTAATCGGTAGAGCGACTGTCGACGAGAACCCCGTCAGGACATATGCGTCAGCAGCATTTGGGTTGTCCTTGGCGACGTGGTTCCCGAGTGCGGAGCCAAAAGAGTGTCCGACGTAGATAATCTTGTCAAATTCCGGCAGACCGAGGCTAGAAAAACCGCCCCGGCGGAGCTGGATCAGAAGTTCCTGGGTGAGCTTGTCCTGCAGGGCGCTCTGAACTTCGGTGATGGGGTCGGGAACTGTCCCGGTGAGTTGGCCCCGGCCGAGACGGTTGACGGCGAGGGTGTGGTAGCCGGCGCGTGTCGCGTAGGCGTGCCAGTTGTAAATATCGGAGTATCCGAAGCCAGCCCAAATTTCCTTGTTGTAAGTCATGCCGTGCACAAGGACCTGGAGGGTTCGACGCCGGCGATGGTGGTGACTATTACCATGCGGCTCGCAGTATGTAGCACTAATTCTGTAAATTCCGGAAACGAGCTGCGTGCCGTTCATGTAGGAGCCTGTTGGGTCCGCGAGCGAGGAAAAAAGCCACTGTCTGATATCTGTTGCGTTGTTTGGGTCTGGCGGATTGGTGAAGCGGATGTTGTCGGCTGCAGCCCGGACATGCAGTTGCACGGAACGGCATTTTGGCTGGGGAGGAAAATTGCCGGTAGTTACGGGAGCAATTGCGCCCGCGCTAGATGCGGCCAGGACGATAAGACCAAGGCGCATGATTTGAAAGTGTCTGCACATGTGTGACGCGAAGTTTAGAGTCGGGAGTTGGAAGGAAGAGCGGAGAAACCAGCCTGCCCGCAGTTCTCAAGCTGTTACCAAAAGGGAAGCACCACCAGGCCTGATACAGAAAGGTGCGTCTTCGGCCACCGAGGAGATCCCAATCCATATATCCAGTTCGAGGCCCAGTCCATCTTCCCTTAACTGCTCACAAAAAAAGAACCCACCACTTTACTAAATAGTCTATCGTCGGGACCGCCGTTTTTGACATTTTCGAGCCACCAATTGTGCAGGAAACCGAGGGGGTTATGCGTGCTTTTGCGGTGTCCAAGCTTGTACACCCCGACAAGGTTCTGCAAGCTTGTGGTTGCCTGAATCAACGTGAGTCCAGAATTTGGGCAACATCCCTTGTCAGCTGCGCCCCGGAGCTCAGCCAATAATCATCGTGAATTCACGACATGACCGCGTGAAGACACCACAGGTGCTCGCTGGACGAGAACCAGGTTTTCTTTATGATTTCCGAACCGCTGCTGATTTAACTGACTTTAAGTAACTAGGTACCTACGCATTCACGGCATATTTGGAACAGGATCTGAAAGCCCAAGTGAGCTCAATACAAAGAGGGCGTCAGATATAGAGATTATGAAAGACGAAGCAGTGGCCACACGATACGGATGAACATACGGAGATGAGGAGGACAATGTTCGCTGAGAACGTCAAGAATTCAATTCCGGCCCTTCTTACTTCTGCAGATGATATCATACCCGTTGATTCAATTCCGGCTTGCGGTAGACTGGGAGTTATTAATTCCATGAAAAAGACACCTTCTCCCCGCCTCTTGCACGCCCAGGTTCAATGCTAGGAGATTAGCCATGTCAATTTTGGGGTTCAAATTCTTCGACAATATTCCGTCAAGAATCAGACTAGAAACCGAGTTGTTGGCAATTCCGGCATGGTCCAGCAAGGCCATTCGAGCGAATGGGATGTGCTTGAAGACAGAATTCTTTTCTTTACGTCACGACAAACTGTTGAATTGTCTGTGGATATCTTGACATTGGCAAGACCAGCTCCTGACACGGTCAACCTACCACCTTCGGAGTATGAATGAAGTCCAGCCAGATTCGGAGCCACCGAGCCGCGAGTGTTGTATATATGGCAATGCATGTAGTAATGATGATTCTCGCAACACCCAATATATCAACTCAACATCTGACAACAGCCACCAATTCCGAGGGGTTCAGACTCTATCAGTGAAGTGCCGAGTACTGTCAAGTTCACGCAGTCAATCCAGTCTCTGCCGACTCAAACACGGCTCGTACGCAAGGGGAAATTTCTGCCGATGGATGGACGAAAAAGCTACGCCTACGCTCAGCCGAATCAAGACCAAAAAGAGAAGGATTATCTCCAACCAGGCCGAGGATGAGGCAAAAAGTGATGACACCTGTGGGATTCGAACCCACGCCCTTTCGGACCGCCAAACAGTAGTCTAATATATATTCAGAGTCCTGAAGACGGCGCCTTAGACCGCTCGGCCAAAGTGCCTATTTTGTTGATGTTGTGGCTGTAGGATAAGTGTGCTCAACAATGCATTGGAAACGCCCTAGCAATTTTTCGGGGTCATTCGCTACGGTGGTGCTGCCGATGTTAGCCGCGACCCCTGCAACCTGGACGTCATTGCCGAACTCCAAGGAATCCATCTCTGCTCTCTTCACAACACAATTGAGCTTTCGAAAATGTCTCCTCGGTCCCGTTTTGCCCTCAATACGGCCGGCGCGATAGTGCGCACGGCGAGGCCTTTGCGAGCTACCGTCTTCCAAGCGCGCTGCTACTCTAGCGAAACCAATGCCGGCCCTTTGCTGCGCGTCACCGACCTCCCCGCGCCAGGCTCGGGCCACATCCGCATTCTGGAGCTCAACCGACCAGCTGCGCGAAACGCGATATCACGCGCGCTTCTCTCCTCGCTGCGTGACGAGATTGACGCTGTGCACGCTCAATATGACGCTGCTACCGGGGAGGAGCTCCCGACGCCGTCATGGAACAAGCGCTTCGGCGGCATCGCCGGCGAGGACCAAAAGGGCCCGACTCGGGCACTGATTCTCGCCTCGGCCATTGACACGTCATTTTGCGCTGGTGCAGACCTCAAAGAGCGGAAGGGCTTTACCCAGGAAGAGTACGCATCTTAGCCCTCTCTCTGTCTACCTTGTCGACTACACCTCGCTGACGATGTCTTCACAGGACCGCTGCCTTCCTCCTCAACCTTCGTACAACATTTACCGCCCTCTCGGCCCTGCCTATCCCCACCATATCCGCTATATCATCCCTCGCCCTCGGCGGCGGCCTCGAACTTGCCTTGTCCACCTCCTTCCGTGTCCTCTCCTCTAACGCTGTCGTCGGCCTTCCTGAAACTCGCCTCGGAATTCTCCCTGGCGCGGGCGGCACCTTCCGCTTGCCGGCGCTCATTGGCGTCGCCCGGGCGCGTGATCTGATAGTTACGGGGCGCCGGGTATCAGCACCGGAGGCATATTTCCTTGGGATTGCGGACAGGTTGGTCGAAGTGCTACCCGAGACGGAGGAACAAGCGAAAGAGTGGGAGGCTATGGCAGAGGAGGATAGGGGAAAGACAATGTTGTTAGCGGCGAGAAGGGCGGCGCTTAGCGAGGCGGTGAGGTTGGCGGGAGAGATTTGTGAGGGTGGTCCCATTGCCGTGAGGGCAGCGTTGAAGGCAGCTCAAGATCCAAGTGAGGCCATGGAGATTGCCATGTACGAGAGGGTGGTGAGGACAGAGGATCGGGACGAGGCGCTGAAGGCGTTTGCCGAGAAGAGGAAGCCAGTGTTCAAGGGAAGGTAAGGGACTTGGTAATGGCATATCTTGAATTAGGAGCAAATTGAGAGCCACTTGGCATTTGGAATTAAGATTCAGCTCATTTGACCGGGGGGTGTTAAGGGTAACGTGCTCATGGACAGCATGGTGGATGAGGTATCTGTTCATGCATGTGGCTCGTGTCGGATATGTCCTGTAAAGATTCTGGTGGGCGTGGGGGGATTCATTGAGAAAGAAGTTGAGAGATTGATCAATTCTTGTCTGAGCCTGCCGCGGTATCTTGTCTTGAGCGGGTTTGTACCGCAAGGTTGACGATATCTTTACGGGCTTTTCTTGGTGCATTAGAGTTAGCTACCTTACATAGCTCTTTGGTTCGTAACAGACCTTACAACGACCAAATCGCCGAACTAAGCATTTGGAAAACAGCCCGTCCCGGTTGTCGAACGTCCACTTGTCGTCGCATCACACCTCCGTCAATTGATAAATCCCATGTGCTCGCCGCTTCTCGGGTGGTGAGACCCACCAGCTGGCGTCATTGGGCATCCCCCAGAGCTCCCCAAAGCTCCCCCACCTCCCCTTGCAGCGGGGGGTGGCCCTGCCCCACCAAAACCGCGGAAGAGCAAAGCAAAGCAAGCAAAACCAGCGTAAAAACGGATGCGCAGCCTGCAGCGATGGAAAGCTATGACATCATCACCACGAAACCGTTTCTCTTTCGTCCCTTTCCTCGGGGATCGGGGATCGACCTACGCTGGCTTTTTAAGGGAACCTTTTTTAAAAGGTCTTGAGCCTGGATTTTCTTTTTTTTTCTCTTTTAGCTTTTCACAGATCAGACCAGATCATCACGCACAAGTCAAACACAGACAGACCACCACACACCAACTTACACCACTTGCACCAATTGCACTACTTTCACCTCTCTTTCCAAGTTACAAGTCTCAAAAAAGAATACAAAATGTCGTTCCTCACCGAAGCAGCCGCCCGTCGCGTCGCCACCGCCACACGACAAGTCCCCCGCGCACTCGCCAACAGCGGAGTTCCCCGCGCGGCCTTTTCATCAGGTGTGACTTTGCAGAAGTCGGCGGTGGATTCCGCAAAGGATACCCTCAAGACGGTGGATCGAGCGGTTAGCGATAAGTTGGTTGATGGGATCAATATCGGCTGTATGTCTCCCTAACCCTTCCCCTTCCCCTCTGGAGAGAGTGAAATGTAAAGAGGTGATGATGATGCTGATGATTGGTTAAAATAGCATCCGTGGCTGGCAAGATCAAGGAAGCTACCGAGGAAGTCTCCGCCGGAAAGGCAACCGGCAAAGCATCCGAGCTGCGCGGCGAAGCCATGGGCAAGACCAGCGAGCTAGCGGGTAAGGCGAAGGGTACGGCGAGCGAGATGGCAGGCAAGGCCGAGGGAACGGCAGAGAAGATGACGGGTAAGGCGAAGGGTGCTGCGGAGCAGGCGAAGCGGTCGCTATAGACCAAGACGATGAAAACGGAGGATGGGAGGAATGATAGGGTGCGGGCTCAACATGTATCATATTTCCTTCAATATTCGTGTCGTCGCATTGGCCGGCTAGAGGTAGCCTGCGCGGCGTTTTAAATGGTCACCGGCGTTATGGGTTATCATGTTGCTCATCGTGCAAACACAGTGTTTGGTGACCACCTCCTTGATCGACACAAGTCAGGCGGCATCGCAAACGCAAAAAGTCAAACAGTGCAAACATGTACCGGCATACCCTACTCGCTCGGGATCTGCTCAACTGCCACAACCCTTCCGGACATGACAGACGAGCACAGAGACGAGTGGCTTTCACACCACCCTCCACCCCTGGAAAGCCCGAATCCCTCCAACCACCAGGAAATGCCGGCGGTTTGCAACAGAACCAGGTCCGTCTCACGCCATGAACGTGTCATGACGCGGCGGACAAGGGAATTGCAAACACATTTAATATACCGCTCGGAATACAGAGCTGGATCAAGGATGGTTCTCGCCTTGTGCTCCACCCAGCCGTGCGGATGTATTGTAGAACGAGAGACAAAAGAAAAAGAAGTATATCAGAAAAACGCTGGTCTTGGGTCATTGCTCATTGTACTGTACTGCTGCGAATGAACATCAGTGCTCATCGGGTATCTCGACACCTTGGGGTCCATATCGACCTGTTCTGACCTCCCAAACGGGAGGCTATTTACCCACACCCTCTACTCCAAGACCTCGATGAAACCATCCGCACTGCATCATGTCAGTCAGGCCAAGGTAGATTTCCACGCGCCCACAAGTCTTTCACTCTTATCCAGGTCCTCCAGAGTTAATTTTGCCGCGTCTTCGTGCAGGGCGCTTTGCTCAACCCCAGGGAGCCCGCCGTCCCAGAAATGAACCCTCCGTCTCTTGGGCGGCATAGGAAGTTCGTCCCTGATGTAGCGGACCCTTGTGCCGGCTTTTTGCAGACTTTGTTTGTTCGGGGTGGGATCCTATCCCTCCTCAAAGAACACCCGCTTCGTTCCGCGCTCACGTTCCTTCTCCATCTGCTCTAGCTCGCGGTCGATCTCCATAATATCCATAATCTCCTGGTCGACATCCCGGTTCTCGGCCTGAGACTCATCATCTGGGACGTCGGCCGCGTTGTTCAGGTCATTCATAAAAAGAAGCCCCGGGGCCCGTGGTGGTGGGGCGGTAGCTTCCTGATCCGGAGTCTCGGTCGATGGGAGCACTTCCATGTCTGCGTCAGGAACGTCGAACAAACTTTTCACTGGAGCCCGTGGTCGAAGCAGCCCAGCACCCCGATGAGATACGCTCAGGTTAAATGCCACACTATGGGGCTTCTCAGGCCTGGGATACGCAATAATGGCTTTGGCATCCTTGAGCTCAGCCCGAGGCTTCTTGCGGGCGCCGAGCAGGCGGGTCGTGAGCGAGGTCGCCTCTTCACTCTCGTGGACCGCGACAACTCGGCTTTCTCCTTGGAGAAGGATTTCGATCGGGAAGCCGTCCTGAACAGTAGCACCGTTCTCATTTGGAGTGCTTGTTCCGTTCGACGGCGGGGACACTCGGCTGGGCTTGGGGATACCAACAGCTCCAGTGCATCTCTCGCCCAGGAGACCCACCCCAAGATCGGTGAGGCGGACCATGCGGGTGGGTTGGGCGCCGCTCCAGAGGTTGACACCACCGCCTACTCCACGACGGAGCTGAGAATCCCAAAACCGTGAAATGTTGGGGATGACCGAGACAATGGGATCAGCCCCGACCAGCCAGAGAATAGCACTCTCATCCCCGGCGGCGCTTCCTCGTGGTGGGGAGTGTCGAGTGATGTTGATGCCGCCACGAACGGCAGCGAGCTTGTCTGATCCTCCCGTAAACGAGGTTGCGACGGCGTCGCGTCTTGTGTGTGGCGTCATTGGAACGAACTCTCCCCCAGAACCGGGAGCGGCGGGCGATTTTTGTGTCGCGGGGTTGCGCAAGGGACTGGTGCCCTCCAAATGGCCCGTTACACTAAAAGATGTGATTGCCGATCCTCGCAAAGCGGAACTGGCCTTGCTGAATAGACCAGAGCCCGAGTTGTTGGAAGGGCTCGCCCCATCAATATCCCAGATGCCCCACTGACCATCGGCCAGGAGTGTCAATATCGCATGGCCGTTGGCGATCCACTGAGCAGCAGCAATAGGCTTTCGAATGGTGGACATGGCGGAACCGCGCGCGAATGGCGGATAGAGTGACAAAAGCCAGGACCCTTGAGTTGGGAATGGACCCTCCGACGTCTCATCATTAGGAAGAGAGGGTATATTGTAATCGTAGATCCGAACGGCTTGTGACGGTGATATGGCCAGGAGCTGTGTAGCATGGGTCGGGTTGAACGCGATGCTGCTGAGAGGCGATGGAAGATACTCTGTTTGAAACGGCTCGACGCGGGATGACACACCAGGTTTGGCATTCAGTGGGACGTCCCAGAAGCGCAATGTACCGCTAGCCTCTCGGGAATGCGCGGCAACGACCACACGAGTTGGTGACTGCGAAGCCTTGCGTTCCGTTGATCGGCTCCGTGAACCAGAAGAAGGCTTCACTAGCGTTACGGCGACCCCCTCACAGGGCCGGCTTTGTCCTCCGAGCAATGTAACAGTCTCTCCCCATGCACCTTTACCAGCATCTCCCGCTAGAAGCTTCTGTCTGAGTTCTGGCCTCGCTTTGCTTTCGTGTGAGGGTGGAGTAAGCGGGAGTGTGATGACGAAGACGTCGCCAGTGATGCAGGCAACAGCAAAGATAATCTTGTCCGTGAGAATCTGGGCACCATGCCAGGCGGCATCGTGGGACACGCAATGCGACATGGGAAGGACGGCGAGACGCAGGGCAGCCGTGCCCAAGGCGAGATCGAGGGTCTGGGCCACATCCGGGAGAGCGGTAGCATTTGCGGTTGGGATCTCTTCAAACTCGGGTTTATCGACAAATGCGGCAGGATCAGAGGCAGCCGCGGGTGCTTCGTCGTCGGAGTCTATTATCATCACGGCGTCGTCGGAACTGGCGCCATTCTGCTTGTCCTTGGTTGCGGGTTTGGGGGCCTTCAGCCTCTTGCCGCCTCGCCAAACCACCGTAATGCCATTTTCGTGGCCGTAGAGGAGGATTGTTGCTCCCTGTGGGGATTGCACTGGATATGTCTTGACATCGTATATTCGGTGCCCGAGGGTGTACCTGTGAGGGTCGACAAAATTAGCACAAACGACAGCGCGTGTGGAAGCATCGAATTACGTGTGCTGTGTATTTTGCGCGGTGCGCCGCGTCCTCGGGGTGGACCGCATCTTGGAGGGTTGTTAAGAAACGAGAACGACGCAATCTCAGCCTCAGAGCAAGAGAATCATGTTCTAGAGGTCTGAGGTCCCGAGGTTGCGGTAATTCTAGATTGTTCGCGATGCTGACGATTCTGAGCTCGAAAATTCACGGTGTTCAAGACGCTCAACGCGAAGGAGCTTGGACCACTCTGTAGCCCCACCGGAAACTGTTGTCCAATCATGTCAGAAGATAATCTTCCAGACCAAGGCTTCAACTCTCCGAGGTCCAAACAATTACAACTGTTGATACCGACACCGAAAAGTACTTCTACTTGTCTCTTCAACTATTTTAATGTTCCAGCCTCCGGCGCGCCCTTCCCTCTTCGGCTAGCTCTGTAGCAGCCCTTCGCGTCGTCGTAAACTCAGCCAGCTCGATGGTGTCGTCAGTCTCGCCTCCTACACCACTAGTAACTGTGTGTCCACCGCGAACCCGAGCCAAATCGGCCGAAATCTCGATTGGGAGGGCCAGGTAGCTGAACATGGAATCGACGAAGACGACAAAAATCATGAAGAAAATCGATATCGCTCCCAAACCCGGACCCTTTGCCGGTTCGAGATTCAGCAAAACCCCAACACTTATATTGGTGACAATGATATAGAGGAGCGGGAAAATGGCCCTCGAAGCCGGTATGGCGGCGTCGTAGTCTTTGAGCTGTTGATACAGCATCAGCACTGCTCGCTTCTCATCCGTAAGATCACGTGAGCCTTCTGATGCTTCTAGACAGTTGATGGAGTAGATGTCGAGGGCAAGATATTCCTTGATATTTGCTGATGGTCGCGAATATTCGGCTTGGACAATCTCAGGTTGTGACGTTTTGCTGATCGTGTTCGTGGGCTGTCGACCTGGCGGCGTGGCAACAACAGAGTCGCCCGGATCAACTGCAGAAGTATCTGATGGTCTATCGTCGAGTATAGGTGACTCTTTTGCTCGATGCTCCAGGTATTCTGGACTCGTTGCCATGGTTAGTTGGTTGTGCGGGGTGACATTGAGGAAGGGGGGTACAAAATACCGTAATAGCTCTCCACTGCTGCCAAGGGTGGCAGCACAAGGAGGAACACGGCCATGATTTGTCCAAAGCCCATCGAATTTGAATCCTCATCAAGAAGCGGTGCCTCCACCCAGCGATATTGAACAAGTTGCGCTACGCCATACGTTAAACTGAACGCAACGCCCCCAAGCGAGGTAATAAATGAATCGGCCATCAAAGATTTTCCGAATGCAATATATGAAATAATTAATGAGGGAAATGAATGGTTTCTGGAACTCATTCGCGCTTCCAGCTTGCGAAATGAGGCCAGGTATGCGGCCCGGAATACCGCAGTGCGAATCTCCAACAATTCTGTCATAGACAGGTTCGAGGCATCGTCTCCCAAATGCTTTTGGCATTTCTGCCGTACTCTCCGGGATATAAATAGCTCCGCCGGTCCGTAAATGCTGTACAAGCTGGAGATGCGAGAGTAGTACGCCGACATCACAAGTGATAATGCCATGCACCATACCGACACCTCCAACCCACCATAGGTGGTGTCGTGAGGTTGGCTGAAAGCGCATTGAATAGGAATCGTGCTCCAGTCTTTGAAACTCAGAGAAATGTCCCTGTAAGAAGAAATTTGGGCTACCACTGTGACGATGAACATATAGATCAGAAATATCAAGATCATGCCGGCGACATGGATATCCCGAACCCGAGCATGCGTCTTGAGATATCTCTGTCAAGCGTCGAGGGTAGCGAGGTGGGAAGTCGTCGAGGACCAGGCGAGTGAAAGGACCATGTAAAACTCCCACGCAATCAAGTTTCTTTGTCTAGCGACACCGGACACCAGAATAGCGAGCCCAGTGACTAGCTGTTGATCACTAAGGGCCAAGATGAATCGGGATACCGCTTGTTTCCATGCCTCGGAGCGTGGATGCTGAACGTCGTCCTCTGATTCCGTTGAAGGGGCCGAGTCCCTGCCGAAATGAAATTTCCTCCGCAGCCAGCGCTTCATTGACCGACCACGACGTCTTGCTGATTTGATAATGGCTCTGTCGAGCGCACTCATGGACTCGTCGTCGAGGGATCCGGAAAGATAGCCAAATACCACAGCGAAAATCGTCAGCGCAGCTGAGACGATAAATGAGGACAGGACTTGGATTGCAGCTAGGGGTTGCGAATAGAGAAACGAGTCAATGTTGAGAAACTTGCGCCATATCCGACGATATCAGCATCTGCAGATATCGGGCCCTCCTGCGCGGTACAATTGAGTCCGCCATCATGCTCGGGCATCTTATTTCGGAAAGATCAAGGCCAGACAAGGTTCAACGAGAAAGGGGACGTGGTGGTTTCTTAGCCACAGACATATGACCTGATCAATTGAACTTTGCAAATCTCAGTTGACGTCTGAGGTTCAGCTCGAGCCCGTGATGGGTATACCCCTGCGCCAAGCATACAGCCTTTTCCTAGAATGTTCAAAGTTCTTCACGAATCATAAACGGCATATTCGCCCAACCGCTACGGGAATTCGACCAATCAGAGAGGACCTTTTTTTGTCGAATCAACCGTCACGGAAACAAAACCCTGTTGTTGGCCCGTTGCAGCAACCTTCTGTGAAAGAACTCTCCGAACCTACAAGTCTCCGAGCCAAGAAGTCTCCGAACTAACAAGGACGGCAGCTGCAACCAACGAACCCATCCACCTTCCAACCCACATCATTCTCCTCAACTTGAAGAAGAAAAGAAAAAATGACAAACCACACGATCCACCAAAGGTCCGCATGCGATCGCTGTCGCAAGCAGAAATTACGTTGTCCCCGTCTCGATGACAATCGTACCGACACTTGCCAGCGCTGCGAGCGGGCTGGCGTGCAATGCACCACTGGGGAAGCTCGGCCAATTGGTCGCCCCTATAACCGACCACAGGGCCATGCACGCAGAGGACAATCTGCGGAACAGTCTCCGTCTGCACCTCCACCTGCACCCGCTCCCCACATCTTTGATACCCTTCCCACGATAGATCAACCACTCGATTTCGGCGACCTTTTCGGCTTTCCTAGCCCGGGCACTTCGGACTTTACCTCCTTTGACTGGGCCGCTGGCTTCAACAGCTGCAGCGGCAGCGATGGCACCAGTACGGGCACCAGTACGGGCACCAGCATCAACAGCGACACCCTATTCCACTCCTCTCCCAGCATCACTTCCACTTCCACCCCCGCCGCCTCGGAACCTCTATCTCATCCTACCATCATCACCACCCCCCTGGAAGCCACCCTCGCCCTATCCAGTCTTTCCGCCTCCTTTGCCAGTCAGCTTTCCAAACTGCACACCCACCCCTGGCACGACCCCATCCAACTCCAACGCAACTGCGCAGCCGAACTCTCCTCCCCGACTGGGAACCCCGTTGCCGAAATGCTCTCTAGTACCACCTCCTTCGTCTCCCTTGTCAAGTCTCTCACCTCCTCAGTCCTTGACCCGCCATCCCGTCTACTCTTGCTAGTAGCCTACCTCCAGCTGCTCCGGGTATATGCCACGCTGTTTGGGCGGATGGTTAAGTTTCTGGAAAAAACGCCCGAGGAGGCTACAGTAGGGGTGTTTGTGCCGTCGCGGTCGGACTTGGGTATGGGAGCAGGGATTGCCGGATTGTCAGGGGTGGGGGTCTCGCCCTTTATGTGGATTCGAATGTTGGTGCAGGTAATTTGCCATCAGATTGAGACGGTGGAGGAGAGGTTGGGGTTGGAAGGGGAGTTTAGGGTTTCGGGAGGAGGGAGAGAGGGAAGAGGAGGAAGGGAGGGGATTTTTGGTGGTGGCGGTCATGGGGGAGATGAGGGCGGGAAGAGGTTGGTTGAGATGGTTATGGGAATGGGAGAAGGGGAAGAAACGGGGAGGGAGTTGGTGGGCTCGATAAGAGAGAGCCTGGCTAGGGCGGGGGAGATGTTGAGGGGGCGGTGATGTTGAAAGGTGCGCAGATTTTGATAGGGCCCAGTGCCCATTAAAGAGCATAGACATGTTGATCGAGTTTTCCCACGAAATCAAGCAGGGATTTTGAATCTTGAGACAGGCAAATAGCGACGTGTGTGGGCTGCCCCAACCCAACAATCACCACCATCAGCCTTTACATTTGACTGTTCTGGTTCTGGCTCAGTCAAAACCGTGCTCGCTTAGCGTGTGTAATTGACGGGTCTTTTGTTTTCCGGTAAGAATTCTCTATATGGCCCACTCTCCAGCTGAGTCCTCTGCGTTTCTCTTAGTCCAGTCTAGTGACCAAGAAACTGGGTACCTACCTACTCGTTCAAACTACATTCGGTAGCGTCCTTGATCATGTCCTGGGTCTTGTGGGCCTGAGCAGCGCCTACGTACCTGCCTGCGTAGGTAAGGTAGGTAAGCAAGGTGGCGAGGGATGGTGTAGGTGACTGGACGGGGAGTTAGTTTTTGAGGATTGACAACTTTAAGGTCAAACGAAACGAAAGCAATTATCAGGCCGGCCTATCTAGTGTGTGCTGGGCACCTAACGCACACACACACGTGCACTCGTGCAGTCTGGTGTTCTCTCGGAGCACAGTCTACTTACATTATGTATAGAATAGATTTCAAGTTCTGTGCATGGCACTGTTGGAACAGTCTCCGGACTAGCAATCACCCGGTCTCCTCCGGGCTGCGCTTCGGTAATTACGGCTGCGGCTGACTGACTAGCAAGGTCTCCGACCTCTTGGCGTCCGGCAGTGGGGCCGAACATAAACCTCCGAACCCGCTCCCGCCCACCCCGGGAAAAGCTTCCGAAGATAACGCGTCGTACTGCACGGCACCTTGAATATCATGCCGGGGACTTTGCCCTTTCTGAATCTCATCATGTTAAAAAGCTTTTTCTTAAGGGGGTGCTGTTTCGTGAACTTTCTGACTTGTGTTCCATCCGCTCTTTGCTCTTGCTCTTTGCTTCTGTCCGTTCTCTTTCTTCCTTTCTCACCATCTGATCCTGTTTTCTGTCAACATTACTGTGTTGAGGTCCAGCCTACCTAGATACCTTGGATATACCGCTGTCACAATGGCCACGTTACAACCGATCCCCAAAGAAGAGCCCAAAGACGACATGGAGCACGGAGATACACCCAAAGACATACCGAAAGACGGACCCGAAACCGAACCTAAAGATACACCTAAAGATACACCCAGAGATGACCCCAGAGAAACACCCTTCCCCCGCGGCCCTCGTTTCTGGGCAATCATGGTCTCCATCGCGCTCACCGGGCTCCTCACGGCTCTCGAGGCAACCATAACCTCGACCGCGCTCCCTTCCATCATCGCCTCTCTGTCTGTTTCCGGAGGAGGAGGAGGAGAATTCTTCGTATGGGCGGTAAACGGGTATCTCTTATCCCTTACGGCATTACAGCCTCTATTCGGACAACTGGCGGATATTTATGGGCGTCGAAACCCTACCATTTTCGCGGTAGCGGCTTTCCTCCTCGGAAGTGGTATCGCCGGTGGGGCTTCCGACATGCCCATGCTCATTGCCGGACGAACCATCCAAGGTGTTGGCGCCGGCGGGATAAACGTCCTTTGTGAGATTCTCGTCTGTGACCTCGTCCCGCTGAGGCAGCGCGGGAAATACCTTGCTGGAGTATTCGGGGCGATTGCCCTGGGCACGGCACTCGGTCCGTTTTTTGGAGGCCTGATTGTGGAAAATACGTCGTGGCGGTGGGTGTTTTATTTGAATTTGCCCGTGGGAGGGGTGGCGTTGGTGGCGTTGGCGGTAGCCCTGCCGAAAAAGAACAAGATACTACACGGGAAAAACAGGGGGGAGACGATTTGGATAGGGTTGGGGAGGGTGGATTGGGTTGGGAATGGGATTTTCGTGGCGTCCATTTCCTCCGTGTTGATCGCCCTGGCTTGGGCGGGGACCGTGTATCCTTGGTCTTCCTGGCGGGTGGTGGTGCCGCTGGTGGTTGGGCTGGTGGGGATGGGGGGGTTCTTTTGGTTTGAGGGATCAAGGTTTTGTCTGACACCCACTATGCCGCTGCACCTGTTTGCCAACCGGACATCAGCAGCCGGCTTTGCTGTCACCTTTCTGCACACAGTGGCGTTGATGTGGACACTGTATTTCCTCCCTGTCTACTTCCAGGGCGTGTTGGGGTCGGGCCCGCAGTACTCGGGGGTGCAGCTTTTGCCGACAATCATGGTTCTGATTCCGTTTGCCATGGTGGGAGGTGGAATCATCTCGCGCTTCGGCCGATACCGTCCATTGCACCACGTCGGGCTTGCCCTCATGACGGTGGGAGTGGGGTTGTTCAGCCTGCTGGACGACAACTCCTCGGTTGGCGCATGGGTTGGCTTCCAGATTGTTGAGGCTGCTGGGGCGGGTCTCGTCGTCCCGGCATTGCTGCCTTCGATTTTGGCTTCGCTATCCGAGTCCGACACGGCCCTTGCGACGGCAGCATGGTCGTTTATTCGCAGTTTTGGTCAAGTGTGGGGTGCCGCTATCGCAGCCACTATTTTCAACAATCGCTTCGATCAGCTGGCAGCGGGAATCAGCGACGTCACTCTACGTCAACAACTTACCGGAGGTGACGCCTATCAACATGCCACGCGGGCATTCCTCGAGACGCTCTCGCGCACAACACGGATTGAGTTTATCTCGGTCTTGAACGGAAGTTTGCAGCGATCATGGCAAATCGCCATTGCCTTTACTGGGGTCGCCGTCCTTCTTGTGTGGTTCGAGAGGGAGGTTAAACTTCGCGATGAATTGCAGACAGAGTACGGCGTCAAACAGGACTCGGACCATTCGGCGGGGGAATCTTCAGGACAGGTCTGATTGGCTGCTCGCAACTTTGTTTCCGTTTTCCTGGGTAGATACATTGAGAACATGATATTCTGTGGAAATGGTCATTTGGAACATGGATCGTCTTGGCGGCAGGCCACATCGTTATCCAGTTCTTCGCGCGCTCTCTGGAGGTTCTCCCTGTTGGAGAGCTTCTCGGCGGCGTTTTAGCCCCAGTGCGCCCACTTACCTACCTACCTATTTGAAGTCTGCCGAATCGTTTTCAGGGGATCTTGACCTTGACTTGGTGATAGTGATGATACTAGAAGGTGAGAATTGGCCTCATGTATCCTGTTTCACGTCACAGCACAAGGGAGAAGTTTTTGATAGACAAGGTCACGACTGGCACTAATGATTGGTAGTTCCAGCGAATCCGAGTTGGGGATAAAGGGAACTCAGATATGTACAATAGATGATTAGACATCTCGTTAGGGGAGACTGGATGCTTCCAGGGGACATGAAGCCTCTGGGGCCTAGCTCAATGGAATCGCGATGTCGGGATTGCCCTGGGCATCGTCAGCGGGGGCAGAACTGCCCCAGCCATCACCAGAGCCATCAGCAGAACCGCCCCATGCATCGTCAGTCTCAGCGGCAGTACAGTCTAACCTCCCTCTGGCATTATTTTCTATTTTTGAGGTGTTACAATGGGAACTTGAGGCCCCGAGGAGTAAATTTTAAGGCCCTGAATGTTAAAGTTGAGGCCCAAATATTTTTGGCTCGAACCCCTCGCAAAATAGCTTCCCAGCTGTTCATATTACATTAACCCCTGCTGGATACTTCATCCTCACAAAGTCTCACACTAACAATCTTTCAGGGGTTGGATTGTATCTGAGGCCAAACCCTTATCAAAAGAGGCCCGACCGCAATTGGGCAATACAATTCAACCCCTGAAAGATTATTAGCGTGCGACTTGGTGAATATCGAGGAGGGGTGTGTGCAGCACATGAACAGCTTCCCAGCTGCTCTGCAGCGAGTTAAGGTAGAATATTTAGGCCTTAATTCCAATATTCAAGGCCCTGAGATATACTCGCTAAGGTCTTGAACCTCTTCGCTGAGGCCACAAGTTTCCATCATCAGCACCTCAGGCTGCAGCCAAGCCGTCAAGTACCGTGCGAACAATCTTTTAGGGGTTGGACTGTATTTCCACTGTTCACTGGCCACTGATGGCTGCTCGCTTGAACGTTGCTCCGCGGTACGATAGCGCCTGGCGTCTGGGGATTGGGTGAAAAGGAGGATTGTGATTACTGAATAGCGAAATAGAAATAGGGGAAACGGCGATGGGAAACAGCTCTTTCCTCGGGAGGTGCTCTTATGCCTGTGTGAGAGAGCAAAAGAGGCACCTGCCCTGAAAATGGATCCCAACGCCCCCCACGCTTGCTGTCCAGAGCAACCTAAAGGTAACTCTACTCCTGCCGTCCAAACATGCTTTTCCCGGACCTCGGGCGGCACTGGGAGGCATGTGACCGAAATGCAGTGGTATTAATACTTGCCCTCCCCAGCTTGAGAACTTTCTCAAACCATCAAACCACCACATCTACCAGTTCATCTCATCAGCACCTCAAGGCAGCAACACCCAGACAGAGTTCTCAATTCACTGGTATCCACAACAAGCCATCACCATGATCCAAAGAGCCATACTAGCACAGTCAATGACTCGTTTATGCAACCCGGCCTGACACCATTCATCGCCACTCGCATCCACTACGAATCGACCGAGACACATACTTCAGAGAGAGCTTGAATGATTGTCTGACTCGCTTCGAAACGGCCATCGATAACCGGATGAAGAAGAACAATGAAGCCGTCAACGAGCACTTCCACGAGCACCTCCACCAGATGGAAGCCATTATAGAGCAACTCAAGACCGTCGACAACAAAATCAAGGAGACTTCGGACGTCATTAAGGAGACTTCGGGACGTCGTTAAGGAGACTTCGGGACGTCGTCAAGGAGAACTTTAATACCTTCGACAAGCGAATGAAGGATATTGAGAAAAAGAAGTTCAGGGCTCCGATCCAGTCGATCGGTCGGTACATGTATCAGATCGTTCGAGACGCAATTATCTGGAAGCCTTACCTCAAAATGGGTACGTTTGACCATCATCAGTATTTTCTCTTTTCGTCTACTTCCCCATCTGACTTATGTACCGCAGGACGAGTTGCGCCCCGATTACTGCGCTGTGTGTGTGTGTGTGTGTGTGTGTGTGTGTGGCCGGCCCTGTATAGTTACGTGGGTAAGTTTGGAAGCTGCAAATTAAGGGCGCCAAAGATTTACATACCTTGCGTGCGTGCGTGCGGAAGCCTGGCGTGTGGTTAGTCTACGAAAATAAAAGCAGTGCCTTCGTACCTTGTGCGATGGTATTTGCAGGGCGATGATGGTTTGACTAAGGGTTAGTCGTATTGCACGCATGTATGCAGCGTATACTATAGCAGAGGTTCGGATTACCACTTTAGCGTTTGAGTTTATCTAGTAGTTATGGGGACATACGGTTGCCTCTTAATATCACAATATTATAACGCTATCCGCTGTCCACTGCTCTCTTAAGGTTGTTGCACGCTGTGGATTTTTCCTAAAACAGATCACTCACTTCATCTTGTCGGGCTTGTGCGGGACAGGACACCTCTCGCTAATGTGCCTTGAGACTGCCGCTTGTAAAGCGTTATACATCTTTTTGATCTTTTAAGTATCCCATCGCCATTGAGCTTTACGATAGTCTCAAGATGAAGCGCGGCCTCTAGTTTTGTTTAATAATTATAGCCACGGAGTGGTCCATTCCCCTTCGCCTGGATGAACGGCAAGGAAGACAGCGGTCACGACGACTGGCGTTTTTCGGGAAGCATTAGCTGTGGTTAGCACGGCTCTGCCAGACTGGATGCGCCTCGATCGTGTATCTGGGGCCAAAGCTATATCAAAAGAGGCCCGACCGCAACTGGGCAATAGGCTTGTGGCCCTAACTCACGGAGTTGAGACATGCTCTCGACCACGTCAGCCGTGCTCGATACCTCGAATTCCAAAGCCAGGCTGCCAAGCCCAGGAGACCCTGTCCGCGCCATACGTCCCAAGCTACTTCTGATGCCTTTCCATACAGTCCAAACCCTGAAAGATTGTTCGCGCGGTACTTTGTGGCTTGGCTGTAACTTACGGGCAACCTCCCCCTGGTATTTTTTTAAGGGTTATAAAGGAAACTTAAGGCCCTATGGAGTAAATTTCAAGGCTCCGAATATTAAAATTAAGGCCTAAATATTCTGGCTTGACCCCTCGCAAAATAGCTTCCCAGCTATTTATATATTGTACAAACCCCTGCTAGATACTCACCAAGTCTCGCGACCCGCTTCATCCACGAGAACTATGTCTGGCTTGAAACTTCCGTGAACCAGATGGTTGCTTGCGGCCACTGGGGTTGTCACGATGACGCCTGAGAACTGCCCGAGGAAAGTCGTGTAAAGATTTCGGATCAGCGTTTTTAGGGCAGACCGAGTATCCTGATCGATGACTCCGTCAGTCTGCTCCTGGATCTGTTGGAGAATTTCTGCAAGCGCGGGGAATTCGTCGTGGTGTCTCTCGAAATACTGTGCGGCGCCGGACTCCAAGGAAATCCCTCGGTGCCGAGCCTTCTCTGCATGAGTCGCCTCTTGGGCCGCCTTCATGTCTTTACCTATTTGCCCTATCGCCGGCTCGGCGAGGAAGGGTTCACCTGTGAATGAATCGCAAAATTCAGCCGCCGCGTTTGAGTCAGCGAGGGCGTCGTCCCGTTGCGCGCTTGTCTTCTTCATGTAGGTTCCAATCTCAGACTCCACTGAGTACAGGCAGAAGAAAGGCACGGGGTGCTCGAGATGGAGTGATGTCTGCTTGTTCATCCCTTCCTGGGCGAAGTTGTCGACCGCTGAATTGTTGTTGATGATGTACAACACCTTCTTGTCCGCGGGAATCGCAGTCTTGACTGTAGCCTCCTTGTCACAGAGAGCAAAGAAGAGAAGCAGGATTATCGTTTGAAAAAACGTCGACTTGCCCGACCCAGCGACTCCGTTGATAAAAGCTAGACCTGCTGGCACCTTGGAAAGCCTGCAGAATGCCTTCTTCTTTGAAGAGTCGAGCGCTCTGAAGGTCTCCTGACAGAACACGGGAGCATCATAATCTTTAGACTTCTCGGCGGCGAAACGACCGAGAGCAGGCAAGCGGGCCGGGATGTCGACTGGTTTCACCTTGGAGTCGTCGAACTGCAACTGGTACGTGTACTTGGCTTTGGATGCATTGAGCAAGTCCTCGGTGGCAGCCATTTCCTGAGGTCTGGACTTCGGGTGATGGAGGCAGTTAATCGCGAGTGCTTCTGCCTTCAGTGTCCTGTCCGAGTGCACCCTTGTCAAGGACACGCTCACCGTGGGCGTGTTGCAGAGCCTGGTCTGGAAGTCCTCGACGCTCTCATTCTTCATTGTCTGGATGAGGGGGAGCTCGACTTGGATGGGCTTCTTGTCCGAAGGCGACTTGTTCGGCTTCGTGACAACAAACATCTGGTACTCATGTCCGAACACCGGTACCGAAATGTCCCGCCTGTGTGCGATGAAGCTGCTGGCATTGACATCATCTGGACCTGTCTCCATGTCCTCAGCCGGTGCTACCTCGTCGACTGGTAAGGGAGGCTGAAGCTCATTCTCTTTCGACAACTTCTCGAGTTCCTTTCGAACGCGGACCTGCCAATCATACTCGCCGTCCACATCTGCTTCTTCCTCTTCAGTCGTGGAAGTGAACTTTGTGGCAAGATCCTGAGAGAGTCCCTCTTTGAAGTACGGGGAAGCCAATTGAATTGTAGCACCGACGGGGTCACCCACGTCCCTCGCTTGTTCGATGAGCTTGATGATGTTGTCAATGATCTCATCCGGCCCCATCAATGCGATGACCTTGGCGCCGGCAATACTGACACGGCAGCTCTCTCCAGCTCGGGGGAGGCCAGGATGCCTCTCGTCCGTCTTGATGAACATGAGGAACTGGCGCTCGTCTGCATATGGGAATTGCATGAGATATGCATCGAATTCTGTTGTGCGCAGTTCCGAGTACTCGTCGACTTGCAGTGTCTCGTCATAGGTTGAGCCAACCATCTGGTGAACGAGCTGCTGGTCGTGCGTTAGGTACCGAGACACTTTTATGCTTGTGGCGAGCTTTGGAAAATCGTCTTTGTGACCCACGTGCGAAGGAAAGAGCGTCTCTCTGCGTCTACCGTTCTCCTCTTGGAACCAGAAGTCCAGAGGGTTGGGGTAGTTGACGCCTTCCTTTCTCAGATTGGCTTCACGATCCAGCAACGCGCTAATGAGGTTGCAGCGTATGTCATCTTCTTCTTGCGGAAAAGACAAGACAAGCTTGGCCTTGCCTGCGTCGTCGTACTTCATGTTCTTGAGCGCGTCGAGCTGGTTGAAAAGAACATCCTTGACGCGGCGCAGCGCTTTGAGTGCAGGCCTCGGGATGTCAATCTAAACCTTCGATGTAGTGAGAGCCACGACAGATAGCTTGTACACTGGATTGGTCGGTTTGGCACCGAAGTTGCTGTGCAAATGGTCCCTGACGTCCTGTGCTGAGTTGTGTTCCGTCATCTTGTACTCGACGACATCCTTGACGTAGATGATGCTCTGTCTCACAGAGTCGCGCTCGAACTTCTTGTGGGATGCGAAGTGGGCGATTTTGATGCAGGCATAATCATGAGGGGAGGCAGAGACCGTCATGATGTGGTCGAGACTCAAATCACCGGGATCGTCGCAGCGAACTGAAGTCCGATTGCCCGGGGAGCTGAGAGGCTTGCCATTGACATGAAGGTAGACGCGTACCGGCTTCGTAGTGAAGCGCTGGTCGTCCAATGACGCAAACGCCGTGGCAAGGGGGTCAATCTCTGCAATCGACTGCGCCTACAAATCGTCAGTCACTCTGCCGTGAAAAGATTGGAAGGAAGTTCAAGTTACTTACGTCGTCATTTTCGTCGGCACTCTCGAGATTCTCGAGATTCTCGGTATTAGCGGTCGACTTCATGTTGGTAGGCGTCTGTACGCGCGTGAGAGAGTGAGTTGCGTGGTTTGGATTTGCTTGAAGGCAAGAAGTGGCTGATGGGAAGAAGCGCAGAAATTTCAGCAAACCGCGTGGGGAAGAAATCTGAGGAAGGAGCGCAGAGATTTCTGCAAACCGCGTCGGGAAGAAATCTGAGGAAGGAGCGCAGAATCTGGCCAAGCCCTAATTCTAGTTTTTGATTTTTGTTTGATGTGGGTGTGTGCAGAGTTCGGATGTGTGAGATGATCTTGTGCAATGTGGGCAGGACAGCTTCAGTTACGACGGTGTACAATTTTTCTCGTCATGCCCAGGACGCCGGACGCAGTTTTACGTCATGCCCAGGACGAAACAAGGACTCCTGGGGCGTTGCTGCTGTATAAATGCTTCCTGAGAAAGATGTTCGGATGAGTACAAAACAAACGAACGGAAGAGTGAGATGATCTTGTGCAGTGTGGGCAGGACAGCTTCAGTTACGACGGTGTACAATTTTTCGTCATGCCCAGGACGCCGGATGCAGTTTTACGTCATGCCCAGGACGAAACAAGGACTCCTGAGGCGCTGCTGCTGTTGTATAATTGCTTCCTGAGAAAGATGTCTCTTGTCTCTGATTGTGTGGTTGTGTGTGTAGAGTTCGGGTTGGCGCAGATGGCGCATACCAGAAGCCGACAACAGTTGCTTGGAGATGACATCTTCTTGTGACGATGTGCAAATGAAACTGATCTTCTCGGCTGTTGGTCTTGCTGACGGTACTGGAGAGGATGATGTCTTGGTTGTTTGCGTCCTGAGTTCGCCTGTCACTATCATCAGCCCATGATCGGGGACAATCCACCGGGATCAAGCAGAGAACATACCAGTGTGTGCCGACTGATTGCGTGACACGCTAGTCTGAGATTCCAGGTCAAAGCTTGTGACGGTTTGAAGGGCAGAATTCGAACCGATTGGTGCTTGTCCGATGTTGGAGGGTCATTGTCTTGGCCGGTGCCGTAAAGTCGTCACCAGATATAAGCCGACTTGGAGGCAGTGTTCTCTTGGTGGTCTGGAGGTCGGTGGGTGAGTAGGTAGTTGATCAAAGTTGACACCAGAGGGGCTGCGTACCTGCATATTCTCGATGCTAATATCCGATAGCTCAGAAAGATCGCGATTGCTCGGAAAGATTGCAATGAAACGCGAGCCAACATCGTCACATCCAACCAGCAGCGGTTGAAGTTGGATGGTGGGAGGAGGGAAGATGTTGGAGACAATCTCTGAGGCGCTTGGAAGTTGAGAATGTGTTTGGGGGAAAGGTTTGTGAATAGAACAAAAGGCTGACGGAAGATTGGATGCCACTGCGGCCTTGGCAGCGATCGCCACCCCTACCTGAATAGTTTCCTACCCACGTCCCTTACTATTGTCAAATGAGACAAACAGGCTATAGGTTCTAGGTTCCGTTGCCTTGAGGGCCCTGCGGGAATAAGGTAGACAAAGGCCACGTATAAACTCGGCTTGCGGTCTCCAAAAGCCCCTTTGAGGCTACGAAGTGAATTGCAATGAAGAAGAGTACGTATGTCTATTCGCAGAGTGGGAAGCGCCCCCCTGTAGAGTAAAAAAAACAAGTGCCCCACTTTGACAGCTGCAGGCGCAACCCACCACAACTGCCATCACGAGTGCCGTTACGATTGATCGCCATCGCAAAAGCGATTCCAAAGCCAAATCTTACATTTCTGCTGTCAAATCTCATTTCGAACTTGTGTTTTAATTGATTACGTAACCAGATGGTCGGACATGACCTGTTCTTCAGCCCTGGTGTTGATTGCCATGGTGCTGATTTCCCTGGTGCTGGCTACCTTGTACGTGGATGACGGCTTTCTGAAGCCGCGCTGGCTGTTTGGATCTTGGGAGCCTTGCCCTCTGCATCTGGCAGGCGCGCTGGACAAGCTGCCAGCCATTTTACTACTGTTGAGTGTCGCTCGGCGGACGAAGACAAAGAAGTCTGTGAACGCCAGCCACTTACAGTATTGCCGATGCGGCGCCTCGCCAGCTCCGGATCGATATGTATCACGGTTGGCTGGCTTGCGGCAATACAGTCACCTATGCCGCTGCAATTGGAGTTTGTGACTTAAAATTGACCTGGGCTGTGTTTGCGCATCCAAGTGTAGACTGCCCTCCAGCCCTCGAAGTATTGTTGACCTTCACGTTAAGGTTTGTCGAGTGATCCGCACGATTCCCTGCGGTTTCAGGACACGTGGTAGAAACATTGGCTGGATGCTTCCGATCTACTTAAGCCGAGCAGTCCAGGTCGTTGCGAATCGTCGCCGCGTGCGTCTATTCTAGCCACGCTATTAACAAGGACGGCATCGGATCACGGCGCTCACCCTCCTAAAATGCTACATCACATTGATTCTGCGAAGGGATCAATTGCGGGAAACGTCCAAACAATTCTACGTCTGACCTCGCCGACCAAGCAAGCATTCTACCTACCTACCCAACCAGGGCATCCAGTCCTAGGACCTGCAAAACAAGGTCTCAAAACAACTCCATCCACCTCCGGCCGCGCAGGCGGAATGCAGCAAAGCAAAATACAGCATTCGAAAGCCATGATCCAGGGCTTTCTAACATGCCAAACGGCGACTGCACGCATGACGGCGTGGCCTGGAGGTTGTGGATTACATCTGTTCCGCGTGCCTTTGGCAACAACACTCACGCGCGGCTTCCCACTAGCGCGAATTTTCGGAAGCGACGTCCATGGCGGTTTGAAGCAGCGAACCCTACAACCCGAAGGAATCAAGTCCAAAGAACCAAAGCAAATCTCAACACTAGATTTGCTTTGACTCTTCTGACTTATTTGGCCGCTATTTTCGGCAAAGTACGGATCCGTAACGCACCTCGGGACCCTGGATTTGCTTTGTTTGGTTTGTGGGGGCAGCGGTCGATGGCCCAAGCCCTGCAATTTCCGCGCGGGATGGGAGGCAGAGGCTATCTAGGTCCAACAATTCGTCTAATCGGGAAGTCACACCCCTCTTGAGCGATTATGGTAGCTGACTGGGGAGGCGCTATCCAATGTTGTTGCAAGTTGGGGGACTCGGTCGGTGCAGTCAACTACCATCATCGCTCGAAGAGGGGTGTGACTTCCCGATTAGGCGAATTGTTGGACCCGGATAGCCTCTGCCGGATAGCGCCTCCCGGATGGGAGGGGTCGCGATCAGCTCAACGCCTCCTTAGCGCCGCTAGAGACCAGGCCAGCAGGGGCCCTACGTCATGAACATGGTGGGGCCGTTTTGCAGCCCTGCTGCGCTTTCGCTTTGCAGCCCTGCTGCGCTTTCGCTTCACCAGAACTTTGCCCTATTTCTTCTCTTTCTTCCATTCACCTTCCCTCCTCCACAAGTCATGGCAGAGCCCAGCAAAAATTCCGAAACTTCTCGCCACAACCTCAACTCACTCTCAGTTCGCGATTATCCCGAGTCCAGGCACACCTGCGCTTTTCTTTTTGGCTCTTTTTTACTTTGGCGGCACACGAAGTGGCGGCCGCCACTTGCTCGAAGAGTGGTTCAAAGATCGTGCCATGACACCTACTACACGCACTACAGCTCCATGATACATGCCGTCTAGGGTAGGTACCGGGGAAGCTGGTACGATGCAACACAATGCAAGAACGCCGACCATACTTGTTTGGTATTTCCGTCCTGGGCATGACTGTAAACCGCACCCAACGTCCTGGGCATGACGTAAAACTGTACACCGTCGTAACTGAAGCTGTCCTGCCCACCTCCACTAGATCATCTGTAAGTGGCTTATTCTGGATGCGTTTGTCCCATCGCCTGGTGGCTGACCCGCGCTGGAAATGTCTGCTAACCGAACACAGCACAACCTTATCCACAACCACGTTCACATCGAGAGCGCCTGCTGCCACGTTAAACTTCTAAGGTAACTCTACTCCTGCCGTCTAAACAAGCTTTTCCCAGAGCTCGGGCGGCACTGGGAGGCATGTGACCGAAATGCAGTGGTATTAATACTCGCCCTCTCCCCAGGATTTTCTCAAACCATCAATCGACCACTTCTACCAGTTCATCTCATCAGCACCTCAACGCAACACCCAAACCACCACATCTACCAGTTCATCTCATCAGCAGTTCTCAATTCACTGGTATCCACAACAAGTCATCACCATGATCCAAAGAGCCATACTCGCACATTCAATGACTCGTGCTCGTGTCGTCTCTCGCCATCCCAGTTTTATGCAACTCGGCCTGACACCATTTGTTGCCACTCGGTTGTCATCCACTACGAATCGCCCGAGACGCATGCTTCAGAGCTTGAATGATCGTCTGACTCGCTTCGAATCGACCATCGATAACCGGATGCGGAAGAACAACGAAGCCGTCAATAAGTACCTCCACGAGCACCTCCACCAGACGGAAGCCGTCAATAAGTACCTCCACGAGCACCTCCACCAGACGGAAGCCATTAGAGAGCAGCTCAAGACCGTCGAAAACAGAATCAAGGAGAACTTCAATATCCTCGACAAGAGAATGAAGGAAATTGAAAAAAAGAAGTTTTGGGCTCTGATCTAGTCGATCGGTCGGTACATGTACCAGATTGTTCGAGATGCAATTATCTGGAAGCCTTACCTCAAATGGGTACGTTTGACCATCTTTAGCATTTTCTCTTTTCGTCCACTTCCCCATCTGACTTATGTATCGCAGGGTGAGTTGCGCGAAAACCTCTTCAATCTCCCCGGTTCTGTGTGGAGATGTCTCGCCGCAGTGCCAAGGCATATGTTCAAGTTGGCGAAAGAGATCATGGAGCGTATAGCGAGATGGTTTGACTAAGGGTTAGTCGTATTACACAAATGTACGCAGCGTATAGCAGAGGTTCGGATTGCCACTTTAGCGTTTGAGTTTATCCAGTAGTCATGAGGACACATGATTGCCTCTCAATATCACAACATCATAACGCTGTCCGCTGTCCACTGCTCTCTTAAGGTTTTTGCACGCTGTGGATTCTTCCTAAAACAGGAACCACTCACTTCATCTTGTCGGGACGGGACAGGATACCTCCTCTTGCGGATGTGCCTTGAGACTGCCGCTCGTAAAGCGCTATACATCTTGTTGGTCTTTCAAGTATCGCCATTGAGCTTTACGATAGTCTCAAGATGAAGCGCGGCCTCTAGTTTTGTTTAATAATTATAGCGCCGTCATCATTTAGGATCACACAGTGCAAAAGAAGGGGGTCAGTGGCTCGATCCACAGAAAGAAAAGGAGGCCTAACGCCTGGGAGTTAAAGAACAATCCGCAAGGATTTCCTGCGTTAGTAAAGAACTTCTCCTTGAGGGGCTGCGTGTAAACTAAACAATGGCGACGTCCGGTATCACGTCTATCACTTGGTTTTGGCCGGCAAAATTTTTTCGGTCGTAGGGCGACGTGAGGAAATTTCTTTATCCATCCATACTGCTGTGCCCAAGTTATAGCGTTAGCTGGCTTCGATTACAGCCACAGAGAGCGGTCCATTCCCCTTCGCCTGGATGAACGGCAAGGAAGACGGCGGTCACAACGACTGGCGTTTCGCGGGAAGCGTTAGCTGTGGTTAGCACGGCTCTGCCAGACCGGATGCGCTTCAATCGTGTATCTAGGGCCAAACCCTTATCAAAAGAGGCCCGACCGCAACTGGGCAATAGGCTTGTGGTCCTAACTCGCGGAGTTGAGACGTGCTCGCGACCACATCAGCCGTGCTCAATACCTCGAATTCCGAAGCCAGGCTGCCAAGCCCAGGAGGCCCTGTCCGCGCCATCCGTCCCAAGCCACTTCCGATGCCTTTCCATACTTACCAGCATGTAAGCCGCCCCAAGCCCCGAAGCACCAGTTCGCATCTCCCAGGTCCCGACCCAGGCTGGAAAACTAACGCGAGCGCTGACCAGACCACTCGTTCAAAGCCATCTCAGGACCCCTCGCCCGCTTCTGCGTCCAAACTTCCAAGCGAAGAGCCTCCGCACCGTCCGTTCACGCTCCCTCTCGAGGCCTTTAATACACTCTAAAACCTTGCCGTCGAGAGTACATATACCTCTTTTCCACACTTCGATTCCCATAACAGGGGTCCAATGTGTCATCATCAGGCGCCCCAACAACACAGATCTTCTCTGGGGCCCTGTCATGGTTAGTTTCGCCACCCGACTTCGTCGTCACCCACAGAGTCTAATAACACATACCTAGATCCACGTCGGCAACAGGCAGCGCCTGTTCGGATGAGCATGGAATGATACAAGAGAAATAGCCGTTGCTGCAACAAGGGCGTTGATTTTTTTGGGGAGAATCCAACAGGGAGCTTATCTAAAGTTCAGGATTGGAGCTAAGGCTGAGGGTGCGATCTACCTTGCTCCGCGCTCAAGTCTGGAGTCCCTCTAGTCCGCTCGACTTGCAGAGTTTCCGCTTCCCCGTCCACCGATCGGCGGCCCAACAGGAAGTTCTTGTTGGGCATATGCCTTCTCGAAAGACTCAGGAGGCTGTCGACGAGCCATAGACTTTTCAGTTCCACCTGGCAAGAATATTCGGCCAAACGACGATGTCTTGCGTGACTGTAGCAGAAAAACAAGCGTCAGCGTAGTGAGGAGCAGCAGATCGCGTCGGCGGTTATTAAGCAACAGGGCATGCCCATCAGTGGGTCCTGACCGCCAGCCGGACCGCCAGCGCGGGTGGAGATGTTTGCGCTCTAATATATTATTTAATTCCATGGTAGACACATCGGTAGGATAGAATTTTATCGCACAGATGGTATGCTAGGAGACAGACTGCGAAGCAGACGGAACGTGTGTGCGTCTCCGCAGGGGCCGGGTGTGGCAGTTCCTCGCCGCCCGACCCTGCCAAGCGAGCCACCCTCGAAGGCCTGCCCACTTCAGCTAAGCAAGCGCCCCGCCACCGCCAAGGGCTTCCAACTCATGGGCCAATTGCGATGATTCGAAGTTCCAGGCTTCTCCTTGGAGACTTGCCTCCGTCATTTCCAGGGATTTGGTACGAGCAATGCGGAACACCTAAACATGCATTCGGCTCAGCTCGGCACGCTAGGAGGACCCTCAAGTTGAGCGCGGTACCTGAGTAGGTAGCTTAACTACTCAAGTACCTAAAGCATGACCGAAACAGAAGCGCTCTGGGAACGGATGAATCTCACCTGATAAAGAATCAGAAGCAACGTGGGAGTCGAAGCTCGTGAACAGGAGCAACTCATCTGCCCTCTGGTAGCTAAGCCAAAACCAGCGATGGCCCTCGGCGGGCACCAGAAAGTAGACTTCGCCAACATAGCCGCCCTTGACCCGGTCCGCGGCAATCAAGTCGCTCAGCGAAGCCGAGGTAGGATCTGCAAAGACGAGGGGGTAGTCTTGCACTTCGTCTTGGAGCGGTCTCCATGCGCTACCACGCAACTATATTAGTTTCTAATAGGGCCAAGTAGCCAGATGGCATGATCGTCTCGGTTTCTTCAGGAATCCTAGCGGAGCATACTTGATAATTCTGATACGACGGCCGTCTCGGAGGTAATGCTCCGCTTTTTCCTGCTCAATGTGATGGGCCATCCTCCTCAGCCCTCCTTCCTTTGTGTGATCTGTCTTGTAGTTAGTAAGAGCACAATCTATCACGTTGATAGCCTAAACAATTGATGGTTTCTCACCAATATGGGGACTGAGTGCTGCACCCTCTGGGTTGCGCTGGGTGCCGATTGGGTCGGACTGGGAGCCCTGGGGTGATACAGACTCGCTGGTATCACAAAACTGTCGAACCTATCAGAGAGATCGCGAATACTTACAATGGCTCAGCTCACCCTGTAAGAGTAACAAATGCTCTCGTCAGATTTGAGAAGCGACTTGATCAAGAGGCAGCATTCTTCCATGTAGTTGGCCAAGTCATGGTTCGTCATGCCAAATCCCATTGGGCTTCCATGTTTAGCCCACTAGCGTTTTAGCAAACTTATCGCTATACACAGCGATACTTGGCCAGTTCAGATTACGCCAGGCTACTGGCCTTGAAAAGGAGGGGTTATCCTTCAGCCAAAAAGACGGCCTTCTTTTTGGTCTGCGTTCCGAAGCCAGCAGCCTCTTGACTTTAGCGATGCCTGCAACGGACCTCAAGTTTGCAGCAGCACAAAGCGAAACGTCCCACCCCGCACCGCCCCGTAGGCATGCCATGAGATTCCGGACCCGACGTTGGCACATTGGACTGTTTTTAGCCATGGCATCGCAGCTGCCCAAGCTCGCTTTCTGGAGGTGTAAGTGTTGCAAACGTTGTCCTTGCGATGGAGATGAGCAAACCATGTGGGTTTCGTCTCGCGTACTGACCAGCTTCTCCAACCAGCAACTTCCACTAGCTCTGCCATGCCGTCTCTGCTCGATATTACGCTTGCCGACATCGCCGCCGGCCTCGATAGCGACAAATTCACCGTCCTCGACCTAGTCAGAGCCTATCTGAAACGGATCGACGAAGTCGACGACCATTTCCGATCGATTCTTGAGACCAATTCTGACGCCGAAGCCATCGCCCAGTCGCTCGATGATGAGATCAAAACGTCTGGCAGGGGTGGGTAATGTCGCCCTGCTTTGACACCTGTGCTTCAATCTAACTTCGTCTTTCCGCCAGACCGCTTCATGGCGTCCCTATTGTGTTCAAGGACTGCATTGTCACCCACGACATGGAGGCTACTTCAGGGTCTACAGTTCTTCTTGGTGCCAAACCAGCCAACGAGTCGACCGTGGCGGCCAGTCTGAGACGGGCAGGTTGTGTTATTCTGGGCAAGGCGGCGCAAACGGAATGGCAAAACTTTCGATACAACAACCAACCGGCTGGGTGGACCGCAAGGCGCGGCCAATGCACCGGCGCCTTATATCCAAACATGAAGGCTTCAGGGAGCAGCACAGGGTCTGCTGTCGCAACGAGCTTGGAACTAGCCTTCGCCGGGGTGGGCGCCGAGGTATTTATGTGCTCTCATCGATCACTGATCCAAAGACTTCAACTAACGGCCACGGAACTCACTGTAGACTGATGGCAGCATTTGCAATCCCGCTGGGAAGACCAGTATTGTCAGACTCAAGGCAACAGCTGGACTCATCTCTCGTGATGGAGTTATACCGAATTCGAACCGACTCGACGCCCTTGGCATCATGGCTCGGAACGTCAAGGATGCTGCCACCTTTTTGAGCGCCATGGCTGTCAAAAGCGAGCTAGATCCCCTCACTAACGAGATACCGTTTGAGAAGATTCCCAATTACCCCCTTTCATGTGCCACAATTGATCTCAAAGGCATCAAGATAGGCGTCCCAACCTCGCTAGTCGGAAAGCTAGAGCCTGAAGAAGCCAAAAGCTTCGAGGTGGCGGTTTCCGTGTTGGAGATGTTAGGAGCCACTGTCATCCACGATGTGGTTCTCCTGGTCGAAGAACGTTGGGGGGCACCGACTAGTCTTCAGCGGATGAAGCTCAAAAGAGCCGACTTCCTGGCGAGCATTGCTGCGTACCTCAAAACGTTGACGACGAACCCAAAAGGGATCCGAACCTTGCAGGACCTCATAGATCGCACCAAGGCCGACCCGAATGAGGATTATCCAAACCAGAACGTCGAAAGCTTCGAGATCGCTGCAAACCTTGATCCTGCTTCTCAGGAGTTCAAAGATTTAGAAGCAACCCGCGACTTCTTGTCAAGGGAGAGGGTGGGCTTCAGGCGACCATGGATCGGAACCAGCTCGATCTGCTTGTCACTCCAACCTGCTCCGATGTACCCGGCTCATTTGCAAGTCTAGAGGGAACACCCTTCCCTTGGGGTTTTACGGTCCTGACAAGGCCATCAAAAAAGATAGCAAGGGAGACCTTATTACCATCGGTCCCGGCATCCTGTGAGCCTTGTCCCATCCACTAATCTGCTACGTCAAGCAACTGACACAGTGATAGGTTTCCCATCTGCTTCTACTCTAGAAAATTCCGAGAAGAACTGCTGATCAAGACCGCTAACGCATTCGAGTTCTCACACGATAAGGGCACATATAAGATGTATATGGTACCGCACACGGACCTTGAGCAAGTGGTGAGTGAGAGAGTTCATGAATGCAAATCGTGATTTCAAGGTTTGAGTTTGGGAGGCTCTGAGCCGGGCATCGAGACGGAACACTCGGAAATAATGAGAAAATTAGATGAAGGGGGGAGAAATTGAGAATGAATACCCCTGTAGTACACTTGGCATGTCCTTGCTTGAACCTGGAGATGGGAATTTGGGTGCTGCCCCCTTCTCGAGACGGGCTGTAATTGGAACAAAGTTGAGGCTCCTGGTTACAGCGGGGTAGGAGGCGGGTCGTCACAACACGGCCATACATCGCACAACCGAGGACTCGAAGTCTGCACTTTCCAGACATGGAAAGTGTAACTGCTTATAAATACCCATTTGTTGGTACTGGCCAAATCTGGCGCCCTGTGTCACCATGGCGGTAGCAGCAGCGCATATCGTCTTTGCTGTGGTCAGCTGGGTCACTTGCCTCCTACAACCCACAGCTCGACTACGTCTCACCCTACCTTTCCATAGTGTGGGAAGATAACCGCATGTTTGAGAAATTTGCCGAAGCTGAGCCGGGACTGATCTGGACTTGATCAAAGCTGACGAAAATTCACGTGGCTATGAGCATGGGTGGCCCTCGATTTTGGGGTGGTATAACAGACATTACACGGCACGGGTGTGTGGACCAGTCGACGACCACGGGGGGCGTGGCGTGGCGCTGTCCATGATGTGGACCGTGAGACTTTAAGTTCAGAAAGGCGTCCTGGAATGAAAATCTGCGTGTCCACTGATGATGGGGTCATGGGACGTCCTGTTAAGCTTTCGGCGTAGATTGAGTTTCCCGAGGAAAGTTTGTCTAATGGTTTCCTTCCTGTATAAATACAACTCGCCTTCCCTGCTATTTTATTCATGCTAGCTCGTGGTCAACAATCTTATTATTGTGCACTCAACCTTCCCTCGCACACTTCCTGAACATTTTAACATAAATCCCAGCGACCGACGCATTGAGTTCTGTGATAATCCAACAGTCGATGTTTATCTTTTTTCTTATACAACAACATCATCATCGACACTAAAACCTCTCAGCAATTCCCTACCGCCCTCATTCACAAGCAACCGTCGTCCAAACGATAGACAGTCCTCACACTTACCTCCCGACCATGCCGCCGTCAAAGGTTTGGAGTGTAACAGATCTCACCACCTGGGTTGCTTCCGTTGCAAGGTTTGAGAAGGGTGCTGGAAACAGCGCTGGCGACACCACTCTCTCGGTCGCTACATGTACCACCCATACTATCTTGGATGACGCCAGCCATGTAAGCGGCGAATCCACACCACCAACACCAACAACACCCGGACCATCACGTACATCGACCGTCCCAGAGTTCACCGAAGAAGAAGAAGAAGAAGAAGAAGAAGAAGAAGAAGAAGAAGAAGAAGAAGAAGAAGAAGAAGAAGAAGAAGAAGAAGAAGAAGCAGACTACACGGAATCGACCGCCATCACCAAGCAGCAACTCACGGCAGACCTGGCCGCCGAGATTTACGAGGAAAGCTACCTGGTCAGGCGGGGCTACCACATCCTCGACGAAGCCACCTACCGTTCCCGTCGATGCAAGCATCCCTTTGAAGAGGTCCGGTCGTCGCCAAGGCGTCGGACGCGTCGGGCGCGCCGGGCAAAGCGTCGGGGGCGTCGGGCCTCTCGACCCAAGCGAGCTGTCGTCGCCATCAACACGGATGCGGTTGGTGTTGACGGCGGCCTCTCCGAGGTGGTGCGCGTGTGCGCTGTGGATGTGCTCACCGACGAGGTGCTCGTCGACCTTTGGGTGCAGCCATACGCCACAGTGCGGTCGTGGCGAACCAGATGGAGCAAGGCCACGCCGGCGGTGCTAAAGGCGGCGCGCCGGGAGGGGAAGCTGGTCAAGGGATGGGACCGGGCGCGGGCGGCAGTGTGGAGGTTTGTGGACAAGGAGACGATTTTGGTGGGCCACGCCTTGCATGCGAGTCTCGAGGTGCTGCGCTTGCGGCATGCGCGATGCGTCGACACGCTGCTCATGACGTGGGAGGCGAGCTGTCGCGGCGAGAATAGGCGCAACGCGCGCATGTTCCCGCTCGATGTGTTGGCGTGGGAGTTTGCCGACGTCAAAATCCCCAAAGCTGGCCATCCCGACCGCTGCGCACTACAGGATTGTCACGTCATGGGAAAGGTGGCGATTGCCCTGGTCACCGACAGGCCCCATCGGTACGGCTGGTGTTGTGGGTATGCGCAAACCATGCCCACCTCTGATCCCATTCCTTGGCCACGTTGCTGGTGGCATGGACCGAAGCCAGAGAGGGTACATGTAAAGGATGACTCTGGCGAGGCGGATGATGGTAAAATTGATCTACTAGAACAGCAGCAGTATCTGTATCAGCAGAGCGAGTCTGAAGAGTCTGAAGATGGTTTTTGGGAAGAGGGATACACATCAGATAGCCTATCAGAGATTTACGATTAGAGGGGGCTGTGTGTGTGTGTGTGTGTTCAAAGTGTAAGGGGCCAATTGCAGATTTAAACCCAGTTTATTGCCGTAGTGTATATAGACTTGTCATATTCAAGGGGAGTGCAGTTAACGTCGTTGCAACCTTGGTAGATTGAATCCTTCAATGTCATCACACATCACCATCACAGCACATCACTCGGCATCCGACGCACCCTGGTCATATGTAAGTTGGTTGTATCCAACGCACCGCGGAAGAGACCCCGCAGCTGGATGCTATCCGACCCGATGGCCCTCCTTCGAATGCATTGCGTTCATGTCACATCCGGCGACCAACCTACCTACCTAGTCTCCTAGTGCAGTGTACATGTAGTGTACATGAGTGGGGGAGGGATGGATGAATGAGGAGACATGCAAAGTGCACATGCAGCGGGCTATCAACATGCCGAAGAGTGCAGGGACTGCAAGGGGACCAATCATTTGAAGAGGGGGGATTTTCTCAGCCGGTGTGATTATACGACGCCCCCCCCCCTCCCCCCACCGGGGGAAAAAAAAATTACCCCTTCTTACAGAGTGTGTGTGTGACGACGACGGGGTATGTGTAGGTGTATGTGCCACGAGGATTAAATCAAAATTTGTCATGCAAGTTCCCCAGTCCAAGTTTAAGTTCAAGGACCGACCGTGCTCGTTATTGCCAGTTGTTTTTTTTGGAGGGTTTGGCTGTTGGGTGTTGGGTGTTGTGCTGGGTTTGGCGGGGGACAGAGTATGTGGGGGGTGAGAAGTGGGGAAATGACGGGATATGATATAATATGATATGATTAGTATGTCTGTGTGCGGTTTTTCTTTGTTGGTTTTCTAACTAATTCTACAGACGTCTTGTGTAGACAAAGTTGTACCGGTATCTCCGAGCCCCCAAAGATAGGTAACTACCTACCCCACGTGGTGTCGGATTTGACTGCTACAGTTATCTGTGCAAACTTGGTGTAGATCAGTAGCAGTCAAATCCGACACCACGTGCTACCCTACTGCGTGCTGTGTTCTACGCAAATTCTGGTCCAGGCTGGGTTGGTTGTTCATGTACGCCGGGACTGTGCTTCTTTTCCTTGCGCTAGTTTTCTGTGCTGTGCTGTGCTGTATGTGAGGTGCATGGATGGATGCAATGCAGGGCAGGATACTCTTTTTGGCCAAAAACCTTGTCAGCAGGACGACACACACGGACACATTACATATTCCTTCCTTTTAGGTTCCTTGCTGCCGATGCACGTGTCAGAGTCTTCTCTTTTCTTCTTCCAGGACGGACGGGACGGAGGACTGCCGAACGCGTGGGAGGAGTCCATGCCATCCCATCCTTTGCATTCCCGGCTCTAAAAAAATCCCGTCCCGGCTCATAAAAATCCCAAGGGCTGATTATGTATATGGCTAGGTCGGGTTCCTTGTTTTTCAACTCAGCTTAAAGAAAGCTTGATCCAAAAACACCAACCCTCAAAGTAAATTACCATTCCCCGAATAATCATAATCTTGCTCGCAACCCCCCCCCCCCCCCCATCACCGGGAAACCCACAAA
>Ga0247765_1000309_pt1 | contig 39383 bp, 42 predicted proteins | sample UWRJL106311C6_FD_179949 | JGI IMG/M metagenome (GOLD analysis project Ga0247765, IMG submission 179949) | Plant litter microbial communities from Arlington Agricultural Research Station in Wisconsin, United States - UWRJ-L106-311C-6 | ecosystem: Environmental > Terrestrial > Plant litter >... | reverse complement strand
CATACCCACTGGAAAACTCGGGATCCCGTCCGCTCTCCCATAGATAAGTCAGTGAGGGCCAGACTAGTAGTTGGGTCGGTGACGACCAGCGAATCCCTGGTGTTGTATGTTTTTGCCGCTCTTTTTATTTTATTTTTTGGGGCGGGCCCCTTGCAGTGACTGTGTGCGGGTTGGCCACTCCATTCTCTGTTCAATCTGCTGTTGTTATTTGGCGTTTGCCTGCCCTATGGGAAGTGAGCTTGGAATTGGAACACCGTGGAGCATAGGGTATGTAATGAATAAATATCTTGGGCTACTTCTCATCTAGGCATGTTAGGTAAACTTGAGTACTTAGGTTTACATGCACTATCGTCCCTGATGAGCCGCAGTGGGCCGAAGTGGAAGCATGGTGATTAATATTCGATATGGGATCCCAAGAAACCGTTATTAATTTTGTTTGTTCACTAAGCCTCGAGGAAGTTGACTTGATCAACTTGAGACTTGTAAAGTAGTGGAGATGTGAGGGCGCGAAAAAAAAGAGAGCGAAACATTCAGGTTCAAGATACATTTCGAACCGAGGTTGGCCTGGGTAAGAATCTAGGATACTCTCGAGCATTGCATTCTTCAGTCAGGTACCCTGAGCTACATAAGCCTACTTGTCAATCTTCCTCCTTGATCCCGTCATCTGTGCTCTGAGCCAGTTCCTTGCCCCAACGCATTGAACTCACTCGAACACTTGCGATCCCCATTTCATCCTACACTTGCCCACTGCGCAGCACCCATCATCAGCACAAGTGATCATAATCTGAAGAAATAGGAGAAGAAATCAAAGCTTACTGCACTGAATATAGGCTTCCGTGAGCCATTTAACAGCCTCGCAGGCATCGAAGCAGCATTGCTCATCACAGTCCTCAGATGCCGCAGCCAGAGTAGTAGCCGTGACAACCCTAGCAGAAACTTGGCTGAGGAGATTGGTCATCTGCATTTGCATGTCCTTGTCCATGTCCATATCCACAGGCTTGATGGATGTATCCATGTTGACTTTACCGAGCTTCACAGCGGCAGTGAGGTTGAGTTGGCACGTCCAGGCGGTATTTGGGATTGCGAAGGTGAGGATCTCCGGTTTGGCACTGACGGGGGTCAGTGCGAGGAGAGCGAAGATGGCTGTGGTGGGCTTCATTGCTGTTTGTGGGTTGGGGATTTGATGCAAGTCTTGAACTAGAGGCAGGTCTTTGTTGATACAATCTATAAGCTGCAATATCTGGATTTGAAGCGGTATTTAACTGCGTTTTGGCTGCAGCAAATTATCAGTAGGTATAGAGTGTGGGTAACACAGATATCGGACATAGACTGCCATCAAACAGCCATTGGGCATGCACAGCACCGCTGTCAAGTGACACCGCGTAACAGGAACCAACACTTGATGCTCAGCAAACAGACTTTGTTCCGTCCAAACAGGCCTTTCCTCAGGCCACTCCCCACTTGATCCCATCCCATCCCATCCGCTTCTTACAAAAAAAAAGCAGCTCAGTTTGCTCATTCCAAAACTGCCGAAAAAAAAAACCGTGACACGGCCACTCTCTATCTTTTGCCACAAACTTCGCAAACCTACCACTAACTTCCCAATTCCAAGTTTCTTTAAAAGAGATTAAGTCCGGATATCAGACGCGGTGCAGCAGTCGCCATTACCAATTCTCAACTTTCCTCCCCAAGCCAAGGGGAAGAGATTTAGAGTAACACGATAGCTTCCCTGTATCCGAGATCTCTGTGTCTCTCTCTCTGTCTCTCTCTTCTTCCTCACCCTTCTTTTGTCCACGTGGCCAAGATATCCAAGGCTTGTGGGTCACTGCGTCACTTTGTGTATTTAGTGTAAGTGTTAGATGTGTACATGTATGTACGTACATCACAACATTCCGTGCCGTCTTCCAACGCACCAGGGCACACCGTAGCACGGGATATCGTGTCTCGTCTGTCAATACGCAAACCACACAAAACGTAACTTTGCACACAAAAGAGAGATTTCTGAGCAAACAAAGCTTGCTCCCTCACGGCCATCACCTCCTTTAGTCTTAAATCTCGGGTCGGCACGGTTACTCGAACACACGCCCATACACAGCTATTGGTTTGCGCAATCTTGTTACATGCAATCACGCTCTAATTCCATCCATATGTAACCGGGCACCCTTTCGAGTGATTGATTGATTGATTGATTGATTGATTGACTAGATGCCACCTCGTCGCCCATTACTACGTATTCTATCTGCCAGGCTAGGCAGGAGCACTCGAAAACTTCACGTTCCCACGCTACACGGAGGAGGCATCTTTCAATCTTCATCCACCGCACTGCTTGGCTACCTACGGTAGCTGCCTACCTATCTACCTAGGCAAGAGCCATGGTGTCTTCTTTGTCGAATATCCTCTAGCCCAATCACCATTGACGCTGCAAATAGTGCTCTATATCCTTTCTTTCTTTCTTTTTCCTTTTTTAAATACAGCTCAAACTGTCTTTGCCGATATCCGTGCCACTTCGTAGAGTAGCCAAGTAACCCATGTGGCATGTGGAGCGAGTTTGATGTGGAGAATGCGTCAATAGACTATCGCTTCGTCACCACTATTTGACGTAGTCCAGGGGTGGTTCTTGGAAGAGGCTGGGATCAAAAGAAAGCGAGAGTCCGATTTCACGGCGGGTGCAAGTGCAATGAGGAGATGTGGTGTTGTCATTTGCCCCGTCCTGCCTTCTACATAAGTGTAGGTGGTCGCACCGAGCAGTCGGCACCCACCATGTTTTTTTAGAAGTGAGAGGACAGGGTAAATTAAGTTCACTCCCAAATCAGCGCCAAGATCAATCACCACAAAAACCAGACGACATTAATTGCCTGCATGTATCACTGATGAGCGGAGCCTTGTGAACAGCCTGTGAGCCTGTGACCACAACATTCTTGACCGAGACAGTGGATAAGCAGCCCAATACCGAAAATTGACTCAACGCGATGTTTTAGGAAGTAGCCCCAAATACTTGCAGGAGCTGAACTGGCACAGTTGAGGGGCCGAGTGGCTGGGATTGGCCCAAGGCTTTAAAAGGGGAGTCTAGACCGGCGCCAATTGCCCGATTGGTCGTTCCACTGCAGATTCAGCTGCTGACAAGGGTGAAGCAACCACTTCCTTCAGAACAAAGTGGCTGACTAGGGCCAAGCTGAACAAGCAAGCGGTCAGGAAGGCTTTGGAATTGTCGTAGGGCTAGCCATGTGGGGATTCCGACCCCGATCGAGTCCCACAAGCCCGCGAGACTACTTAGGTCAACGCTGAACGCCTTGAATGGAGACCAGTTTCCCTTTATACCTTCCTCAGTTGCAATACATTCGGCAGGCTGCGGTCTCCAAGTCTCTGTTGTCCCGTTCCAAACCCAGTCACTTCCTCCAGCGACCGAATTGCCTTGATTGTTGCTTTAACTGACCTGTCCTTTCTCGGTTACCTGTTACCCCACCCCACTATCAATATGGCCTTCAACTTCGACGCCGATCGCCGGAACGGCGGGTTTGTGGACACAAGCCTCAAGTCGGCCCCCAAGAGAATCATTGTATGCTGTGACGGCACTTGGCAGTCGTCCGTGACCAACACCGTCAATGTCCCCTCTAATGTGACGCGACTGGCCCGTTACCTCACCAAGATCGGCAAGGACGACAAGGGTAACCAGTGGCAGCAGGTCGTCTACTACGACGCAGGCATCGGCACCGGCGTAGGCGACTTGGAGGCGAAACGGCAGGGCGGGACTGGCTCGGGGTTTGTCGGCAACGTGATCGAAGCCTACAACTTCATCGTGCTCAACTATAACCCCGGCGATAAGATCTATTGTATCGGCTTCTCACGCGGCGCATACACGGCCCGCGCCGTCGCTGGCCTCGTCACCGACATTGGCGTCATCCGTCCCCGCGACATGCAAGACTTCCCGGAGTTGTTCAACCTCTACCAAGATCACACCGACAGCCACATGTTCCGCCAGACCAAGACTTGGCGCGAATGGGTCGAAGGGAGGCGGCTTTTCGACCCCAAACAAAAGAACGTTCCTCAAGAGTGGAAGTCCAATGCCGTGGTCTGGGAGAAGCGACCCCACGGTGCGGCACCGGAGTCGACAAGATGGGTCGAAGCCGTGGCCGTGTTTGATACGGTTGGGAGTCTCGGTATTCCCCAAGTTGGAAAGACCGGCATCCTCAGCTGGATCATCGGTTCAGCCGTCGATGTCGAGAAGTTTGGATTCCATAATGTGGCACTCAGTCCTTACATCAAGCATGCCTACCACGCGCTGGCTCTCGACGAACACCGAAAGCCGTTCGATGCCACGCTCTGGCAGTTCCCCGCCGACGACGTCGCAGCCATTCCCGAGCTCAAGCCAGGCGAGACGAGCGCCAAGCTGAGAGAGACGTTCAAGAAGCTGCATGATTCTGACACAGCTACCGAAGCCCAGGTGCATGGCGCCTGGGAGAGCCTTGTCGCCGCTGAGATGCATGAGGAGCTCCAGGGACACAGGTCAGATCTGTTGCAAGTTTGGTTCCCTGGTGTCCACATCAACATCGGAGGTGGAAGTGATGATCTGTTGAAGGAGAAGAATAGCGATTTTGAGCGTAAGTGTACTAGTATTTGTCCGACATCTGAGTGCATCCTAACTGAAGGTCAGAAATTGCCATGATCACCCTGATGTGGATGGTGGAGCAACTGAAGCCTCATCTCACCTTCGACATCAACGTGGCCCAACTTGCCACTGAAGACCGATTCCTGTTGATGCGCCCGGTCGTGGACGAGCTAATCAATAAAAACACCAAGAATCACTGGCTCATCAAGAAGATCAACGAGAACATTGCAAACCCCGCCACCATCACGCCCGATCTGTGGCACGATGACAAGGTCACTCTCAAGCGCGTCCTCGCAGCCGATGCTCTGACCGGGTGGGCAACAGGCCCCATCATTGACAGTTTCACCGAGAAGTACAAGGCAACAGGGTCTCAGCACCGTACGCCTGGCGAGTACAAGTCGTCCAAGCTGCAAGACGGTACAGCCGTCAAGCTGGGGAAGACCAACGAGTTCATCCACCCAAGCGTGCAGTACCGCAGGGAGCGCTTCAACGGGGATTACGAGCCCGTTGCTCTCAAGGACTTTAAGCGAACGAAGAAGACGACGACGAGGAAGAAGGACGACGGCAGCGTTGAGGAAGTGGTGAGCTATGTCTGGAAGAAGAACGGCATCGAGGTTCCCGAGTACAAGATCGGGGGAATGTCAAGCGTTGAGCGCGCATGTGTTGCGAGCGTATCGTCTCGTACATGGTTGGGACGTCTCGACAAGGAGTGCGGTGTGGACTCGTGGGAGGCGCGCAACTTGGATGCAAAGCCCGAGACGGCGTCTCAGAACAAGGGCTTCGTTCCGCCAACTGCTGCTTGAGGGTTTGAGGGTTTGCGCCCCATTGTAATTGGAGAGAAAGAAAAGAAGTAGAAAAGTAGAGTCCTCGTGAATCTGAGGCCAGTTATCCGTACACACGAGTATTCTTGGAGACATATATGGGTGCATATACTGCAGCTAGAACGAACTAACTTGAGCTCGTGGTTGTGTGCGACTTGGCTGTGTGGTGACTTAACGTGGGGCAGCGCCAAAGCTAAGCCCTGTCCCTTACGCTAGTCCGCGATAGGCAACACGCCATGCGGGGCGATAGCTGGATTTTGGAGACAGAAAATTGGTTGAAGCAGAACCATCTCCCCACCACTGCGAAATGCAACCAACCCGCCAACTTGCACGATGGCAGCCGACGAGACATCTGCTACTTCTCCAGCGAGCGCCCCAGCTGCTGAATCCGGCGGTCAATCGGGTTCCCACCAGAAGGATGGCGAGCGCGGCGATCGAGGGGGCTTCCGTGGGGGGAAGCGCGGCAGGGGACGCGGGGGTAGGGGAGGCGGCGGAGGGAGGGATAGGAAGCCGTCGTCGGGGTTTGGGAGTCACAAGTACGCGCCACACATTGCATTTTCCAAGCGCGATAACACTCATGCCGACACTGACAAGCTCGTAGGCGAGACTTCGCGTCCAAGCGCGATCAGATCCAAGAGAACCGAGAAGCGAAGCGCCGTCGCGTGATTGACGAAAATGTCGACGGAAGCAGTTACATGAGCATCAACTTCTCTGCCGAAGAGATTGCTGCCGAAGAGCGACGCCCGAAACGTAAGGTCGCTGTGCTTATTGGCTATGCGGGGACCGGCTACCACGGCATCCAGATCAACCACAAGGACAAGACCATTGAGGGCGATCTCTTTGCCGCCTTCGTCGCGGCTGGTGCAATCTCCAAGGCCAACGCTGATGATCCCAAAAAGTCCAGCTTGGTTCGCTGCGCAAGAACGGACAAGGGCGTACATGCGGCCGGCAATGTGCTCTCTCTCAAGCTGATCGTTGAGGACGAAGATATTGTCGACAAGATCAACCAACACCTGCCCGACCAAATACGAGTTTGGGCGATCCAGCGCACCACCGGTTCCTTCAGCGCATACCAGGCTTGTGACTCAAGATGGTACGAATACCTCATGCCCAGCTATTCTCTCCTCCCGCCTCAGCCCCATAGCTTCCTGGGCAAGAAGGTTGCCCACTCAGCCAAAGAGAAGGGCACGTACGACCAACTTCTAGAGCGCCTTGACGATATCAAGGACTTTTGGGACGAGGTTGAGAAGAGGGATATCAAGCCCATTTTGGACGGATTAGACCCCGCCGTTGCGGTCGAGGCGCTGAGGGTTCTGCGAGAGACTGCTGATAGAGAGCTTGACGACGGCGCGGCGCAAACAGCCAAAGTCGAAAAGGCAGAGAAGCCCGAAGAACCTCGGGAAGATATCGCCGTGGATGAAAAGAAGGAGATTCCCGACGGCCAGGATGTTGTCATGACTGATGGTGGTAGTGCACCACCCGCGGCGCCTGAAGCCCCAGGCCCGAAGATTGAAAGGGAACCTACACCAGTCGAGGCCGCCGTGCGGCAGCTCAAGGCGGCTTACATCAAAGCCAAGCGTCAATACCGGGTTTCTCCAGCCAGGCTAGAGAAGTTGCAGAAGGCATTGGACCTTTACATTGGATCACACAATTTCCACAACTACACCATCCTGAAATCCTTCAAAGATGCGTCGGCAACCCGCCACATCAAGTCGTTCAAGGTCAACCCAACACCCATTCATATCGGTGATACCGAATGGCTCTCGATAAAGATCCACGGACAGAGCTTCATGATGCACCAGATCCGCAAGATGATCGCCATGGCCGTCATGATCATTCGTTGCGGCTCATCCCTCGACCTAATCAAGGAGAGCTATGGTCCCCGCCGAATCAGCATCCCAAAAGCACCAGGACTCGGTCTCATGTTGGAGAGGCCCGTCTTTGCAGAGTCAAACAAGAAGGCAATCAGCTCCGATCGGGATCCCATTGACTTTGACAAGTTTGACGACAAGATCCAGGCGTTCAAGGATGAGCACATCTACAAGAGGATGTTTGAGGTTGAAGAAAAGGAAAACGCGTAAGGATTTCCCCATGGCCCAGAAATTCGGGTAGTTCTTGCTAATAGTTATCAGTTTCCACCTCTTCTTCAACCAGGTGGATAATTTCCGGACAGATTACTTCCTCTGGGTCACGGCTGGTGGGCTGGAAGCATCGCATGAGCGGTCTGATCGGACTCTGGACAAGGTTCCCAAGGCGCTAGAAGCTGAACTTGGCGACGAGGCTGATGGAGTTGAGGAGGTGGGCACATAGGTCAAGCTCTGGCTCAGTGTTCATTATAATTCTCAGCGAATGCATAAGAATTGTCAGCAATCTGGTATCCGTTATTGCATAGTTCGACTGGTGCTCTCATCTACTGCTTCCGTCCTTCTAGTGCTGTCCTCCGCTCACATTCATGCCAATCCATACCGAGCTCTTTCCTGGGCCATTCTGTTGCCATGGCTTACCATAATCACCTGGACGGGGATATGATGCAACTGGCACATCCGAACCAATAACTGTGGTGCCCGAATATCACAGCATTGGCTTGAGGACATGGGAAAAGTAAATACAATTCAAGGCTACAAACCCGCTATTGTAGTCTGATGAGCCACAACCATAAGCTGTACTTGGGTCCCATCTCTGGTAAATCTATTCTCCAACTCACTTCCGGCAAGAGGCGTTAAAAAACGAACGAACCATACAGTTGTTCAAACCCAAAAGACAGGGAAGAACATTGAGAGATCGCCAACCCCGCCTGGACAAAGTTGTCGACACGACTGACAGGTCCGCCGACATCTTGGCGCTGGCTATAACGCTGGTGAGAAGCCGATTGCCCATTGTTACCTTGCTCTGAGCCTCATGACTCTTCGGCTGCTCGACACGTCGCCATTCCCTCGAAGCCCGCGGTGAGTTTTTCCACCTCTTCCTCCGTAACTATCTTCGCATTTACATCCTCTCCCTCGAGGGCTGTGCTGAGTTTTTCCAACTTTTGCTCCGCAATTATCTCTGCGTTTACATCCTCTCCCACTTTTCTCGGCACAATTCTAGGCACAATTCCGATCCCTCATCCAATAACTGACCCGCCTGACCTACCCCGTCGCGAAACACAGGGCAGTCCTCGTCATTCAATGCCTCATCCGCTTCACGGTCCTACCTCTGAGCATTAGTGGCGGCGCCAGGCTCTTGCTTTATGCCTATGGATGCGCTTGAAGGATCTCCTTCCGGAGGCCCCTCCTTGAGAATCATGGACCCCTTGCTCGCATTCACCATCTTGGCGAGCTCTAATTTCCTGATCGCGTCGAGGAGTTTGGTGTAGTCGGTTGCGTCCTTACGCACGCCCTGCTGCGCCTCCTGGTCGCCCTCGCCGGGATTCTTGAGCGGGCCAATAACCCAGAGCTCGCGAATCTTACGCGTCAGACCAAGTAACTCCTCGATGGATTTGACCTATAGCAGACGCATGGTTAGTAAATCCCGTGCCCATGTCGCTGTTAGCAAATTGGCAGTTCCAATGTGATGGAGCTGGATACAACAGCAAGCTCACCAGGGCTGCCTTCGTGACCTGGATGGTCATCATATTGGCTGCTGCCTCGCCTGTTGAGGCCGTACTGGTGACTTTTTCCGTGCTCGCACGGATGAGGGTACGATAGTTGGCGAGAACCTCGGCAATTAGTTTGTTCTCGCGATCTGTGGTGGAGGGTTAGCCTGGCACTGATGCGAAGTTGCGAGGAGGACAAAAGTGGCTCGTATGAACGAGTGAGGGCAGGAGGACTGACCTAGGAGATTTTCGGTGGCACCCTGATCTCTGTTCATGGTTACATGCAAGATGTCTTGATGGGTAATCCAAGTCGCTTCTGGTGCTCTATCGAATGGGTGTTGGTTTTGCAAGAGAAAGAAGCTAGGGTGTTTGCAAGAGAACGGAGCCGGGATGTGCCAGAGGCGGGGAAGTGTGAAACTTGACGGTGGATAAGAGGGGATACAAACAAGAAACCCTACAAAAGCTAGGAAAGTGAACCCCAGATCTTACCCTTGCTCCAACGTCTGAAACAAAGACAATGAGGAGTTCATTCAGCTTCTAGGTTGCTTGGGGTTGGTCCTTCCCAAGATTCACGGCTGTGACGGCTTGGGGGGATCCACTAAAGCTAAATGCTCGGCTAAGCCCTGCCCCTGGTCCTGGCGCCCCGCAATTGACCAGCGCGATCAACTGGCTTGGCAGCATGGGCTCGGAGGCTTTCGCAACGACAAACGACGATTCCTCTACGAACCGAACAACAACCAGTAATTCGACGTCAACTCCGCACGTCATGTACCCTCGGTCAAGGCTGGCGCCGCAAAGCCCACACCCTAAATATTCCGGCCCTGTTCTCCCGCTGCTCTGTCAGCCCCAATCACGGCTTCGATTGCGTCATCAGACCCTCTCGCTCATGACACTTCAGAGGACCCCACATACCTTGACAGCCGTAATGATCGCTGCAGCCGAGTTGCGGCACCTGGGAGTAAATGCTAACCAGCTTGAGGCGTGTGTTTTACTGTACTTTCGCGTTAGCAACAGGTCAACCTCAAAGCCCTTACCCACATTCACGTAGCTGTCTCGACTGCTCCCTCGCCGTCTTCGCCCCCGTGGCCCTTCCCGCAATTGATATATCCGCCAAAGCTTGGCCGCTACGACAGCCCGACGACATCCGCACTTGTTTTCCTCCGCCGACCAAGCCTCCTCGAAGCTCCCCGGCGCGAAGCCTTCGCTGTCCTCCTCAGACATCTTCCCCCTGTATTGCAGACTTCCCGTGGAAGAAGTCGGTCGCGCCGCCTAACAGCACGGTCACGTCATTGATCTTATCCACCGAGAACCCACCCTGCGGAGACCCTCGGCGGCACGAACCAGCCCGACTCCCTTCCTAAACGTATCGAGTAGATTACATTGCCTCCGTCATCGGGGTGAAATACAAAGGGTGCTCTTACAGGGAGGCATGCTTTGAGATGCATTGGGCATACATTTGTGCGCGGTGGAGCTGGCGCGTAAGTCAGCTCCCTGCTCGAGATACTCGGTGGCGTCGGCCCTACCATAGCCATGTCGCTAGTGGGCGAATTGTCCGTTGGTCTCCAAGTCCACCAGGCAGACGCCTCGTCGACCATGAACTTTAACCTGACGCCGATATGTTTAGCCCCCTTCCACATCTTTCCACATCTTTCCACATCCTTACCAACCTGGATTCTCGTCCTCCCCGTCCCTGGCCTGCGCAGCGCAAGTATCAGCCCAGAAATGCGCCCTCCCGTCTTAGGTTGATGGCTCTCACCGTTCCTCAACGCTCGAACTGTGGTGCGTAGTGTAGTGTAAAGGAAGACAGGTGGTGATATCCGTAAAAAGACTGCTGCGAACGAATAGGTGAGATCCCAACCAGGTATGCTGCTGTGGATTGACAAGGAGACGCCAGCTGCACCTGTTCGGTTGCATGTTCTTCCGATCGGATCGAGTTACCCAGATGGTTTCGGTGTTTCTGTATCCCCCACGTTGCCTGCATACGTCCCGCAACGAATGGCGAGGCGTGTTTACAGAGACTCCACTCCGGTACCGTACCAACGTGAAGGATTCCAGCCTGTCGACAACGACCGATCCCTATGTCTCATTTCGGTCGAACCTTGCTGGACGAATGAATTGGCTGGTTGAGTCACGTCCGTTCCAATTCCATGAAGCCTGCGGCACCTGTTTGTCACCATATCACGTCGGTGCTAACACAGACCTGGAGCCTGATATTGACTATGGGAAGGTAGGAACTCCCATTCCCGACATTCTCGCCTGCTAGCAGAGAGAAGGAATGACTATGATTAGGAATGAAGGCCTATCCAGACTTTCCTGGGTCCTCCTGCTTGCATCACCTTTGCTTGTCGTCCTGTCTCGGTTGTTGTGAACCGTGACTCTAGCTGTTGCGCCATCTCAAACACCATTTTGCCCATGCCGCCTCGTGGAAACCTCGAAACTCTCCTTCACCGCCGTAACACAGCTATTGTTGCCCCGGCTGTTGGCCAAAACCATCGTTGGAAGAAAAAGCAGACGGAAAGGACCGTAAGAAAAATATGGGGGCTGCCAACCTCGCTAAGGACCAAGTTGCCAGCCATTGACGGCACACTTCCATGTGCCTTCAAAGCCGGGGCTGCAGGCGGGCGCATGTTTTAACCACGTCCCAAACCAAGCAACACAAGGTTAGCAACATTCATGACCGCTATGATCAGCCAGACAACCCCTGCGGCGATCGCCAGCCACCATGAATTTGCCATTCTGATTCCTCCCCTTACGCCCGTATGTGGCCCATTCCGCCGTCTCGAGACCAGACTCTCCTCTTCGTCGTCTTCGACATGAAATCGAGCCAAACCGGGCTGGACTATCATGTACTTGTTCCGGCATGTGAAGTAGATAAGAGGGGCGGTTACAAAGGGCAAGACACTGCTCAAGACTACTTGCGACGCGGTCAATGCGGTGTTAAGGCCGTCTTTTCCCACAGCGCCCGCAATAATAATGGACGGGGTGATGCTGATGGAACGGGTCACCAGACGGCGCAACCATGGCTTCATCTTCCACCTCAGAGCACCCTCGCTGACCATCTGGCCCGCGATGGTACAGACAATGCCAGCTGAGATACCAGAAAGCAGCAAAGCCAACGCAAAAATGGTACCGGCGGCGGGGGAGATGCTTTTGGAGAGCAAGTCGTGGATCGCGAATATGTCTTCCTCGCCAACAGCGTCCGGATTGTTGTACAACGAAGCGCCGGCAACAATCAAAATGGCTGAGTTGACAAAAAGAGCAAATGTAAAAAGCGAGAGGCCCAGCTCGACGATGGAGTATTTCATACAGTGCTTGATGGCCGCCTGTGATGGGATGTAATGGACCTTATCCATTCCATCGGTAGATGAGGAAGCATCAGTGCCAGTGGGCTCTGTTGGCAGAAGGCCGTGTCGAGCATCGTAGTCGCGAAGGCGAGGCTGGACGATGCCAGATCCGAGAAAGAGACTGTGTGGCATGACCGTGGCGCCAAGGATGCCACATGCTTGGTACAGTCTATATGCTTCGTCAGAAAGCCATTTTTAGTCGAGAATTCATTCTCTGCTTACCCCTGTTGCTCAACAATTGCACCCGACGGTAGATAGCCTCTGAAAACCTCGCCGACCGTAGTTTCGGTAATGAGAGATAGCTGGATACAGAAGCAGACAACAACTCCGAGGACCAGGAGACACACGAAGCCTTCAAAAAGCCTCAGTCCCCTCATAGAGCCCGAGGGGTTGTAGAAGATGAGGATCATCATGACGTCGAGAATAGAAAGGGCGCATCCTGCAACCAGGGGAAGCTGCGGAATCAACAAGTTCAGAGCAATCGCGGTGCCAATAACCTGACATTGTCAGCTCCCCTGAATTCTCGAGTGCGAATGATAGCCCTGACACACCTCGGCAATATCTGTTGCAATGATGGCGATTTCAGCCAAAGCATACAGAGCGTAGTTGAGCCACCGCGGAAGGAATGCCCGACAAGCAGATGACAAGTCCAGGCCGGTGACTGTTCCCAACTTGATGGCCAGGCTTTGGAGCAGAATGGCAAAAAGGTTGCTAAGAAGAACGATAAATAGGAGTTTGAAACGGTAGGAAGCTCCAGCGGCGATGTCGGTAGCGTAGTTCCCGGGATCAACTATTCTTCTCTTAGCAAGATCCAGAGACGAAGCTGGGTGTGTTCCCGTGATCTAACTAACTGTATGCAACGGCAATCATGAAACCGGGACCGACGAATTGGGCATAGGTGACGAGGACCTGTTTGACACGGGCCAGACGAGATGACGGCGAACGCACGATACCACTGCCCGGAGGTCCCGGCGTGGGGGTGGCCGATTTGCTGTCGCGATCTCGGGCAATGCCACCAGATTGGCCGATGGGAGCGAGGATATCGTTGGCTAACCCCTCGCCCCCAGTTTGGGAGTTTGAGCGGGGTTCATCAGAAGAGCCAGCGCCATCACCCTCTAGGGCCTGCGATGAGCTGGCTATTCTGCGCGCATCCCGATTTCTCGTCTCTCTTGCGTTTGCAATGCCGTTGAGGTCCTCATTAGTCGTCAGATCAGCGGCTAGGTGGTTGGGGCTCTGATTGTGGCCCTCGCCCTCGTAGGGCTCGTCGGTCCGGGAGGGACAGGAACACATGGCGGCGACTACTGCGAGTGCAGCGGTTAGTTTGCCTAGTGCTTGCCTCCCCCCACTGCTATGAAATTGTCAGTCTTTTCACAGACGACGACGTCATCAGTCCCGTGACCGCCACCGCACATCTTCCACTTGGGAAGGAGCCATGAAGCCTAGAAATCATTGGATGTTCTGAACTGCGAGGGGTGGGCTAACCTCAAAAAAGATCCTTTTCTTTGAACTATGTCGACAACTTCAATTGATCTTCGACTGTGGCCTGCTGCTCGTCGACTAACAGCCAAAAACTTCTCGATGAGACGCCAACTCACCAAGGGAACGGTTGATAATGCGAAGAAGGCCAAGTTTTGGAGGTATTTGGAGCACAAAGCTGCGGGCTAATCTTGCACCCTCCAGTACCTCAGCAGTGGCCGATTGCGCCCTCTCCGGCCAGGGTTGGAATCTGATGCTGCATTCCTGTACCCTGTGCATTTATTGCTTTTCCCGGCATGCAGTCAGGTACCTCCTTTGTGCCGCCCCGGTCCCGATAGCCAATACCAAACACGCAAAACGATTGGTGGCGGGCGGTGAAGCTGCAGGTTGCAGCACTACCGGACGCACGTGAACCCTTTGTTTTCGCCTCCACGCACACGGCCGGGCGCTGCGGGTGTTGAGCTTCCCGAATCCCAGCGGGGCTCACACCGCCCGCATGCAAAGTCGCGGATACACACCGCAATTGTGAGGGTGTGATGCTTACTTGACTACAACATACCTGACTACAACATGTCAGATCCTCGGTTCGGTCTCTGATTCCGACATTGTCACCCAGCTCGTCGTGACAAACGATGTTAGACGCAACATGTGCCTGTTTTCGCAGCCAGCGGTCTTCGAGCTCGGGTGCGAGAACCCGAATGCCGGCTTCGGAGCCGCCACAACCTTTCGGGGCGGGAAGGAGCAACCAGTCACCTTCCCCTTGGCAGCAAATGCATGGCTCATGCCCCCCGCAGAATTTTTAGCTGCTTGCAAAGGGGCGTGCTTGTTTGCACGACACGTCAAACACCTTAAGAAAGTCCAGCCACCTCTCTAGTTCCCTTCACCCCTGCACCCTTGTTTTGAGGCAAGAACAGCCGCTGCGAGAGCTCCCGTCGCCCTTGAACAGTCTCGGCAAGGTGAGACGTCCCGGTCTGAGCCCCTTGGCAGATCACCCCCTTGTATCCGACCGTCCATCCCACGCGCGATTCGAGAAGGTGGTTATTCCCGGTCCCCGGACTATTTTGTGACATTTGAGGCCTCGCTCCCCCAAGGCCAAGAACTTCAGAAAGCTTATCCCAATCTCATCAATTTACATTTTCTTTTGAACCAAACTGTCGGTAACTTCAACCTGAAAACATGGCATGCGGATCTGGCTGCTGCGGGCCTCCCACGCCACCGCAACTGCCAACTCTGACCAACCAGCCCACACCTGTGACCGATTCGGGAAATGACAACGACAGTTGCCATGATGGAGCGGCCGCTGACACTGGTGGAAATGGCAAGGATGAATCTTGCCTTGCCAGCACGTCCCCTTCTCTCAATGAGAAACCGGCCCCGGATGGCTGCCAGAGCGGCTGTTGTGACTCCCAAGCGGAGAAGCCGGTGCAGGTTGCCGAGGCCGCAGCTAAGACAGCCGGCGAAGACACCTGTTGCTCTGCTTCTGCAGAGGATTGCTGCGGACCCTCACCGCCGTCCAAGAGCGCCAGCGACAAGGCGGGTCCCGACTGTTGCGACGGAACCACAGCGCCTTGCTGCGACGATTCTTGCCTGGACCGTCTCGCTCTTCGTGCCTGCGAAACTGGCAAGAAGCCGGTCATTCTTGTGGAATCATATGAAGGTGTGTCTGCCGTCCAGCTGGTGTGCCACTCACCTTGATGAATCCTACTGACGGGATATAAAAAGTATCTTCTGCCTCCTCCTCTCGCCCGGCCTCCAAATGCGGCGGAGTTGAAGACGGCAAGTCCTGCGGATACCACAAGCGCATCACTCGCGACACTTACGCCACTACTTTGTCTGCTCTTGGTTGCATCTGTCGCGCCCTGTTGGCTCTCGGCCAAGAGTCCTGCTGCGCGCCCAAGGAGCGCTCCTCCATCGACCGGAAGCGCAGCTCGAAGCGAAGTTCTTGCCATTCCAGCATTATGACTCGTCCATCTGTCGATTCCTGTTGCGCCCCCAAGGCGAGACCTCAGACTAAGAAGGGAGGATGTTGCGGACCGGCCGAACCCAGCGGTTCTCGCTCTCAAGCCTCGGGCGGTTGTTGTGCAGCCGGCCCTTCCAACGTGGATGCCGCAAAGGGGGAAGGACTTAGCACGGGTTTCAGTCACGGCAGAGCCCCTAGAAGTCGCGCCCGCAGCCCGGCTGGCTCCTCGTGCGGCGAAAGTTGTGAGCTCGACGACTTAACGCCGGCCCCTCCGATCGAGAGAGGACCTGGCAATTTGAACAAATTTTCCTCAGAAACCGACCTCGAGAAGGGAATTACCGAGCTGGAGCACGTGGTGCTTAGCGTCGCCGGTATGACATGCACCGGGTGCGAAAACAAGCTGAAGAAGAACCTCCGTAGTCTTCGCCAGGTCAAGAACCTTAAGACGAGCTTGGTGCTCTCGCGGGCCGAGTATGATATCGACCGCACTTATGGCACCCGTGAAGACGTTCTGAAGCACTTGCAGCGAACATGCGAGTTCAGGTGCGAAGAAGTTTCCAAGCAGGATTCGGGTATCGATCTTCTTGTCCCGGGCGACGCATCGCAATTCATGGAGCAGCAATGGCCACAGGGCGTCACGAATATCACCATGGTCGACAAAAAGACAGTCCGCGTTGCTCACGACCCTAACATTGTGGGAGCACGAGACCTTGTGGAGAAAGGCTGGGAGAATCCGCTTCGACTAGCCCCTCTCCGCCCCGACCCAATGCTGATGACCGGGAAGGATGTTCGCCACCTCGGGTATATAACTCTGCTGTCGACTATCTTGACCATTCCTGTTCTCATCATGGCCTGGGCACCTCTTCCCGATGCTGACATTGCGTACGGCTCTGCTTCTCTTGCGCTGGCCACTATCGTGCAGGTCGCCGTCGCCGGTCGCTTTTACCCCAAGGCCTTCAAAAGTCTGGTCTTCTCTCGCGTCGTTGAGATGGACTTACTGATTGTGCTGAGCACCACCGCTGCTTACGTCTTCTCGGTTGTCGCCTACGTTTACATGGTCCTGGATCGGGAACTGGAAACGGGCCAATTCTTCGAGACGAGCACTCTTCTAGTTACCCTTATTATGTTGGGTCGGTGGGTTGCAGCGTTGGCCAGGCACAAGGCGGTTGAGTCGATCTCATTCCGATCGCTACAGTCATCGTCGACTATTATTGTCGATAGCCACGGCAAAAATGAGCGGGAGATCGATACCCGACTGCTCCAGCACGGCGATTTCTTCAAAGTTGTCCCGGATTCCAGAATCCCCACCGACGGCACCGTCATGTCTGGAACGTCCGAGGTAGACGAATCGATGATAACAGGAGAGTCGCACCCAGTTGAGAAAAAACGAAAATCCACGGTCATTGCTGGCACCCTCAACGGGTCAGGAACGCTGATTGTACGACTGAATCGTCTCCCTGGGAGCAACACTATTACAACAATTGCCGGTCTGGTAGACGAAGCAAAACTGACAAAGCCGAAGATTCAAGACTTAGCCGACCAAGTTGCCAGCTTCTTCGTCCCTGTGATTGTCTCGATTGCGGCCGTTACGTTTGCTGCCTGGTTAGTTGCCGGTGTGCGCGACATGGGTTTGAGTGGATCGAATGCTGCCATACGGGCCGTTACATACGCCATTACCGTGCTCATCGTCTCTTGTCCTTGCGCCATTGGCCTCGCAGTGCCTATGGTTATTGTGATAGGAACCGGAGTGGCCGCCAAACACGGCGTCGTCTTCAAAACTGCTGGAAGCATCGAGGTGGCACACAAGGCAAAGCACGTTGTATTCGACAAGACGGGCACTTTGACACAGGGCAAGCTCGCCGTCGCTTCGGTGGACTATGTTGGGGAGGGTGATCCCAACACGGTCGCTTCGCTTCTTCTCGGGCTGGTCTCTGGTATCAAACACCCTGTTTCCGCGGCGATTGCAGCCCATCTCACGGCCAAGACGGTATCGCCCGCAACAGTTTCTGAGGTCAAAGCCTTGGCAGGGAAGGGCGTTGAGGGAATTTCCGACTCAGGATTGATGCTACGCGCCGGAAACTCTCGTTGGCTTCGGACCAGCTCCCACCCCCTTGTCGAGGCCACCCTTGCGAAGTCTTGCACGGCCTTCTGTTTTACCATTGACGGCAACCTCGTGGCGGTTTTCGGTCTGAAGGACTCAGTTCGCGACGGTGCCCTCGAAACCGTCACCAAGTTGCAGAATCGCGGTATCTCTGTGCACCTCATCTCAGGCGACGATGATGGCGTTGTTCGAACCCTCGGTAAAGAGCTTGGCATCCATGACGCCAACATCCGTTCTCGATGCACCCCAGCGGACAAGAAGGACTATGTTTCCGACCTCTTGATGCCAGTACCGCAGAAAGCCTCCTGGTTGGCGTCCCGGTTCAGTAGCGGTATCCCGGTTGTCATCTTCTGCGGTGACGGAACCAATGACGCTGTGGCTCTCACACAGGCCACTGTTGGTGTTGCCATCCAGCACGCTGATGATAGCAGCGGAATTGGTGCCGACGTTGCCAAATCGGCAGCTGATGCTGTGCTTGTTACACCACGTCTTAGCGGCATCCTCACGCTTATTACGGTCAGCAAGCTGTCTGTCAACCGGATCTGGTTCAATTTTGGCTGGAGTTTTGTCTACAACCTATTTGCCATCTTGTTGGGCGCCGGTGCCTTTGCATCGTACGGCAATGTCCGCATTCCGCCTCAGTATGCAGGACTTGGAGAGATTGTCAGCGTCTTGCCGGTGATTGGTGCTGCTGTCCAGTTGCGGTTTGTCAAGGTTTGAGCCAGGACGCAACAGTGGTGTCTGTTAAGGCGATACGTTTGATAACAATTGATGGGAGGTATTGGTCGGGTGCGACATTTCCTTGGAGCCGTGCGTTTCATTGTTCGAGATTGAAACATCTGTCACGAGTTGAAGTGTTGTGTTCTCTCTTTTTGCCCGGTTTTTGGTCAACCCATACAACGATGGTCCTTGGACAGCCATTCGGGGTTTGGATGGTCACGACAGTAGTACAGTCATTACAGTGTTACGTCAGAGACTTTTGTATGTAGCACGCTCACTGATATCAAAGCACGAGACTAGATAGCAGAAATAGGATTATTCTTGCTCTCGAACTTTTGTTCCAGTTATTGGACTAGGTATGTGTCTTGCGTCTTGGACGCTGGTATGATTTGTGATGTGCAGATACCCAACCTACAGATGCGTTGTGTTAGAGGTTGAAAAGGAGGCCTCCGTGTCAAGGAAGTTCAGTCTATGCGCGTACGAGGGTTACCTACCTTTTGAAGTGAGTAACAGCGGGGACCGTAAGGGAACAGAGTCAAACCAGACAAGATTCCAGAGGTTGTGAGGCCTGATCACGACATGCAATCTTGCTTCCCCGGATTCGGGATGCTCATACATGGAAAATATCCTCTTGACATTTTTGTAGATATTTCCAACCATGCCGGCAAGGCTCTCGGAGCCTTGCCGAGGCAGTTCCTGTGCGCATGGGTGTTGTGCAGGTTGCATTGCATGCATGGCCACACCCATGGCTAGGCGGGCTACACATCGATCATTGCAGTTCTGTTAGGGCTTTTTCATAGAGTGGCGGAGCCTTCCCGCTATATATCAGAACGCACCTAACAGAAATCCAGAGCATCACTTGTCACCCGCATCCCGATGAATTGACCAATTCGTTCTGGGCTCTGAACTAGCCAGCAGGAACGCGCACACCATTCTCATAGAGATCTTCCCCCTTCTTTTCCCTTTTTCTCGATTTTTTTCCCCCCACGCATCTTGCTTGCCATGCGTGGCCATGGAGCCCCTTTCTATACTCGGCGCTGTCGCCGCTTGCGCCGAGCTCACAACGCTGATTGTGCGGGTCACATCGAATCTAGCGACGCTCAAGGTCCGATGGTCCGAAGGCGCGCGATCACTGCAGCTGCTAATCGCTAAACTCTCAACAATTCGGGCGGCGCTAGCTCAGGTCAAGGATTGGGCCGAATTCAACGCCACAACCAGTCCCAATGGCGAAGAGATGCGCGATAGCCTCGCCGTGGCCATGGAGGGCTGCCATGTCATCATCGAGGCGCTGGACCAGGATGTTGCGGGGTTGTTGGGTGACTCGGTCGTTTCACGCCTCAAGCAGCTGTTTATCGAGTCTACCATCAAGGACCACGAAGGCCGTCTCGATTCGCAGATTACGGCTTTACAGTTGCTATTAAATGCGGCATATTGGTACGTTTTGTTGTTGTTTGCGGAGGATCCGGGGGAGAGATGTAGTTGGGTGACGGGGTGTAGGGTTAGTTGGTGGGGTGTCCTGCCGCCGCAACGACTCCATCTCGGGGGACAGCGGGCCCTGGGCCGCCTGGGCCACTTGCGACCACAACTGACAGCGACGCTTCCGCAGCCAAAATCTTTCGGAGCAAAACAGCTTTTTGCGACAGACAGCCACACGCGAAGTATTCCAGCGGATCCGCGAAGATACGAGTACCGTGAGAGAACAGTCAACAGTTCGAGACACCGAACGATCGTCGATTGCCCCGTCCGAACAAGGCGCCCCGCCGGGAAACAGACGGCTCGATCGCATCGACAGCTTCCCCGACAGCACTGCATCAATCGCCTTCAATGTTGTTCCCCCGGATACAAATTACGATAGGGGCTATGGACCCGACCCGACATGGCAGCGGCCAACGCCGTTTGAGATGCTGCGTTACGGCTCGTCTCCTCCGCCCACATCGCCCTCGAGCGACAGGAGCTCCAACGGAAGCAGCTTCTTCTCCCTGAACAAGGTCATGTCGTCCAACACGTCACTCTCGACAGAGTCACAGCCCAAGTCGCAGCCATCCACGATGCGACAACGCTTCAGCCGGTTACGATTGACGAGCAGCTCTCGTTCGAGCAAGGACGATACCACAATGTCACCAAAATCTCAGCTGAGCATACGGTTTCCAGGCGAGCTAACAGCCACCGACATGTATCTCCAATCCGATGGAGATCGCCCACCGCCAAAGGCTATCGTTGCAGCACAGAGGGGAGATCATTCCGAGATGGCGTCGCTCATACGTCGGAGGGCCGACATTGATCACCCACACAGACAAACCGGGAGGACGCCGCTTGCTGTTGCCTGCCACTGCGGCCATAACGACGTGGTTGAACTCTTGATTGCAGAGGGCGCCAAAATACGGTGCAAAGACAAGCGGAATTTCTCGCCGCTTCATCTCGCTGCGGCCAACGGACATTGCCATATCATCGAGACGTTGCTTGATCGGGACGCCGAAATCGATGCCCGGGGTCCCCAGGGCAAGACACCCCTGAGGATCGCCTGCGAGCATGGACAGCTGGATGCCATACGACTCCTGGCTAAGCGTCGGGCTATGATCGATTGTCGTGACGAGATGCAGAAGACAGCACTACACGCGGTGAGCGAGGCTGGTGATAACGAGATTGCCGCTCTGCTTTTGCAGTTTGGGGCAAACAAGGACGCCAAAGACTCCCATATGAGGACGCCACTCCACTCGGCGTGCGTCTCAGGTCGCTTGCGCGTGGTCGAGAGTCTCATCAACGCCAAGGCGGATCTCGAAGCGCAAGAAGAGGAAAGCCTTACGCCGCTGGCGGCTGCGGCGCGTTCGGGACTCACTGCCGTTATGGAGCTACTCCTTCGGCATAAGGCATCTCCTCGAGCCCGAAGCGCTGGCGATTTTACAGCGCTGCACTGGGCGAGCTACAACAGCCACGAAGAGGCAGTTGGGCTCTTGATCGGAAACAAGAAGACAGAATTAGAAGCTCGGAGCATAAATGGGCGTACACCATTACATGTGGCGGCCATGGGCCGGAGCTTTGGAGTTATTGAGAAGCTCATCAAAGCTGGGGCATCGGTGGAAACTGAGTGTCATGATCGGAACCGCCCTCTTCATTATGCATGCCAGCATGCAACCCACAGCGAGGTTTCTCTATTGCTGAACGCAGGAGCGAAATGCAATGTCCACAACGCGGCTGGTGAAACACCACTTCATGTTGCCGTCCGCACAGGCGGCCTAAGAGTTGTCAAGGCTTTGGTTGCCCGGGGCGCTTGGGTGGATGCCGTGGACAACAAGGGGGCTCGGCCGCTCACTATTGCCGCCCTGGCTGGAAAGGCTGAGGTTACCCACTTCTTGCTCACTAGTGGTGCAGCAGTCAAGGGGGCTACAGACGCCCCAGTCTGCATCGCAGCAAGTGGAGGCCACGTGCAAGTCATCCAGGCTTTGCTGCAACACGGTAGTGCTGTGCGGGAGACGGATGCCCAGGGTTGGGATCCCTTGAGACGGGCGGCATTTAACGGCCATGTTGAGGCTGTGGCGTGTCTATTGGGCAATGGCGCCCGCGCCTTAGATCTGGGGTCTCTCACCAGCTTTTCTTTCGCCTCGACTGCTACAGACGACCAGCGAGAGCGCATCCGAGATTTGCTCGGCCATGCTGTGATGACGGAGAGATTGGAATACCAACGTGTCACATTCCTCGCGAGCGCCGCCACCCCTTCCAGCTATACCGAGCCTGTGTCTGAGTTGCCAGTTGAGAGGGGTGACGGATCGTTGAGGGAGCTATCTACGTCCACAAGGCGCTCCCCAGCTTCCCCTTCTCGGCCAGCCCCGCCAATTCCAGAAATTCGCCGCACTGATGCCGATGATGAGGAGGGCGAGGGGGAGGGCGAGGATGAGAACACCGACAGGTATTATTTTGAGCGCGAGAGCCAACGTCCAGCACCGTACTTTCAGCCCGCGGAACCCGTGGGGCAGGCCACTGGTAAGGTGCCTGCACCTGCACCGGGGCCAGGACCAGGCCGGTTGCGCAACGTTTTTGCACCTATGCCTCAGAATCCGTATCAAGGTCCGATGTACCAACCCAGTCCGGCGTTGTCCCCATATTGGGGTGGCTCCGGGGACAGGAACCCTTCGCCTCCATCAAGCGTGGTGTCACCACCATCAAGCATGTTGTCACCACCGTCGACCATGCCAATATCACCGCCATCGAGCATGTATAATCCGACCTCGACAATGTCCACATACTCAGTTTCAGATGCAAGTGCGGCGGGTTACAATACGGCGGGGTATTATCCCTATCAAACAGGCTCAACGGAAAGTTATGGAATAAATCCTGTGAGACCCGAGGCTTTGTTTCCTACCAATGCGAGCACGGGGACAGAGGTGAACCGGGCGGAGCTAGCATGACATATGCGGATTTGGATATGATGTCACGATTTTCGCTGCTTGGATATGAAGTCCATGACAGGCGACATGGCGATGGGAATGGAGCACGGAAGGGGGTGGAAATAGCGCCTGATTCATAAGCTGCAATTTACAAGTACCCATCTCTGCACCCTCTTTCCTCTTTGAGATTAGTGATCTGGGCTTTTGGAGGCGAGTGATATTTCCGAGTTCGCACCCTGTTCAAGATTGGCGATCTGTAGTTCAGTGGACTACTTTAGGGCGTCGAGCCTAAGAAGCCGACTGCCATAGCGGGAATGCAGGCAGCCGGGTCCGGGCATTTTACCGCCAGATCGTCCACGTTGTGTTATCTGGGTGTGTTAGACAGGGGGCAGCGCAGCGGTCTCGGGCGCTGTGGTTTGTGTCTGTGAAACAGCGCTGACTTGCATCATTGATGTAACTTGTGTTGCAGACGGGGCCTGGCGTCTATTGATTCATACAAAAGTACATTTTTGTTTGTCAATCAGTCAGCCTTAACTTTGTTTTGTATTCCCCCCGGATTTCTCAGCTCATGCTCCCCGAGATAATATGGGGTACCTCCCTACGTAACATGTTTCATGTCTGCATGTCTGTCCAATGGGTGGGGTGCAGTGTCTCTCCAGTGAATTCAGTGTCCATCCGATGAGTGCAGTGGGTGCAGTGGCGATGACTGAGGTCCCACGATCCGAATACCCGTTTGGTTCTAATCCCGGGTTGGTGGGCTCGTGGGTGGTGGAGTGGTGGGGTGGGGTGAGAATGGTGGTGAGGTACAGGATGGAGTTAAGTGCTGATGCTGACAGGGCAAGGAAAAACCAAAAAAAAAAATCGCGGGGCTACTTTTTCTTGCCAACACCACCACCACCACCACCCCGGGGATGAAGCTTGTTCCCGTATTGGCGAATGGTAATGGAAATACGTGCACTGCATGCATGCTTGGCGTTGGTGCCTAGCCTGTACAAGCTTCATATGTCCGAACTATGGGGATGGGGAAACATTACGATGTCCTGGGCAGAGAAGGCTGGCCAGGCGCCGACTGGAGTCTGGAGGTGTGGTGTGGAATAAAACGATGGCGATCCTAAATCCCTGCCCATTACGGATGGATAGTCACGAGGTGATTCACTGCGAATAGAACTGGAATTGGGTCTAGAACGTCGCGACGGGTTTAACATGCCGGGTTTCTGTCTATCCCCGCCGCAAGTTGCGACGCTACAAGTCGGCAATGATTCAAACACGGCAAATCGGCACCTGGGACACTGGAAAGCGAAACACAGGCAGGGACGGCAAACTGCAGATTGCAGACTACAGCGCAGTAAACTGAAAGTGAGCTAGAGTGGGGGGAGTGGGGGAGTGAGAGAGAGGGGAGGGGGAGCGCCGGGACCGGGATGGGGGACGGACAGGGGGTAAAACCCAGGGGTGGCTTGCGTGCTTTAGTTAAGCTCCTCCCTCTTCGTACTCGTGAGTTACGAACATTAGCATATATAAAAAAGGGTAAAAATGTGGTCGGGCAAAGCTAGTAATTCCCAGCGCAAAGCTTACATTTGATGTAGGCGCTGCACTCGGCAAAGGTTCTGACGAGTTTGAGATGGGTGCTGCTGCAAGCTGGAGCCTGCCTGTTCTCTGCTAGCTGCTCTACTCGTGGTGGTGCCATCCCAGGCTAGCTCTGTTAGGCAAGGTCCTTCACCAACGTTAGGTGCCGGGTTCCCGGCAGACCTTTGCTTCTCCCCCCCAGTGTCACCGCGGCCCCGATCCCGGTGATGTGGGTGCGTGTGGTCATCCCCCAGAATTTTAGTTCGAGAATGCATTGCAGACGCACGCATGCACGCCCTTTGGACCATGTACTCATCTAGACTAGACAATATTAGCGAGGAGGGGGCACGAGAAAAGTAGGGCCCTTCATCCTTCCCTATGGGATTTAACTTAGGGGTTATCCAATTCTCCTCTAGTTACAGGTATTTGTTTCTGAACATTCTCAAGCCTTGGCATGAGATCTAGACAGATTTTTTTTTTTTTTTCCCTACAGAATCTTGACAAAAACTTACAGCATGGGCGAGAAACAAGACAAAGCAGAGCCTAGTCCGCGCCGGTCATTGGAGTCAGTCTCATCAACTCGATCCCAGCCAGACAGACATGTCAACATAAATCCGCCACGTCCGGTTTTGGGGAGGAGAAACAACTCCAAAGAATATGGTGACGCCGACATTGACCACGATGAAATTGAAGCGGTGGTTCCGGGACATGAATTTGACGTTGAACTTGGTCGGGTATTCTCCCTTTTTTTTTTTCCACTTTTATATTACCCAACTTGATAACACCAACTAACTAACACTTGACTCGGCAGTGTGCCAACCCCACCGCTTTACAACGCAGCGCCAGCCGCGCTAGTATCAAAAGCAAAGTCTCCCGCGCGTTCAGCACTATCCGGGGCCGCCCGAACCACCCTTCCAGAGAACGAGAAACAGAACGTGAGGAAGAAAAAGAACCAGAGCCAGAAAATGGACCAGAGAAAGAACCAGAAACAAGAGAGAGAATCCCCTTTGCCCCCCTCCCCCTTACGGATCTCCCCTCGGGTATAATCGGGTGGGATTCACAACTCGATCCCGCGATGCCGCTAAACTTTTCTCCTTCACGGAAATGGGTTCTGGTCGGGCTCGTTTCCGCTCTGACATTCATCACGCCTTTTGCATCCTCCATACTCGCTCCGGGGATCTCTTCACTTAATAAGGAATTCGGTAATACCGATGAAGTGCTCGGCGCATTGACAGTTAGTGTGTACTTGTTGGGTTACGTGGTCGGCCCGTTGTTTCTCGCACCGCTAAGTGAGATTTATGGACGGAGGCCGGTGCTGAGCGGGGCGAATGTGTTTTTCTGTGTCTGGCAGGTAGGCTGCGCGTTGGCACCGAGTATTGAGGCGTTGATTGTCTTTCGGTTTCTGAGTGGCATTGGGGGGAGTGGGTGTTTGGTATGTCCCTTTTTTTTTCTCCCATCTTTTTAATCCGAACTACCCAGGACAAGCTGAGGATCACTAACAAGAGTTAGACTCTCGGAGCGGGAGTTATCGCCGATGTTTTTAGGACAGATGAGAGGGGATTTGCCATGGGGATATATACAGTTGGTCCGCTGATTGGTGAGTCTCTCCCTCTCTCTTTCCGTCCCTTTCTCTGTCTTGTTGTCTTTTTTTTTTTTCCCCAAGGAGCAATACAAGAAGATACTAAGAAAAAAAAGGCCCCACCGTCGGCCCTCTCATCGGCGGCTTTCTGTCTCAAACCATTGGCTGGCGCTGGTCGTTCTGGATCGTCTTCATCGTTGCCGTCATCATTGTCGGGCTCACCGAAATCTTTTCCGAAGAAACCAACCCGCGCGTCCTTATTGATCGCAAAGTTGTCCGTCTTCGCAAAGAACTAAACAACCCTCTTCTCCGCTCCTGCTACGATGATCCCTCTTGTTCCCATCAATCCCAAGCGCAGATTCTACGAAACGGTCTCGTCCGTCCTACCAAAATGCTATTCTTGTCGCCCATAGTCCTTGCCCTGTCGATCTATATGGCTTTTACCTACGGGGTGCTGTACCTCCTCTTCACCACCATCCCGGTTGTTTTTCGCGAAACCTACCGCTTTGGCACCGGAGTTGCGGGACTCGTCTATATCGCCATGGGAGTGGGAAACTTCTGCGGATGGGCTTTCATCACGGCGTATAGCGACCGCAGTGTTGTCCGCCAGACAAAGGACAACAACGGAGTGTTTGAGCCGGAGATGCGCATGCCGATTTGTATTTATTTCGGGGCGTGTTTGCCTCTCACATTCTTCTGGTATGGTTGGAGTGCCGAGGCGGACGTACATTGGATCGTTCCCGTGCTGGGTCTGTTTCCGTTTTCGTTTGGGATCATGGGGGTTTATTTGCCGATTGTGACGTATCTTGTGGATGCGTATCCCATGTATGCGGCCAGTGCCGTTGCTGCGAATACGGTACTGCGCAGCCTGGCGGGCATGTTGTTGCCCATGGCGGGTCCGCCCATGTATGACCGTCTGGGGCTGGGATGGGGGAATTCGCTGCTGGGGTTTATTTGTGTGGCCTTGATTCCGGTACCGACGCTAATTTATCGCTTTGGTAAGAAGTTGAGGGGAATGGGGTTACAGTTGTAGGCCTTAATTACCTAATTAGTCAAAAGGAAGGGAGGGAAAAGGGGAAAGAAAAGGAGAAGGGAAATAATGGAGAAATCTCGCTTCCTCATCTCCTCCTCCAAACCCTCGGGAATTCTCGCCATATCGCAAGACCAAAAGCGTATGGGAAAATCGCCGTTTGCGTAACCGACTATGTTTCCTTCTCGGATGTAGCTGCCGAGTATGAAAAAGGTGACATATAGACCGACAGTCTATATCCAAGTTCCTGAGGAATATTACTGTAAAGTGTATGGGGATTTCGCAGACGAGTTTGGCGCCCAGGTCAAATGGAGCGAAGAGTTTCCCGGTTGGCATGTCATGGCGGCGGGAGAGGAGAGGTTGATTACCATGGAGGAGTTGGGGTGGCGGATAAGTTGGTAGGGTTTGAGCAGGGGGTTTGTGAATCTAGATGCAAAGGGGCAGGTTGTGTAGTTTTTTTTTATCACTTGTGGGACTTAACATGGACTGATTTGGGTAGAGGAATGTTGATTTTGTGTGTTGATTGTAGTGTTGTGCATTTTTGAATGTACGTGACATGTTTGACCAAGTGCTGCGGAACGAGAATGAAAAATGAAGGGTAGATAGGGGGAGACGAAGGGGAAATATAGGGGGGGGGGGCATAAAAAGGGGACACAAAGGGCAAACGAAGAAGAGATTAAAAAGGGCAGATGGAGAAGAGATAAAAAGTGCAGGTAAGCCTTTTTTATATACCTACGTAGCAAGCCACACTCAAGCCAAGTAATCACTAACCATTAGAGTCTTGGAGTTGCAAAGAGGCGCACGCCAGATCACATCACGCGACGAAAGTGTCCAATCACTGCGTCACTATATATGTATCAGAATAGAAGTGATTCATGTTCTTTTTTCGAGTTTATCTTTTAAAAACACTGCCTACAACGAACAGGTCTGGGACCCGATAACAGATTTGCCAGGAAATCACCTGGGAGATTATTCAGGTCTTCCATGGCTATAGGCTGGATCCGGAATTGTCGTTCTCACAACCCGGTGCGTCACGGTCGGGGTGACCACAATATCATTACCGCTGGCTGGCGAACAGTGAATACCGTGTTCAAAGTCTGGTGCTGGCTTGTCGTTGCCGAATTGGTAGGTGCAGTTGAGAGGGATGTAGCCGTTCCAGGTGCCGTTGAAGATTATTCTGTGTATCATATCTCATTAGTTTTCTCTTGTTCAAAAAGGAAAAGGAAAGAAGGAAAAGAAGGCCACTAGAATTGAAGGGGAGAAGGGAGAAGAGAGACGTACGGAGTATCCCTGTTCAAATCATCGCAATACCACACTTTCTCCACCTCCATATACCCACTCGCCACATCCATCCTCACCTTCCAACTCAAAACATTATAAAAATCCCATCCAATCTCGTATATCCCCTGGCGGTCGCGCGAGCGCATTTCCCTGGTGGGATCCCACCCTTGTAACCAGGGCGTTAGCGGACCGGCTCCGTTGGTTGTAATGCGTGATTGTATACCCATATCCCTGATAGGATGAAAAGGGAAAACCGAGCTGGTTAGGTTGAAGCGGAGACGCGTGTAAGTTTGATGAGATTTCCAGTTTCCATTCCCAAACCAGGCTGTGAGGATGAGATATGAAGAAGAGGTGGAAAGCGTCCAGGTTATGGGACGCGTGAGCGAGCGGAGGGTGCAGTCTTGGCCGGGTCTGTCGGCATTATTAAGAATGGAGTTAGTCCCGGGTCCAGTGGAATCGTCCGAGTCCGGGTCCGGCGAGGTAAGCGCATTCTCCGGCAAACGCCGCACCGTTACCGAACTAGGCCGCAACGCATACGGATCGCCTTGTCCCGATGGATGGGCGCGGAGAGAACACCACTGTGTGGAATACGTAACGTTGCACTGGGCGGGCACCCAGCTTCCCGTGTCACAGAATGCGTTGGGCGCCGTGGATGAGGAATACCCACAGAGAATGGAGTTATAGTTGGTATACGGGAGGACGGATCCGACTCCAGAGAGAGAAAACGGGATTTGTGAAGGAGAGAGACAGAACCAGGTTAGGTTTAGGTTGAGGTTCCCATTGGAAGGGTTGAACCGAATGAAGCTTGAGAGGGAATAAAGAGGGTATGAGTGTGGAGGGGTGGGCGGGTGACAGGGATACCATTGCGAGGCAATATCAGCCAGAGAGGACTGGAGAGGGAGGTAGAAAGTGCAAGTGTGGGTGATGTTGTTAGCCGAGTTATGGATGGAGAGATCGAGGGAGTGAGTCCAGGGGTATTCGTTGTGATAGCTAAAAAATTGTCGGGTGAGGTTGGTGGTTTGCCAGAGGAATCGGGTGATAGACCAGTAGTCGCCGTAGGGTTGTTGAGAGGTGGCGAGACAGCCGGGATTACTTGCACCGGGGGGGTTGGGGATGGGAGCGGGCTCGATGGAGACGGGGGAGGATAATCGTCCTCGAATGGTTACGGGGTCGGCGAGATAGGTGGAGTTGGTGTCACTTGCAGGGTATATGGTGAGAGTGTAGTCGGAAGTGGCGCTGAAGTTGGTTCTGCTGATCAGTTAGAAGAAAAGAAGGAAGAAAAGAAGGGGAGAAAATGGTAGAGGCAGCACTCACGGATACAGCCCATCCACGCTTCCGCAGACCCAACGCTCCTCAACCTTAATCCTCCTCGACTCTGGATAAAACTCAACATTAAACACCGACCCATCCCTCCTCTGCCCGCTCATCACATCATCACATTCCATTACCCACCAAGATTCTCTCGTCACCGCTCCGGGTCCACCAAAGCCACAATGGACTTGATTTCCCGTCACACGACTTGTTACGGTAACCCGTGCTGTTCCCACCTCATAGTCTCCCGACCAGTTTCTCCACGGAAGGAAAACCCCATCGCCGACGTTCCACTCAGGGTGCATGAACGATAACCGCGAACAATCTCTCTCGGGAAGGGGATCCAACCCCCCCTGTCGCGGAGGGGGAGTCGTAGGATGTGGTTCCAACTTCGGTGTTCCAGGGAGGGCTTCCCCCGCAGGCGTCCACTGGCTTTTTACCACGACGGGGAATACCGTAGAGACGACGCAGGGGTATTCTACTTCCATCTTTCCTCGGTCCGGACACGTGACGTTGAGAAACACTTCTGCGCGAGATTGATATACCAGGGGATATGACCCGTTGGTGTCGATAGGACAATACCAATACTGGAGTAACCGAATGGGGTCGAGGGCCGATTTATTTCCGAGAAGAAACTCGGGGCGGATATTCAGGAGTGTTAGCGTCAAATTTGTTTCCTTCACCCTTCCTGCAGCGTTTCCGTTCTCATTCTCTCCAGAATTAAAGACATTACAGTCGGGATTCCAATCCTTTGAAGTAAGTAAATTCCTCCTGAGGTACCGACACTGCAAGACGAAGTTGTTCGCAACATCGTGAACTGTAAAATTCACAGTAGCAAGCCAATTATCTCGCGACGGATCATTTTCCGCACGAATGAGTTTCGAGATGGTAACGTTGGAGAATTCGTAAACCGGGGGTTTGAACTCTGGATCGGTACACGGGTCTCCGGTACTCGTAGTATTAGTAAATCGTGGAACGAGTCGAGATGTATGAGGAGTGTTGATGGTATCGCGGATCAAGTGTGGTGGATTATGAGCACAGAATGCTTGGAGCACGCAGACTGTGAGAACCACACAGGTAATGACTCTGCGTGGAATATTCATGGTTGTCAACATGAAGCCATTAGGGCATTACTATTTCCAAGGCACAATAAAGAAAGGTGGCTCCCCAGGACCTACTTAAACACTCTCCATTCATCACTCAAGTTCCTTTCCAGCTCAGCTGCAATATCAGAACCACTAGCAGTGATCTTAATTTTAGCATTCTTCACTTGGAGGGGCAATCCTTCAGGTTCCCTTCCCCGGTACTTGCTATCGGAACCCCTCCATCCCCCAAAGAACTCGGAGTTCAGAGACAAAACCTTTACCCCTCTTTAGGGTTACTGGGAACAATGTAGTCAAGTACCTTATATTGGGATCTGCAATCTCGTAACCAGGTAGCCAATCGTTTTTCACCAATTTTATGGCATTTTCTGTTATTGCCTTTCATCTGTTGAAGCAGCAAAAGGACCTACCTAACTTACAATCCAATGGCTGGGCAATCGGGAATCTGGTATGATTCCACATTACATCTCACCAATCATAAAATCACAGAATCACATTTTAGAAAAAGGTACTGATAATATAAAATCTGTCTGTCTGTCTGTTCATTGACAACATTGACAACATGATAGCAACAAAGCGATCAAGCCATAAGCCATCGCAATGAAACACACCCTTGACAAGCCATTACCTACCCCCGCACCTTTACATGGGCGAAGGCTTCATGCCGCCCGGGAGAGCATCGAGCCCTATTGACTTAGTTAGCCACCACTCACTATATAGATAAGAGAGAAAAAACTTACAGCCATCGAAATTCTCCTTAACATAATCCGGCACTGTGCACTTATTCTGATTCGCAATACTCTGCGTCTTCAGTCCGTGGCCGGTAACATAGGCATGCTTATCCATCGCACGCTGGAGCGAGTCATCCTTCCAGCCGAAAACATAGTCCGCATGGGAAGCATATCCGGTAGTATCGCCCGTAGACCACAAGAAGGGCTGGGTACCATCCGCGGGCCAGTCGGCCTTGTTGTTGAACTGCTTGGTGTCCCAGACGGTCTCCAACAAAATTTGCGGGACTTTGACGGGATGGGTGGCCGGGCAGGGAGCGCCAGCCTCAAAGCTGCCTCCGGTGGGATAGGACATGTGGCTGCGATGGTCGGGGGAGTCGAGGTTCTTGCCGTCCCAGCACGTAGGGAAGTAGTGGTTGATCATGATGCCGTGGTTGCAAGGAGACTTGGGGAAATAAGGGGTGTCGTTGTTGCGGGTGCCCTCGTTGGCCATGCAAGTGTACGAGAGCTGACGGTACTTTTTAGATCCTTCAAAGGTTTGCACCGCAGCATCGCCAAGAAGCATGCGGAAACCGGGCTTGAAGGCCGTAACCTTGGACTTTTGCTGCGTATCGAATAGCGCGTCCGACATGTAGTAGACGACCATGCCGCCGTTGGTACCCTCCATACCGCCCTGAGCCTTTTGCGGAACCCGCTTGAGGGACCCGTTCTTGGCCCGGAAGAAGATGGTGGCCGTCCAGTAGTTGGAAAAATCCTCGGTGAACTGGCACGATGTGCAGGTGGCCTTGGAGGGAATGTCCAGCGTGGCGGGGTCCATGGTCACGTTGAAGGCATTCTACACCAGTCAGGTCAGCAAGCACAAGGCTTGAAGAAACAGAACAGATAACTTACACCTCCAATGATCTGATGCAAATGCGATGATGGTGCCTGTCCCGGATTCACCAAAGGATCCAAACGCTGGACCGTGAGCTGGGCACAACCAAAGCGCAACAAGGCGCTGGCCGGCGACGCCAGGCCGAGAGCCGCGGCGACAAGACTCCACTGCATCATGACTCCTGCTTGTCGAAGTGGTTTTTTTCTGTCTGGTGAAGGGTGACACTGGAGAAAGAAAAAAAGACGGAGGGCAACTTCCAACCAACTTACTTACAAGGGGGGTTCCAGTCCAGAAAGGCACGGAGCCAAGGGGGGGGGCATCAGGCTATAATTACTATGACGACCTCTTTACCACGAGTGCTGTGCACCCTCGGTGGTCAACAACTGCCGTAAGCGCTTCGTAGTGATAGTAGCCGAGTATTAATGTAAGCCCTCTACGAAATATCACTTGCTAATATCGGAGGATATTTCGGATGGCCAACCGACGCTGTCTGTTGATTGCGGATAATATCCACGCCCGCTCCAGCCTGGCAAAATACACGTCAGGTGCGGCCACTGTTATCATGGCAGAGAGGTAGCCGGCAAGGTTGGCAAAATTACCTTGGTCCTTTTTTTTTTGGCAGGCTTCTCAAAAGCATCTCGAAGCCTGGATGCCCCTCCACTTTACTTTGTAAATAAATGGGGGTCTGGCGCGCGCGCGAACCGGGATAATAATGATACATGTTGGGCCAATGTTACCGATAGCGTGTCAGCGGACCAGAGCCGATTGAAATCGCTAGCTATTCCGATTCGTTACCGCCACTCGGAAAAGGGGCATCCCGCCGACGGTGTTGCTTGTAGACGTGTTGTTTGTACAGTCACTGCGCGGTCGTGTCGTGAATGTCCCAAATGGCTCAAGTTGTCTGAGGCGGCACTGGGATGCTCTGCTCCGGAAAAATTAGCTTTGATAATCAACAGCAGAAATTGAATCCCTCTCCCAAGATGCAAGTTGAAGAGGCCAGCCCATCTGCCATCTCCGTGACTCCGTGGCCACTCTCTCAATGCACCAGCATGAGGCCATCTGCCATCTGGTGGCAAAGTGTGGGCTGCAAACAACTCCCCACGAGACTTCATATGCGAGCCGGGAAGGCCAAATTGGGGGGGAGCGGCACGTCGAAAAGTAAAGAAGACTGAATTTGTTCTCGAACATTTTGGCGAAAGTTGGGGAGGTGTCAAGGGCAGGGCCGTGATTAGCCACGGCTGTGTCCGGGAGTACACCCCGCTCGTCTTTTACTCTCTTCTTCATCAAGCAGCAATACAGCCGATTGGGCGGCTCATATCGGGATGCGCCGTGTGCCTGGTATGTTATAGTAGCAGTTAGCAAGTCGAATCGGTATATCTGACCCTGTCGAGGTCGTCTCCCCCCAGTGCCTATTCCCAGAAATACCTGTGCGTGCGTCCCCGTCCTGCTCCCATCATCTCGCAGACCCGACAGTCATCACACCGGATTCCTCACTGCCAAGATATTTTCCACCATGAAGCTGTCCTTCGGTTTTCTGGCCATCTGGGTGACCATGACCTTTGCCCAGGTTGGGACTGACTGCCCTGACGAGCTGATGCAAAGTGAGGACTGCTACGAGGTCATGTCGCCAATCGCTTGCTATAATCAATTCCGTTGGAATCAGCAAACCCTCACGTGCATCAATGGATCTGACGCCGAGAAGAAGGCAAAAGTGGGTTGAACCGACTTCTGAGAAACGAGAAATGAAGACTGACGCGTTCTAGTTCTGCAAATGCGCCAAATGCGTAGGTACGCCAATGGTCAACTGGGTCACCACGCAAGGTTTCTGCAGCGGCGGGGCAGGGGGGGCAGGGAAGAGCAAGGGCAAGGGGAAGAGGAGGTCGCCTAAGGTCTGGTAATTGGAGCTTCCTGCGCGGCGGAGAGTGGTTTGGCGTTGAAGGGCCTGAGAAATCATGTGTCGGTACCTTAATCTGGTCGTCAAAATTGATCACACTCCTTTGCGCCTTCCTACACCAGCTGCAACGCGAAAAAGTATGAATGCAGGCTGGAAAACATATTTTCGCCAACGTGAACGTCGCCGCCACGTACTTCACTGCCGTGAACAAAAAACAATCGTCAGGGCTCTCTTTGGTCGTCAACGGGCTTTGCCCTCAGACCTGCTTAACGAAGGCCGCAGTCTGATGTTCATCCGGAGACAAACTCTCTAGACCGCTGACCCTCAGCAGCTGTGGTTTCATCATCCGATTGCTGTCCGTTTGCACTTGCTAGCGTCGTCTACTTCTTTTTCCTCGACGTTGTTGCCACCAGCCGTTTCTTGACGGCTTTGGGAATCTTGTCCTTTCTCTTTTCCCGCTTTGCTTCCTTGACTGCTTGCTTGTGCGACCTTTTCTCATCCTTGTCCTCGAAACGTTTGCCTCTCGGTTTCCCCTTCTCGAACCTGCTTTCGTCATCTTCCTCTTCACCACTGAGGGCTGCCCCGTCTTCGGATCCATCGTCGGAGCTCCCCTCTTCCTCCGACTCGTTATCCGAAGTCTTGTCCTTGGGCAAGACCACTTGATCCGCCAGAAGATTGCGGTATACTAGCTGCTCTCCTTGAGCTGTCCCTAGCTTTTGGGCGTCCTTCTCAATATCGTAAACTTCTTCCAGAGTTTGAGGAATGTATTGGTTTCGGAAGACCTCATTGTCCACTTCCAGAGCCGCCATCGCCTCCTCGCTTTCGGCAGCGGCTGGGCGGATCTCATACAGATGCTCAATGGCTTGTGATATCTCTGGTTCCTCGACAGGCCCTTCAGGGGTAGTGATGAAGTTGAAGATGGCCCGATCTTGCAATGTGTCAACATTTTGTCTCCGGAAATAGTCGCCAACGTTCTTGATATCCATCCGGAGAAACTCAAGCGCCCGGGGGTGATCATGTTCCACAGATTGCGATACGTCGATAATGTAGAGCTGCTTGTTGTGGTAGAGGATGTTGTACTCGCTCAGATCGGCATGTACGAGCTTGCAGACCTGATACATGCGCCGCATAATGCCCAACAGCTGGATATAAAGGCCCCTCCATTGCTCATCCACGTCATCGCCAACGAGCCGGGCGTCGCGCAGTCTTGGATATGCCCAGCCTTTCTTGTCGCCTAGGAAATCCATCACCAAAACATGGAGCTTGAGCTTGAGAGGCTCAGGGCAAGCGATGCCTGCTGCGTATAGCCGCCTCAGGTTGCGAAACTCTTTCTCGGCCCACAGCTTGACCATCTTCCTGTTGTTCCCTTTCTCAGCGCCGCCCTTGAATCGGTGCTCCCCAGTAATGTAGCGCTCGCGATCCTTGAAGACGAGAATTGAAGTTTTGTAAACTTTGATGGCTCGCTGTATGGAAGCACCGCCACCTTCAGGGTGCAGGACAGCGCCGTAGACATTTGCCTCCTTTCCTGTGCTGATGGCACCATGTATTTCGCTGACGATGCCGCGGTTGATCATCTGTAGCAGGATCACGCGCGTCCGCTGGTCCAGAACCAACTCGCTGGTCGCCCGGTCGGCCTTGTCCTTCTCACGATCTTGACCCTGTTTTACATTGTCGAGGCGAATCTTGGCGGCATGCTTGGATAGAGCAGACAACTGGTCGTCGATGCTTGAAAACGTGTTCGCCGTTGGCTTTTGGGCGTTCGACCGGGGTACGGCCGCGGGGCCGTCGCTTTGAGAGTTAACGCCACGCATTTGACGCTGGCGATTGATCGATTTGGTCGCATCGCTCGCGTGGGAATCATAATCATTGGCTTCGAAATCGTCGTCGCTATCGAAGACACCTTCGAGATCTTCATCGTCGTTTGCTACAAACTCGGTGCTTGGTGGGGCATTATTAGTGAGTGCGGCGGGTAGAGGTTCCGTCGGTTCGTAGCCTTGAAGGGGATTGTACGTATATGGCGGCTGGTGAGGGCCAACTGCCGGAACTGTGGCGTTTGAGGAAGCCATTTGTGTAGGAGAGGTGGTAACTGTAGGGGAGGTAGTAATTATAGGAGGCGGAGAGGTCAAATGCGTCATTGAAAGTCTGGTTTTTTTTGGTGGGATGTCCTTATCTTATCGCATAGCGGGGTTTGGCTTCACGAGTCAGGGTCATTCTCGACAGTGACAGGTCCTAACGAGAAAGTTCCAGTCTCGAACTTTGAAACAACGGCTTAAATACGAAGTATTTTAGCTTGAAATCCTCCAAATAGCTTCCCAGATGTTTAAGTATTGTATCAGCTTCCGCTGAATATCCACCAAGTCCTGCGGTGACAATCTGATTAGGCAAAGCAGACTGCAGAGGGCTGGCAACTTACCGCTCAGTTCAGAAAGTGGCCTCATCGGATCGCCTACCATAAGGTAGTCTGCGAAACTTTGACACTTACAAAGTACGATGAGCCAACCTCCATCCCACAAGTGTTACTTGTTGGCAACTTGACATCAAAACTTATCAGCGAAAACTCGTCAGAGCTCAGACCAGCTGTTGCAAGCATCCAGTTCTATCGATAACGTAACAGAACGTTAGCTATTCGTCTGGCCCGTGCGTGATGGCGGCTGACATCACCCGCTCCAAGGCAACCTTCAAGGCCCCCAATCCCAATCTCCAAGGCTGCAGATTTGATTCACCGCGCACTGCCATTCCAAATGATTGGTATCTTACGAATACACCCCCACCAACTCAAACTTTGTGGAGTAAAGGTGCTGTAGCATCTGCATCATGCCCGATGCTTATCATTAACATTTCCCCATTTCTGCATCGTCAACAGACCGGACAGTCCAATGGCAATGTCGCCCAGTCCTGTAGCCTCGTCCTCGTCCGCCGAGTCTCGATCCTATCATGATCCGGAGCCCGGCCCGAGTCCACAGGGCTCCGCTGAGTTCAATGCCGACGATGTCTCCGTCGAAGTGCTTGTGAAGCACCTCCTTGCTGCGAAGCAATCGCTCTCGTCCATGACCCTTGTCCTCCGCGGCCACGATCTCGCGACACACGCCCGTCAGTTACATGAAGAATCCGTGATTCTGAGCGCCCAGACAGGGTTTCTGCGACAAGGGATAAGTGAACAGGTTCGAGTGTTGCGCCAGGTGCGCCGCGGCATGAACCGAGCCTACGATGGCGGCCGTCGCGAGTTCAAACAGCTCATTCGCACCCTGGACGCAGCGAACTCCCGCCTCGAACAAACCATGGGGATGCTCAGGGCGACCGTAGTCGATGCCGTATTCCGACCCAGCGGAGAAGAGCCAAAGTCCTTGATGGACTTCGTTGACGAAAAGACGGTGGATACGGTGCGCGATGCATTGAAGGCGAGCATCAAGGAGCTGCAGGTGAGTCACCGCTTTGGCTTCCAACGCCAAATCTAACCATCGCCTCTTTGAAGTCTGCGCAAACATCGTTCGATGGCGATCTCCTCCGTTTCGAGACCGACCTACGAGCTCTTAACAAGACCATGGCGGCCGCGACCTCGCCGACCTCCCCTGACTCATCGAGCACCTTCCAACCCATGCTACAGCTCCTTGCCTCCTTATCGCGCCATTCTCATGATATGGCCGAACACCTTGCCTCGCTGACGCGGCACTTCGACATGTGCGTAACAGCCGTGCGAACAACCGATGGTGGCGCCGCTCTGGCCCGTAGAAAGGCAGCCGAAGTGGCTGAAAATGGCGAGCCGATATCCATCTCTGGCGTCATTGCGGAGCAAGACGCGCATATGACGGCAGATTTAGATTCAATGGACCCCAGCGAGCGTGCAGAAGTGGTTCAGGTGGTTGTGCAAGATGCGCCTGAGGTGGACGAAGTCGTGGTCGAAATCCAAGCTGTATTACAGAAGATGGAGGCAGATTTTGGCTCCCTCAAGGAACAGGCAGACCGCATAAAGACGGCTTATGTTTCCACGGTCGCTGCTTTCCACGTACTCGAAGAGATTGGTGCCCGTCTGCAGAGCTATGTCGACGCCGAGGCCGAGTTTGCCCAGCGCTGGGAGGATGAGAAGGAGATCATCTTCAGCAAGCTTGAGGAGATGGACGGATTGCGTCGTTTCTACGAGGGTTACGCCGGCGCGTATGACAGTTTGCTGTTGGAGTCGGAACGAAGACGATCAGTCGAGGAGAAGATTGCGGCCACCTGGCGCAAGGCAAAGGAGGCGGTGGACAAGCTCTCGGAGATGGATCGCAAGGAAAGGGAACACTTTCGGCAAGAGATTGGCGAGTTCCTGCCGACAGATCTTTGGGTTGGTATGAACGGGCCAATACCCAAGTGGGAAGTTCGCCGTCTTGACGAAGCGGAGAGTCTTGTGGAGGAGCCCACAACCCCGACATTGAGGAAGGCGAAGCCTGCGATAGAGGGGGGCAAGGCGTGAGAGCAGGCTGTCCGCTGTTTACTGTTTACATCACTTGTACAGAGTTATAGGGTTGACGGGACCACATTGGCGTTTTTGGGATCCGCTGGCATGAACGTGGAGCAATACCCTTGGCTTCAATGGTTTGACGGTTATTTTTTTTACGGGGTATTGGCTTGCTGTTGCTTGCCCGGGCAGACTGATGCTCCTGAGCGGGTATTCGTCAGAGGTTCCTCGGAGCTGAGAATGATGTATTTCCATTTCAAGCGAATTAGATGATCCGCTTGTCTGCTTCGGCACAACTCATGTTACCGTAAAATTAAGCTTTTGGGTTGATGGTTGTGGAGTGCCGAGATTGGCGAATTTCCGTCGGCGGTGGCGCAAGTGTTTACCCGGTGTCATTTGGTGGCGACAGCTTGCTGCACACCAACAAAAGGGCGCCCCACACCTGACGGTTTCAGAACACCAACCCTCACTCATCGACAAACGTCCCGCGTCATGATCAAAAGTTCCATTTTATAACCTTACCATCCTCGCGTTATACCTCGGAAAACACACTCACACCTTACCGTCCTATCCTCTCCCTTCCAAAAAAAAAAAAAAACAA
>Ga0247765_1000308_pt1 | contig 39535 bp, 30 predicted proteins | sample UWRJL106311C6_FD_179949 | JGI IMG/M metagenome (GOLD analysis project Ga0247765, IMG submission 179949) | Plant litter microbial communities from Arlington Agricultural Research Station in Wisconsin, United States - UWRJ-L106-311C-6 | ecosystem: Environmental > Terrestrial > Plant litter >... | reverse complement strand
CTGGGTTCTCAAAGCATGGGCGCTGTCACTCTCACTGGCTACCATGACACGGTCCGCAGTGCGCACAGCATTGGCGGTCCTCGACAGAGCTTATAGCAACTCTGTTGCGGAGAAGGAATATGACAAACGCCTGATTCAAGAGGTGCTTAGGACCTAGGTGGATTCCCTAGGTACCTACCTATCTAATTACTTGTATATGCATTGAGTCGAGTCTCGACATAGTTTGACGGAACATTGAAGGTGTGCATGCCGTTGTTTTTGGAGAGTCTAGTAAATCCCAAGTCTTTGCCGCTGGATCGTTTATATTATATACGGCTTCCGCTATTCTACGCTATAAAGGGAACTAACTAACCGGTGGGATGGATGGATGGATGGATATGGAGATGAACCCCTCCGTGAGGGGAGAAATTGCAGTGCTTAGCATCTTGCATATCTGCGGTCCGGTAGGATTCTGACATATGCAGGGCAAGGTAAGGTGCCCTAGCGTGCAGGAGAGACCAGACATGGAAGCCTGCATGTATGTGTTCTCTCCAGGCCACTCTATTTATATCACCCATCGCACATTGCCGTCTTGCTCCGAGAAACAACGCGGCCTAGCCAGACGTTGGGATTTGAGTATCTAGGAGACTAGGGGTTGTAAGGTTTCTTTTTTCTTTTTTCTTTTTTCTTTTTTTTAAAAAAGAAAAAAGGAAAAAAACTGATTGTAAAAGAGATGTATGTAGGGAAAACGCTGTGGCAGACAACATCTTGCAGACGTATGGCTGGATCTACACCTGCCATGCTCCTTCCCCGCCAGCCGCGGCGCGTGGAGCAGCTTTCCAGAGTGGCTTATCACCGATGGGTAAAGCATTTACGACTATCATACGTACTTTGCATGGCAGGTACCCGTGCTCTGGTTTCAGCTCCGCTGATGAATGGATGCCGAGCATTCCAACATATTTTGGTGGTGCTCCAACAGACTCGGTGTGCGTCGCTCAAGATGTCCATTTTTGATAGGTTTGCCAACACCCAATCACGCCTTGTTACGGTTTTGTTTCTGCCCAATAGAATGGGAGAAACCCCGCTTCTCTCTTAGCCCCTCGCACTTTCTTCACATATCTCCCACCAGCTCATCATGTCGGACCAGATCGCCTGTAATCCAAACTCTGCAAAACGCTGCGCTGCGCCCTCCCATGCGACACAGAATTCTCGTCATGCCGAAACACGATTGGGAAAAGTTCCGCGCCGAAATCGAGTGCCTCTACATCACAAAGGACAAGGCTCTCGCGGATGTACTCAAAATTCTTGCCGAGACAAGAGGGCTTCGAGCAAGGTTAGCTCTCGACTCTATTGCCGATTTGTGCGCACGAGACGCTTCTCGCTGACTCTGGAACAGTAAATCATCGTTTGAGAAAAAGCTGCGACAATGGGGCCTGACCAAGTACAACATGGGTCGGCGCGGTTGGTGCGCTGTCGATCGCATCATTGAAAAACGCAAGCGAGTTGGCAAAATGAGCGAGGTGCACGTTCGGGGTGTCGTGGTATCGGCGGACAAGGTACAAAAGGAAATATCGCGTCATATTGCTCTGACGCTCCGGTCCAAATATGCGAAGAGCCCAGGTATGATACCCAGATCGGGAGCGGAATGGGTCTGGTGCTTGGGCTGACATACTAGCTTTAGCTTCACTTTCCCCGGAGCCCCCTGACGGAGTTATCATTTGCAGTCCTGCCCCTTTGCGAGACGAAGCTTTCTCGTGGGATAATCGTAGCCCTTGGTTACAGTTTCTGACATCCCTATCTACTTCTGGCGCTTACGGTATATGGAAGAACGGGAGATATTCCTTTATCAACCCACATGGCTCATACGCGTAACAGGTCTCATAGCGGGTGGATCGGTGACCAGCCGAAGACCAGATGGCGCGATCTGGTATCCATTCGAGACCCTCAACAGCTGGCCTTGTTTGGGTCTTCTAGGGACCATCACTCACCACCGAGCGGATGAGTCAATACGTCGAACATCCTTTTTAGAGGCCCAGAACACCGCCTGGATGACCGAAGCCCTGAACCGAATCATGCCAGAGGAGCATCCAGGCCAGCACGCACTGGCAGCTCGGGACATCAGCAGCAACTGGAATTCCCAGAAAGGGATAATAATACGCCTATTTCTCCTCTCCAACAACTTTTCGCTTTCCGATAGCTAATTCGCCGATAAAATCCACGATACGCAGGTCTCAAATATAGTAGAGCAAATCATTCCCGCGAGCTCCCTAAGCTGGCAATACTTCCTGTCCGGACAGGGCTTTGTTAGCGATGCTATCAAAACCAAGCTCTTCTCGTAGGCTCTTCGTTACAGCCGTAACGACTTCGTCCGTCTTCTTCTACGTCTCGGCCAAAGCCCCAACCTAGACAGCACCTACGCCACCCGACGGAGCACCCAGCCTCTCCAGGTTGCAGCTTCCATAAGAGATAAGCGGACATCGGTGAAAATGATTCGCACGCTCCTCGAGCACGGCGCGAATATTAACAGCTCCCTGGTTTGCTCCGCGCTCAACATTGCTATCGCCAAGGATAACCAAGAAGCTGTCGACGTGCTCCTGGAAGCTGGTGCTTCCTTAAATATACCCTCACTTGCGGCTGCAATATAGTCAGGCTGTGACGAAATAGTGCGCAGGGTACTGGATACGGGAGTGGATATCAATGAAAATATCCCGCCAGCACCTTTCTTGTGGGACATTAATACATGGGCGGCCCTTGCGCATACTGCACACCGTAGTCACTTGCAGATCGTCAAAACACTGGTAGAGAAAGGAGCGGATGTTAATGCTATGCATCCGTAGTCGGAGTTTAGGGGCGTTTGGTATGAGCACCTTTGGACCACCGCGCTTGGGATTGCGGTTGCCGCCGATCAAGCTGAAACTGTGAGTTTCCTCGCCGAGATTACAAGCGAAGAGATTGGGGAGAGGTCTGCCGTGGATGATTACATCCGGCCGTTGGCAATTGCGGTACTCACGGGCAATAGCGAGATCATTACGGTATTACTTGGCGCCGGAGCTAATATTTCTCGCGCCGATGAGATTCCCGAAAAACTTCAACAGAGAGTATGGTCTGAGAAATGGCAGCGACATGTTCCAAAAACCCTACTTGAGGGTTTAATCCTACAGCAAGAAGGGGACAAAGAGACGCTTGTGGGGCTTTGTGAGATGCTAATCAACAAGGGCGCACGCACCGACAGAGCCCTGCCGTTAGCAACCGCAAAAAAGAGGATCGAAGTCGTCAGGCTGCTACTCCACCACAGTGCCACGCTTAATATACCCCCGGGGACTAAGCACTTATCCAGCGCATTTGGGCTTGCCATTGAGATGGGGAACCTCACTCTTGCGCGAATGCTACACGATGCCGGAGCGACCGAGACCGGAATACTCCGCAACATCCAGGATCAAGAAACAGCCGAATTTCTGGACGGTTTGGGGTTACTAGACGTAGCTCTGCGCAAGTATGGTTAGCTGATTCTGAATAAAGCCATTGAAGGAGGGGAGGAATCACGATAGCTCGTTGACCGCATATTAAGAACGGCGGAAATAGACTTCACGGGCAACTGCTTCTGCATCCTGGCCACTGCAGTGAAGCATACACTTAGCATTGACTTCATCAACATGATCATCAGCCACGGCACCGCTTGGACGACCTGGCACATCAGTAAGGCCCTAGAGGCAGCCATTGAAGCACACGCTTCCGACGACATCATACATCTGCTGCTCAGCGCGTGGAGGACAGCCAATAGCGAGGACTATAAAATCTTCATTCTACTGCCCGCCGCTCATCGCGGCAGTCGTCAAATGCTCGGCATTATCTTGGCCGCGTTCGACTGGACGCCTGGGGATCTCGGCGTGGCTCTTGTCCATGCCATCTCCTGGAAGAATTATCCCATCATACAAGATCTCTTGAATGCAGGGGCAGCAGCAGCAGAGAGGTACCCTTCACCATTGCAGGTCGCTGTCGAGCAAGAGCAAATTTGGCTCGTCAAGATGCTCCTCGAGGCCGGAGCAGACATTCAGGACGATCAAGCCCTGCTGTTGGCCGTGCATTGCGGCAGCATGAGCCTCGTCGAACTACTGTTGTCCAAAGGCGCGAATCCCAACAAATGGTTAGCCCCGACCAAAAAAATGCTAACCCCACTCCAACTCGCGTCTTCCATGGGATTTTTGGCTATAGCAAAAATGCTCATCGATTCCGGAGCAGATATTAACGCTCCAGGGAAGGTAGTCGACGACCCTAGCTGTGATAAATATGCCCTCGAGCTCACAGCACTCACCGTTGCCGCACTTACAGGCCGCCTCGAGATTCTACACCTGTTGCTGAGCCGAGGAGCTGCAGTCTACGGAGCTACCAGAAGGCAATATATCGAAGCGGTCCGAGCCGCCAACTTGCGCGGCCACGGGGCAGCCGCCACGCTTCTGAAATCATTTGGTGGTTGGGCCGAGCAAGATGAGCGGATCTGCAGAGCGGAGCATGCAGCGGCTGTCGCGGCGATGAGGGCACACGATAAGAAATTCTGGGACGAATATTGGTTGGACAAGAAGGGTAAAACCGATGATACTACTATGGCAACGACGGATTTGGCTGTCCGGGAGTGGCCAGAGGGGAGGGAAAACGAATGGGGCGTAGAAGGACCCGCCGATACATGCGCTCACACCAACGAGTTTGATGATTTTTTCCTTGAAGAGTTGGCTCGGTTTCAAGATTATTCAGTGGGCGGTGATGGCTGGATTAATGGTTTCTAATAATTTCTAGTCTTTTGGGGTGATACCAGCAGTTGGTCGCGGAAAACGACCGACCCTATCACATCAGGTGGCCTGCTTCACTGAATTTCCAATGTACGCCGCCTAGTACCCGGCGAGATGCATGAGTTTCTCATCCAACGATTCCGGGCTCTCGTTTCCAACACAAAAGTTCTACGACATGTGTCGACCATGTGTCGTCGCACGGCGAATTCTCCTACCCCCCCCCCCCCCACTGGGTGATAGCTGTGGCGTTAAAGTGAATGGCTGGGCGAAAAAGACCTAGAGCCATTTCAGAAGGACTCTTCACAAGACGTACGATGATTTGTTTTGCACATGCACATCATGTATAAGCCGAAGCTCAAGCATCAAATTTTCCATGTCAGACAAAACTTCTTGATCGTGGTCATACACTAGCACAACAACCCTACACCAGGCAGCTTCAAGCTCAGCAATGGCCAATCCCGACCAAAAGCCATGCACTTCTCGCAATGTATCGGCGACCCACAGCCTCCCTCCCTACGGAACGTCCAGTCTAGTCAGTTTTGCAATTTAGGCTTGGAACTCGACCCGAATGGCCGCCGCTCTTATCTCTCTGTACAACCGCCACCGTCCCCATCTGATTTATCCTTTTTGTTCTTCCTAGCTACGTATTAGCTGTCCCTAGGATCCCCAACTTGGGTGGATGCCTCAGGTTAGAGGCGGTCACTTCCTGGGTCGTGACATATGTAGGTACCTACCTAGGAGAACTAAATCCGCACCTTACTTAGTAATCGCTAAAGTCGGGAACTTTATTTGATTAAGATTAGAATTTTATATAACTTGCCAACTAGATAAGAGTACAGAACAGGTAACGTTACTGTTATCTTCAGTGACTCCTATCCGTCCGTACTGTAATCCTTTTTTCTAGTATAGCATAGGTAGTGATAGTATAGTATAGATTTGAAATTGATTTGATTTAGATCTTTTTTGGTTTGTTTTTGGAGGTATAGGTTGGTTGCTTACCTAACTTTGGCAATAGGGAAGACTTCCGGCCCTGGTCACACACACGTACGTACGCCTGTACATGCATGTATATATATGTTGTTGTGTGATTGGAATTATTGCCTGGAGGTTTATCCTTAACAGATTACGCGTTATCTATTTTCTATCGATAGGATAGGGAAAGTTTAGCCCGGGGGAACTGAAAGGGGGGGGGGGGCCTCTAAAGGCTATACGGTAGGTAGTGTGGTGTTACGGGATTACCCCCAGTTTAGGGAAGAATCAATCAGGGAGAGCTTACGACAAACAAATCAGCCACACAGCTCACCCTCAGCTCAGGATTGCGAAACGAAAAAAAAGAAATTTCGTGTGCCCCAGATTCGTCTCAGATAACCAGGCTATTTCCCATCACCGGTATACACGCTGTAGATGCTTTCTGTCTGTACACCGGTCGCAACAGTTTCCTCTCTCTCCTACCCCGACACCGGGCCCCATCCAGTCTCATCATCGCTGCGTCTTGGTCGCCACTGATCACTGACGCTTGGTGACCCCTGCCCCTTCGCCACTTTCATGTTCATCATTGTCCTATTACTCCCTGTGAGCAGCCCTCCTAGAGTCTGGAGTGTGGCCCGGTGATAACTGGATAAACAAACTTACAGAGCAGCGAGGTCTTCCAGTTTATCATTCTCCTGGTCCATCATATGAACAGTTGCATACAACTGATCCAATACATTCTGTAGTTCCGATGCTGATAGATGCGACTCTGTGGCGCTTTTCTTCAGGATCATACCCTTCGAGAAGCGCCGCACCAGCACAGTGATGATAGCCCGCGACATCTCCTGACTTTTGGACAGAGCGGCCTGCACCTCCTTGTCACGCAGGGCTGCTAGGTCATCACTCAGATAGTCGGCTAGGTGCTGCGTCAACTCGTTCGGCACAACGCGCTCGCAGCAGTATCGCACAAGTTCAACGACGTTGGATTGGGGGGTACATTCCGGTTCCGGCCGAGGCTTGATGTTTTCGAGTGCGATGCGAGCCAAGTCCCGGATCTCCCAGCGGTCGGCAAGAATGTAGACGTGGGCGTTGGTGAGCAGGGGGTTCTTGGTTGATGTCTCGGTAAAGGATTCGTCATAGTCGCCGGTATAAAGATACTGGCAGAGAGCCGTGAACGCAGTCTCGTCGGCCCAATTCAGTTCGACCACTCTGTCAGCGTCGGCATATTTGCTGTGCACAGGACCCCTCAAAATCGGGAATGTGGCAGGGACAAAATGAGAGTGGACGTAAAACTCGGTCTTTCTCGGGCCGATCAAGAACCGGATTGGCTTGGACATGACGGTTCTGTAGTATGTTGAGTTAGCTGTTGAGATCGAACACATCACACTTCGGCGGTGGATGTTCTTACGATGCAAACCCTCCATAGCAGGCTAAACTAATTTGGTTCATGATGGGGACGTTTCGTGACGAGTGAAGTTAAAGGTGAAGTTGCCGAATGGTTGCAAAACAGTAAGCTCTGAAGTTTGCCTGCCCAGAGTGCCCTTTTTATCTCATTTGCATGCTTGACAAGAATACTCTTCCAGGAATGTCTCGCTGTTTCGACACATTCGGGACTATTCCAACGCCAGGCTGTCCGACAAAGAGGCAAATTCTGCCTGGAGAGTTCTGTAGCCTGGGCGGCTCAGGAGCTTTCCACAGGCCACAGGCCACAAAGGATTCTTGGTAATCGACGTCTGAGGCGCCAGAATATCAGACACCCAGAGTGCCTCATGAAGTCGGAAACAGTTCCCCGAGCACACCTGAGATTGAGAGTCTTGGACAAAGGGAAAGAAGGAGGAAAAAAAAGGTGCGACGCCATACCCCGTTGATTATGGTATGAAATGGGTGAGAGCGGCTCCCTCTTTGAATCGCTGGCACTTGGCTCTTGTGCAATTGGCAAACTGGTACAGTACGAGCAATTAGCGCAAGGCCCCAATGTTGAACCAACAAGACAACTCACACACACGTGCTCCATCATGGCAGGCTGCTGATCACGCCGAATGATCTGCACTTGGGATGGTCTGATCCACCCTTCCTCTCCCCAAACCTCAAGCAGGAATTTGGGGATGGACTCAAGCTCTTCGATCCGGTGAACCAATTGCCAACGCGTATACTTGCTCAGCAGCCGCTTCTTCCACCGACGCGAAGGGGCCCAAAGAGTTAGAAGAAAGCGCGCCATATCCAGGTGCTCGCGGGCCAGAGCGTTGCAAAAGGCCTTCTGCCAGCCACTGATATGACTCTCGTCGACGCGCGCTCCTCTAGCAACAAGTTTCTTCATCAGACTGAGGCTCCCGGCACTTGCAGCGGCGGCAAGTGGGTTGTCACTGCTGCCAATCTCGGTCCAGCCGTCCTTGTAAGAGGACCGAGAATCTCCATTGGGACTTATCCCGAAATCCAAGATGAAGTCGACAATGTCATCGTAGCAGTACCTGATCGTGTCTTTGAGATGCTGAGTGCCAAAACGCTGCATCTGGTCGCCGTAGCCTCCTTCGAGGACGAGCTTCTGGACCATGTTTGTATTGCCTCGGTATATGTGTGTACTCAAAAGGACATCGGTCCTATAATCTCGGGGTGGTTTAGTAAAGGCGGAGAGAAGATACTGGTAAATGTCCCAGTCCCGCGTCATGCAAAGGACAGCGCTGATAATACGTCCCGCATTGGTAGGTTTAGTAGAGCGGGGGTCGATGTTCCCATAGGTCTCACCGAGAATGTCGGTGCTCTTTGGATCAGCACGGGACGGGGGATACAGCGCCAGCTTGACCATTTCCAAGTCTCCTCGTAGGACCGCGCCGGTGACGGAGGTTGTGTGAACTTTTTGAGCATGGGGGAGATGCTCCTGAAGCAGCATGAGCATCTCGGCATTCCCGGCGAAGGCAGCAGACTGCGTAGGCGAAGGGAGTAGTTCGTCGGGACGTGCCAGGCAATAGCCCTCAGCCAATAGACGCCTGGCAAGCGGGAAGTGGTTGAAGTAGGCGGCAGTGCTGAGGAGGTTGATGTTAAGGTCAAAGGAAAGCTCGGTGTTGCCAAAGGAACTCTTGCCGCCAGGGAAGTAATAGAAATTGATACCCAACTTGGGCCTTTGCCAGTTAGCATTGTTACCGGGAGCACCAGCTGCGCGGTCGAGCACCAGCCAGGCGAGGCCGTCGATGCAAGTGGCCAGTTCGGTGCCAGTTTCGGCGCAGAAGGCTTCGGCGATTCGACGAACATCAACGAATCGTCCGACCATGGAATGCCGCTCGTTACGGATCCGGTACGCCAGGTAGTCATGCCAAAATCGGTCGAGTCCGTAACGATAAGTCGTGACGGGCCACGCGGCCATGCGCCTGTCGCCGTCGGCGAAATAATCAAGAATCCGGGATGCGAATAGCGCTGGTTGGAGCAACTCCAGGAACCGCTTGCAAACGAGCTTCAGACGAAGTGCTCTTTGCACAGCCCAACCGCATTGGCCCCCGCTCTGAACAAGGATAGGATTCCCTGCACCTGCATAGAGTCGGCAGACGGTCACGAGGATCGAATGAAGAATCTCGGTGGGTAGATTGGTGATGCGTGCCATTATTTCGCGTGAGGTCGCAATGACTCACATGAAGGAGGTTTGGTTGAAGTCCAGCATTGGCGATCAAAAATTTCCATGCGTCTAATGACAAGATGCGACAGGCTGGGGTAAATGTTAGCACTAGATATTGACGCCTGCTAAATCCCAGCTTACAGCGCTCCTCACTAACAGATTATAACTACAGCCTAAGAACTTCCCCTGCACCGTTCCTGAACAACCGCCTAGAGCGAATTAGTTCACTGTCCCGAGAGTTACTCCGCATCAGATCCGCCACACATGGCCACAACAGTTCCAGTAAGTCCAAGCCTGATAAATCTTCAAAATTAGGTATCTGCCCTCCCACACTTGGTGAAAAATCATTGGCGGCGGCGTCTCTCCATTCTCTGCCAGTCACCACCCTCAGATGTCGTCATCAGGCCAAACCTCAACTCGGAAGGGACGAGGAAGGAGCAACACCGACCTTGTCACATGGCACGGAAAATGCAAAATCTTGCCGGTCCTCTACAGCTCAATAACTTTGGTTCTTGTCGAGAATCTCGATGGCCGCATATAATCCAATCCACCAAAACGCCACGGTTCTGCAATGACGCCCGATGAAAGCATTCAAATGTGTAATTTGTAAGGATAATGGCGGCATTTGAGTCACCCCCGCGCTCCGAAATATTTGTGCTGTTGGCATAGGCTGAAAGAGACAGCTTTGCAAGTAGCACAACATCTTTGTACGACGCCAGTCTCGGCCGGATAGGTGATGTCAAACCAGCCTAGACCAAAAGCATCAACTCCTGCTTGCGGTATTTCGGTGCTCCAATGGGTCATCATGAACGAAGACGCCACATGCAGGCGAGCGTTGGGTTTGGATTTCTGGGGAAGTCAGTGGTGCCAAGCATGATGCCTGAGAAGAGAAGAGGCCATCGACACAGGACGGTAACCGCAGCAGCCGCGACCAGATTTTTGTTTGTTTCCCATCCGACGTTGTTTCGCATGGCAGCTCGGGGCATAAATATGCCTCCGTGGTGACCCTTGATGAAAACCTTTCTCATCTCCTGTCAGACACCTCTCATCAGACTGGATCATCAAACTGTATCATCAGACGAGCAGCATCTTTTGCAACTCCAACCCAACATCTCACATGGCCCAAGCTGCCTCAAATGTCGTTGATCTCTGGACCAAGTTCTATGCCGACGGCGGCAACATTGGCTCCATGATCCCCGCCCTCGAGGAGTTGACTGCCCCCGATGTCAAGTACCAGGTTGTTGGCCAACCCGGACAATTTGCCCTCGCCACCACGCTGGAGGGAAAAGATGCAATGATGAAATATGTCGCCACTGTCCTGGCCCCTGCGTTCCTCGGCATCCTCAATCACACCAAGCCTGTCGTGCATGAGAGCATGGCCTTGATTGGCGATCCTGCCAAGAACAGGTATGCCCTTGAGGTGAAGGAGACAGGGACAACCCTTGACGGTATGTTGGCCTCGCCTGCTTGTTTGACCCTGTCTATAAGGGTTGTGTCTGATGTCTTGTTCTTACTGCCTAGGAGCCCCATTTGAGATGGATGTTGTGTTTATTTTCAAGACTAACGAGTCTGGGAAGTTCACCGAGATTCGTCTCTTTCTTGACACGCTCAACGTTCAGAAGGCTATGGAGACTGAGTAGGGGCTTTGCTATAGTCTAGAAGAAGCATTAGGGACGGGAAGTTTGACAAATTGACCACCGACCCGGGGGATTCTCGGAGGTGATTGGAACACTGGTGCTTCCTTCCGATGTGTACGACATGCCGTGACTTTGCCAGCCACCTGAAAGGAACCCGAGTAACCATTGACCCTTGACCCTTTGAGTGAGAAATTGATTTGCCGAAAGATATCAGATGGCTCGCCAGAATCAGATGCACACTATCACCGCTCTCCTCTACCTTTCTAGTCTAGTTGCGTTGGTTCGTATTCCTCGTCGCCTAATTCAACCAACAGAGTGACAAGACAAATATGCAAGATAGCCAACGCTGGCTTGGCCTCATACAATTCGGGCGCAAAGACGACGTGGGAATGCATCTTGGCAGTTAACTTGCATGCAAGAAGGATTCTTCTCGCATCGCAACCGAGAGCCTTGTCTTGATTCAACTCTCAACTATTTGAACCCGGCCTGCTCCCCCCCCCCGCGACTTGCAAGCTCATCAAAATCGAGTCAATACTTGAAAATCCAAAACTCTCCTCCCTCTTCTCAAGTCTAAATACCTTATCTAGGCAAGGTAAGGTATCTACCTTATTTTCAAAGAAACAACAGTCAATTGAGAATTTCAAGACGGTCGACTGGACTGGACTGGACTGGACGTGCACACGCCATCATTGAAGATGCCCAGCAAGAATAGCAAGAACAGCAAGAACAACAACACGAGCACCAACAATAGAAGAGCACAACAGTCGACAGCTACAATGGTCAGAACTGCAGACGCGCAGAAACGAAATGCCGAACAGCACCGAAAGCGGGAGATGAGGCAGGGTGGTGACGGTGGAGGAGGAGGAGGTGGAGGAGGAGGAGGTGGAGGAGGAGGAAATAATAACAATAATAACAATAATAACAATAATAACAATAATAACAATAATAACAATAATAACAATAATAACAATAATAACAATAATAGAGCATGAAGGTGGGAACTTAACTGAAGGCTAGGTGATGTCGAAAGACAGGACCAGAGAATGGCGGTGTATGCAGGTCCCCTCTTTTTATTTTTTATTTTTTATACTTCTCTTTTATTGTTCATTCTTAGTATTTGCCGCGTGTGGAAATATCGGGATCAATGTCCCTGAGACTGATTACTGACGATTTTGTTGCTGGAAGTAGACCCATGTGGTTGAAATGAAACACCGAGGAAATTTGAGGGAGGCGAGACACTCCTTTAATATACCTATGACAGAAGATACAGGTACATGTACCCATGACGTTACTTGCCTCAGGTAGGTACCTACCTAGGTAGCTATTTCTTCAATCGCAAGCTGTACATTGTACCCTTGCACGCCAGGTATGGCGTCACAGGTTTTTTTTCTTTTCTTTTTCGTTTTTAGTTCAGATGAAAGTGAGAGTAATCCACCTCGCTCCATGTACGTCTACAGATTAAGTGGTAACCAGCCCAGTCTATTAATCTCGCATATAATAATTTCATCCCGTGTTCCTGACGCCAGATAAAAGTACATTGTCATCAACCACACGCCGACAATCCCGTATCAGTCCACTCAGACGATCCTATCCCCCATCCATGCTACCAGCGAGAATCGATGGCGGTGGGATCCCTTTGACTCGATGACCAAATATAACATTTTCAGGGATCGATACGAACGAAAGCCACCTCGCCGGTCCATAACAGATGCCTGCCGCCAAAGGCCCACGGACTGGCCTGAGTTTGGAGATCAAGCGCTCTACACGTCGACGTTGGTTCGCGAGATGCGTGGGGAGCGTTTTGACCCAGCTGAGAAGGAGCGGATATTAGAAAACATGAAGAAAACTACACCGTCTTCGCCGATGTGGTGGGGGGAATGGCATTGGTAGGAACACGAAGAATGAAGGCTGGACGCACCGTTTGTTGGCTTTTGCACTTTTATTGTTATCTTCCATATTGTGTCAGATCTCTAGACATGTCAAGCCTTTGCAGCCTGGTATCTCGGAGGTGTCCTTCTGTGATTGAGGGAACAGAGTTTATATGTCTCAATTAGGGTTTAATGCACAATTGCAACCAACCTTGGCCGTTCCAACCCAGAGCTTCTCCTCGAGCTATTGTTGGTCAGTTTCCACTTGGATCTTTCTCCGCGTTGTTGACATTCTGTCAACCATTCCTTACAGCTATTGCCCCATTGATGAGCACGTACCCCGACAAGTTTGATAGTTGGGCGGCTTTAACCGGCTGTTCTCCGGTGCAAGACACTGAGATGTGGGGAACGGCAGGGGTGACTAATGACGTGTTGGTTTCCTCGTGCCTTGAACTTTTTTTTCGCTAAAAAGTCGGGTTGAACCGACCCAAGCAGAACCAACGCAATCGCTGTCCACGTACAATACAATACTGGCGTTGCGGGCAGCAGCCATGGAAACCATATACCAAAGCTATCCCGTCCGAAGAGGCGAAACCCGACTTTTGGAAGTTTACCGCGCCCCCTTTAGCCGGAGACTCAGTTGCCATTTTGTCACGGCTCGACTCGATCAGGCGCAGGTTCCCCGCTACACGGCCATTTCGTATGCCTGGGGTGAATCAATAAGTGCTTCTTCTCCTGCTCCGGCAGCATCAACGCCGACATCTCCATCGACATCATTAGCAAGATCGACATTGACATCACAGTCAAAATCAAAATCAAAATCACGAATCCAATTCCCCGGAAAGAAAATAAACGCCTCCCTCCCCCTCAGCGAAACCGTCACTGATCTTCTCACCTCCCTCTTGAAGCCCTCACCGTATGGAAAAATCACAGTTTGGATCGATGCAATCTGTATCAACCAGAGCGATGATGGCGAAAAAGCTATCCAGGTAGACCAGATGGGCGAGGTCTATTCTCTGGCGGAGCAAGTTGTGGTGTGGTTGGGCAATGCGACGAGAAAGAGTAGAGTGGCTTTTGGGTTTATGCAGTCAAAAAGGGGGGTGGACTGGCCTTGGCCTACTGCACTTTCACTCGAGAGACATGGACTCGATCAGCAGACACAGAAACAGAAACACAAGTCGAGAGGGAAACAAAGGGGGGGGATTTCGGTGGACGGAATCGAAGCGGTTTTCCGCCTCTTGGAGCGCACCTGGTTTCGGCGACTCTGGGTGATTCAAGAAGTGGCGTTATCATCCAAAGTGATTGTCGCGTGCGGGGATGACCGGGTTGACTTTTCGACATTTGAGAACTGCGTTAATGCAGTGTGGGCGTTTTCCGAAGGCGTGATTGACTGCGATGGAGACGATGCTGCGCTTTTGGGCCTCTGGAGCGTCACGAGGTTGATGGCGTTGCGGAATGAATTCCAACAAAACGGCCAGGTGCCCTGGGAACGCCTCCTTCAGGCGGCGTCGCAGCGCTTGACTACAGACAGTAGGGATATGGTGTTTGCTTTCCGCAGTATGGCGGATAAGGGGAGACCTTTACCCAAGACAGATTACGGGGTCGATGCGTCGACGGAAAAGTTGTTTACAGATACCGCAATTGCGTTGCTTTGTAACGGTGAGTGTCTGGATTTGTTGGCTCTGGCGGGAAGTGCGCAGAATGGGGACTCGAGCCTTCCAAGTTGGGTTCCCGATTACCGCAACTTTACGTGGAGTGAACCCTTCACCATAGCCGATGGGATGGAATGGAATGCGGGAGGCCCATTTCGATCATCACCAACCATCAGTCTCTCTTCACCTCTTGGCCTCGAGTTGGAAGTTTACAGCCCGTTGGGACGAATAGCAGAAACATGCCAGGTCTTCAAGTCCTGGGATGTTTTACACCAACAGACGGTGATGCAAGAACTCTTAACTCTGCGACCGAAATTCCGGCGACAGCCCCTTTCAGAAAAAGAATGGCTCGAAATGCTCGCCATGAGCTTGATATTCGGACTGGACTTGGACGACCAAAAAGCTCAGGAGGAGGAATATCGAGAATATTTCACCGAATGGCTCGAATGGTTGGTCTCAAGCACTTCGCAGGCGGACTTGGCAGCGATCAAACACAATAAATATCACCGCACCATTGGGCCGCGCCTAGATGATTGGAGAGCGTTTCTCACTGCTGATGGTTTCTTTGGGATCGGTCCGCCGGAAGTGGCTCTAGGGGACATGGTCTGCTTGGTGCCGGGTTGTCGACTTCCGCTTGTCCTGAGGTCTTTGACAGATTTGGATTCTGGGGGGGATATGATGACTCTGATAGGCTGGTGTTTTGTGGAAGGGATTATGGATGGGGAAGGGATAAAATTCCAAGAGGTTTTGGAGAAAGTCTTGCTTCGTTGAGGGAAATATAGCGACTTTTTTTTTTTCTTTCCCGCTCTAAAGTGTGTTTCATCATCTAGACGAACCCCCTCCCTTTTTTGAGGGGAACTTTTGTTTTTTTTCTTCTCTTATCTACCTAGGTGCCCAATATAGATGTGTCCTCTTTACTACCACCATGATATTCATCAAGCGTGTTATCTCTCGTATTCCCCGCCTTGACCTGAAAGGATAAATTCCATGCCGCCATAAAGACAATGGTGTCGAAAAATTGGGGAACCACTCTGCCCGTTATCAACACACTGGCGTGGAAATCCACATACGAAAAGGTGGCGTAATCAACCCAGCATTTTCCTTCTTCTTCTTCTTCTTCTCTTCCCGCACTTGTTGGGTAAAAAATCTCGGTCTCGATTGCGGGGTAGCCTAGTAAAATATCGCTTTGTTGTTCTTGTTCTTGTTCTTGTTCTTGATCTTGATCTTCACTTCCCCAGAAGGTCTCGCGAATGACACTGCTTGTCTGCCTACTGGCCTCGCCTTCTTGGGTGAATAATGTATCAAAGCCCTGGTGCTTGATGGTACTGTGCAAAGAGTTAATATGGGCAGCTCAGACGCGTGCTTTCCTTCCTTTCTCTCAAGTCTTGGGAGGTAGAGAGGTACATAGGTAACTCACACACAAATGTAATGACTTCTTGTTCGCGCAATGACCACCAAACGTCGAAATTTAGCGTTCTTACTAAAAGCAATACTACTACTGCCTTGTTGTGACGGAGAAGGACGAAAGTCTGGCGCCATGTCATTCTCACTGGTGGGTGCTGCTGGTGGTGGTGGGGCCGAGTGAGTCAGTGTAGTTTCAATCTGGGGCCAGGGAACTTTAATTATCTATCAATTGGGAAGGTCACGTTAGCTCTGCGCGTGTGGAAATGGAAGGGAAATACCAAAATAGGTTCAAGGGTGGTGGATAAGATATGCTCGTCACGTCAATACGTGTAGGTAGGTAGGCACTTACGGTCCCGGGGATGAGGCGCGACGGACACTCAACGCGAAACTCCTCTCCTTGTAATTCCAACGGCACTTCCGATTCTTCATCTTCTTTCCTTCTTTCATAAAGTAAAGCCGTTTGTTTTCGCCATCGTTTTTTTCCCGGGGGAGCTTTATTTTTCTTGTCATGGTGAAGAGCTATCTCTTCCTGGTGGAGTGACGCCACGATTATTTCATCTCGTGAACGTACTAGTACTTTTCCGTCTGGCAAGATAACTTCATCGTCTAGTGATGCTGGCACTTTTTTTTCTGAATCTCCTACTAATGCTGCCGTTGTTGTCGACCAAGAAACCCCAGGGGACAAAAGGTTTGTTGTTGTGCCCAATGAGGCGGCACCCCGCGCAAAACCAGCAGCAGACAAATTCTTCATCCTTGAACGAAAGAGCGAATCCGCAGCGGCACCCACAGCAATTCCTAAAGCACCCAAAAGTACATTCTGGGAGGTTCTGCTCCGCGGTGTGCTGTCAGGTTCTTCCGTGGAGTAAAGGTCGTCGGTAGGGGGGGTAGGTATTCGCGGTACCCGCCGGTACGGCTCGAGGTATAGTTCAAGGTCCGGAATAACCGAGCCGTCGTTATCGCCCTGGCTTTGCTGCTCTGGGGTAATGATAGAACTAGTCTCATCGATGCGCTGAGTCTGCTTTCTTAGAGACAGTGTCCCGACGACTTTTCGTGAATGTTCCCGGATGGCCTTCTTTTTCCCACTGCTGCTGCTGCTGCTGCTGTGAGGGAGGGACCGTGATGAGTCTTGTTCTTGTTGAAACCCATCTCCTGTGAGAATCTCCTCTAGCTCTGCGTCCCAGGAGTTATTGCTGCTGCTGCCGGTGCCATACCACCTGTCCGGTTTCTCATCTTCTATTATCCTCTGAATTGCAAATGCGACTCGTAAAAAGTTCTCGTCGTCAGGGCCGCGGAATTTGGATAAGCCCGAATGGGAGACATTGAGACCAATCTGATCCCAGCCGCTTAGAGTGGCCGATTCGCTGTCAACCAACTATTACACCACGCGGTTAGGTCTTGGGTGTCCTCAATGTGCGGGATGCAACAGACTGCAACTTGAATAGGTAGCCTGGGGGTCAACTAAGCAGTACTTACTACCATGGTTTTAAACCCAGAAATGGCGGGTGGGAGCCAGTTGGCTACGAAATTCAAGAGCTTCGTCGGTCGAGTCTCGAAAAAGCACGCCACTCGACAGTTGCCCTGCCATCGTTGGCGGGCAATGGAGGCAAAGCGGTCCCGGACCTCGGCAAGACATCCGGTTTCGTTCTGCAGCACTTTTATCAGCCGGGACGAAGCATCCATGCCCAAGGCCCCAGCAATGAGCGTGCGGATGTGAGTGGCCGATGCAGCTCCACTGCCTCGAAAAGGGGTTCCCAGAAAGACTACCCCCTGGGTTGCGTGGAGGGTCTCGCGCTCACGGCCCTCAGATGTGGATGCGAGACACAGAGCCTTGGCCAGAACCAAACCGCCAAAACACGAACCGATGAAAATGATAGGGCAGCTGCGATAATTCTGCTGCTCCCGAGAGACTACCCGCAGAAACTCTTGGGCGTGGTGGTGAAAGTACTGGCTGCTGCTATGGAGGGTTGTTGCGGAATTCCAGTCGTACGTGTATACTCTAGCGAACGGCACATAGGACGGGAGCATGTCTTCATCGCGAAGCCAGTGCACTAGACGAGACTTTTCATCTCCCTCGGTCTCGTGGGCTTGGAATGTTCTCTCTGAATGTGTGTCGAGTCCATGGATTGCAATTATGCTGTATCTTTGTCAGTACAATGCTACTACCATGGCCAGGTATCTTAGGTACCTACCCAACGGGATATTACTTACATTAACCGGAACCGAACTGACTTGGAGTTTGTCAAAACCTCGGATTTGGGGTAAACCAGGTTGAGACCCAGCTTCCTCCGCTCCGAGGACTCGCATGCCATGATGTCATGGGTGCAGTTGTTACCCTGGACCGAACACGTTGAAAAATGATGATTCGGGACGATTTGAGGTGTTTCAGCTGCCTTGAGCGTTCTTGACTTGGTAAGGCTTCGGATCTCGGCCAAACCGATTCCGAAAGAGGGGTAACGGGCCAGTGGTCGCCATCAGGCAAGATCACCAGCAGGCCGCTTGCGATATTGTTAAGCATCTTGGCAAGGCCTTGCATGCAAAAACTTACCAAGCCAAGACAAGACAATCCAAGACTGGATGATTTCGTCAACCCACTCATCTCTTTGCAAGTTGCATACTTGGTTAAACGTTGTAAGAATAAGGCACCTCTGCCGCTATGGTTTCGTGCGAATGCGGTTCTAGGGCCACAAGTCCTGAAGGGCGATTGGGTGCCGTGTGCGCAGGTGTGGTTGCCTGCCGGGTTGGAACGCTCTTTCCTCATGCTGTGCATCGGTTTTCCTTTTCCTCGTCGCGAAATCCACGAGAAAAGCGTCCGTGGCAATCGCAGTCGGCGACAGGATCCACAGCATCGTAATCTTGAACATAGTGTCGACGGCTCACCGACTGCCGAGGAAACCCGAAACCGCTGTGGATGACGCACTATTCTATCGTTGACGAACTCGATACACCATGCTCACCCTCGATGTTACAGCAATGCTCATATCGATTACTCCTCTTCAGCTGGCATCAGTCGTAGCCACACCACTACCCCGCGCGCCGTGGCTTTGTCGCAAAACAGCTGAGAGCCTGATTTGTCCGTCACAGCATGCGATGTAACATGGCAATGCACGCATCAACCAATGCCCTGGAGACCCGACACACATCTTTAGTTCGATCGCGTTCTAGACTCTGAAGCCTGGCCGGCCTCTCGAGGTCAAGATGGTCCTCTACGCGGAATCTGTGGCGTTATCGTTCCAGCTGACGGTTTATCTACATTTCGGTATTTGGGAAGGATCTCAGTGAGGCTTCCAGGTCTCAGCTGAAACCATGTCATTATGAAAGTACTGGATGTTTTGGTCCGGCTGAAGAGACCTCGACAGTGGGCTTGATGAAGATAAAAGGCACGTACCTCCCATACTCTAGTCACTTGAGCACAACTCTTTTCGTTTCTTCAGATATTTCTCGCTCTGTGATATCCACATTTCTGACGAGTACCCCATACCACTCTCTCCGCCTGATTGACCCCTTGCCACCATGTCTGGCAACACGGTAAAGACAACTCAAGATCCCATGGGAGCCGTGTCTTGCTGACAGAGCCCCACCACAGTTGATTTCGGAACGTTTCGCCTTTGGTGCCATCCCAGATGACAGGACGAAGCCTTCGCTCGAGTTTGAGGCCATCCGCCGTCGAGTCACCGAAGGTGGCCCTGAGGAATATATCCCTGCCGAGGCTTTCCCAACCTCCCTTGACAACCTCTCCAAGTCGGTCTTTGAAAGATGGAACGTGCTTGGCAACAAGACCACATGGGTAGATGAAAACAATGTGAAACGGCAGGGCATTGGCAACTGCACTGCCGTGGCCTGGGCCAACCAACGTCGTCTCGTCTCCAAACTCCTGGGTGGCAACGAGGTATACCCCGAGCTCAAACATGTTGTGGAAGTCTACAGGGCCGGTAAGGGGAACGACCAGTTCGATGCTTACAAAACCGACAAGGACTACGGACCGGGCTCCCCATATGACAACGGCATGTCAATCCAAGAGGCGCTCAACTTCCTCAGGAAGAATGGCGGAGGGCCTGATCGTGTCAAACCCGTCGCATTCGCTCGTGTGAACCAGGAAGATCCCAAAGCTATGAAGGATGCCATGGCAATTTTTGGAAGTCTCTGGATCTCGTTTCAGTGTCTTGGGTACAAGAGGAAAGGAGAAGAAGACAAATGGCCAAAGGTGTTTGACTGGGCAGGGTTTGATGGCACTGCCTTTGTGAATGACCCCAAAGCCGAAGTCGCTGCAGGCCATAGCGTTATCCTGGCTGGATATGAGAACAAGAGAATGAGATGTGTGAGTTGGGGAGAGCTTCGGGAGATGGATGAAAACTACATAGAAGCTAGCAGGGTCTATGATGTTTGGGCTGTGATTTGGCCAGAACATGTGGGAACTCGAAACTTTAGTAAGTGCTTTCTCTGCTTCCTTTTTCTGTGCCTTTTTTCCCTATGCCTCCCTTTCCTACGTTGCGGCTGACATGAACGGTGAAGTGCGCGGAGTTGATCTCACCCAGTTGTATGCAGAAATCAAGCGATTACAAACGACTGAACCGCTGGTGCTTCCTCCAGCACCGTACTCGGACGTCTTCTTCCTCAAGACCGGAAAGACCAAGTCGGGCAAAGTCGAAGTCTACGCTGCTAGAGCGAAGCATTCATTTTCCGACCCGCCCAACTCTTCTGAGTCTAAGATCTTCACATCACCCATCACGCTCGCTAGCCTTACCAAAACCGACATCCTCGACGTCGACAACGGTGATCTTTACCTCATCAAAACCGCCAACACTTCCTCTGGAAATGTCGAACTCCAACGCGCCTCCGCGGCCTCCAACTACTCGACCCTCCAACCTACAAAACCTCTTGTCACTGGCATATCCACCTCTGAAGCCCCGTACGGCAAATTCATCATTGACAACTCGGACCTCTACTTTATCAAGACAAGCAACACCTCTCATGGAAATGTGGAGGTCTCTTTTGTCACCAAGAGCAATGCGTATCAATTTGTGGCAACCAGCACTGCGCCCAATACTGCTGCACCCAACACTACCACTACACCCGACTCTGCCAAACCTCCCGCACCTGAGTTCAAACTTACTAAGACGACCTTCTCCACCGCTGAAGCTGCTAACGGAACTTTTGCCGTCCTAGGCAGCAATATCTTCTTTATCAAGACGCGAAATACCACATCCCGCACAGTAGAGCTTTACCTCTTCCGCGCTGTTGACAATTATACCAAACCCCCAACTTATTACAGCACTTCTTTCCCCGTTGAAGAAGGCGGTAATGGAACGTGGGATGTGGGGCCGAACAGGGACTTATATTTCCTCAAACAGAGAGGTGATAAATCGAAAGGGTTTGGCGGGAAAACCGAGGTGCATGTTCTGAAAGAGAAGGTGGAGGGACAGCAGAAAAAATATGTGGGTAGGGCGGCGACGTATGCGACGTGGGTGGGCGAGGAAGAGGGGAGAGAGGGAATTTGGAGGGCAAGGTAGTGTCTGTTTACCTGGGGTGCCTTAATCAGGGGGTATGCCGCTTGATATATAGGTAAGGGAGTGATGGTTGGTGTTTGGTGATTTATTTGTGTTATAATTGACTGTTTCGGATTTCATTTTGGTGGTAACTTGAAATTTGTCTCTTCATTTTCGATGGTATCTAGGGATGTGGTGAGTTCATAAGGCCACGCAGGAAGTCAGCTAGGTGGGTACCTAGGTGTGGCAGGCTACATAGAAAACAAGGTAAGTCTTGACACCACAAAATAACTCCAATACGTCACCACCAATCCCAATCCCGTCTTCCCTTCTTCTCCTCCTGGTGTACGAATTGGAAATCCCCAATTCCCCCCTGCTGCCAAAGCCAACACCCAATTTGACAGGAAAAGGGTCAATAGCCCTGCTATTGCCGCCGCTCGTACAGGACGGGGTATTCTCAGGGCATATCTTGTCGTTTCTGCCGTTTTGACTCGCTGATGCCAGAACCCGAAAGCTCTCGCCAGGACTTGGAGAGATAACCCGCGTTTCCATCCAGAGTTTTGTATCCTTCGGGAGATGACCAGTACAGGACCGAGAAAGAAAACGAGGATTCCAATGCCGTAAATCCCATAGAGGATTATCCATATCGCTTTTGTCTGTTCTGAAAATGCTGCTGCCAATGTCGAGGATGACGAGGAGGATGGGGATGACGAGGAAGCGGAAGGGGAGGGTGGGGTATGAAAGGTCTGCAGTCCCCAATATGTGCCTACCATGATATATACCACAATAGGGAGAAAACTGAGATATGTGCCGATGGCTTTATGTAAAGGCGGCAGGCGACGGCCAGGGTTATATCCGCGGATATGTTTCCCATCTTCATCTTCATCATGTGTAGTGCTGCTGCTAGTAGTTGAGCTGTCGGTGTCGATGTCGGTTTCGATATCAGAGTCAGAGTCGGAGTCGCCGCTTTCTGCTAATAATAGTTTCCTGATCGGGAATTGGGTAGGGTCGGTTTCGGGTCGCAATAATATGTCGTCGTTGGACTCGTCGTGGTCGTTGTGGTGGTTGTCGTGATTGCCGTTTGGCTTGAGAGGGGCTGTTTCGTCGTCGGCGTTGTCTTCAAGTTCAAATTCGTCGGAAGGGATGATATTGGCACCGCTGTCACCGCTCTCGTTTTTGGTCGTCAAGAACCGGGAAGTGTCGTCGCCTCCAGGTTGTTGCTCCCGAGACAATGTGTGGTTCTTCTTCTTCCCACCACCACCACCACCCTCCACATCAACCAAGTTGAACCGTAACCCCAGCGTCCACGCTACCTGCCGCTTTGGCGGAAGCCACTTTGAAGAAGAACGGAGCCAGATCAACATGGTTGTCGACGGCAGTGAGGTCATCGGGACAAATGATAAAAGCATGCATGCCATCATGGCCAATATTCGTAAATCGCCCGGGCCGCATTGTCGGAAAGTGTTCAGCCAAAGACCGTCACAAGCCAAAATCTGCACCCAAGCTAGGCCGAGGTTGAGGTGCGGCCGCCGTAATGTCCGACTGGGCCATAATGGAGATCGGGAATTTAGGACCTGATAGATGGCGTAGAGACTGAGAAGCTGACTGATGAGTCCCGGCACCCCGTACGGAATGGCATAGCACTTTCCAATGTCGAGAGTGTCGTTGTTCATCGTTCCCAGGGAGGCGGCATCGGTTACACGTTTCTGAAGAGATACCCAAGGGTTGGATAAAAGCGATATGAAGCTTGCCGTTCTTTTTTTTTTTCTTTTTTTTTCGTCTAAAAGATACCGGATTCAAGATTCGAGAGAGAAAGCCGGCAGTGGTGCGAAGAGAGATATGGTCTATGTTTGTAGCTACCAGATACGGGGCCCAAAGGGCTGGGGATGCAATCTGTTGCCGAACCATGAACATCAATTCATGCATGCATGTGCTGAATGTTACACAAGTTTTACGACCCATCCCGCGGTTCCCAAACCATCCCTAGTGCAGACACTGCCACATTACAATCCACCGGGATAATGAAAGTTAGCTCGGTGACAAGCCCCACTTTTTTACTTCCCAGGCACCACTAAAAACGCCATTTACGCAATTGGATTGCAGGTATCTTTTCTAGCAAATTCTACGGTTTGGTACTTCTACCGAAAAAATTCTGATGCACCCTACCAACTTCCGCAGGTTAGTCGCTGAAATCTACAGTTTTTTGAGGTCATTTTCGCTCCCCCCCACCACCACCACCACCACCATAATCTTCAGAGGCTAACTCCGCGGCGGTTACGGCAAGTTATTCAGGAGGCCTAGGATGCCTTAGATCCAGAATGGCTACGGCAACTAGCACACGGTATGCCTGGAAGACTCAGACAAGTGATCCGGGTTGGAGGGGGTAGAATTCCGTATTAATACAAGATGTTCCTTATATTTTACTATGGCTTTGAAGTACCGGCACTTCTTGGCGTCCAGGGGAGCCCTGGCAAGGACTCCCAGTAAAAAAAGTGGGGGATGTTCCGAACTAACTTTTATTATCCCGGCGGATTGTACATTGCTGCCTCTATTTCCGAGCCTCGCACTAGCGTTTCCATGACAGGCAAACAGTTGTCTAGGCTGTCTTTGGCTTTTATCACATCAAATGTTGGCCAGGTTCAGTCCCTGGCATCAATTCTATTTCATACCCCTGACCTTGTCATGGAACACGCCTGCCTGCATTCAGAGTAGGGATGTATTTGCAAACATAACTTGGCTCTGTGGTTTGTTTCCCCGCATCTACGATCCCGGAGGAATTATTTTTATTGGCTGGTGTACAGCCTTCAGGAGGCATCGCTACGCCACGGCTCAGGCAGGCAAACACCGCCAAGCTGGCCGCAGAAGGCAGGCCAAGACAAGGCAGGCCAAGACAAGGCAGGCCGGATGCCGGAAGCAAACACACAGGGGTCCAAATACACAAGGGCCAGCGGTTAATGTCCCATCGTTGGAAACCATCAAGACGGCCGAGGACCGAAACCCCTGATGAATAGGCACCTTGCCTTGTAAGGTCAAGAAATGCGCAGAATGAGAGGAAACGGGGAAGTTGAAGTTAAAATGGACAAACAAGATCTCGGAACGGGGACTCGCAGACCGAATGTTGAATGATGAATACCTGGGATGCAGCAAATGGAACGCACGCTCCATCATGACAAAAAAAAAATCCGAACTCACAAAACAGCCCCACCACTTTTCACCACCCACAATACAACCACAACGGAGAAAAAACTAGTCAAATATATTCTTTTCAACGCCTTATAATGGCGCCCTTTTAATCTAGACAATTCTTGAAAATCTGGGGTATCTTTATCTTCAGATGCAGGCCAAAATGTAAGAGGTGGTCTGTGGCGGTGGAGGGGAGGGGCTCAGTCTGGGGGAATGGGTTAAGCAGTGGGTGGGTCCATCCAACACCAAATGTTCTGTCCTTTGGGAGAGGCAGAAGATGACCGACGCCACCGGGCTCTGTGCCAGGTCATGTGTTAAAAGTCCTTGACCCGGGGAGGAGAGTTTGTGCGATGTGGAGCTGATGATGATTTGTTCCTGGGCACTGGGGAAAAAATTGGACCGCAGTGTGCTGCAACAGTATTGTCCACGTGAGCCCAGAGCACGAGTTTGCCAACAAGTCTGGGGCCGGTTAGTCCAGTGTGGGCGAGGTGGCCGGTTCCAAGTAGGAGGGATTGAACTTCCAAGCGGGAGGCGTTGCTAGCTCACACATCAAGTGGATCTAGAAGCAGAACAGCCCGGTTGCCAGTGGGAGGTATGACATATCCCACACGGCCGCGGAGTCGTCGGTTTCACATTGAGCTGCCACTGGTACTAACTTGGCTGGTTTTGAGTTTGGCTGTGAGATAAAGTTTTATCTCACGCACTGGGTCGCGCGTGATGTTGTCGCCTGATGAGAGAGGTCCCATCGTCAGAGTGGTTGGTGGGCTGTGATCTCGGACGTACTTACCGTCAGTTACACTAGTGCAAACCTTCGGGTTTATGGGCGAGACATCAGATCGCGCCTGTTCATGACTTGATCCAGAAGCCGCAGAGTCATGTGGTCCCTTGCCCAATCCATCCATGTCACTGGCCACTGACCAGAGATGGCGGGAACGGGCCGTTGCTTTCGTTGCTGGCCAGGCCCAGGCGTTCCTGCCCTCCAGAAGCAAGAAGTGGCTTGGGTCTCCCCACGACTCCACAATACCAATTGGCAACAGACAACCAAGCGGCAGCCAATCACCGTATGGTGGCGCCAGATCTCGAGTCGCTACATCACAAGAGGGAAGGTGTGACCAAGTTACAACCGGTGTTGGACCGGCCGAGTCGATCATGCGTCATTCACTTCTCCGCAATACTTCCCTCGCCGTTTCGACTCTGCCGCGCGTCTTCATGACTTGCATCTCATCATCTGTATTCTTCGCTTGCATCTGGCTACCCCAACCGCACTCCGTTCATCTGACTACAAGTCTTTTGGAACATTTCTACTCCCGAGCACAATGGACGACAGGATACATCATGACAATGGCGGCCATGTCTCACAAATAACCCCCGTTGGCCAATTCTCACCATCGGCAACCGACAATGCTGCTCCCATCAGCGAAAAACCGCCCTGCTCAAATCCAAATGAAGATGTTGCCGCCATGACGCAGGAACATCGCGCCAAGATCGAAAGGTCACTCCTGAAAAAGTTGGATGCACGATGTTCCCTGTTTGTGTTGATCTACATTATGAACTACCTCGATAGGAACAACCTGGCAGCTGCGAGGTTGAAGGGACTGCAAGAAGATCTTCGTCTGGATAACACACAGTACTCGACTTGCCTTAGTATTTTGTATCTCGGTTACATCCTGATGCAAGTCCCCTCCAACATGATGGTCAACCGGATCACTCGACCGTCGCTGTACATTGCCGCTGTCATGCTGGTGTGGGGTCTCATCTCGGCGCTCACTGGTGTCGTCAACACTTTTGGCGGCATGGTATCCACGCGTTTTTTTCTTGGCTTTGTCGAGGCTGCCTTTCTCCCCGGAGCTCTTCTCATGTTGTCGAAATGGTACACCAAACGTGAGCTGACAGTCCGGAACGCAGTTCTCTTTTGCGGAAATCTCATATCCAACGCCTTTTCCGCTCTGATCGGTGCAGGTGTCTTGTCCAACATGCATGGTGTGCTCGGACACTCTGCGTGGCGATGGCTGTTCTGGATCGAGGGTATCGCCACCATGGTTATTGCTCTCTTCGCCTTCTTCATCTTGCCCGACCTCCCCAACAACGCACGTTTCCTCACTGAGGAGGAACGTATAGTCGCCCAGTATCGCATGATGGAGGATGTTGGCGAGGCCGACGCTGACCCTGCCAACCAGGGGACTTTTGCTGGTTTAAACATGGCCACCAAAGACCCCCGGGTATATATCTTTATGTTGACGCTTACGGCGTTTGTTCTTGGACTGTCTTTCAACGCATTCTTCGTATGTTTCCCCTATCATGGCATTGGCAGAGCCTTCACATAACTGACTGACTAGCCCACCTTGACACAAACACTCGGTTATGGCTACGTCAAAACACTTTTGATGAGTTCCCCACCATGGGTTCTTGCCTGTTTGGTTTCACTTTTGAACGCCTGGCACTCGGACCGGACACAGGAAAAGGTGAGTAGATTGTCATGTCATTTGCATGTCGCTCACATGATATAGTTTTTTCACATCATTGGACCCATCTGCATCGGACTCGCTGGATTTGTCATCAGTATGGCAACGAACAACACGGCGGCTCGATACGTTGCACTCTTCTTGCAGGCGAGTTCCTACGCAGGGTGAGTTTTACATCTCAAACTCTGTAACGCCTGCTCACTTATACAGGTTCATTGTGTTTTTCTCGTGGATCAGTTCATCCTTCCCCCGACCCCCAGCAAAACGAGCTGTGGCGATTGCGATGATCAATGGTTTCAGTCAGTTTGGGAATCTGGCTGGTTCATATATCTGGGATTTGAAGGACAATGGTTACCGCAAGAGTTATGGGATCGTGACGGCAATGTTTGTTGTCACGATGTCTGGCGCCTGGGTGATCCGTATGATGTTGATCAGGCTGAACAAGAAGCTTGATCAGGGGGAGATTGAGTCTGACTGGGAAACCATTTCGGATTCTACAAGCCCTGCTTCTCCGCCTGTGCCACGCGCTGTTCCAGCCACCGGTCCAGCCCCTGTTGCTAGAGTTCCCACGGTTAAAGTGGTGAGATTTGCGGAGGGGGAGCCTGTCGTGGAGAGATTGGGCTTCCGGTACCAACTATAGGCTTGGGTGTTGTGGGCGTGTTTGGGTATTAACTCCAGGTTCGGGTGTTAACTATAAGGGTGTGTTCAGGTGTACTCATGCGGGTATCAACTCATGTGGGCGTGTTCATTGGTTTGTTCTGCACATTCTAGCAGGAGTAGTGTTAGGGTGTTGGGTACGGGTCTTGGCGTTACTCTGGCTCTTATTCTATCATCGCACGACAAGCGTAGGTGTATCATACGGAATTGTCTGCTGCGTAGTAGTCACTTATGGAATATAGTTACTTGCTCATGGTCTAATTGCTTGTGCAGAAAAGACGACTAGGTGCTCGCTCATGGAATATAACGACGCATTCATGAAGTATAGTTACTTGATTGTGAAATAATTACTGGCTAACAAAAATGTCATGAAATGGCCAAAGTGCAGAAGCAGAGCCATGACTCAATACCGTCCAGGTGTGTGGATACTCTTGTGTATATACAGTTCAGGGCTCTCTCTTCACTGCTCTTTACGCTTCAAGTAGTCCATCAAGGCTCATGTTCATCTTTTATTTGACGTCCATATTTTATTTAACAGAAACATAACACTTGTTATTTCCAATTGCCGTCCCCTTCTGTATATTCCTTGTTGTGCTTCTTCATGTTATTCACAGCCTCCATCTCATCCAGGATTCTTCTCGCCGCAATAACCCTCCCTCCACCGGATTTTTTACACAGATCAGCTAGCTCCTTTGCTCGACTAGTATAAACCGATGACTTCCCCCCGATTAACACATCTATCAGCGCGGAGCCCAGTTCTTTTCCTGTACAGAGTAACCCCCCCGCACAGGCGAGTTGGTTTCCCCACCGTCCAATGTTTAAGATCTCGGCTCGACGTGCGAAATCATATGTGTCCATCCACACGGGCAACACCACCTGGGGTATCCCAAAACTGACGGCTTCGAGAAAGGAGTTGGCGCCGCCGTGGTGCACCGACAGGATGATGTTGGGATGTTCCAAGATGGATGTCGGAGGGGCGGCGAACCAGGGCACGAGTTTTATTCGTGAGGAGGACAGTTCGGGGGAGAGGATGCTGTAGACCTCGCTTTTTGTCTCCTCCTCCTCCTCCTCCTCCTCCTCCTCCTCTTTTTCCTCTTCCTGTTGTTCCTGTCCTGGTCCTGATTCTGGTCCTCTCCCTGATCCCGGCTCTTGTTCTCGTTCTGGTTTCGGTTTCGTAGGGTTACTCTTCCCCTTTAGGTTGAGCTTCCACAAAACTTGCAGCCCCCTCAGCCGCTCATCTCTCCACAGGATATTCTCCACGGCATCCAACATGGTCCGTAACCCCCTTGCCATTTCTACCGCAAACTCTTCATCCACGACCACATGTGTTCCGAGATTGACATAGACAGTCGGCGCTTGAGTAATCCATCTTGCGAGAGACGGATCCGTTTCGGAAAGCGGAAGCCAGGCTTGAAGAATCGGGCCACAGGGGATTATATTCTCTGGAAGAATCGCGAGGGGGAACTCAATCTGGGGAAGATTGGCGACGAGTATCTTTGTGGGGGAAAAGTTGAGGGAGAGGTCGTTGAGGGTTGTGACTTTTATTTTTGTCTTTCTCGGTCTGTGTCTCCGCTGTGTAGTAGCTGTTTGTGTCGGTGTCTGTGGCGGAGTCTGCGTCTGTGTCTGTTCTTCTGTAGCAGGTTTTCCATTGAGAGTCTGTCCATTGAGTTTGTGTCCGTTGACTCGCTGTCCGTTGGCTCCCTGTCCGTTGGCTCCCTGTCCGTTGGCTCCCTGTCCGTTGGCTCCCTGTCCGTTGAGTCTCTGCCCATTGGCTCTCCACCCGTTCACCCCTCTGACCTGTCCATTCCCGATCTGTCCCTTTCCAACCTGTCCCTTGTAGGCAATAAAAGCGCGAGCATTCGCCAAATCAGGATCGGGATCGGAATCGGAATCGGAATCAGAATCGGGAGTGGCACACGCATGAACGCTTGCACTTGCAGTGGCAGTAGTCGCAAGACCAACATCCTCAGGCCGGAAATGCTCCTCAAAGAAACGCTCAATCTCCCGCCGATGCGTGTCGAAAAACCGCGCACAAAACAGCGCCACAAACACCAACAGGATATTCGCCGGAACATGTAGCCCCGGGACGGGGAACGGATCGGGCGAGCCGATGCAGGGGTATTTCCAGAGAGCTTCGGCGCCTGGCTGTGCAGGGAGGGAAAAATCTTTAATCGTATTTGGAGAGAGAATCAGGAACGGGGCTTGGAGATGCCGAAGGGCCGTAAGGGCCGGGGAGAAGGCAGGGTCCACGGCCGTGAGGGATGGTTTGACGAGGTCATCGTGGATGGAGATGACCGAGGTAAAAATCTCGTAGAACTCAGCACCCGTCCAGGGGAGAAGGACTTTGAGAAGGTAGGCCATGCGGCGAATGGCGTAGATGAGAAGAACAGTGTTGACCGAGGCGAGGGATGCGCGTTCGGCGGCGAGAGAGGGTCGGGACCACGCCGTCACCATGGCCGGGCCGGAGATGGTGTGGAAAACTATGGGACGGGCGCGGGGATTGTGGCGTTGCGCGAGTTCGGAAGTGGATTGCACCGAGGGTTGGATGGATGGAAAAGAGGCAAAGTGGACCTCGACATTTTGGTCAGGGAGAGTAAGTAGAGCGTAGGCGACGGCGAGAAAGACATTGGCTTGGCCGTGTTCCGAGTTGGTGACGAGAAGGATACGTTTGGGGGCCATCGTAAGATCTCTCATTGTTGAGTGTCTCCAAGTGGACAGTGGAGAAAGCAAAGTCAAAAAGTGCCATACAAAGCACCATAAACACACACCAAACGTCAATGGTGTTGAGGAGGCTTGGCGCTGGATACCAGCACTCTTTATGAGCTCAGCTACCGGGACGCACTCCATGTCTTACCCGGTCGGCACCTGATTGTTGCGCGAGCACGTCACCGAGGTGTCGGGGTATCATTCCGCGAGGCTCGGCTTGATAAACACCTCCCGCCCATATCAATTTTACTTGGAACTAGCTGCCGTCTCCTCCACATCCGACGTCTACTCTTTCTCTTCCGAGTCTGTTCTATTCACACCCGACACGGCCGCAGCCGAGTCTCACAGGGGAGACAGACAACCTGCTCAAGCAAAATAACCGGAAACACGATAATGATGTGACGACCAAGCGGGGTGAGGTGTTGTGATCAGATACCTGCTAGATGCGAACCGAACCGAGGTGTCGGCCACTTCGGTACGTGTATTTGATGTGTCCCATAGAAACAACCACCACACCCTCTCCCAAACAACGTCAGTTTTGCCAAGCTTCCCGAGTAGCCAAGCGAGCTACGAAGATGGAATAATCTAGTCTAGACTCTGTCGACCGACCGGGAGGGTGGGGGTTTGCCAAGGCAGCCGCATTGCTTGGACAGTGATCCCGTCGGGTCGCACGCCGACCCGTTATTTGCTATCCAACAACTAGAACACACGGCCTGATGGACTTTTGCCTAAAGTTGGTCCTATCAAAGTTTCTTCCCCGCCAGTATATTTTTACCTCAAGTAAGTAGTCGTCATCGCTCGATTGGAAAAAAGCTTCGATAGCATGTTCTAGCATATTGCCTGAATTGGGGGAACAAATCTCGTTGAGCGTGGTTCCGTATTGTATATTGCTTACCCAGGAGACTGGCTTATTCTGTTGGCTGCTGTGCTGGTTTTTGGGTGAGGGGGTCTAGAACGCGGAAGATGCAGGAGCGAAGTTTACCTGTTTTTCATGTACCTCGCGTCGTCAGCTATTATATTCTATTCTTTTTAATGTGACGCCCAATTTGTAGCAAAGCTTGTCAGTATTCCCGCACTTAAGTTGCAGCATCTAATTGCCATGGACCAATGTAACATACATATAGCGTCGCATGCATTGGTGGTGGGTAGCTGTGAACATGAATGCCGGCGTCGTGCAGGACCGGACGGTGCGATGTGATGGTCGAGAATGGAAGGCCCAAATGATTTGGCGACGCCGGTGCGATGTGGGCAGCGGTGAGCGCGAACGGGTCTCGATTCTTTCGCCCGAATCGGGTAATCGGGTATTCGTGCTCACCTCACAAGCTTTTGCGGCAGGCGCCTCTCAACCTTTCTGTAGTGGACACATCTCAAGCTTTCTGGAGCGGAGCGGGGTGGCTTGGGCGGCAGGAGCGAAACAGCATGAAGCAGAACGAAGCAAGTCCCCGATGGCTCGAAATATATCGAGTGTCCAGCTCACTGACGCCTCCGTGGGTTTGCACCCTCATCCACAATCCAATCCCGTGGCTTTCATAGAGTTTGGCTTCCCATGGCAAGTCAGATGCTGTCGCATGGAGTCCAGAAGGCCAGAATGGAGCTGGTCGGTCTCGATTGCGTTGATTATCGCATGGCTCCTTCCAGCACCGGACAAGGCGCCCAACAATCCGCCACTGACGACAGCATTTTCGGCAATAGAAAACGTTGAAGAGTCCAGCCGGAACTTCCCGTTCAATTCCCGCTAGCACGATGCTCGTCCAATTCCTGCCAGCATGACGCTCGTCCGCTCTTGTCAACTTTGACATTGGGCAGCCACTCAACTTTGGCAGCTTTCACGCTCGTCCGCTTTCACCTTATTTATTAAGCCCTGGTTTTCACCCGCAGGCAACTCAACTTGATTCACCAGCTCCAGCCAAGCATCCAACCAACCACAAGCTGTACAATATCCCTCCACTTTCGACATCTTACGACATAGATAATTGTTCTCGACAGGCGGCGCGTCGAGTAAACATTGAAGTTTCCCCATTGCGACTCTCACCTGGACAACTCCAGCATGAAGACTCCCAGCCTGGCGAGTTCCGTCACCACAGCGACTCTCGGCCGGGCGACTCCGAGTCCCAAGCTGGGTCCCGCCATGCCGACTTGCACCAGGCAGAAGATCGTGCCGAAGGCCTCCATGCCGTCTCTCACCATTGAAGGGTAGGTCTTCGACTGTTTTTACTACATGTCATCCCAATTCAAACTAACGCAAATCAATCCAGGGCAATGGCATCGCCGCTGGTTACTTTCCAAGTCGGGCCGGAACATCGCGAGTTCACGATGCACGCTGCCGTGGTAACAGCCACGTCGCCAATTCTCAGTGAGCTCGTCGAGAAAGCCCTCCAAGGCGACCGGTTCGGCCCGCTAGCTAGCCCTATCGAGTGGCCGGATGTCGAAGAAGGAGTGTTTGCTCGCTTCTGGCAGTTCGCGTACACGGGCGACATGGAGAGAATCCGGATTACCGAATATGTTGGACCAGCTCAACCGTTTGTCATTGTCACTCCCCGGGACAGAGTGAAATCCTGGAAGAGAAAGACGCGCGACCACATGCTCCAGTCAGCCACTTGCTGGCCCGAGGTCTTTGCCGAGAACGCGGCCATTGACCTTGTCAAGGTTTATATCTTTGCACACCGTTACCGCATAACTGGGCTTGAAGAACAAGCATACAACAGGCTGGGAGAGAGGCTGGTGGAATATGACGATATGATCAATGGGAAGGACAAGCTAGTGTGTGAATCCGAGGAGGCGGCCATGATGATGCAGCTTGTCGACTTTTGCTTGCAGCGCGTCGACGACCTTCCCCGAGACCTTTGGACGCTGGTCTTTTCGTTCCTTGCTTGCGAGATGAAGACACTGAGGATGAACGAGGAGTTCATTGGAGTTCTCCGGGCTTATCCGCAGGTGGCTACGGATATCATGATGATGGTGTCGGAAATCTAGACTGACGGTCTCTAAGTCTTGAAGATAGTGGACAGGGCAGACAGGTGGATGCGAAAGCAAAGCAGCGTTGTAAAGACGACATGATTAGGTAGAAGTAGTTCTCAGCGAATCATTTCTCTCTCATTTTGATCACTTGGCTTAGGAGCGATGTTACCTCCGGGACTGCTCCTCAATTTAACCAGACGAAAGCGTTTTTTTTCCTCCAATCGCCTCCCCAAAGAATACCGGCTATTGTGCTATTTACCAAAACCGGGCTACGGAGAAAGTTATTGCGTCCAACTGAATCCCGACTGGAGTTGCCTGACGAAATGGCCCTCCGTCTCGGCGTCTCCATCACCTGGGCTTGGGTTTGCGTTTGTCTGGCCCGTCCCACTTGGCACTTGATCTCTGCAGTCTCTGTGAATGAATGCCGAAGATGAGATCCGGGGTCTGGGGTCTGGGGTCTGGGGTCCGGGGACATGGAAGGTAATAAGTGTGAGTGAGGCTCTGTGTTTTTATATATTAGGTAGGTAGGTAGGTATATATATAACGATGCGTTCCCCGGATTTTGTTTTGGGATTTTGTCTGTTCCTCTGCCTGGTAGCATCAAGTTACCCGCCCATCAAATCATGAAGTCAAAGTCGCTTTTCTCTGTCTTGTCCGTGCTCGCGGCTGCGGGGATTCGTACGGCGTTGGCGCATGGCTATGTTGATAATGCGACGATTGGGGGGGTGTTTTACCAGGTGTGTCTTTTTTTTCTGTCTGTCTTTCTGTATCCGTCTTTCTTTTTCTCTGTCTTTCTTTCCTGTCATTTTCTTTCCTGTCATTATGTATCTCTCTGTGTCTCTGTCTGTTCTTCTCCTTGCGAAAAAAAAGAAAGAAAGAAAAGAAAAGAAAAAAAAAAAGAAATCTGGTGTGTGTGCGCGCGGGCTAACTTACCTTACTCTGGAAATATAGTTCTACCAACCTTATCAAGACCCCTACATGGGCGAACGGGCGCCTCCTCGAATCTCACGAAAAATCACGTCCAATGGCCCTGTCGAAAACGTCAGCTCCATAGACCTTCAATGCGGGGGGATTTCCTCCGAGGGGGTCGTCGGCTCGGAACCAGCGCCGCTGCATGCCCCTGTGCGAGCGGGCGATGTTGTAAATCTCAGGTGGACGCACTGGCCGGATTCACACATGGGTCCCGTGATCACGTACATGGCGAGATGTCCGGACGGGGGCTGTCACGGGTGGCTTCCGGGTAATGAGTGAGTTTTTTTTTCTTTCTTTTTTTCGCTCGACAGTGTGTGTCTGAGAGAGAAAGAGGCTAGATCTGATGATGAGGTCTAGGGCAGTTTGGTTCAAGATTCACCATGATGGACGACATACTACGGATAAAGCGTATCCGGATGACATTTGGGCGACGGTTAGTCTCCTCCTCCTCTTTTCTTTTACATATCAACTGGTTACTAATGTAAGTATCTGCGTGCGCAGACCCCTTTCATGTACTGGGAAAACAAAGGATACAACTACACCATCCCCGCGTGTCTAAAGTCCGGATACTACCTTGTCCGCCACGAGATCATTGCCCTACATTCCGCCTGGGCGGTCGGCGGTGCTCAGTTCTACCCGTCTTGTCATCAGCTTCAGGTTTCTGGATCTGGAAATGTAGTTCCTACGAAGGACAAGAATGAGCTGGTTAGCTTCCCGGGAGCGTACAAGGCGGATAGCCCAAACATTCACATTAATGTGTGGGGAGGTATGTTTTTTTTCCGCCCTCTATCAGAAGGTGTGTTGTGTGTTGTGCTAACAAAGATAAATAGCGGGAACGTATGATATCCCGGGACCGACGGTGTTTACCTGTCCCGCTACTTCTGCTTCGTGATTTGTAAGAAGAGTTTCTCTGGGCTCTGCAGAGATATACAAGTTTATGGCGTCTGTTGAGTTTTGTCTGACTGATAGATATTTAATACATGCATCTCCAATGCAAAATACCTAACAAATCAAGGCGGTTTGACAAAACTAGACTCGTAATATCATAATGAGATTCTCTCACTCTCTATGTGTCTCTGTCTCGGGGATTCGATTCGACTCAGTATACCTCCTCCTTACCTCTCCTTTACTTCTTCTTCTACCTTTATCTCTATACCGCCGTAAATATCCACATTCTTCTTCTTTCATTTAACGCCTTAGCCCAGTATAGATTGAGAAACCCAAGGAAAGACACAGCTCGACACCGTCGCCACCCCCGTCGCCACCGTGCTCGTCACATATTCCACCCTCGTCTGCGTGAATTCCGCAGCGGCGACATCGACGATGGCCGTGCCGGTGAGGGTGCGGATCGTGTTGTCGAGGACTGTGACGGTTTTGTATATTATTGTGTGGATTTCCAGAGTCTCTTTTCCTTTTTCTGTTCTTGCCTCTGCCTGTGTCTGTGTCTGTGTTTGCCCCTCTGGTGTAGATGTAGACACTGCCTCTGTTCCTGACCCTGGTGAATCTCTCCTAGTTATCGCTGGCGGGGTATAACTTCCGGTAATGCCATTTCCACAGGTAAACACCACCGTCGTAGTACTTGGAAACTTTGTAACTGTAATCGCCCTTGTCGCCGTCACCGTTTGGCTCTTTTCACAGACTGTAGACGTGGCCGTTCCCTGTGCTGCCAAAATCGTAGTGGAGATAACATCGACGGTATATTTCGTTGCGAGATTTGCCGTCGAGAAATATTCCCAGTCTTGTAACGGAACCGATGATGACCTGAGAGTCACTCCCGGGATTGTCGTAGACCGAGTAGAAGAGGTGAGACACACGTCTGTCGTATAAGCTGTTGCGGAAAACGAAGTCCAGGTGTACACTGCGCCGGGAAAATCGGCGTATGACACCACCAGGGTGTTGAGACAGTGGTACGAGAGATACGTCGCGCGGGCGGTAGAAACAGTCACTACGGGAGTATAGTATTCGGTTTGCGTAGTCAAGGGTCGGTTGGTGTCGGTGACAGTCACAGTGTCGTGAGTGGTGAAGGTGTAAGTTGCAATTTCCGCCTCATGTCCAACGGGGGGAAGTCGATGTGAATAACGAATACAAGATGAGGTGATGGTACTGATGGATGGTCCCGGCCCCGAAGTGACAGTCCAACCAGCTGATTTGGTGATGGTCGGATCAAGGGGGTTGACGGTTTCTGTAACTGGTGCTGCGGTAACAGTGACAAACACGGTCGAGGTGTAGTGGTTGCGTTTCTCAACACCGTGGCTTGCGGTGACAACCGAGAGCAGGGCCCAGAAAAGGACTGACTTCATTTTGCTGACTAGTTTGATTCTGCTCCCTGCCTACCTTACCTACCTACCTACCTACGTTCTTGCCTGGAAAGACTCTGATTTATACCTCCCCCGACTTTACACAACACATCCCATACCTTCTCCCACGACGGCTGCCTAATAGAACTCGGAGCTAAGGTTACATGCATACTCGATAGTGGATACGAATTCCCTCATCTGTCGTGACAGGTATTGTGCGGGGAAGCCAGTGTCAAGATGTGGCGCGATGGTAGCGAGCGGAGGATATATTGCCGAGGACAATTTTATCATGCCAAGCAGTCGGCGTATACTACAGTAAGGTAGCTAGCCAAGGAGTTGGTGTATATTACGGTAAGGTAGAAAGTCCGATCCTGGTCAAGTGTAACAGTGTTTCGAGTCTAGCACGCTTTCAAGTCTAGTCTACACACTGCAGCGAACAAAGACATGCAATCACCAAGTGGCCCCTCCCCAAGTCAAAGACAATGAAGATCTTTATAGGTTACCATCTGATGCCATCCATCCGCATCCGGACATGGAAAGCCGAGATATTCTTTAAAGCTTGACCTGGATTAACTTTACAACCATATTTTTCAACTCACGTCCATATCTCTGCTCTTAAAATAAACTGCTAGATACATTCTCTAATCTTAAGGTACATCAAAATGGCAAGCCTCCCGTTTGCAACCCTCCGCGAAGCCCACGAGGACATGCAAGAGCTCGTGTACCAATACTTTACCGCGCCCGAGGACATGGAGTATCTCGTCGCGGGGTTAAAACTAAACCTCGCCAGCCCTGCTCGACTGAATCCGCACGACTGTCCGCGCTTCGCCAATCCCGCCAAGATCCAAGTCATTAACCAAGACCCGCTCGATCACGCAGTTTATATCCGCTCCCGCATGCCGCCTGACCCTCTTCCAGGGGGACAACAACGACAAATCCGCGGCGATGTCTTGCCCGTTCTTGTAAACGCCGTGGCGTTTCGAACAGGTGAACAAGCGGACCAACCCAACGGGGGATTTCCCACAGCTGTCGGGAGGGGTGCTGCTGCGCGACGGCAAAACCCGCGACTTGAAAACTGGGTTGACTCGGGAACCTGGCATGCGGAAAAAGAAATGTGCATTCGCTCCTCTCTCTGCGTCGATCTCTCCCGAAACCAAGCAGAGTATCCGATTTCCGGCCCGCTCCCGGTTTCCCCTCCGAGGGGAGCAACTACTCGTGCCAAAGCCGCGTCTCGCTCTGCTGCGGGAGGTCAACAAGTCGCGCATGCGCAACATCAGGCGCAAGTACAGCCTCTGTGCTCGCACATTACCGCCGAAGTCATCCACAGTCCGCGCGTGGCCGTCCTTCGCGAAAGCCTGATAAACAACCTGACATTGTACGACGACGCGGACATCCAATCGTGGAGAACAACAATCAGCGTGATCAGTGTGGCGCCCATCCAATTCGGTTTAGCCAGGGAAATAAACCGCGGTCAGTTCCCGTTGACGGCCCAACAAATTCGCCGGAACCGCCAGCGCCATCCCCAGAGACGAGGCGGGCCTTTGTCGGCGACAGTTTCGGTCTTTGCGCGCGACGACGCGAGGAATTTCACAAAGGACAAGATGCGGCTTATTCTTCGCGTGGCGGCTAGACAGCGACATAGAGACCTGGTGCTCACAGCCCTGGGTGCGCACGAAACGAACCATCCTGTCGAAGATGTTGCACACTGCTGGCTGGAGGTTTTTAAAGAGACAGAATTTCAGGGGAATTGGTGGCGCACGGTAACGTTTGCGATATACAGCCCGCGAGACGACGCGGGCTTTACGGGGACGACCAAGAGGGAGCGGAATCCGAGCTATGAGGTTTTTTACAATGTTTTGGAGGGTGAGTTTGTTTGATGTACCAGTGTATCAGTATACCTACCTGTTTGACTCTTGCCTACCTTACCTTTGTTATCTTGACCACTTGTGTTAGGTTTATTGGAGCAAATCTGAAATTATTTGGTCTTGAAGAAACCGCTACTTTTTTTTTTGTCCCGTTCCCAGAGTAGATAGACAGGTACACACAGGTTCAGTAATAAAAATTACACCGTCACGGTATGCACATACTTGACCTTCCCCCCCTCGACCCGAATCTCATGACTGTCCGGCAGACTGCCCAACGAATCAAACGAGCACAGCACATCGACGCTCCCGATGCTTTCGTCAATCACATATCTCCGCATGCCGTTATTCTTGGCACTCCCGCCCCTCGGGAGGGAAACCCCACAGGGCTTGGTAAACTGCGAGCCTTCGACCCGCTCACAGTCGGCGCCCCACTCCATACTCGTTGCGGCGTTCTTGTCCGTCCACATGTCGAGATATCCATCGCCGTATTTTTTGAGGAATTCCCTCGAAGCGCGCTGTCCTTCTGGGATCACAGCCCACGATTGTTTCTGGATATAATCGAGCGTTTTTTTCGCGTTAAAAAACAACGAACCCGTCGTCGCGGCGATGGTGTCCACGAGGGCTATCGTGGAGGTATTTCCATCCGGGGGATGCCGCAGCTGCGTTGCCAGAATGTACGGCTTGGTTCCCGAAGCAGATATGATGAGCGTGTAGCTTGCGCATTCGACAGTGTCGGCGGTGGAGCGGGTCAAGTCGATTTTTAGGCCGGAGGAAAGATAAGCGGCTTTGGTGTGGTCGGCTTTTTTGTTGTTTTCGAGATAGGTAAAGTTGGATGCCGACAGAGGAAGGGACGTTAGTTTCCCGGAGGTGATGGCCGACACGTAGCTCGCTGCCGCGGCGAGGAGGCCTTCCCGTGTGCAGGCGGCGGAAGCTAGGGGAACGATAAGGAGAGGGAGGAGGCGGGTTGCGATCATTTTCTCTTTCTTTTTTTTTGTCTCTCAACGGGTTTGTGTTTCTGGGTGTTCGCTCAAGCTAAGTCGACGACATGTTGTAAA